>Ga0208863_1001751_pt1 | contig 12648 bp, 15 predicted proteins | sample RifOxyD3_FD_184040 | JGI IMG/M metagenome (GOLD analysis project Ga0208863, IMG submission 184040) | Soil microbial communities from Rifle, Colorado - Rifle Oxygen_injection D3 (SPAdes) | ecosystem: Environmental > Terrestrial > Deep subsurface > Rock core/Sediment | place: Rifle, Colorado...
GAGCTGCAGAAAGAGATTGAGATAACAGCAATCCATTTAGCAGAAAACAAAGGGAAAGGCTACGCTATGGCGGTGGGTGTTGAAAATTCAATCTTTGATATTATGCTATTTGTTGATGCCGACCAGTCGAACATTGTTCAGGGATACATTAATCAATTAACCAATCCTTTATTAAAAGAAGAATCGGACATGGTTTTAGGCTATTCTACTGTAAATATTTTAAATCAGGATATAAACCCTTTAAAAATATTGACAGGCGAAAGAGCTTTATACAAAGAAGATATTATACCAATTCTTGATAAAATGAAGGAATCACGTTTTGGTGTAGAAACCCTATTGTATTTTTATTACATATCTATTGGCAAATCCATAAAGTTTATCAGGTTGAAAGGGATGGCACATAAGGATAAGTACAAGAAAATGTCTGCGTTTAAGGCAACAACAGGCTATATTAACGAAGGTTTTGAAATTGCCTATACAGCCTTTAAAAATTATGAGCTTTTGCTAAAATCTGTAGAAAAGCAAATTTCTAAAAGAGTGAAACAATGAGTAAAATTTCAGCAATAATTTGTGCGTATAACGAGGAGAAAACAATCAAAGAAGTAGTAACAGCCGTGTGCGATTACTTTTTTGATGAGGTAATTGTTGTAAACGATGGGTCAACAGACGGTACGGCCAAAATTTTAGGTGAACTTTTGAATTTCTCCTCACTTAAATATATTGCACTTCCTGAGAATAAAGGGAAAGGTTATGCAATGGCAACCGGGGTAGAAAATTCAACAGGAGAAATTATTGTTTTCATTGATGCCGATTTGTCTAACCTAAAAGAGGAGCATTTTGAGCAGCTAATCAGTCCCATTTTTAACAACGAGGCAGATATGGTATTAGGCCAGGCAACAGAGCCCCTGATTAACTATAAAATCAACCCGTTCAAATCGTTCACTGGCGAAAGGGCACTGTTAAAGAAGGATGTACTGTCAATTTTGCAAGATATGAAAGCATCAAAATTTGGGGTAGAAACCCTGATTAATCTTTACTATATGGCACACGAAAAAAAGTTAAATATGTGATGCTCGAAGGACTAAAACATCCAACCAAATTTGATAAAACCTCACAATCGCAAGCCGTTAAAGAATTTGTTATGGAGGGGCATCAAATTGCATTAGCGGCGTTTAACAGCTTTAATTTGTTAACAAAAATCGTTAGAAATCAAATCAAAAAAAATATAGATTTATGAAAACAAGAATTTTATTTTTTTCTATGCTTCTGCTTGTTTCCGTTTCAAGCGTAACTAATGCACAGGAAGATAACAGCCTTAAACTGTCAGGTGAACTTTTAACCGACCAACGTTTTTTACTTAAATCACCCAACGATTGGGCTTGGAACGAAAACCGTCTGACTTTAAAACTTGACAAAAGAATTACCGATAATTCAAAATTTTACAGCGAAGTCTGGTTGCGTAATATTGGCCTGCCCGGTATTAATTCATCATCTGACCTTTATAATAAAGGGATTATTGACCCTTATAATCTTGAAATCAGGGAAGCGTATGTTCAGTTATACGGTTTTCTTACTGAAAATTTAGATGTTACCATTGGTCGTCAACGCATTGTTTGGGGAACTGCCGATAAATTAAATCCAACAGACAACCTTAATCCATTAGATTTGGAAGACATTTTAGATTTTGGTCGTCGTCGTGGTTCTGATGCTATTAACCTAAATTACTACATAAACAGTGACTTCTCGCTTCAAGGGATTTTTATTCCTTTTTTCCAACCTGCGAATATGCCTGTTGGTATTTTTGCAAACGCACTCTCCCCTAATTTAGAATTACCACAAGGCATGGTCTTAAAAGGTTTATCTGATACTTTAATGATGCCGCGCTATAATTTGGGAGAAAGTTCAACAGCGGGTTTAAAATTCAAAGGTTTTGCAAAAGGTGTTGATTTTTCCCTGAGCTATGTTTGGGGATATGACGGATTACCTTTCTCCACAAGAAATACTTTTATCCCTGTTGATGCGTTTGGCGGAATAACTATCAATTCTCAGCTTTCATTTGCAAGAACACATATTATTGGTGCAGATTTGGCTACAAGCATTGCAGGTATTGGTTTTTGGGCCGAGGCAGCAGCATTTATTCCCGATGAAGACGTAATCATGACCAATGATTTGTCTGCTTTTTATCCGCTGTCACCCGTTCCAGTAACTCAGGATTCATTAATTTTAGACAAAACAAAGCCTTACATTAAATTTGTTGTTGGTGGCGATTACAATTTTGCGGATGGTTCGTATCTTAATCTTCAATACATGCACGGGTTTATTCACGAACGAGGAGCCGAAAACCTGAATGACTATTTCTTTTTACGGTACGAAAAGAAATTTTTCAATGAAAAGTTAAAAGTAGCTCCTATTGGTGGTGGTTTCATAGTTACAGACTGGAATAATATAAAAGATAATTATGCCCTTGTGTATATGCCTGAGATTGCTTACCAAGCCACTATTAATTCAGAAATCACTTTAGCAACCACAATTTTTGATGGCAAAGGAGATAATTTGTTTTCGAATCTGAAGGATTACAATATGTTTATGTTAAAATTGAAATATAGTTTTTAATGTTAAATCAAATATGCCCTACACACTGCCGTAAGCACATTTGCAACCCCGCACGAGCCAACGCTCCAACCAAAGGCTTGCAAAAGAGCTTCCGCCTCTCCAGCCCAAGCAACCGCCTTTCAGGACGGTTTTAGGATTGTCCACGCTCAAAAAAACAAAATAAATTTGTGCTTCGTTGATAGGTTGGTGCAGATTGATAATGACAAGAAAATAAAGCTAAACAAATGACATACAGACAGATATGAATGAACACCAGTTGCCAACATCGTATATAAAACATTTGGCAGTCAGTGCGTTATTAAGCATTTCAGCTCGTATTATAGGCACTTGTAACTTGACAGGAAAGTGCTTCGAAATGCCAAACGTTTCATATACGTGACCGTTACCAACTATTATGAAAGAGACGATAACCATATTAATTTTATTGATTACCAATTTCACATTTGGACAAACAGAAAGTCATAAAGAGAAATTTAGAAATCTTGAACCTGACGTTTGGTTAGGAATTTGGGATAAAGAAAATTCTGAAAAATCAATTCAAATTGACACTATTAGTTACGATGAAATTCCGAAATATTTAGAATTTAGAGGGACAGTTATAGAAGCGTTAAAATGGACTGATGGTTTGGGGGAAAATATTTTAATCCAAACAGTAACAGGACATTTTTTCTGGAAAGAATATGATAATGACTCAACTGAATATATGCTACAGGATAAATCAGAACTTTATGCTTATCTATTCATAAAGAAAACAGGAGAAAAAACGTTCAATAGAATTTGGAAAGTTTACGATTATATTGAATGTTATGGTGTTGATTGGTTTACAGGATTTATTCCTAAAGCAACAACTATAACGGACTTAGACAATGACGGAATTTCGGAAATTTCAATGCCTTATGTTTTGATTTGTCGTGGAGGGATGGACCCTGGAACAATGAAAATTATAATGTACGAAGGAGGCATAAAATATTCAGTCAGAGGTTCAACAATGGTATTTTGTAAAGGAGACTATCCTTATGGTGGAGAATACAAATTAAGCGACAATTTGACGAATGAAAAGACATTGAATGATTTTTTAACCAAACGTTGGTATATTCATAAATGTGAAAATGACAGATTTTATTAAAAAGAAGAAATAACAGTTGGTAACAATGCATATACTTTATGGCGGGTTACGTTATGAAAATGAGTATTTTAGTTCCAAATATTAATCACTGTGGAAAGAAAGAATTGTCTTTTGAAGTCCGCCACAAAGCATATGCATGCCCGTTACCACACATTTTAAAAAAAACAGACAATGATTAAACTAGCAGACATATATCAATACAAAAACGGTAAGAGAACGATAGTATTTTTTGAATTAGGAATTTACGACCTTTTGAGAAATAGATTGGGATTCAGATACACTAAGATCAAAAAGAAAGGATATTTTTTAAAAGAAAATAATGGAATTTATGAGATTTCATATTTCCATCGTCTAGGCGACAGTTTCAGAAAATTTATTGAACAAGAATTTGAAAATCTTGAAATCTCCAAGGAAATAGATTATCATTATTTTAGGTATAATAGACAAAATTCAGGCTGTTTTTGACATCTTCTTCTCATGTGGACAAAATTCAGGCTGCTTTTTTCATCGGTTTTTGTATATCAGAAATTTGTGTTTTACCTTTGAATCGTCAAGCTAAACGGAAGTAGGCTCTGCTGGAGAGCAACCTGCCAGGGATACACTTGACGACCGACAAAAAAGTCTGAGGAGAAGGAGTTCTTTCTGGAGCTCCTTCAACTTTTTTAGAGGTCATTATGCCTTTAAAAACTCATCTATGAAGTTCATTTTTCTTTTCTTAGAAAGACCATTGTGATTCCTGAGTTTGTTCTTTAAATCTGCAAAATGCCCGTCTATTGCATTGGTTGTATTGGGTATTCCAAGCTCAATATAATCATACCAGGTAAAGAGCCATTTTAGGTTTGTTGTTAAGCTTCTGTATGCACTTCTTAATCTTTTGTGAGTATAAAAACTTTTTCCTGTTTCTTCATTCATTGTTCTCTCATTTAGAAAGTTTTTCCATCTGATATGCCATTGGCTTAAAGCCCCTTCAAATGACTCTTTATCGGTTTGTTTCATGATTGCTGCAAGCTCTTTAAGTTCAATCGCTGCAGGCATTCTAGGAGTTCTCGTTAAATATCTTCGTATTATAGCCGCTTGATGAAACTGGCACATTTGCACTGGTATGTCTTTAAAGGATTGGATCAGCCCACGACGTCCATCGCAAACAATTGCTTGTATGATATATCCCCGGGATAATAGTTCTTCTATCCCTTGTTTGTATAGTTTATTGGTCTCTGTTTTAACATAGTATTTCAGCAGGTTCTCTTTTGTGATGGCATCCTTAAAAAGCTTTACCCCAAAAGATCTTCCCCAGTAGGTCGTGTCCATTAATACGATAACTGCTTTAAATATTTTTTGAGGTAAACAAACCTGACAAGTGTCAATTCTCCGTTGGATAGTTCGTACAGAGCAATTGTACTTTCTTGCAAGCTGAATATAGGTCTGCTTGCCCTCTCTGTATTCCCTCCAAACATCCTCAGAATTGAGTCTAAAACCTCCTGTAAATTGCTTCCCACAAGCATGACATTTATAGATCTGTTTGCCCTTCAGTAACCCATTCTTTTTGGTAATTGTACTGTTACAGTAAAAGCACTTTTTTTATTCATAACCTTTGATTTGAATCAAAGCTAATATTTATAAGGGATACAGAGGTTTCCAGCCTGAATTTTGTCTATTAAGCCTTATTTTATGAATGAGTATTATAAAAAAAGACCTATACGAAATGGAGACTATGCAAGAGATTATTTGAGCGAAAACTTTCAATTATCAAGTGAAAATTTACATCTCATTTTACTTGAGATTGACTCTAAATATAGGTTTGAGAACGATAAAACAGAAATGCTAAGGTTCCTAAGAAAGGAAGACTTCACTGAGTCAATTGACAAAGTTGGTAATTTTCAAAAAGACTGCACAATATTTTACAGAAAAAACTCAACTAATGAATATTTGATTTTCAACCAGCAAATTAGTGCAGTTAAATCAAATCAAACAATTTTTAACTTTTGGAAATTAACAGCAATAGCCGAAAACAAGTTTTTGACAAAAAGGACAAATGACGCTATTTCAATAAAATTCGGATTTAGTCCAAAGGAAGATATTGAACTATACAAAATTGAAAATAAAAAAAACGTGTGGTAACATTGCATATACTTTATGGCGGGTTACATTATGAAAATGAATATCTTAGTTCCAAATATAAATCGTAGTGGGTTGAAAGATTTGTCTTCTGAAGTCCGCCACAAAGCATATGCATGCCCGTTAGTGGCAAGGCTACATATAACAACACAGTAAAAATTCAATTTATGAAAACAACTTCTTCACTTATATTTTTGACACTTATATTATTATTACTGCAATCATGTGAAAAACAAAGTATTGCTATTAGAGAAAAATATTTTATTGTAAATGAAGACACTATTCAAATTGAGACTGTCAGACTTAATATCGACCAAGGAATGACATATACTGGTCTGAAAAGCTATAGACTAAATTTTTATAGTAAGGGTGTAACATTTCTACAGAATCATAATGGATTTGATTCGATTGTCTATAATGCAAACTCATATAGAATCTGGTATTGGTTGTATAAACCAAAAGATTCAACAGGCTATAAAGGTAAATACAAATATTACTCAGGTTGTTTCCCATATACAAATGACTCAGCTTTTTCTTTTGACGTGGCGGGGTTACTAAGAGTAGATTCAAATGGACTCGGATCACAGACTCTTGCTGATTCAGGAATTGTCATAATAAGTGAAGTTGATAATGAATTCCATATTGACTTTGAGTTTTATTCAACTGGTTGGCCGCTTAATGTTGATTGCAATGGAAAATATGTTGGTAATGTACAGATGATAAATGATTAAAGCCCAGCCACTAACATTGCATATACTTTATGGCGGGTTACGTTATGAAAATGAGTATTTTAGTTCCAAATATTAATCATCGTGGACAGAAAGATTTGTCTTTTAAAGTCCGCCACAAAGCATATGCACAACCGTTGGCAAACATATTAAAAAAGTGATGTGAAACAAATTATAGGAATAATACTAATTATTGTTGGAGTAATTGTACTGCTATTTTTTGACAATTATCCCGGTGGAATTATTCCATATCCGATTCTGTGGTATTTACTATCAATTGTAATAATTGGTATTGGTGTGCTATTAATCAGGAAATCATTGAAACAAAAAAACGAAGAGATTACTAATCAAATTGAAAACGAATTAAATAGACTAAAAAAATATGGTGACAAAATACTTGTTGATTTGGACAAATGTGAAATCTTAACAAATAACTATGTTGAAGAAATAGAATCTGATTCATCATATACTGTTCAAAGATGGGACGCATTATATGACTCCAGTAGAAATATTAAGAAAGTAAATGTATATCAGACTAGGTTACTGTTTGAATCCAATAGGCTAGGAAAAAAAGAAAAGTTCTACAGCCCTACTATTAATAAGGATGAAGTAACAATTAGATTTCTTCTTGCACTCCATAAGAATACATTCATATATATTGACAGGATGTACAAGGACAAATACTATTTTGACATCAATTTTTTATTAGAAGAAAAATAAATACGTTTGCCAACAATGCATATACTTTATGGCGGGTTACGTTATGAAAATGAGTATTTTAGTTTCAAATGTAAATCTGTGTGGACAGAAAGATTTGCCATTTGAAGTCCGCCACAAAGCATATGCATGCCCGTTGGGGGCAACTGTAAAAGATAGCACAGACAAGTAATTGTGATAATATGAAAATGAATTTTAGCGTTTTGTACCAGGCTTTCCCATCTGAACTGAGAACAGAAATAACATCAATGATTAACACAGTTGATTTTAAATCTGAATTGGACAGTTCTGGATCATTTCAAGTCTATCTTAACAAAGAAAAATTAGCAATACCTTATCGCGTATATTATGAATCACAACGATTGTTTGATTCAAAAGGTCTGAATAAAATACAAAATGATATTTTAAATTGTATTTTAACACGACACCACAACGGATTTATAAGAGAAAAGTGTCTGATGAACATACTTAAATCTGATAATGAATGGACTTCCCCCTTCATTTTTCAGTTAATTGGCGAATATGTATTAGAACTTGATCAGCTAATATTAAATAATCTCAACGAAAATAATATCAATAAGTTGACTAAAGTTATCATTGAGAACCCTGAATTTGCAGAAACTACAGAAAATAGGGTGATTAGTTATTGGAACTGTTATTATAGGAATGAATATCCTAAAAAGGAAGATTTTGTAGGATTCAAAATATTTAGATTATTAAAAGACGAGTTAAAATAAATATAAAAGCAGCGCCCAACAAGCATGCATATACTTTATGGCGGGTTACGTTATGAAAATGAGTATTTTAGTTCCACTTGTCTGCCGGTTTACCTACCGTAGGAACGGAGGCAGGAGGCATGAAATATAAACCGTCGTGGGCAGAAAGATTTGTCTTTCAAAGTCCGCCACAAAGCATATGCATGCCCGTTGTAACGGTTTGATAAGTTGTAGCTTCGAAATCCCGGCCTACGCATATTGCCAACCCGTCATTTTTCCATTTCCCATCCACTATAACCAAATGAATTGTTTCCGTTTCAGTGCCTGTAAAAATGGATTCAGACTACAAAGAATCTTGTGGTGTAACAGGATTAGCATTCTGTGACCTTCACTATACCTTCGCTATACCATCTTTATGTTTAACCCGTTTTTTACATGGTGATGATATAGAAAGGTTTTGGGAGGCTGATAAGCATTCTGACCTTAAAATAGCTGGCGATTAAAATCAAAGCCCGGTGAAGAAAACCAGGCAGGCTGGAAAAGCAACAAGAAGAAAGATTTCTGGATAACGTATTTTATCCTTTTTCAACGGCAAACATTTCACCAGATTGGTTTGTTAATAGTTCACTAACTCAACACAACTTCTTCACGTTCCGGCATCTCGTCCCAGGTTTGGCCTTCCAGTAAGCGTCCGGTTTTCTTTTTGTTGGTTCCACCCCATTGTTTGAAGAAGAAAGGAGTATCCTGAAGAATACACTGATCTTTTATGTCCATTACCCAGTTTTTAAGTATTGGCCGTGCTCCCGGACCGGATTCACCACCCACGATCACCCAATCAATGCTGTTGAGATTTAGGTTTTCAATCCTTCCAATTAAAGGTTCTATCGACAGAAATTTTACGTGAGCACCGGTCTCACGCAAAAAATCAATCCTCGAAACATAATCCTGGTTTTCAACGGTAACACCCATCCAAATGTTTTTAGCCCATGGCAGTCTGTCGGAATACTCCAGTAAGATTTCAGCCCGTTTAGTGAGCAACTGAAATGTATGCATTGGGTTTTCGTTCATTACCTTAAACACTTGCCTGATAAAATCGAAGGGCATGTCTTCGTGGAACAAATCGCTCATGGAATTTACGAAAATCGTCCGGGGAGTCCTCCATGAGTAAGGTTCTCTCAGCACCTCAGGATGCGTACGTAAAGCAAAACCATCCTGGTACTTCTCAACCCCCATCAATTGCAACCGCCTCGACATTCGCTCGGCATAACAATGCTTACATCCGGCAGATATCTTGGTACAGCCGGTAGTGGGGTTCCAGGTGGTTTCAGTCCATTCTATTTTGGTGGATTTCATTTGGCTAATGAACAAGCAATTACATTTTCATGGATTTAAGTCTACTTTTTCGGTATTGGGCTATCTCCCATTAATTTGCTCAAAGGTAAGGTAAAAGGGTATGGTTTGTTAGGGAATTAATATAGATTTTATTCTTCGCAGGATTATGTAATTACTAAATTGAAACCTTATAGATTTGAATCAATTTGACTGAAAGTTAGTCTGTTTTTGATAATTTATATACCAAATGTGTCGTTCGGTGGTTTTGACTCTTTTTATTCGTTTGTGGTATTGTGTGATTTTACTTTACTACGCTTTCAATAATGGCAATCTCCTCGGGGGTAAGTTCGTATAGCTGGTAAACCAGTTGGTCGATTTGGGATTGGAAAGTGGAGACAAACTTGAGTTAGGCAAAGTCAAATCCCCAAAACACATGGTTGTCATTTCGACCCGCCTTAGGCGGAGAGAAATCTCCCGGACACAAGAGCATCTCCTTTCCTGGGGGAATCCTGCCTACGGCAGGTCTCCCTGCGGTACCAATGACAACTTTTGGTAAAATACTGTATATTAGGTTGGTGCAAAAATGGAGGTTATCAATTCCTGGGGGATAACTACCTGCCGGTAGGCAGGTCTCATCCGCAAAAAGCGGATTTCGATATGACAGGTCGGTGCTTTTGGTTTTGTCATCATACTATGTGCGCCCCCTTTTCCGGGGGAGTTGGGTCTCGAAATGACAGGGTATTGTTTTTTGGTTTGGTACGGATTTAATGATGGCAGCATTTTTCTTCGGAACAAAGCCTGTGAAGGATATTATTTCTTATTTCACCGACTCCTCAATAATGGCAATATCCTCAGGAGTTAAACCATAAAACTGGTAAACCAGTTGGTCGATTTGGATTCGAGGGGGGGGTGGTAAGTCTGTCATTATGTTTTGCGCTATCGATAAACTACAATTCTATAGCAGCTTAGGAAATAGTTAACTAATCCTGATTTTAACCAGGATGGAAAGGCCTGAAACACACAATAACTGATGTTTTAGTAGCCTACGGTTTGCTTCATTTTGTGGAGCATGGCCATAATGGCTTTTGCTTCAGCCATATTCAGTGTATGATCATTGGGATACAATGTGCTTTCTGAAACAACCATCCAATCAGTCTCAGGGTCGTAAGCGGCTATGGTAAGGTAACCTAAATGGCTTCCGGTATGACCATAGCCGAGACCCTCAAAATATTCAATACCAAGACCGTATGATTCATTGGATATCGGACATTCGGTCATCCTTGACACCTGCTGCATATTTAGTCCTGATTTGCCCGAGATCAGCCGGCTAAAAAATTCGGCCAAATCCCTGAAGTTGCTCACCATATTGCCTTCTCCCATGGCCCACGACATATTGAAGTTGGTAACATCAATATTGAAATCATTTAAATACAAGTACCCATGCAGGAAGGGTGCGGCAAGCGTTGTGTCTGTTCCCAGGTAGGGGATGTAAGTCTCGCTCAGATCGTTCTTCGTCAGTATCTCGTCGTGAATAAAGTCCTGGCAGCTTTTTCCGCTAACCCTTTCTATAATCTTGGCCAAGAGGGTATAATTTCCATTGCTGTAGTGGTATTCGGTTCCGGGAGGGCCATAGGTAAGCTGGTGATGCGAAATCAGGTAGCCAAGTTCATCAAGCGAAAACTGGTGATAGCGGTCAACCTGAGTAATTACTGCCAAACTATAGACCTGACCGGCATACCAGGCATCAACTGTTGCCGGAACGACTGAGTTAACCTGATCGAAAACATTGGCCCGATGGTCAAGGAGTTGCCTGATGGTAATCAGGTCTTTGTAAGGAATCTGGTAACAACTGTCATCGGGCAGATAGGGCTGCGAAGTGCCGGGCATCAGATGGCTGATGGTATCGTCAATTCGCAATTTACCGTCCTGATCGAGCAGCATAATGGCTGTTGCTGTTAAGGTCTTTGTCAGGCTGGCGGCCCTGAAGTGCGCATCGGGACCGGCTCCTTCATCAAGGTTTTTCGAGACAAAATAGCTGCCCTGGGGACAGACAATGTAAACACCCAGCCCGCCACTTGCCTGAGGCACCTGACTGACAAACGATGCCCACGTTGTGTCGAGGGCATACTGCAACTGTTGGGTGTAGTCGGTATGGTCTGCAGGATTATTTTTCTTACAGGACCATACAAGCAGTAGCATTGCTACAATTAAAATACCTTTAGTTTTCATGATGTGAAGTGTTTTTTGAAAATCTTTTCAAGCCAGAATTAATGGGAAGGAATATCAAGAGGAAATTTTGCCACAGGAGAATTGAAAACCACCAGGGTTTTGTTTTGGCCAGCCACAATAACCGATAAGAAGCACCCATCATTTATTGAAAACTCTATTACCAATTGCATACAGCCAGCATCCTGCAATCGTACATCGGATGCTGCTCAGAAAACCCATCAAAGGTAGTGTTACAACTGATCAAAAACAAGTTAAAATGATTAATAATCAGAGTTCGGCAAAGTTCTTCAACAACCCTCTCAGGGTTTTGAACCCTGATAGGGTTATGTTGCTATTTTACCGACTCCTCAATAATGGCAATCTTCTCCGGAGTTAAGTCGTATTGCTGGTAAACCAGTTGGTCGATAGCGGATTCGAAGTGAAACTACAATCCTGACAAGGTTTTGAATCCTGTCAGAATTGTAAGACTATTATTGCCCCAATCTATGCAAAAGCAATCAGTTGCAACCCAAATCTTAATACCTTTGCATGCTTCAATTAAAATTCAAACCTATGTTAAAATTTTATTATTTACTTACCATTACCATGATGATGACATTGAGTTCATGCGACCAAAACAAGAAAAAAGATCAGTCTTCAGGGGAAAATCCGTTACTTGAGAAGTTTACCACAACCTATCAGGTACCTCCTTTCGAGAGCATTACGACTGAAAATTATATGCCTGCGTTTATCGATGCTATGGCACTTCATAATGCCGAAATAGAGGCCATTATCAATCAAACGGAACCGCCTACTTTCGAAAACACCCTGGCAGACATGGCTTATAGCGGGGAATTGCTTCGCAGTGTATCCTCCGTTTTCTCTGGTCAGATGAGTGCCAATACCAATGTTGAAATTCAAAAGATTGCTGAAGAAATTTCTCCCTTGCTATCAGAACATGCCGACAACATCAGCCTGAACCCAAAACTTTTCGCCAGGGTAAAAGCCGTTTATGAAAACCGTGAACATGATTCGCTTTCCGGTGAACAAGCCTATTTGCTTGAAAATGTTTATCGGGATTTCGTGCGCAGTG
>Ga0208863_1001752_pt1 | contig 12645 bp, 10 predicted proteins | sample RifOxyD3_FD_184040 | JGI IMG/M metagenome (GOLD analysis project Ga0208863, IMG submission 184040) | Soil microbial communities from Rifle, Colorado - Rifle Oxygen_injection D3 (SPAdes) | ecosystem: Environmental > Terrestrial > Deep subsurface > Rock core/Sediment | place: Rifle, Colorado...
ACGCATTTTCACCGTGGAAGAAGAGTCGGCATAAATCGAATATTCCCCGGGTTGCCTATCACGCCGCCTGTCACGGTTGAACGGCCTCCAGTCGGTTTGGTGTGGCCTTGTTCGACCATGCGACCTAATATGCAACGCAAGGAGAATCAAGATGAGAACGCAGCGCGGTTTTACACTGATTGAAATTATGATAGTGGTGGCTATCGTCGGCATCCTTTCGGCGGTTGCGATACCGATGTACACCGCTTACATGGCGCGAGGAAAACTGGTTGAAGCGCAGTCCGCGCTCACTTCCGCGCGGGTAAGTATAGAGCAGTATTATCAGGATAATCGTACTTACGCGGGTTTTACCTGCCCGGCTGCGACCCGTTATTTTTCTTACGCTTGTACGCTTGCGGCCGACAGTTACACGCTCACGGCCAGCAATGTTGCCGGTCAGGGACTGGGCGCTGCCAATAGCTATGCCTACACTATTAATGCGAGTAACGCCAAAGCCACCACACGATTTGCCGGAGCGGCAAGTACGGCCGCCTGCTGGATTACCAAATCCGGGCAGGGATGCTAGGGCGGCGCTTGAGACAACGCGGCGTTACCATGATCGAGGTCATGGTAACGATTGCCATTATCGCTACCGTTGTCGCCATCGGTATTCCCGGGTTGTCGGCCTGGATGCAGAACGCACAGGTAAAAGCAACGGCTGAATCTGTGCTGACCGGATTGCAACTCGCGCGCGGTGAGGCTGTCCGGCAAAATGTCCGCACCCGCTTTCAGCTCGCCAATCCAAATGGCACAGGCTGTAGCAGCATGGGGTGCTGGACAATTATTACGGACAGTCTGACCGCACCGGGTACCTTTCCCACTGCCAATCAGGTGCAAACGGCCGGGGCGCAGGAAAGCGGAACCAATGCCCGTCTCGGCGTGAGCACGGCGACACTTGCGGCAAGCAATTGTTGCGCGACCGCCATAACGGCGGGAACAGGGATGAGCACGAATCCTTTGCCGGGCGTGGTTTTCAATGCCTTCGGCCAGGTGGTGACGGATGCCTCTGTGACCAAAATTACCCGGATAGATGTCAGCAATCCGTCGGCTCCCGATAGCCGCAGACTGGTCATCATGATAAGCAGTTCCGGCATGGCCAAACTATGCGACCCTTCTTTCCCATCGTCCAATTCACGCGGTTGTCCTTGAGGAAAACGTGGTGAAGTCCAATTATTTCTCATCATCGAAACATGCACAGCAGGGTTCTATTCTGCTGGAGGCGCTGATAGCATTTCTGATTTTCTCCATGGGCATACTCGGGGTGATCGGCCTGCAGGCCACGGCCATCACCAATACGCTGGATGCGCGTTACCGTTCAGATGCGGCTTTTTTGGCTAACCAGATCATTGCACATATGTGGGCGGATCCACTGGCTGTTGCCGGTTCGATGCCAAGCAGTTATGTCGTTCAACCGAGTTACGCCTGCAACCCCTGCACAAGCAGCAATGGCAATGCGAATACGCAAGCCTGGGTGACGCAGATTCAGTCCGGGTTTTTGCCCGGTGTGAGCAATGCGGCCAACCAGCCTGTCATCGCTATTAGCGGTGATCAGGTTACGGTGACGCTGTATTGGCAGTCGCCGCAAAATCAGGCGGCGACGCATAATTATGTGACAAAAACGGAAATTAAATTTAACTAGCATGAGCGAGCGCGCTAAATGAAGGCCTCAAATATCCGTCCATGCCGTAATGCTGCGTGGACTCCTCGAAATATAGGCGATGAAGCCGTTATATTTCTGAATGAGCAGGGTGGTTTTACGCTCATTGAGCTGCTGGTCGGTCTGGCGCTCGGCCTGATCGCGTCGCTGGCCATTTTCTCTACCGTATCGACCTTCGAGACGCAGCGCCGCACTACGGGCGGTGGCGCGGACATGCAGCAAAACGGCTTACTCGCGCTGTATTCCATAGAACAGGACATACGCATGGCCGGATACGGACTGGTTGATGCCAGCACGACGCCCGGCACCCTGCCTTGTGTCAAAATCAACAATGTGGATGTTGCGCCTGTAAAAATCACTGATGGCGGCACCGGCTCTGATTCACTCACCACACACAGGCTGGATTCAGACATCGGCGGCATCGTCACTGGAGGCGGGGCTGCCATGCTCACCTCGGCTTTATCCGATACACCGACTATTGCCGCTATCCGGGTGGACACCAGCAAAGCCATTAAACAGAATGATTATCTGCTGATTCCGAAAACCAATTACAGCGTCAGTAAGAGCTGTGCATTGCTACAGGCGACCAGCCTGCCTGCGATTGATACGGCTACAGCACCCACTGCCAGCCTGATCAATCTGGGTCAAAACGCGCCCGCATTCCCTGACCTGCGCTACCAGATCGATGCCGGCTTCAATTTGAACCACTCCGTTAACAGTGGCAGCAACTGGAATACCGTGGCGAGTGACATCGTCAACATGCAGATGCAATATGGCGTTGCCAATGCGGGTAGCCTGCCGGTAACGTGCTGGACAGATGCGACTGGCAGCGCTTGTTCCGGCACCAACTGGGCGGCGCCTTCCGCAGCCGAAATTGCGCGCATCAAGGCGATCCGGGTTGCCATCGTTGCCAGAAGTGCGCAGAAAGCCGCCTGTACCACTACGACGGTTGCACCGGTTTCCTGGATAAAACCAAACACTACGCCGACCAGCAGCAATGCTCCGCTGATCAGCTTGAGCACTACGGTCGGCCAGGACTGGCAATGCTACCGTTACAAGGTTTACCAGACCATCATCCCTGTCCGCAACGTGATATGGGGGAATTTGTGATGAATTACCGTCATAAACAGCAGGGCGTGGTGCTGGTGATCGCGCTGATTGCACTGGTGGCCATTTCGCTGACGGCCGTCGCGCTGATGCGTACCGTCGATACCAGTAACGTGGTTTCCGGCAATATCGCCTTCAACGAGGCCGCAATTCAGATGGCGGACATCGGCGCGGAACAGGCTTATGCGGAAATCGATGCGGAGCCGGACCCCAAGGTTTTCACGGGGAAGGCTTACTATTATCCGAACTATTCATCGATTAGCGCGGTATCGAGACTGCCCACACAGGCGGCAGCGTGGAAGGTTGTCCCGTCTTCCAGTGTGAACTTATCAGGATATGCCGTGCAGTATATGGTCGAGCGGATGTGCGTAGGCACAGCGAATTTTCAGGAAGTGCCGACCTTTAGCAAATGCAAGGCAGCGCCGCTTTATGATACAGCCGGTGTCTTGCTTGCGGATGCCAACAATATTCCCTTGCCAGTTGGGAAGCTGTTTTATCGCATTACGGTTCAGGTCAACGGGCCGAGAAATACCCGCGCACTGTCCCAGTTTTTTTACGGCGTCCTTGGCGGCGTTAACGATTAAACGTGATCCGATTGCTCAGGAGGCGCACTTGATGATATGAAGAGTTCTTATAGACGTTAAGGCATGTCGGCACTAAGGTTGTCGAACTGATAATAATTCGCCGTCCGGCTTCACTGCTGCTTTGTTATTCTCTAATTTTTAAAAGGAAAGCTCCATGAAAACCCAACCTGCAAATCTGTTACTTGCCCTGATGCTTGGTTTTACCGGCATGGTTTTTGTTTCAACTTCGGTAATGGCCGGCAGTTCCGATGACTCCAAAAAGGAGGAGAAGGAAAAGGAAGATAAAGAGAAGGAAGAAAAAGATAAGAAAGATAAAGACGAAAAGGATGCAAAAGATGCCAAGGACGCAAAAGACAGCAAGGACAGCAAGGACAGCAAGGACGTGTCCGATAGTGCGAGCTGTAGCAGCAAGCTAATCGCGGCCTGTGGTCTGAATGTAATACAAACAACCTGCAGCAGTTACCCCTCGTACTCGATCAAGAGCACAGAAGTTGACGATGGCAAGCATAAATCCAAGGACAAGGACAGCAAGTCCAAGAATGACCGCGACTACAACGAGGACAGTCACAAAGACCATGTGAATCGTTCAAATGATTCTGTGGGTAACAAGGTTGCCATTTGTCACCGCATGGGTGGCGCACGAGTCAATCTGGTCGTGGCGAATGATGGCTGGCTGAACGGGCATTCCAAGCATGCGCTGGACACGATAGGACGCTGTGAGGATTTTGATGAGGCCAAAAATGACAATTCCAGGAAGGAGAGCGATAAAAAGATTTCCGCATCCGATGCAGGTTATGACCGCGGTCTTACACCGAGTCAGATCAATTGCCTGAGCAACCTTCCCGGAAACATCACTATCCCGTCCTCCAATCAGGGATCCAGTCGTGGCGGTGTAAGAACCTTGCGTTAAAGCCGCAAGGTCCTTGATGGGACTACTAAACATTATCTTAGCGCGATAAAACATGCGCTAAGATTCTGTTTATCCCACGGAATATAAGGCGATGAATCGCCTATTCCTGAATGAAAGCCGTAAGACAGTTGAACCTTGAAAAAGCTTTCCATCTGTAAAAAATACGAAAGAAATCAAAATCCTGGCGTTATCTTTCGTGTCTCTCGTGGGCCATTGCGGTTTTCAGGTTGAAGTGATAAACAGGGCGGTGAAAACCGCCCTGTTGCCATCTGGAACGCATTGAATTCGCCAGCCTACCACTTGGCCAGCGATTTATTCAGCTCATATTGGGCTTCGGCATCATCGGGGTTCAGCTTGATCAGTTCAAGGTAGGCGGCCAGTGCCTCGTCCTTCCTTCCCAATTCTTGCAGTATTCTCGCTTTCAGCGCGTAGCCCTCTTCGTCAGCCTGTTTGCTGAGCGATTGTTCGATATACGCCAATGCTAGTGTCGGATGGCCCAGGGTCAGGTTGACTCTGGCCAGACGGTAAGGCACGTCCATGTCTTGCGGGTCTTGTTCGCCCGCCAGCCGGTATGTTTCCAGCGCCTCGCCCAATAGTCCCTGATATTCCAGGCAGGCGGCAATATTAAACAGCGTGTCTTGGTGTTGCGGGTCTAGCTGCAAAGCCAGCCGGTACTCGGCTATCGCTTCCTGGTAGCGCTGGCGCAGACGATATTGATCGCCCAGTGCATGATGTGCTTCGGCATCATTCAGTGTTCTGGCGATGACTTGATAGCTTTGCATCGTGGCCTCATCCACGCGGCCATCCAGATTGCTGACATAGAGACGAGCCAACCTGTCGAACCTGTCCACTATGGTGGAATTTTCCAGCATCATTTTCAAATGGCTGAGCTGCTCGACGGGATCGTATTTCATCGCAGGCTCTACCGCATGTGCCACGTCATCCAGGCTGAGTGTGTCATAAAGTTCAAGCTGGAACTCCTTGAACTCCTTCTTTTTCAGGCTGGCCATGGCAAATTCCAGCACGGGCCGGTCTATGGTGTTGATGGGCGCATCGAGATTCAGCTTGTCCGTGAACACTTCTGGGCTGAGTACGTTATAGGCGAGCAGGCGCGGAATGATTTTGTGTTCCAGCAAGTAGCGCTGTAAAGGAGGCGCCTGATCTACGAGATGGGGATGTTGCAGCTTAACCGGCTTGTCCGAGGCGATCAGCAGGTAATAGCCGGATTTGACGAACAGGATAGAGCAGTGATTGAAACGCTGCTTCAGGGAGTTGAGTATGATCCTCGCGCCATCGCTGCCTATGCGCGTATCCATCCAGGTGAGATAGATGCCGTCCGGATTAAGGCGGCGTTTGATTTTATCGAAAAAATCCACGGTGTATAACTTTGACGAGCTGAAATACAGCGGCGAGGTCACCGTGTTCAGGATCATGTCATAGCTTTTGTTCACGGACTGGATGTAATGTATCCCGTCATCTACCACGATATTTACTTTGGGATTACGCTCGATGTCGAAGTTCCATTGCTTCATGCGGAACTGGTTGTCGCGCACCACCGGATTGATTTCGACGACATCGGTGTGATCAAACAGCAGGCCGACCGCCGATGCCGTGGCTCCACTGCCCAGACCCAGCACCAGCGCCTCGCCGGTCTTGGGAGAGAACATCGGTCCCAGGGTGCCGACTATCTTTTCCGAAGGGTTGTTCATCGGGATGCTGATGTAGCCGTTGATGAAAAAATACGGCTTGCCATCTGACCAGTTGATGGAAAATACGTCCTGATAGCCCTTGAATTTCTCGGGGAAATTGAAGCCCTTGCGGTCCTCTTCCATATCCTTGGCCGAATGAAAAGAGGTGTAGCTCAGGTAGAGCAAGTCCTCGTCCCATTTGAAATGGTGCATCCCCGCCGTTGTCAGCATGATTGCGGCAGCGGCGAGCGGCAGACGATTATTTCGCCATTGAAGAATATTGTCCCACCGGTAAATCACCAGCGCGGCCGTCACCAGCGCCGAGATGACCAGGATTTGCACGCCATAATCCAGATACTGGTGCAATACCAGCGCCATCAGCAGGAAACCGGCTACATTGGCCAGTGAGCTGATATACAGTAGCGTGCCGGATTCCCTGGCGACTTCGTTGCGCGTGTTGAGCAGTGCCGGGAGAGTGGCGCCGAAGGTGATGGCCGGGATGCCCATTAACAGCACCAGTATGCCGCCCTTCAGAAACAGAATCGCACGGCCATGTTCGACCGCTTTTTCATAGAAGTCGGCATAGATATACAACAGATCGCGATACAGCGCGAGGACTAACAACAGTCCGACGACATTGGCCAGCAACAGCCTGGCGTAGCCTATGTTGAAACGCTTCACCAGAATGGCGCCGAAGGCAATGCCGAACAGAATAATGGACAGTACCAGGGCAAAGGATTCGCGGAAGGGGCCGAACATCAGCTCCGACATCTTCACCATGAATAGCTGGAATATTGCCGAAGCGATGCTGACCAGCACCAATGAAACAAGGTGGTTTCGGGGAAGCGTGGTGGAGGATTGTTCCGGCGGCGGCAGGGCGGCAACCGGTTTGGCTGCGGCGAACAACAGGCTGGCTGCCAGCAGGTTGACCAGTCCGAAGACGATCACGGTTCCGGTGATGCCGAATTGGCGTATCAGCCAGAATTCGATCAGCAGGGCCGTCGCGGCCGCACCCAGATTGTAGATGGAGTAAACCCGCGCAAACACGGGGCCGTCGTTGATGCGACCGATGTAACCTGCGAACAGCGGTACGCTACAGCCCAGCATCAAGGCCGGGAATAGCAGCAACAGCGTACCCAGCAGGACAGGTCCGGCCAGACCGGGCAAGAACCCCATGTCGTTGTAGAGCAGATGTTCTATCGCCTCTCTGGACAGCACAAAAGCGATGCCATAGATGCCTATCATCGCCTCTATCAGCCAGAGCCTGCGCCACAGACGGTGCGCATGGCGCGCACCCAGCCCGATACCCAGCAAAAAGGTTATCAGCACGGCGGACGACACTGCAAACTGGTCGCCTAAGATCCCACCCAGAATCCGACCGTAGAGAATTTCATACGATATGCCGCTCAGCCCTGAAAGCAGTAAGATCAGGGTAAGCAAAAATTTCCGGCTCATGGTTTCCTTACCAGGCAACACCATTCCAGAGCCGCTGGCCATTCTCGCTGACGGAAATATTGCCGTCACCCGCCTGTGATTTGGTGGAGACGGGGGTTGCGGTCAGCGTGTAAGTCTGGCTGGTGGCGTTCAGCGTCAGATTGTATTTTCCATCACGGGTTTGTCCTGATGTCGCGCCCAGTCCGCCGCTGCTGGTGCCGTCGTATGCCGTTGTCAGGCTGGTGGTGTAGGCATTGGCATTGAGGAATATTTTTTCCTGAATGCTGGCCAGATTGACCAGCTCGGTTTGCGCGGCGACACGCGCGCTGCGCATGGTGTGCTGGTTATAGCTGGGTATGGCAACGGCGGCGAGTATGCCCACAATGGCTATGACGACCAGCAACTCTATCAGGCTAAAGCCCTTGCTGAGATGAAACTTCATTCTTTGCTCCCTGAGGGGTGATGGGTGGTGAGTGGTGAGTGGTTTCCATCAGTGCTGTTCCACTTACCAATTACCCTGTTTAGTCTCTGATCAGTTCGTGCCATGAGACGCGTCCGGTTCGGGCTTGCGAGCCGCGTTCGTCACCGCCGGTCTTAACCGAACCCGCAGCATCGGCAACGATGCTGGTTGTCGTGTTGGTGACCGTGCCGTCAGCCGCATACTGGGTGGTGGTGATGGTCACGGTTCCATTGCTGTTGGCCGTTTGCGTGGTGGTTTGCCGCGTACCGTCAGTATAGTCGATGATTGTGGTGGTGACATTGCCGGTCACCGTCGTGGTCGTTGAGACGACGGTTCCGGTGCTGCCCAGCACGCCGAGTTTAGGGTCGGTCGAGCCAGCAGCAGGATTTTTGTTAGCTGTGGAGACCGCAATGTCCTCAGGTGGCGCCTTGGTCCAGCCACTGCCTGTCATCAAGGCAGTCGTGTTCCACGCATCGCCGCTGTTGTTGGTTTTCTTCCAGGCCGTGCCCGAGGTGCTGTAGCACATATTGCGCGGGTGATGCCAATAGAAGATGTATTCCACCAGCACATACTGGTAAAAATTCGCATGCTTGACCCGATAGCCGTATTCCGGGCGCCCGGAGACATTCTCCTCGACCGCACTGGCGGGTGTGGTGTCCTTGATGATCTGTACGGTCAGTGCGCCGTTATGGCGCGCGCCCGTTGTCGTGCCGGCCGTCCCCGGGCCGTCCACTCCGTTGGCGGGCGGGGTGACCGGCTGGTACATGTCAGCGCCCACGCCGCTGCCATCCCAGGTGCATCCGGGAGAAACGGAATGCAGTCCGGCACGCGCATCGCCGCTTCCCCACCAGTCGCGGATGGAGAAAGCATCCACCGGCATGTTGACGGCCAGACTGCCGATAGTGGTCCGGTTGTAGGTCGGCGCGCTGGTGATGTCAAATCCGGCAGAAGCCTGATAATTCTTGATCGGCACATACCCGACGGAGCTGGCCGGATTGTAGGCGTTGTTTCCTATATGCAGGCTCACCGCCGGATTCAGATACTGATTCATCATCAGCACCTTGAAATTGGTCGAGGTGCTGGTAATTGCCTTGGACAGGTTGTAATTGGCATCGCTTGCGTTGAGCATATTCACGCCGGTCTTGTCGTACTCGTCGTCATATTCGTGATGGTGCAGCACATAATCGCAAAACGTATTGGACGTTGAGGAGGGTGGGGTGGTGGGATCGAGTCCGCCCGATAGGTGATTGAGCGTGTAGCTCAATGTGGCGCCGGCATAGGACACGGTGATCGTGCCGTTGTAGGCTGTGCCTTCCTTGACGGCTGTAATGGTGACCACACCGCTGCTGCGTGAGGCCGTATAGGTATTGGAATTGTCGTTTATCTGATCTCTGACCCATGAGGCCATGTCGCTGGCGTAGCCCCGGCTGGGGTTACCATTGACGATCTCGATGCCGTCTATGCTTATGGTCAGGTTGCTGGGGTTTTCTCTGCCACTATAAGTGAAGGTAATCGAGCCGCTGGCCTTGGCACCGCCGCTGCCTCCGTTGACATTGCTGCAATTGTTGTTGGTGCCGTAAAAGTTATCCACGTCAAAGTGGCCGCCCGCCACGCCGCGCGATACGGTCGTGCTAGCCGGAAAGATTACGTCCGGATTCTGGTTGAACAGCGTGGTATTCAGCGTTTGCAACTGAACCAGTATGGGTTGCGATTGCACGCCGTTAGACAACCATTTGCCTACCGGGATGCCGTTTTCGTTCGGTGTCAGGATAGGATCGCCGATAGACTTGTCCGCAGGCAGCGTGTCGGCCGAAGTATAGGCAATGCGGTCCGCGTCGTTCAGTAGTAAATTGCTGTCCAGGTCGAGAAAGGGCGAAGTGCTGCTGCCGCCAGTCAGATAATTGAGTTCCATCAGCCAGTTCTCTCCAAAGATATCGGTTGTGGTGCCCGGAACACGGTAGGGAGCTACGGTCGGATTGTAGGCAATGAAATAGAAACGCCCGTTTTCGGTGTATGACCCTTCACCTAGCACACGCTCTCCTGCCGGCAGGGCGACTTTCCAGTATTTGGTGCCGCCGCTGGCCCAGTTGGGTTGATTGGCCGTGCTGCGGCGCACGCGGGTGGTAACGCCGTTGGCGGTGTAGGAGCGCTCACTGAGCGTTTGAGTCAGTGCGGCTGTATTGGCGATGGGTGCGCCATCCCAGACGCCGTACACATAGTGGACGGAGCTGTCGGCCAGGTCGCCGGTGGAAGCGGTGGTCCAGCTTGAGGTGGCCGGGTTGTAGGTGCCCTGTACGCCGGTGAAAGCTTTGCCGGTACCGAAGCTGATCATATAGCCGCCATTGGGATGCAGGGCAACCCCTGGGGTGGTAGTAATCGTTTGAGCCGGGCTGGTTACCAGCAACGCGCTGGCGCTCCAGGAGGCCGCCGTCGTGCTGGAGAGATCAAATTTCCACATCGTGCCATTCAAGTCGCCGGCATAGACGCGGTCAACGTAGCCGTTGCCATCTGCATCCACCGCAACCGGAGTTGATAAACCGTTGGCATTGGCCGCGCCCACCGTGCCGGCAGGAATGGCCCTGATCAACGCGCCTGTCGCCGCATTGATGATGAAGAGATAGGACTCGCCCGTGGCGGCCTCATCATAGCCATTGCCTGTGATAACCACATCCGTTGGCGTTCCGCTTATGTTTATCTTGGCTATCGAGGGTGTGCCATAGGTATAGCCCAGATTGCTGTAGGCGGTGGTCGCGGTGCTGGCTCCCCCGTAATTCAGCCGGCTCGGCGTGATCTCCCAGAGTATCTTGCTGGCGACATCGGTCTCGTTGGCAGCACCGAGTCCTGTGCTGCCGGTTATGTCCAGAGCAAACAGACCCTTGCCGCCAGCGCCCAGCCCGCCGACCAGTATGCGTTTGTTGCCGGAGGTGGTGATGTCGGCAATGTTGATCTGGCCGTCCACAAAATAGTCGTGAGCATAGGTCAGGGACGCATCGGTGGGGCTGTAGGCCAGCGTCTTGAGTTTGCCTATCAGCATGGACGGCACATAGGCCCAGCGTTCCGTGCCATCGGTCGCGTTGATGGCGTGCAGCATGCCGTCATTGGCACCGACAAACACCGTGGGATTTGTGGCGTCGGAGATGTAATAAGGGCGGGAATGCACAATATCGCCCAGTGCCGAGCTGCGTTGACGCAGCGTGCCGACGCCTTCATTGCTGCGGTCACCGCGCAGGAAGTTGACAATTTGCGTGCTGGTATAGGCGGTGGCATTGATGGTGGCTTTTAATGTCGCCTGTTGAGTTCCTGCGGTTGTTTCCGGGCCGGACAGGCTGGCTGCTCGAAAGGCTACGGCGGTTCCCGCTGTATTCAGCGTGGCGATAAAGCGTCCTGTGTCCCAGTTTTGCGCGTCTATGTGCCCCGCCGCCCCGCCGCCCCAACGCTCTGCATCTGCGGTGTGTACGTTGCCGGCCGCGTCCAGCGGATAGGCATATAAGTTCCCGCCCCAGCGGTCACGCCTGTATTCGGTACGGAACAGGGTTTCGTTACCGCTGGTCAGCACGTAATTGGTCACCTCATCCTGGGAAACATAGCCTATGGGTTGATTCGCGGGGGTAAACGCGGTGATGGCCAGAGACAGCTTGATGACGGCAAGGGTAATGCCAAGCAGGGCAAGCAGGCCGAAAATCTGGGGTTTTTGCAGCCGCTGAACAAGTGTGGACATGATGAATCTCCGTGGTTAGCAGCTTAATACGCTGTAGAAAGACTGGACAAATTTAGTGGCGCCGCGTGCGCTGGTGCCGCGCGCGGTGATCCGGTAGGTGTTTACCTGATTGCAACCAGAGTTGGCGCGCCCGCCTACTGCCTGGCCCGAGCCGAGCAGACGGTTGTTGATGGACATGAGCTCGATAAGGTAGCGTTGGTTGGGGTTGGCCGCGCCGCCACCATCCAACAGCGCGAGAGAATTGGCGTCTGTCCAGGTCATGGTCAGCGGGTCGTTGTCGGGTGTGCCATAACCGGGCAAACACGGCGTGGGTGGGGTCACTGATCTGTTCAGGGGATACAGGTGATTAACGCTGCGACTATTGCACGCATCGGAGTCCAGCCCGGCATTTCGGTAATTTGCTCCCGTTTTCAACCAGGTTTCAGCCATGTGGAGGGTGGTTTCGGCGTTATTCATTGCGGCATTCTCGAATTGCAGATTGCCCGCCAGTTGAAACTGGATGTCCGAGGTCTTCATGCTGGTTAAACCGATCAGCATCAGCAGTATCAGTATGATCATGCCGATGACCAAGGTGGCACCGGATTGATGACGGCGTGAAGTCAGTGTCTGAATATTTCGCATGGCAGTGGCTCTTAATTGCGCAATTGTATGACTGCTGTAAACAGCTGGCGGCGAAAATTGTCGTTCATCGGGCCGTAGGTGATGTCACCCATGGCATACGAACGGGTGTCGCTGTAGCCATTCTCGATTTTGGCGGTGCGCGCCAGCAGCCAGATGCGCGCCGAATTGACCTCGTCCCATGCATAGCTGCTGGTGGTAAAAAGCGTGTCTGTGGAGCTTCCGTTGATGCCGCTCGCATCGAGATAGCGGGTGTTTAAAGCGGTATCAAGCCGGCCATATTGCACCTGCATCTGTTCGATGCCGCTCGCCACCATTTCATCGGCCATGCTACTGCCGGCCAGGGCGCGTCTGCGCAAGGCCGGAATGGTGGCGTCGTTGTCGTCGCTACCGATGTAGTAGACATATTCCTGGAGCTGGAAATCGGCTT
>Ga0208863_1001762_pt1 | contig 12584 bp, 7 predicted proteins | sample RifOxyD3_FD_184040 | JGI IMG/M metagenome (GOLD analysis project Ga0208863, IMG submission 184040) | Soil microbial communities from Rifle, Colorado - Rifle Oxygen_injection D3 (SPAdes) | ecosystem: Environmental > Terrestrial > Deep subsurface > Rock core/Sediment | place: Rifle, Colorado...
GCCTTTTCCGGCCGGCGAGGATTGCCAAGGTTTTGCGCCACCATGAGGCGGATCTGGTGCTGCTGCAGGAAGTCGATGTCGGGGTGCCGCGCTCCGGCATGCTGGACCTGGCCGATGAGATGTCGAACGCCGCCGGGTATCCCTATCATGCCATCGGCCTCAATGTCGAGTTGAGCGAGGGAAGCTACGGCAACGCCACCTTGAGCCGCTGGCCCATTATCAGACAACGGAACATCGATCTTACCGTCGGCGACCGCAAGTGCCGGGGCTGCCTGTACACCAGGGTGGCGCTTGACGCCGGCGACGAGCCGGAGCGGCAGATCGACATCTTCAACATGCATCTGGGGTTGACCTCCCAGGAGCGGGTCCGGCAGGTGGGTACTTTAATCCACGCGCCCGAGTTCGCGGCGCTTCGAGCAACCGACCGCCCCTGCCTGGTCGGGGGAGACTTCAACGACTGGGGCACCCTGCTTGCCCCGATCTTTACCGACATTCTTGATTTTGAGTGCGCCACCAACCACAGCGGCGGCTATCATAAGCCGTACCACACCTATCCTTCCTTTTCGCCGGCCGGCGGCCTAGACAAGATATTCTTCCGGGGCCCGCTGCAGCTTGTCAGGCGACGGCGTTGCTGGATGGGACTGACCAGAATCGCCAGCGACCATCTGCCAGTCATCGCCGATTTCGAGTATTAAAAAAGTTGTTTAGTCCGTTAGGCTGTAGTCTTTTAGGTAAAAAGAGACAAAAGGACGGATGGAAGTTAACTTTATAAAGCAAGTACCGCCAGCCTACAGGCTAACCCCCTACAGACTATCCACCTGAACAGTTACGATTTCCCTTGCCAATCGGCGCGGGCCGGGTATTTTGTGGCGCATGACGCAAACAGGGAACAATACCGGGCTACGGCTGAGCCTGCCGCTTTGGGGGGTGCACAGCCTGATGGTACTGGCCGCTGTCCTGGTCTCAACCTCTTTCACGGTGGGCGCGGCGATCACCCGCGGCCTGGACCCGGCCGTCCTGCTGCTGGTCCGGTATGTGGTGGCCGCCCTGCTTTTTGCGCCGCTCCTCGCGGCCCGGCAGGGGATTGTCCGGCCCGATCTTCGCCAGCTCGGCGGCTACAGCGCGATCAGCGCCTGCACCGTCGGCTTTTTTTGGTGCATGTTCGAGGCGCTCCGCTATACCAGCGCCTTGAACACCAGCGTTATTTTTGCCCTGGTGCCCGGTATTTCCGGGATCTACAGCGCGGTGTTTCTCGGGGAGCGGCTGGGCCGCAACCGCCTGCTGGCCCTGCTCTTCGGCATGGCCGGCGCCCTCTGGGTCATTTTCCGGGGCGATCCGGCCCGCTTGCTGGCCATGGAGATCAACCACGGCGACCTTATTTTTCTGGCCGGCTGCTTTTTGATGGCCGCCTATACGCCGCTGGTAAAGAAGCTGCATCGCCGGGAATCCATGCTGGTCATGACCTTCTGGGTTCTGGTCACCGGGGCCGGCTGGCTTATTTTGCTTTCCCTGCCGCAACTGGGCCGGGTCGACTGGTTGGCCGTCGCGCCGGAGGTCTGGGCCGGCATCCTCTACCTGGCGATTTTTTCGACTATCGTCACATTTTATCTTACCCATGTCGCCACCCTTTATCTTGGTCCCACTCGGGTGATGGCCTACAGCTATTTCTATCCCGCCTTTGTGCTGCTCATCGACTGGGGCTTCGGCCACGGCCTGCCGGCGGCCGTGACCCTGCCCGGCGTCGGCGTGGTTACCCTGGCCACCGTTGTGCTGCAGCGCGGGGCGGTCGAGCCCGTCTGTCGCCGGCCACCGGCGGAACAGGGGCCGTGCGGGCGATGAACAACAAGACCGATTTGTGCAATTTTACCCGGGAGCAACTGGCCGGGTATTTCAAGGATATCGACCTGCCTCCCGGCCGGGCCGTCCAGGTATTTGCCTGGTTGCAGCGGCCGGGCATCGGGGATTTTGCCGCGATGACCGGGGTCAGGCAGGAGATTCGCGCCACCCTGGCCAAACATGCCCGAATCAGCCGGCTGACGCCGTCCGCAATAGCGGAGTCTCGGGACGGCACTGTTAAATACGGCTTCCGGCTGGACGATGGCGCGGTGATCGAGAGCGTGCTGATTCCCGACGAGAGCGGCCGTCATACCCTGTGCGTTTCCTCCCAGGCTGGCTGCGCCATGGGCTGTGGCTTCTGCCTGACCGGCAGCCAGGCTTTTGTCAGGAACCTGCGGCCGGCGGAAATGGTCAACCAGGTCCTTGCCGTGCTCGAGCAGATGATCCAAAGCGGCGTTGCGCGGCCCACGGTCCGAGAGTTGATCAACAACCTGGTTTTCATGGGCATGGGCGAACCGCTCGCCAATTATGACAACCTGATCACGGCCCTGGCGGTATTGATGGATGCAAAAGGGCTTGAGTTCACCGCGCGGCGGGTCACGGTCTCCACCTGCGGCATTGTCCCCAGGCTTGCGGATCTGGCCCGCGACACCCGGGTTAACCTTGCCGTTTCCCTGCACGCTGCCGACGATGCAACCCGCAGCCGGCTGATGCCAATCAACCGGACCCATGGTCTGGAGGCCCTGCTAGCCGCCTGCCGCGCCTATCCGCTCGCAAAAGGCAAGCGTATCTTGATGGAATATGTCATGCTCCAGGGAATCAACGATTCGCCGGAAGCAGCGCAGCGGCTGGCCGACCGGTTGGCCGGCATCCCCTGCCGGATTAACCTGCTGCCCTATAACGCCTCTGCCTGCCTGCCGTATGCATGCTCCTCGGCAGCGGTGATTCTGGAGTTCCAGGCAGTGCTGCGCCGGGCTGGTTTCCGAACACTCATCCGGGACAGCCGCGGCGCTGATATCGGCGCTGCCTGCGGCCAGCTGGCCGGCCGAGTCTCCGGGCCGGCCGAAGAGCAAAGCCAATGCAGTTGAGACCGGAAAAGGCAACTGCCGGATCAGCGTTGCCGGCCATCACAGTGATTTGTCCTGTTGTCGATATTCACCGGTTGCCGTTTTCATCGTACTTGTGCCGGGCCAGATCAACTCGGGCTTGATGATGGCTATGTCGGGCACGTTTTGCTCCTTTATTTTTGCAACTTCTTCTGACCTTTGCCGGTCAACGCCTTGAAATTTTTGCTCGTCACCACGGGCTTGCCAGCCCGCTCCTCAATATCACAGCGGGTTCTGCCGGCCACGGAGCCGCCTTCCCGAGCATCCTTTTTCAGTGGCTCAAATCCCTGGGTGTCCCGGTCCCGGTGTAGTTTAGTCGTGGTCGCTTCGGCCAGCATAGTGAGGATCAGCTCGATATCGGTCATGTGGTCTCGCAGGTTTTCCCGTTCCAGCCCCTTCACCTGCTTGTATTCATCCACCTTCAGATCGAACGCCCCGTCCATGATCTCGTTGGTCAGGATGGCAAATTCCAGGCTGGTCCTTGCCCCCCGGTTCTGCCACTCGTCAGTCAGATCCTGCCGGACGGCAATGCCGCGCATCCGTTTATCGATCCACTCCTTGGGATAGCCCTTCTTTTCATAAAGCGTCTGCATCCGCGCCATGGAAAGCTCGGGGTTTTCGATCTCGTCGATCCGTTCCTTGCCGACCCGCGCCAGCCACCTCTTGAGCGGTTCCGCCTTTGGCGACGGGATGGATTGGATGATACGAAGCAGACTTTCGACATTGGCGCATTGGGTCTTGCGTCGTTTCCCATCCGCAGCGATAAGTTCAAGGGGGGGACAAAATGTCCCCCAGTTGGAATTCAGTTCAGCATCCCGCTTGCGCATTTTTTTAATGTAGTCCCTGACATTGACGGAATCAGTCAACGCCTCAACCACATCAGCGACGGAGAAGTACCACTTCTGGTCATCTTCGTTCCATGCCGACCGAATTTTTTTAGATTCAAACAACTTGATATTGCTCATGCTTTCTCCTTTATCGACGATTTTCTTTGCCCGCATCATCACGACAGATCCCCAGAAAATCGCAGCCGCCGCATCGCTCCATCCGGCAGAGCCGGTTTTCCTTAATCTCCCGGCCGGCGGTCACGATCGCCTCCTCCGACTGACGGAGCATGGCGTCATCGACCAGTTCGCGCACCGTTGCCCCAGCCCCTTCATCGAGGTTGTAAATCTCCACAAGGTCAGCCCGGCTGCCGGTGAGTTGCTGGTAGCCCAAGGCATAAATGTGCAACTGCTGGCGGGTGACGTTCTCCTCCTGGGAGCGCTCGGTTGATTTGAAATCGATGATGATAACCTCCCTGGTGTCGAGCCGGCGGATAAGGTCGATCCGGCCGTGGACAACGATTCCCTCGGCCAGCTTCAGTTCTATGGTCTGCTCGGCGTATTCGACCTTGTCGAGCAGGGGGCCGTTCTCCTTGAGATAACGCCGCAAGGCCCGGTCCGCCTGTACGCGCATATCGTCCTTCAGGCTTTGCCAGGCGTAGGGGAGATGGAGATGGGTATCGAGGAGGGCCGGCACGTTTTCAGGCTTGAGATATTCGCCATCCAGGGCCTTGCGGTGCACTTCGGCCAAGGCGTCGTGCAGGGATTTGCCAAAGCCGATTTTTTCATGAAAGCCGGGGTTGAAGCCGTACAGGAAACGCAACTTGAACTGATAAGGGCATTCGTAGAAGTATTTCAATTCGCTGAAGGTCAGGACCACCTCGGCCTCCGAGGCGCTTGCGGCTGAGGGGATCCTGTTCACGGCTTCGGCCCTGGGTTCGCGGGTGAGGACATGGGAGGCAGCGGAAGGGGCGGCAACCTCGTTTACGAATTGCGATTGCTTGGCGAACATACCCTTTGACGCCTCCGGCGCCCAGGAGCAGAAGAGATACTTCTTGCTCCTGGTCAAAGCGACATAGAAAAGGCGACGTTCGTCTTCCTCGCTGCCGTCATAACGGGCCGAGCCGATGACCGCCTCCGAAGGGATCACGTGGGACCAACTCCGACCGCCTTGCTTTTTGGAGGGGAAGCGATTGCGCAACAGGTTGGGGATGAAGACCACCGGAAACTCCATGCCCTTGGCCTGATGCACGGTCATGACCTGGACCGCGTCCGGTGTGGCGAAGCCTGCGCTTTCCCATCCCTCGGGATAGTAATCCTCAGCCTGGTGCTGGAGAAACCAGGCAAAACCCTTGTAGAGACTGGCTTGGTCGCTGTTGAAGTGGATGGTTTCGTAATCGGAGATGAGCTGGCTGAACTTGCCAAGGTTATAGTAGACGATTTCGCCACGGGTGCGATGACCGCCGCCGTCATCCGGGATGACATCCTCCCGAAGGGCGATCGCCTCAAGAAAGGCGAGATAGGTGCGCTGCAGGGAAAACGCCGACTTGCGCCATTCTTCAGGCCATGCAGCCAGGCGTTGGTCCAGCATGTCGATGGCCTCGGCAATCTTTTTAGGTGCAAGGCCAAGATCGGCGATTTTCCACAAGGCAGTCAGTCCGTCACGGCTTTCCTCATCAACCAGATAGCAAAAGATACCGGTGGCGGCTCTTGCCTCGGCGGTGTCGAAGAGGCCGGCCATGCCCTTGACGACATACGGGATATTGGCCGCCCGCAGGGCCTGAAGTATGGGGGCCGCGCTGTTTTTCACGCTGCGCAGAAGGATGGCGCAGTCACTCCAGGCAAGGCCGCGCGTAACACCTTTCTCCGTAAATGGCATTCCCGGTACTTCCTTAATCTTCCTCGCAATCCACGCCGCTTCCTGATTGGGATCGGCAAAGCCAAGACACAGCAGGTCGCCACGCTGGAAGGCTTGCTCCTCCCTGCTTGCCATGGTCTTGGCAAGGCGATCCGCATTCCGTTCGACAACATTTCGAGCGGTTTCCACCACGCCCTTACTGCTGCGGAAATTCTCCGCCAGGGAGATTTGCCGCACTCCCGGATATCTATCGGAAAAACCCAGGATATTGGCGATATCGCTGCCGTTCCATTGGTAGATGGTCTGGTCGTCATCTCCGACCACGCACAACTGGGCACCGAGGTTGTGAAGCCGCTTGATCAGACACTCCTGCAAGGGATTGACATCCTGGTACTCGTCCACAACCAGGTACTTTACCCTTGCGGCCTGTTTTTCCCGCAGTTCCGGGTTGTCTGCCAATGCGCTCACTGCCTCAAAGAGTATCCGGCTGTAATCGAGGTATCCCTTCCTGTCCAACAGGGTATGATACTTGCCAAGAGCAGCCCTGACCGGATGGTTACCAAGGGCAGCCGCATCGATTTGGGCTTCCCGGACAATGGAGAGGATTTTCTGGTACAGTTTTGAGTCATGCCAGCCTTTGAGGGACTTGCCGTCGTGCGTCTTGAGATCTCTCAAGCCCGACTCTTTGTTGTGTCGGTCTATCAACAGACGCTGCTGGACATCGCTTAACACACTGTACTTCAGATACTTGAAGAGGTGAGTTTGCAGCATGTCGAGACAGAAGCCGTGGATCGTGCCGACAAACATTTCCGCCAACCCGAACTGGTCGTCAAGCTGTTTACGGGCAAGGCGATGGATTCTGTCCTTCAACTCTCCAGCCGCCTTGTCCGTAAAGGTGAAGGCAACGATGTTTGCCGGAGTGATGCCAGCCGGTCCTTTTGTCTTGAGGATATTGACAATCCGCTGAGAAATCACCTGGGTCTTGCCGGAGCCGGCGCAGGCTATGATCTGGAGATTGCCGTCGAGGTGGTTGATCGCTTCCTGTTGGCTGGACGTGTATTTCATGCGCTTCTCTCACGGAGTTTGGTAAATCGGCAGAATCCCTTCCCGTGCAAAGCTGAAGGTCTGATCTCCCGCTATGATGAGATGATCCAGGACTTTTATATCGAGTGGCCCCAGCGCCTGGACAAGGAGCTTGGTCAACTTGTGATCCTGGCTGGAAGGCCGGGCCGTTCCGGCCGGATGGTTATAGGCCAGGATGACCGAGGCGGCACGATGACGAATCGCTTCTTCAGCCACATGCCGCGGATGTACGGAGGCGTTTTTGACTGTCCCCTCGCTGATTAGGGAAGGATACAAGACACGGCATTGGGTGTCGAGGCACAAAACGTAGAAGACTTTCTCCGGTCGCCCGGCCATCAAGGGGGTGAGGTCTTCGGCAACCGCCTCCGAACTGGTCAGGCGCGGCCGGTCCAGGAGAACCCGGTCATGAAAATAGCGCCGTGTCACCTGTGGGATCATGGCCAGAAACAAAGCCGCCTTTTCCCCCATCCCTTCAACCGAAGCCATATCCTTGGGGTCGGCTTCCACAACGGCCGATAAAGAGCCAAAGCGCTTTATCAATCGATGAGCAATAGGGTTTGTGTCACCCCTTGGGATGGCATGAAACAGGAGCAGTTCCAGAACCTGGTGATCTTCGAAGCTGTCGGATTCTTCTTCCAGGAAGTGTTTCCTTCGGCGATCCCGATGGCCGGTGTGGAGGTTATCGTTGTCCATTATTACAACACCTGTAGGGCAGTGCTTAGGATTAATCACTTTGATTATAGTAAGATGGCTCCGCTTTCCCGCCAGCCGGCTACCCGGATGTTGTCTTGCGTGTGGGTATCGGTTGTTATTCTATGCAATCTATCAATTATTTTTGCAAATTTCATAGAATATGCCGGGCCGCCATCTTGCGGGTCAAGAAAGATTTGCATCCGGAAAACGGCAGTTGAACGGGTTCTGTTTTCGTGTAAGATGCTTTACCGGCGCCGGGATCACCGCAGCCGGCGACGACACTCGAGTTGCGTCAATGGGTTGAAGAGAGGGAATATTGCTGGTGAGCCATCCTGTCGAGCCGGAACAAGTAAATTCTGACGATGCCGCCGGGGCTGCCCAACAGGTCGTTGAGGTGGTGCGGGCGGTGCTGGCGGAGTTGCATCCCGGCCAGCAGGATGTGGTCAATGTCGAACTCGACAGTTCGCTCGACCGGGATCTGGGCCTTGACAGCCTGGGCCGGACCGAACTTCTGGCCCGCCTGGAGAAACGTTTCGACGTCATCCTGCCCGAACAGGTGCTGGTGACGGGCGAAACGCCGCGCGACCTTTTGCAGGAGGTGCTCCGGGCCGGGGCCAGAGAAAAGCCATCTGCCGCGCCGGCCGCCGCCGCGGTTGCGGAATCGCCGACCGGTGCCGTGGCCCTCCCCCATGCCGCCGCCACCCTGGTCGATGTCCTGGCCTGGCATGCGGCCCGCCATCCGGATCGGCCGCATATCCGGCTCTATAACGATGAGAGCGCCGGCGAACTCATCACCTACGGGGCGCTCCTGCAGGGGGCGGAAGAGTTGGCCGTTGGCCTGCAGCTCCGCGATCTGGCGCCGGGCGAGGCGGTGCTCATTATGCTGCCCACCGGCCGCGACTATTTTTTTGCGTTTTTCGGCGTGCTGCTGGCCGGCGGCGTGCCGGTGCCGGTCTATCCGCCCGGTCGGTTGAAGCAGATCGAGGAGCATCTCCGCCGCCATGCCGCCATTGCCGCCAATTGCCGGGCGAGGGTGATGATCTCCATGGAGGAGGCAATGCCCTTTGTCCGGCTCATGCATGCGCTGGCACCAGACCTGCGCCATGTGGTGACCGTGGCCGAGCTTGGCGAAGGCGGGTCAGCCGCCGACCTGCGGCGGCCGGCGGTGGCGGCAGCGGACATCGCTTTTCTCCAGTACACCTCGGGCAGCACCGGCGCGCCCAAGGGGGTGGTTCTCACCCACGCCAACCTGCTGGCCAACATCCGGGCCATGGGCCGGGCGATCCGGGTTGATGCCGACGATGTTTTTGTCAGCTGGCTGCCCCTTTACCATGACATGGGCCTGATTGGCGCCTGGCTGGGCAGCCTCTACCATGCGGCTCAGCTGGTCATCATGCCGCCGCTTTCCTTCATCGCCCGGCCGGCGCGCTGGCTGACGGCCATCCATCGTTTTGGCGGCACCCTCTCCGCGGCCCCGAATTTTGCCTATGATCTCTGTCTGCGCCGGATCGATGACCAGGAGATCGCCGGCCTTGATCTCAGTTCGTGGCGCTGCGCCTTTAACGGCGCCGAGGCGGTGAATACGGCGACGATGACCGGCTTTTTGGAACGGTTTGCCCGCTGCGGCCTGCGGCCCGGCGCCATGATGCCGGTTTACGGGTTGGCCGAGTCGTCGGTGGGGCTTGCCTTTCCACCCCTTGAACGCGGGGTGCTGATTGACCGCGTCCGGCGCCGGTCGCTCATGGAGCAGGCGTGGGCTGAGCCGGCCGCGGCCGATGATGCAACGGCGATTGCTTTTGTCGGCTGCGGCCATCCCCTGGCCGGCCATGAGATTAAAATCGTGGACATTGATGGCCGCGAGCTTCCCGAACGCCGGGAGGGGCGGCTCTATTTCCGGGGGCCCTCGGCCACGGCCGGTTATTTCCGCAACCCGGAAAAATCCGCCGGCCTGTTCAAAGGCGCCTGGCTCGATTCCGGGGACAAGGCCTATATCGTAGCGGGCGAGGTGTTTATCACCGGCCGGGCCAAGGATATCGTCATCCGGGCCGGTCGCAACATCTATCCGGAAGAGATTGAGGAGGAGGTCGGACGATTAGACGGTATCCGCAAGGGCAGTGTCACGGTTTTTGGCAGCCGGGAGCCGCAGGCGGGCACCGAGCGGTTGGTGGTGCTGGCCGAGACCCGTCGCCAGGAGGCAGGGGCACAGAGCCGGCTTAGGCAGAAAATTGTCGCCATTGTCACCGAACTGGTGGGCGAGCCGCCGGACGAGGTGGTGCTGGCCCCGCCCAATACGGTGCTCAAGACCTCAAGCGGCAAGATCCGGCGGGCCGCGAGCCGCGAGGTTTACGAAAAGGGGGAGATCGGCCGGCCGCCGGCGGCGGTCTGGCTGCAGGTGGTCCGGCTCATGTTGACGACTTTGCGGCCCCGGCTGCGCCAGGCCAGCCAGCGGTTCGGTTCCGCGCTCTACGCGGGCTACTGCTGGTCAATGTTTGGCCTGGCCGCCCCGATCATCTGGTCGGGGCTCATTCTGTTGCCCGGCGAGGCCCGGCGGCTGGTGGTCCTTGCTTTTGCGTTACGTCTGCTCTCCCGGCTTAGCGGCCTGCATTTCCGGGTGGAAGGGTTTGAAAATTTATTGCCGCCCGGCCAGCCATGCGTGTACGCCAGCAACCATGCCAGTTACCTGGACGGCTATTTTCTGCTGGCCGCCCTGCCTCGGCAGTTCAGTTTTGTCGCCAAGGCGGAGCTGCAGGCAAAGAGATCCGTGCGGCTTTTGCTGACGCGGCTCGGCTGTGAATTTGTCGAGCGGTTCGACAAACAGGGAGGGGTGGCCGCGGCCCGCCGGCTTGCCGAGCGGAGTCGGGCCGGCCGCTCGCTCTTCTTTTTTGTCGAAGGCACCCTTGTGCGCATGCCCGGCCTGCTGCCCTTCCGGATGGGGGCCTTTGAGACCGCGGCCCGCGGCGGTCTGCCCGTGCTGCCCGTTGCCATTCAGGGCACCCGCTCCATCCTGCGGGCTGATTCCTGGTTCCCGCGCCGGGGCCGGGTGCGGATTCATATCGGCCCGGCCATCATGCCGGAGCGGCGGCCGGATGCGGAAGAGGAGGTGTGGGCCGCGGCCCTGACACTGCGAGACCAGGCCAGGGCATGGATCCTCCGCCACTGCGGCGAGCCGGACCTGGGCCATGAACGGCCGCAGATTTTTACCGCGAACGGTCAGCCACCGCCGGCCTGATTCGATTTTTTGACGACTCAGGTTGTTTAGACTGTTAGACTGCACACCTACAGACTATTCACCTGAGTCCCGGCTCGCGCCACGGCCATGCCTTCCTGCTCGTCCACCCCGGCGAGCAGCACGGCGCCCAGCACAAAGAAAAGGATGACGGCCGAAACACCCAGCCGTTGCGAATCAAAGAGGTCGGTGAGCAGCCCCAGGAAGAATGGCCCGAGAAAGGCGGTGATCTTGCCGGAGAAGGAAAAGAAACCAAAAAACTGGCTTTCCCGCTCGTTTGGCACGAACCGGGCCATGAGCGACCGGCTGGCGGCCTGATTCGGTCCTGAGCAAATGCCGATGATGATGCCGGCCACCCAGAAGTGGGGCTTGTTCTGGGCAAAAACCGCCAGGAGCGAGGCGGCCGCCAGCCCGGCCAGGCTGAGCTGGATGGTGGCCTTGCCGCCCAGGCGGTCGTCGATGAAGCCGGCGGCCAGGGCGCCGATGCCGGCGGTGATGTTGAGGACGATGCCGAAGAGCATGATCTCCCGGAAGGTGAACTGGAAGGTGCCGGCCGCGTAGATGCCGCCAAAGGCGAAGATAGTGATCAGCCCGTCGTTGTAGAGCAGGTGGGCCGCAAGAAAGCGGACGATCTGCTTAAAGTGGCGGATTTCGTGAAAGGTGGTCTTCAGTTGCCGGAAGGCATCCGGCAGCCGGATCTGGCCGGCGGTGGCTCGGGCCTTCACGAAGAAGAAGAGCGGCAGGCTGAAGAGTCCGAACCAGACCGCCACCAGCAGGTTGGTCGCCCGGATGTTCTGGCCCAACTCGCGGGAGAAGCCGAACCACGGGGTCGCCGGGTTCACCAGGCAGACCATGGCCACGAACATGGCAGCCAGCCCGCCCAGATAGCCGAGTCCCCAGCCGAGTCCGGATATCCTGCCGATCTTGTCGGGCGGTGCGATGTCGGGCAGAAAGGCGTTGTAGAAGACGTAGCCCAGTTCAAAGGCGGTGTTGGCGATGCCGAACCAGAGCAGAGCCCGCAGGGTCTGGCCGGGCAGCGGCGTGTAGAGCATGGCCGTGCTGGCCACGGCAGCCGCGGTGCAGAAGAAGAGGAGCTGTTTGCGGTGGCGGCCCTGATCGGCCAGCGCCCCCAGGATGGGGGAAAGCAGGGCTACGGCAACGGCCGAGATGGTGACGGCCCGCGACCAGAGCACCGTGCCGGTGATCTCGTCGTTGGCAATGGCCTTGGTAAAGTAGGTGGCATAGATGAAGGTGACCACCAGGGTGGTGAAGGCCGAGTTGGCAAAGTCGTACATGGCCCAGCCGAAGATGGCCTTTCTGTCCATGGGATGTCCGTTTTTGTTCGTGCCGGCCGGCAGTGGCCAAGAAGCTTGTCGTTGACAGGGTTCTTGCCGAATATATCGTAAATCGTCACTTGCTTGAAGGAAAAACGGATGAATATCCTTGAAAAAAATATCCAACAGACCGCCTTCCACGCCCTGACACCGGATGCGGTGATCTCCCTGGCGGAAACAGCCCTGGGCGGCCGCTGCACCAATCTCTTCCGGCCGCTGGCGAGTTATATCAACCGGGTGTATGAACTGCAGCGGGAAGACGGCAGCGGGCTGATCGCCAAGTTCTACCGGCCGGGCCGCTGGTCCGGGGCGGCCCTGCGGGATGAGCATGACTTCCTCCGGGAGTTGGCGGCGCAGGAAATCCCGGTGGTGGCGCCACTCACCCTGCTGGACGGCACCACCCTGGGTTGCCAGGCGGGCATGCATTTTGCCCTGTTTCCGAAAAAGGGCGGCCGCAGCTTTGATGAATACAACGATGACCAGTGGCTGGAACTCGGGCGGCTGCTCGGCCGGGTGCATGCGGTGGGCGGCAGTCGTCTGGCGCGGGAGAGAATCACCATGGCGCCGGACCGCTCAACCCGGGAGCAGGTGGAGTATATTTTGAAGGGCGTGAAGGGCGGTTTT
>Ga0208863_1001763_pt1 | contig 12566 bp, 11 predicted proteins | sample RifOxyD3_FD_184040 | JGI IMG/M metagenome (GOLD analysis project Ga0208863, IMG submission 184040) | Soil microbial communities from Rifle, Colorado - Rifle Oxygen_injection D3 (SPAdes) | ecosystem: Environmental > Terrestrial > Deep subsurface > Rock core/Sediment | place: Rifle, Colorado...
CATAATAATTTAAGTTACTTTTATTGCTGTATTATGCCATATTTTACACTTTTTAGCCTCTATTTTTGTCTATTAACCCTCTTTTAACAATTTACCTTGAAAAGTTCCTCTGTCTTTTATATACCATTTATCAACATTACCAAAATCAACAAAAGCAAATATTCTACCATACTTTTCTTTATCTATTTCCAATGTATCTAATATAAAACCATCTATATCCATATAAAAAATTTAAAAAGAAAAGCCGACAAAAATATGTCGGCTATACTGTTTATAATTTAACTACATCCCAAACTATCTCCACAGTTCAAACACTTATAACAACTTCCGTTTCGGACTGTAATATGCCCACAAGTTGGACAGGCAGGCGCATCCCCCATCATTTCCGAAAGTGCTGCATCTGAAGCACTTACAGCCTCGTGCTTAACTTCAGACACTACTGGAAGCTCGGCTTGTAAATCTTCGTGGACAACTGTTTGTACTTTTGGTTCTATTTTCAAATCCATAGTTTCTTGTGCTTTACCAGTTTCAGCAATCTTCACCATGTTTTCAAATTTATTTTTTTGAATTCCCTTTGGTGGAACTTGGACAAAATCTGTTCTTCCCAAATATTCCATACCAAGAACACGGAAGACGAAGTCAATGATAGAAGTACAGTTTTTGATATTTGGATGATCAGTGAAACCACTTGGTTCAAAACGTGTGAAGACGAAGTTCTCAACATATTTTTCCAATGGTACACCATATTGTAAACCCATAGAAACTGAAATAGCAAACATATTTAGTAAACTTCTAACAGTTGCGCCTTCCTTGTACATATCGATAAATATTTCAGCAACTTTACCATCTGGATATTCACCAGTACGAAGCCAAACTTGTTGATTGCCAATTTTGACAGCGACAGTAATACCACTACGTTTGGAAGGAAGACGACGTTTCTCACCATGAAGATACACACGACGTTCAGCTACTTCACCATCTTTGGTATAAGATTCCATTGGAGTCATGATACCGACGTGATTACTAAGTATTTGACTGGCTTGGAAAACAGCGCTGTTTACTTCTTCTTCTGTAGCTGGCAACATTTTACTCAATTGTTCAACTTGTTCTTTATTTTGTTCCAATAATTTTTCTTCAGCTAATTCTGCTTTTTCTTCCTTATCACTCTTAGAAGAAGTTGCCAAAGGTTGACTTAGTTTACAACCATCTCTATAAAGAGCCACCGCTTTTAGACCAAGTCTCCAACCTTCTTCGTAAGCATGTTTTACATCTTCTAGACCAACTTCATTTGGCATGTTGATAGTCTTTGAAATAGCACCGGATAAGAAAGGTTGCACAGCTGCCATCATATAGATATGTCCCATGTAAGGAATAAATCTAGTTCCTTTTTTACCATTTTTGTTAGCAGTATCAAAAACCTTGTAATCCTCTACTTTCAAATGTGGGGCACCTTCAATAGTCATCGTACCACAAACATAATCATTGGCTTTTTCAATTTCTTCTTTTGTAAAACCTAATTCTTTTAATAAATCAAAATTTGGATCATTGTATTTTGCTTCATTGAAACCTAATCTTTGCAAAGTTTCTTCACCCAAAGTCCAAACATTGAAAATAAATTTGATTTCAAAAGCACCTTCGAGCGCTTTATTGATACTTTCCATATCCGCAACATTGAAACCTTTTTCTTTCAAAGTAATAGCATTGATATGTGGAGCATTGGTAATGTCCGCGGTACCACGCATATAATTTATGATTTCAACAATCTGACTTTCAGTATAATTTAAATTACGCAAAGCTGTAGGCACGGCTTCATTGACGATACGGAAATATCCACCACCAGATAATTTTTTGAATTTGATAAGAGCAAAATCAGGCTCAACACCAGTAGTGGCACAATCCATAAGCAAACCAATAGTTCCAGTAGGAGCAAGTAAAGTTGTTTGAGCATTTCTAAAACCAAATTTTTCACCCATATCTACTGCATCATTCCAACTTTCACGAGCAGCAGCCAATAAATAAGCTGGAGCATATTGTGGATCAATAGCCACAGGTTTTACAGCAACTTTTTCATACTCAGTTACAGGTGCATTGAAAGCAGCTCTCCTATGATTTCTCATCACACGAAGCATGTCTTCTCTATTTTTTTCAAATTTTGGAAAAGTTCCTTTGAACTTGGCCATTTCAGCACTTGTCTTATAACTTTCAGCCGTCATAAGTGCAGTGACTGAAGCTGAAAAACCATAAGCTTCATTTGATTCATAAGGAATACCTGCAGTCATAAGAACTGAACCCAAATTAGCATAACCCAAACCTAATGTACGAAAATCAAAACTACCCCGAGCAATTTCTTCACTTGGAAATTGAGCCATCAACACAGAAATTTCCAAAACAGTAGTCATCAGACGCACACCATGTTTGAATTCATCAACCAAGAAAGTATTATTACTATTTTCAAAAAAATGAGCAAGATTAAATGAAGCCAGATTACAAGCAGTATTATCTAAGAACATGTATTCAGAACAAGGATTTGAACCATTGATACGTCCAGATTGAGGACAGGTATGCCATTCATTGATATTATCATCATATTGAAGACCAGGATCTGCACAAACCCAAGCAGCATAAGCAATCTCATCCCAAAGTTTACGAGCTTTGATTGTCTTACAAACACTACCATCAACACGCCAAGTAAGATTCCAACTACCATCATTATCTAAAGCTGACATGAATTTGTTTGGCACACGAACTGAATTGTTGGAATTTTGTCCTGAAACAGTCTGATAAGCTTCTCCTTCATAATCACTAGGATAACCTGCAGCAATAAGAGCAGCGACTTTTTTTTCTTCTTCTACTTTCCAATTTACAAATTCTTCAATATCTGGATGATCAAGATTTAGAGTAACCATCTTAGCAGCACGCCTGGTAGTACCACCAGATTTGATAGCACCAGCAGCTCTATCACCGATACGAAGCCAACTCATAAGACCACTAGATCTGCCACCACCTGACAAAGGCTCACCTTTACCACGCAAAGCTGAAAAATTGGTACCAGTACCAGAACCATATTTAAAAAGTCTAGCTTCTCTTACCCACAAATCCATGATACCACCTTCACCAACTAAATCGTCTTTGATTGATTGAATAAAACAAGCATGTGGTTGAGGATGAGTATAAGCATCTTTGGCTTTAGTCATTTCACCATTGTCTGGATCAACATAATAATGACCCTGAGCGTTACTATTGATACCGTAAGCCCAATTCAAACCAGTGTTGAACCATTGAGGAGAATTTGGTGCCACCATCTGACGCAAATGCATAACCACGATTTCATCATAAAAAATCTGAGCATCCTTGGCTGAAGCAAAATAACCATATTTTTCTCCCCAATATCTCCAAGTACCCACAAGACGATGGATTGTCTGCTTTACACTGGTTTCAGGTCCAAGCACGGGTGACCCGTCAGTGTTTAGCTTTGGCATACCATCGTCATTGTGTTGAGGTACTCCTGTTTTACGAAAATATTTTTGGGCAATAATGTCCGTTGCAACTTGTGACCATTGTTTTGGTATTTCAATATCTTTCATTTCAAAGACTACAGTTCCATTTGGTTCACGAATGATAGAAGTACGTTTTTCGTATTCCACCATATCAAAAGGACTTTTTCCTTCCTGGCTAAATACACGTCTAAAACGTAAACCATTTTCTTCATAGGAAAAATTAACATCAGTTTCTTGTCCTAGGCAAAGACCCTGGAAAACCTTAGAGTTGACAGCACCCATATTTGTAAAAGATTAGAATTTAAAAAAGAAAAATCTATAACTATAAATTTTTCTTTTCTCAAATTATAATATACTATATGTAGTGGTCTGAAAAATTAATAAACACAATATATTGTGTTTTCAATAAGCAATAACTATTATAACACATAGTCTCAAATTGCTCAAAATACTCTATCTTCGGCTTAGTTTAGCCACAAAAAAGGACTATAAAAAAATAAACCAAAAAAAATAAATAAGTTATCCACAAACTATACAGATGTTATACAATTATTCATAACAAGATTGATTAAGTTAAAAAAATAGCGTAAAATAGAAACAAGCTTGAAAGGCCTAAAAGGCCTGAAAAGCTTGAAATGCTTTTGTTTTGAATTTTAAATAAAATTAAATTAAAATAACAAAACTTTCTTATAAAAATAATAAGCCTCTTAGGCCTTTTGAGCCTTTCAGGCCTTTCAAGCTTTTTATTATGTCCTACGAAGTCTACGAACTAGATGAAGAATTGAATCCTCAGATCAAAGATGCTAAGGATCGTCTTGTAACACCTAAAGAAATATTAGATACCGAAGAACAATCTATTGAGATTTCTTTACGTCCCCAAAATCTGACTGAGTTTGTCGGACAAAACCATATCAAAGAACCCTTAATAATTTCTATCGAAGCTGCCAAAAAAAGACAAGAACCAATTGAGCATGTCTTGCTTTATGGTAATCCTGGACTTGGCAAAACAACTCTAGCCAACATCATCGCCAAAGAAATGGGAGTAAATATCAAAGTCACAGCTGGTCCAGCACTCGAACGTGTTAGTGACTTGGCGGCTATACTTTCCAACCTGGCTGAAGGTGACATTCTTTTTATTGATGAAATTCATCGTGTCAACAAAACAGTTGAAGAAATACTATATAGTGCTATGGAAGATTATGCCCTAGACATTATCATTGGTAAAGGACCAACCGCCAGAACTCTACGTATGCCTCTAGAAAAATTTACCTTGATTGGTGCCACAACAAAATTAAATCTTTTATCTTCACCGCTTCGTGATCGTTTCGGCCATGTTTATCATCTAAATTTTTATGAAGATAGTGATATTGAAAAAATAATAAATAGAAATGCAAAACTTCTAGAAGTAAATATTGAAAATGATGCTGACAAATTAATCGCTGTCCGCTCTCGCAAAACTCCTCGTATTGCTAATAGATTACTCAAACGTGTTCGTGACTACGCACAAGTCAAACATAATGGTATAATAAATGCAGAAATTGCTAAGTTGGCACTTGAAATGCTCAATGTCGATGAATATGGACTTGATGAAATAGACAGAAAAATTTTACATTTCATTATTGATAATTTTGCTGGTGGACCTGTCGGGCTAAACACCTTATCTTCGGCTATTGCTGAAGAGATGGATACTGTTGAGACAATCTATGAACCATTTCTCTTGCAAATAGGCATGCTGGAAAGAACTCCAAGAGGCAGAAAAGCGACTGGAAAAGCATACAAACATTTAGGAAAGAAAATGCCAAAACAAAATAAATTAATTTAGAATTTTCAATTCTATAATCTAACATTCAAATATTCGAAAGATTTCGTAATTCGAATGTAACATTTATCTCACAACATTATGATCTCTATCCCCTTTTACGTCATTCTTTTCCTTTATCTTATTTTCCTTTGTGTCTTTGTAATTTTTTCACTAATAAACTTTTATCATATTATATCTACAAGCTCTATTGATTTTGAAAGTTTTACAATTACATTTGTAGTCCTTGTCCTAACAATTTTTACTCTTTTTTTTACATGGAGAGTTATAAGTACAGTAGATTGGGCACAAAATTTAATTTTATTTGACATTAATTGGTTTAACTAAATATATGAGTGTATCTAAAGTTATCAAACAAAAAAATTACGAAAAAGTAATTTTTATATTACACCGCCACCCTTTTACTTTTATTCCAACATTATTATTGTTTATTGTGTTGATGCTCATCCCTGTTGCATTATACTTCATGTTAAATAGTCTATTTCCACAACTATTTATAGATATAACATCAAATACTCTGTTAATTTTATTTGCTAGTGTTTATTATCTTTCTACTTATTTATTTTTTTATGGTAGATTTATAGACTTTTATTTAGATATGTGGATTGTTACCAATGATAGAATTGTAGATATTGAACAACATAGTTTATTTCACCGAGAAATAACTGAATTAGACTTATACCGCATTCAAGATGCTACAGCTTCTGTCAAAGGATTTTTTGCCACAATATTTCAATTTGGAAATGTAGATATAAAAACAGCTTCCTCTAATACAAAAATAATTTTTCAAAATATTCACAATCCAAATCATGTCCGCGAACAACTCATAAAATTAGCAGACGAAGACAGAAAGTATCATATGAAAGATATAGCTTTGGATGGTAATTAATCAGCAGTTTATAAAGTTCATAAAGTTTATAAAGTTAAAAGTAATTTAATATTTATATTTTTTACCAAAACTTTATAACTTTATGAACTTTTTACTTTAAGAACTCATCTATGATAGAACTCTCAAAAATAAATCTAGTATTAATTGTCTATTTTACTTTAATAAACTTAATTACTTTTATTACTTTCGGTATCGACAAATCAAAATCAATAAATAATGCCAGACGGGTTTCTGAAAAAACTCTATGGATTATGTCTTTCCTCGGTGGCTCGCTTGGAGCAATGCTTGCGATGAAAATGTTTCGGCACAAGACGAAGAAGCTGAGTTTTCAAGCGATGATGGCGGTGATTCTGGTGATACAAATATTTGTAATATATCTTATACTAAAATAAAATTAAAAAAATCCTATGCAATTCACATAGGATTTTTTGTTTGTTTTAAATTTTATTCTTTCGCAACATTCCACAACAAATCAAATTGTTTTTTGTAATTTTCAATTATCTTAGAATGAGTATAAACAGTTGAAACTGGATTTTCTCCAAAGTAAGTTATCAATGCCATATCTTTGTAAATATGAGTTTCTACTGGAAGAGCATAAGTATCTGGTAAATAACGTGTGTGAACATATTCAAATTTTTTGTCTCCAAAATCTTTTATTTCACTCTCAAATTTTTCTCTATATTTTTCATACATCAAAACATGTTTGTGTATTTTATTTTTTATTAAGTAGGAATTATGTTCACGAAATAATTTTGTTACGTAATCACCCATACCATCCTCGCCATAGCCAGCACCAATCACATATTCAGTATCACCAGAATTTAATTGTTCCAAAATTGTTTTGTTAAATAAATTGTTTATATCTTCCTTACCTGAATAAGTCTGCACTTCTTGATTCCACAAGTAATCAAAATAACCTTTGAAAGAATCAAAAATTTCTTTTTTATCAAAATAAATAATAGTAGGTTCATCTCCATAAAGAATAAAACTTGTTTTTCCTTTATACAAATTTATTTGCATTGGTATTGGGAGAATATTACTAAATTTTTTTAATTTACTTATCTTGAAATCTGGGTCTCCTGCCATCTCAAATCTTTTCTTTATCAAGTCATAAGAATCTTTGTAAATCAACATACTATTTTTTACACCTTTTTTTATTCTGTCCTTATGGAATCCATCATAAAATTTTTGTATTTCAGAATTGTTATTACCCAAAGAAGCACCCAACACAAAATACTCATCTTCTTTTCCAAGTTCTTCAAGCATATTATAAAAACATTTATGCAAAGCATCGAAACCAGTTTCTATTACAACCTCTTGATTCCACAAATAATCAAAATGTTTTTTATAGCCACTTACAATTTCTTCATTCTCAATAATATTTATGAAACCACCATCTTTCCAAATAATATTAGCTACTTTATTACCATATAAACAAATCACATGTGGACTAGACATACTAGCTGACAAATATTTGTACTCATAATATGCTTCATCATTCAAACTACTTCCTTTTTCAACACCAGCAAGCTCAGCTTCGGGGTCAAGCAAATCATACCAATTTATTTTTTTCTTTAGTCTATTTTTTTTACATTCTTCTGCTAACTTTGGAAAATATTTGTCCATACCATCTTTACTTCCACCAATCCAATAGACATCTTGTACTTCTGAAATTTCATCAAAAAATATTTTTACGCCTTCTTCACCACGTAAATTTTGAGTAGTATCTTCCCAAAGAAATTCAAAATATTCGCGATAGCTTCTTACCAAATCAGTATTGAAAATTTCTATTATAGTATATGGCTCGGTAAAAATAAAAATAAGAACTTTATCTTTGACAATAATTATCTCACTGTCTTTTTTAGAAATTGCTGGAACATTTTTGAATTCACTCAAACCCTTTGTTTCTTTTACATACAAATCCTCATGTTCATCCATATGATTACTAATTCCTTTGATATGTATTTTCCTCTTATTTTGTAACGCAATAAATTCCTTAACATTTTTTTCACCATTTATTTCAAAAAACTTTGATGATAAACCCAAGATATACCAAAAATCATTTTCAGTAATTGTATTATAAAGTTCTATGTATTTTTTACGTATTTCAGATATACCTTCATAAATAATAATTTCCTGAGATTGTATTTTGTGTTTACTTTTTAGCTCATCAATAATATCTTCTGCCAGTTTTTTCTTTTCTTCTACTTCTCCCAAAAGCCTTACAGGATCCAACACCTTGAATCTAGCTACGCCACTAGTTTGACTCTTACTAACTAGTTTTTTTTCTTCCAATTCTTCCAAAGCAAGATAAACAAGGTTCCTATGTAATCCAGTAGAACGCACGATATTACCAGCCTTTGCTTCACCAAGATCAAACAAGGTGGTGTAAACAGTCGCTAAATTCTTAGTAAAACCTAATTTTTGTAATTCTTTGAGAAGCATATATCTTATATTTTGTCACATTGCTTATGACAACATTATTAAAAAAGCTCTATTTATAGCTATATTTATCATATAATAAATGTCACCATAAGTCAAGTGACAGTATTGACAAAACCACAAAATTTTGCTATAGTAAGCTATTCCTGAAAGACGAAGACCAAGATGGTCGACGTTAGAGACAGGATAATCAAGAGGACTACATAATGAACGAAAATAAGTGTCCCAATAACTCAAACATTAGGTGGATCGCGGCCTGGATCGTCGTAAGTGCCGTTTGGATCTTCATCCATACTTTCTTGGTTCATCAGTAGACACCCAACCGGCCAGGTGAGGCCTATGGCACCACCCCACGATTCATTACAATAAGGAGAAGAATCGTGGGGACTCAACTTTTTTTATCAGCATGCTTTGGTAAAAAATGAGAGTAATCACACAAAAAATCAAGAAGAAGTGAATTGCAAAATAACTGAAATTTACTTCTTCCTGATCGACACCCGAACCATTTTGGTTTATGTGTCTTAGGGAGGTCAGCGGCACCTAGTCCGCAGTCCTTTTAGGAGGACATCATGTCGCGCTTTCTGAATGCTATGTTCATTCTCGTCACCATCCTCACCAACAACACCGCCAACGCCGGTTCGTACGGCTTCTTCGAGGAGCAGTTCCGCGTTGATTCGTCGGGCTTCATCCCGACGGTCGATGGACTGTGGGGACAGAACATCGAGGGGATCCTGGGCGTCGAGGCATTTTTACTCCAGTCACCCGGATGGTCTGAGGCCTATGTCGGGCCGACGTTCAAGTTCAGTGATGAGTTGACGGTTGGACTGTCATCTGGCGTCCAGATGAACAACGGTAAGTTCGAGCCGCGCTTCGCGACAAGTCTCTTCCTGAACTTCAACGATTTCGCAACCTCCACGATCGTCGAGTGGGGCACCAACGGCGATGTTGATCTTTGGTACGATACGAAAGCAACGTACAAGATCGAATGGCTCACGTTTGGTCTCCACCTTCGACGTTTCGTCGGTTTCGGACCGACTGTCTCGATTTCGACTCCGGAGAATAAACTGAGCTACTGGCTCAGCTGGACTCCGGTCGACGTCGAGATGGGAAAGTTCGAAGCTGGTAAGGCGCTATTCGGCGGCAAACTCGGCTTCTGAAAGACACAGGCCTAGTACAGCCTTCACAAGGGTACCACCTCGCAATCCAAAAGTATCATCAGCAATGATGGTCAGGGAAAGCGAGGACTCAAAATTTTTTATCAAAATTGTTTTGGTAAAAAGTTAGAACAAAAAATCTCCAACTATATTTGGAGATTTTTTGTTTGTTGAATTTTTAATAAGAAGTCTTTTAAGTCTTTTGAGAGTACTTTTATATAAGTAAATTTATTTTAGGAAAGATCTCTCCCCGCCCATTAGGCGGGTCGAGATGAACTAGACTACTCTACCACCGTATTCACCAGTTTCTGTATTTACAGTAATCTCTTCACCTTCTTTGATAAATATTGGAGCGTAAATGAGTAGACCATTATCCAAAACAATTTCTTTGGTCACATTGCCACCACTACTGTCACCTTTGACAGCTGGAGGAGCAGTCACAACTTTGTAATTAACTTTTTTTGGTAATTGAATTGCTACAATGTTACCATCATGAAGTGAAGCAATTATATCAAGACCTTCTTTCAAATATTTAGTATCTTCACCAATCACACCTTCAGAAACATCAACTGTTTCATAAGTACTTTGGTTCATGAAAGAATAGACATCACCACTCTTGTACAAAAATTGCATATTAGTATTTTGTACTTCCACAGAATCTAAAGTTTCTCCACTTTTGAAAGTAAGTTCCATACCTTTGTCACCACCAATACTCTTCAATTTACATTTGAAAAAAGCTTGGCCTTTGCCAGGATTCACAAATTGAAAAGTGTTGATAACATACAATTGTCCATTATGTCTAATAACGGCACCTTTTTTGATATCTGTTGTATCACCCATATAAGTACGTTGTTAAAAATATAATTAATCTCAGTCTAACAATCCGGATTTCCAGATAATCCAGATTATCCGGATAATAATTGGGTTTCTAGTAAAAAAATGTCTTTTTTATATCTGGAAAATCTGGATTATCCGTATATCTGGATTTTTAAAAGAGTTTAGACATTGGCAATGTTAACACATTATTGATGTTTTGGCAAGATGTAAAGAGCTGTACTAAGCGATCTACGCCCAAAGCAATACCAGCTGAGTTTGGCATCTGACCAACAGCTTCTATGAAGTCCATGTCTATTTCATAGACCTTTTTACCTTGTCTTTCACGCTCTTTTTGTTCAGCTTCTAGCCTTTTCAGTTGTTCTTGATTATCTGTAAGCTCAGAAAAAGCATTGGCGAGCTCCAAACCGTCGATATATACTTCGAAACGCTCAGCATAGTTTGGGTTTGTTTCTGATAATTTGGATAAAGATGCCATTTGCGCTGGATAATTATAAACAATGACAGATCCCATATTTTTTAGTTCAGGTTCAATTTCTTGCAAAAAAATTCTATAAAACAATTCTTCATAATTTTCATTTTCCTCAACATTATATTTTTTTTCTTTGCACAATTCCCACATTTTTTCTCTAGTCAAATATTCATCCAAATTAATATCAATAATTTTCAACCACAAATCACGCATAGTAATTCTCAAAAATTTGAAATTTTTATCTTCATTCCTCATTACACGTTCCCCATTCCTACTAAAACGTTCCTCTAAAAATTTAAATAATTCTTCCACATCTTTCATAAGAATAAACATATCCACCCCAGTCCTGTAATACTCAAGCATAGTAAATTCCGGATTGTGGGTTCCCCCAAAACTTTCTTCATCACGAAAAGTCTTGCCTAAATAAAAAATATTTTGAAAACCTGCTGCCAACATTTTTTTCATTGCATATTCTGGTGAGGTGTGTAAATATCCTCTAAACTCCTGTTTTTGTTCATTATGAAAAATTGTTTCAATTGCGGAAATATTTGGTTCTTGTCCAGGATATTTGATAAGAAGTGGTGTCTCTACTTCAATAAAATTTTTGGACCAAAAAAATTCACGAATCAATTTTATTATTTCGAAACGTTTTTTTAAAATATCAATATTTTTACTTATATGAAATGTTTGTGACATAAAAATACGTAACGCATACCACATAACACGTAACGCATACCGTTTTTCGATATGTGATACGCGATATGTGTTACGCGACTATATACTTTATAAAATATATTACTTCTGATATACTATACTTAATTGCAAAATAAATCAACCTCTAACAAAAATCTATGGAACACTACGTTTATTTTACTTTTCAAATAATTTTGGCTATTATCTTGGGAGGTATGCTCGGCTGGCAAAGAGTTGCTGTTGGTAAAGAAGCTGGTCCCAGAACTTTTGCCTTGGTATCAGCAGGATCTGCTCTTTTTACTATTCTATCTATCAACGCCTTTGGTGTAGAAACAGGCCGTGTAGCTGCCCAAATTGTCACAGGGATTGGTTTCTTGGGTGTTGGTGTCATTGTTCACAAACAAAAACGTGGTGAGGATATTGTAACAGGTCTTACCACAGCTGCTGGGCTATGGGCTGTAGCATCTCTTGGTATGGCTATTGGCGTTGGTTGGATTTGGGAAAGTATTATTGCAGCAATTTTGTTTTTATTTGTTTTGCTTTTCAATGAAAGTAAATTTATAAAGAAGTAAATCCTTAGTTAAAAGTACATCAAAAATTTCTAGACGATTTCTAGAATCAATTGAAAGTTTATACTTTGTGAATTAACCCTGTGAGTCCTGCGGGACATCACAGGGCGTCTATGCTATTTAGAATATTTTGCTATAAATCAAATAATTTTAACTGTTTAATATCCTTTGATCTTCCTTGATTCTCGATGTATTTC
>Ga0208863_1001766_pt1 | contig 12541 bp, 13 predicted proteins | sample RifOxyD3_FD_184040 | JGI IMG/M metagenome (GOLD analysis project Ga0208863, IMG submission 184040) | Soil microbial communities from Rifle, Colorado - Rifle Oxygen_injection D3 (SPAdes) | ecosystem: Environmental > Terrestrial > Deep subsurface > Rock core/Sediment | place: Rifle, Colorado...
AGAGGGCGGAGGCGCGGGAAGCCGAATCATAGACGCGGGTCAGATGCTCGGCAGCCTCGGCGCCGGGGACGGCGAGCGGGGCCGCGGCCTGGTCGGCCAGGACCCGGGCGGAGACCGGCGCACGCAGGGCCGGAGCGGCGGCGACGGCCGCAGCGGGCGCGGCGACGGCGGCCGCGACGGGAACAGCCGCCAGGGCGACCACGGGCGCGGCGGACAGCGCGGGCGCGGCGGCGAGAGGTGCTGCGGCCAGGGAGGGCGAGAGGCTGGTGGTCAGCGCGGAGACGGGGAGGACCAGGACCGGGGCGGACGGCGCGACGGGGACGGAGACGACCTTGGGGGCGACGACCTTCGCGGCCCAGCAAGGGGCCGAGAGGAGCAAAACGACAGAGACGAAGAGACGTCCTTTCATCGGTGACTATTATGGAAGGAAAGAGGCCACCCTGCCAGGGGTCTTAGGTCCCAAGTGGGCAGGGACCATCCGCTCTAAGGGCAAAACTCGCGTCGGCGCGAGTTCCATGGGATAAAACCCATGGCGCGGCCATGGCGCCACTCCGTGGTCGGCCCGGCGGCTAGGGCAGCATCCCCGTCGCCGCCAGCAGGGCGACGGCCACACCGACGAGCGACTCGCCGGCGATCAGGCCGGAGCTGACGGTGATGATGTAGCGCTCCGCGAGCGCCGGCTTCGCCTTCTCCAAGATCAGAGCGATGAGCGCCCCGATGAACATGGACAGGGAGTTGAAGAAGGGGATGACCATCGCCAGCCCCAAACCCGTCGCCGACGGGATGAACTTCTGGTATTTCGGGAAGAGTTTCTCGAGGACCGGGATGAATATCCCGAGCAGACCGCCGATGACCATACCGTCGCGGGCCGTCGGATGCAGGGAGTGGATGCCGCTGGCCAGCAGCTTGGCCACGGCCGCCCAGACCTGCGCGGACGGAGCCGGCCACTGGTTGGTCCCCAGGGCCGCTGCCGTCGGCACGAGCAGGTAGAAGGCCGGAACCACGATCAGCGTGCCCGCGAAGATGCCCAGGAATTGAGCGATGAACTGCTTGCGCGGGTTGGCTCCCAGCAGGTAGCCGCTCTTGAGATCGGTGAGCAGGTCGGCCGACGCGCCGGCGGCGCCAGCCGTCACGCTGGCGGTCATCAAGTTGGTCGCGATGTCGGCCGGGGCCAGGAATCCGAAGGCGAGCTGGGTGATCTTGCCCATCGCGCCAATCGGGGTCGTATCGCATTCGCCGGTCACGCGGCAGGCCACGACGGCCAGGAAGAAGGTCATCAGCACGGCGATGACGCCCATCCACCAGCTCGTGCCGAAGGCGAAATAGAGCACGCCGATGCAGCCGAGGCCGGAGAGGGCGGTGCCGGAGAGGAACCAGGAGGTCGGGACCTCGATGGCTTCCATCGCGTCCTCGGTCTTGGTGTTCTTCTTCCTGGAGTGCTTGGGCGCGAAGAGGGCCGTCACGCCGCTGAAGGCGCGCACGATGGTCTTCCATTGGAGCAGGAACATGAACAGCCCCGAGGTGACCATCATCGACGCTCCCGTCCACGTGCTCCAGGTGACGATGGCGCGGTAGCCGATATTGGTGCCGTCGATGCCGCCCAGCTGGACCATCCAGGGAGCCAGGATGCCGTAATTGATGAAGGCTCCGAGGAGCAAAGACCAGGCGATCTTCCAGCCCATGATGGCGCCTGCGGCGACCAGGATGGTGCTCATCTCGAAGCCGATGGTGTACTTGACCAGCGGCACGCCGTTGATGGCCCCGGGGAACTCGATCATGCCGGGGATGCTGAGGGGCGTGCGCAGAAAGCCCAGAGGCCCGCTCGCGCTCAGCCATGTGGCCTTCAGCAGCGCGAAGGGGTTGCCCGCGTCGCGGAACCAGGCCACGAACCCGCCGATGACGCCGGCGATGCCGAGCGACTTGGCCTTCAACGCCGCCTCCGCCCCCTTGGAGTGGAGGCTCTTGAGGGTCTCGGCCGCGGCGATGCCGCTGGGGAACTTGAGCTGCTCGACGTTGATCATCTGGCGCTTCATCGGGATGGCCATGAAGACGCCGAGGGCGGCGAGGAAGAAGGTCCAGGCGGCCAAAGTGGGCCAGGGCATATGGTGGCCGGTCACGATCAGATAGGCGGAGATGGCCGAGACCATGGTGCCGCCCGTGGAGTAGCCCGCCGAGGAGGCAGTGGACTGCATGCAGTTGTTCTCGAGGATGGACATCTCCGTCGGGAACCAGCGCGGGAAGGCCGCCATCATCGTCTTGTGGATGGCGTAGGAGAGGATGCATGCCGTGATCGCGACGCCGAGGCCCCAGCCCGTCTTGAGGCCGACGTAGAGGTTGGAGAGGGCCATGAACGCGCCCAGGGCCGAGCCCATCAGGACCGCGCGCACCGTGAGCTGCGGCATATCGTCGCCCTGGTAGACCTTCTTGTACCAGCGCAGCTCGAGTTGCTCGGGCGTCAGGCGCGTCTTGAGGTCGGGGTGTCCCTCCGGCAGATCGAGGAACTCCTCGCCCATCACTTCCACTTTAGGATCGTTCATGATTGAAAATCATACAACACGAGAAGGCTTCCGGCACGCTCGTCGCTTGCTATCATACCCGCGGCATGGACACGCCCCCTCAGCGCCCCCGGCTGCTCGACCGCGCCAAGGATTTCTATCGCCACAACGAGCCCGCCTGCACGGTCGGCCTTTTCGTGGCCGGATTCCTCTTCGACACGCTGGCCGTCGGGCGCATCGACAAACTCCACAACATCATCCACCAGGCGAGCTACCTCTCTTTGTGCGCCTTCTTCACCAGCCTGGAGCTGCGCGAGCTGTACGGCAAGTTCACCCCGCCCGCGCGTTTGAAGAACGCCTGGCGCTACCACACCGGCGCCACGCACTTCATGCTGGGTACGCTGCTCAACATCTACACCCTCTTCTACTTCAAGAGCGCCTCGCTGGGAACCTCCTTCGTCTTCCTGGTCCTGCTAGCGGGCCTGCTGGCCGTCAACGAGCTCAAGCCCTTCGAGAACTCGGGCACCATCCTGCGCATGACGCTGTTCAGCCTGTGCCTGGTGTCCTACTTCACCTATCTCATCCCGACCTTGGTCGGCTCCATCGGCACTCTGCCATTCCTCGGCACGCTCACGGCCTCCACGCTATGCGTCGCGGGCCTGGCCTGGTGGCTCAAAGGCCACCTCCCCGACCCCATCCCCATCGTGAAGCGCCACCTGCTCATCCCCTACGCGACGGTCGCCCTCGGCTTCGCGGCGCTGTATTTCCTCAAAGTCATCCCGCCCGTGCCTCTCTCCCTATCCTCCATCGGCGTGTACCACGACGTCCAGCGCGAGGGCGACAGGTTCGCACTGACCATGACGCGCTCGCGCTGGCGGTTCTGGGAGCGAGGCGACCAGACCTTCACGGCGCGCCCCGGCGACTCGATCCACTGCTTCATCAGCGTCTTCTCCCCCACGAACTTCAAGGAGCGCCTGCAGGTGCGCTGGCAGTTCCGGGACCCGGAGGAAGGCTGGCTGGACGCCGACACCATCCCGCTCGACATCACGGGCGGCCGCGACGAGGGCTGGCGCGGACACACGCGCAAGTCCAACTACAAGCCCGGCCGCTGGCGCGTCCGCGTGGAGACCTCAGACCGCCGCGAGCTCGGCCGCATCGCTCTGACCGTCGTCCCCGCCACGTCCCCCTCCCCGCCGAAGCCTCGCGTCGTCTGGCGTTAAGGTGGAAGGTGGGGTCAGGCCTTTAAAGTTTTTAACAAGACCTCTCGCAGGGGCTGGCTAATGACGACAGAATATGATATTAATTACAAATGAACAAACTTCTCGCCCTCACGGTCATCCTCGCAGCCGTCCCCGCTTCCGCCGAGATCGGTTTGGCCAAGGTCAAAGGCACGACCGAAGGCTCTCCTATCGCAGGCACGGTCTCTTTTGAAGACACCGCCAAGGGCCTGAAGCTCTCCGTGAGCGTCTCCGGGCTGACGTCGGGCGCGCACGGCTTTCATATCCACGAATGGGGCGATTGCGCGGACGAGGGCAAGACGGCGGGCGGACACTATAACCCGGCGCAGGCCGCGCACGGCGACGCGCTCAAGCACGGCCCACGAAAAGTGCACGCGGGAGACACAGGAAACCTCATCGCCGGCGAGGACGGCCGGGCCGTACTCGAAGCGCTCCTGCCAGGCGTGAAGCTGACGGGCGGCAAGTTCACCGTCGCGGGCCGCGCGGTCATCATCCACGAGAAGGCTGACGACTTCTCCCAGCCCGCCGGCAACGCCGGCACGCGCGTCGCCTGCGGGATCATCGGACTGGTCCCCGGGCATAAGACCGCCCCGAAGTAGACGATCTCCGGGGCGGCTTCGTCCTGAGCGGGCTTAGGCGAGTCTGGCCAGTTGGGCCTCGAGCTCCGTATAGTCGCGCTCCTTGGTGATGTCGGGTTCGACATGGACCCAGGCGACCTTGCCCGTCTTGTCGATCAGCACGGTCGCGCGCTGCGAGATGTTCGCCGCGGGCAGGAACACGCCGTAAGTCTTGCATACCTTGCGGTGCATGTCGGCGAGCAACGTATGCTTGATGCCGCGGGCCTCTTTGAAGGCCTTGTGGGACCAGACGGAGTCGATGGAGATGCCGGCGAGCTCTGCATACTTGCCGAAGCGCGACATGTCCTGGGAGAAGCAGACGTTCTCCTTGGTGCAGGTCGGAGACCAGTCGAGCGGATAGAAGAACAGCGCGACGGCCTTCTTGCCGATGAAGTCGGACAGCTTCCAGTCCTTCTTCTCGGAATCCTGCAGAGTGAAGTCGGGCGCGACGGCGCCGACGGAGATCGGGGTGGTCTCTGAAACTGTGGCAGCTACGGTCATATGGTCTCCTTTCAGAGTTCAGAGGGTCAGGCCTTTAAAGTTTTTAATGAGGGATGCTCATTAAAAACTTTAAAGGCCTGACCCTATCGTTCTATCGTTAAGCTTTGACGAGCTTGATCTCGATGGGTTTGGTGGTGGCGTTGCGCACGCTCACGGCAGCGGCGACCTGGCGGGCGGCCTCGCGAAGGGCCTTGGCAGGCAGGCTGTCCGGATGAGACAAGACGATGGGCGTGCCGTTCTCGCCGGCCTCGCAGACGCGGGGGTCGAGCGGGACCCCGCCCAGAAGCTTCATGCCGAACTTGCCCGCCAGGGTCGCGGCGCTGCCCTCGGAGAAGATCTTGCTCTCCTTGGAGCAGTGCGGGCAGACGAAGCCGGACATGTTCTCGATGGCGCCGAGGATGGGGACCTTGAGCTGGTTGAACATGGCCACGGCCTTGCGCACGTCAGAGAGCGCGATGCTCTGCGGCGTGGTCACGATGACGGCGCCCACGATGGGCACGGTCTGGCACAAGGTCAGCTGGACGTCGCCGGTGCCGGGCGGCAGGTCTATGACGAGATAATCGAGCTCACCCCACTTCACGTCTTTAAGGAACTGGGAGACGGCGCCGTGGAGCATGGGCCCGCGCCAGATGACCGCCTTGTCGGGGTCCATCAGGAAGCCCATGGACATGATGCGCACACCGTGCTGATAGGCAGGCTCGATCTGCTCGTCCGGCCCCACGACGGGCTGAAAGCCCTGCACGCCCATCATCTGGGGCTGATTGGGACCGTAGATGTCGGCGTCGAGCAGCCCCACGCGCGCGCCCTCGAGCTTCAGGGCGACAGCGAGGTTGGCGGCGACGGTGGACTTGCCCACGCCGCCCTTGCCGGCAGCGACGACGATCACATTGCGCACCCCGGGAGGAAGGACGCTCCCGATGCGCGAGTCCTTGTTCACGTTCGCGGTCATCTTGATCTGGACGTCCTTGACGCCGGGGACCTTCTTGACGGCCGTCTCGGCCTCGAGCTGCATCATCCCTTTGAGAGGACACGCCGGGGTGGTGAGCACGTAGTCGAAGCTCACCGTCTCCCCGCACACGGCGAGGTTCTGCACCATCCCCAGCGTCACGATGTCCTTGTGGAGCTCAGGCTCGATGCACGTCGAAAGCGCCTTCAAAACCTCGTCTTTGGTCGGCATGGGACTCTCCTCACATCAGGAACAGCATCTCCCGGTATTTCGGCATGGGCCAGGCGTCCGCGGGCATCACGAGCTCAAGGGCGTCGACGTCGCCGCGGATCTTATCGAACCAGGGCCGGACCTCGCCGCAGAACGCCTCGGCGCGGGCCGCGGCATCCTCGATCCGGTCGGCCTTCTCGAAGGCGTCGTTCAGAGCGGCGACGCCGCGCAGGGCCCCTTCCACATGGGTGGAGACCTCGCGCAGCAGGGCGGCCTGTCCCGGGACCGGGATCCCCAGGGACTTCTGCGCGGCGACCGTCGCGGCCAGACGGTTCTGGTAGTCCACCGCGGCGGGCACGAAAAGGGTCATCGTCAGCTCGCCGATCAGCTTCGACTCGATGGCGATATCCTTGGCGTACTTCTCGAGGAGGATGTGATAGCGCGAGTGCGACTCCTCCTCCGTGAGCACACCCAGCTTGGCGAAGAGCTCGACAGACTTCTTCAGGTCGAAGCCCTTGAGCGCGGCCGGCGTGGTCTTCTCGTTGGGCAGACCGCGCTTCTTGGCCTCCTTAACCCATTCCTCGGAGTAGTTGTTGCCCTCGAAGCAGGCCGCCTTCGACTGCTTGTACTGCTTGCGCAGCACCTCGAGCACGGCCTCCTTGAAGGCCTTGCCGCCCTTCATCGCCGCGGAGATCTCCTTCTTGGTCTCGAGCAGTTGGGCGGCCACGATCGTGTTGATCGTCGCGATCGGGACCGCGCTGTTGGCCGAGGAACCGACCGCGCGGAACTCGAACTTATTGCCGGTGAAGGCGAAAGGGCTGGTGCGGTTGCGGTCCGTGTTGTCCTTGAGGACCGGAGGGATCTTGTCGATTCCGAAGGAGATCCACATCGGGTCAGTGCCCTTGGTGGTCACCCCTTTCTCGAGATCTTCAAGGACCTTGGTGAGTTGGGCCCCCAGGAACACCGACATGATGGCCGGGGGCGCCTCGTTGGCGCCCAGGCGGTGGTCGTTGCCCGACGAGGCGATGGATGCGCGCAGGAGCAGGCTATGCTCGTGAACGGCCTTCACGATGGCCGTCAGAATGATGAGGAACTGCAGGTTCTCCTGCGGCGTGGCGCCCGGGGAGAGCAGGTTCTTGCCCGTGTCCGTTCCAAGGGACCAGTTGTTGTGCTTGCCCGAGCCGTTGACGCCCGCGAAGGGCTTCTCATGGAGGAGCGCCGCCAGGCCGTGGCGCGCGGCGACGCGCTCCATGAGGTCCATGACCAGCTGGTTGTGGTCGACGGCGACGTTGGCCTCCTCGAAGATCGGCGCGCACTCGAACTGGTGCGGGGCGACCTCGTTGTGGCGTGTCTTGAGCGGGATGCCGAGCTTGAAGGCTTCGCTCTCGAAGTCGGTCATGAACGCGAACACGCGGTCCTTGATCGATCCGAAGTAGTGATCCTCGAGCTGCTGACCCTTGGGGCTGGCCGCGCCGAAGAGCGTGCGGCCCGCCAGGAGCAGGTCGGGGCGGGATTTGAAGTAATCCTGGTCGACGAGAAAGTACTCCTGCTCCACGCCGAGCGTCGAGAATACCTTCTTCGCGTCGCTCTTGAAGAACTGGAGGATGGCGAGTGCTGCGGAGTTGAGCGCCTCGATGGAGCGCAGGAGCGGCGTCTTCGTGTCCAGCGCGTGGCCCGTGTAGGAGACGAAGCAGGTCGGTATGCAGAGGGTGGCGCCGCCCGGGTTCTCCAGGATGAAGGCCGGAGAGGTCGGGTCCCAGGCGGTGTAGCCGCGGGCCTCGAAGGTGACGCGCAGGCCGCCCGACGGGAAGGATGACGCGTCCGGCTCGGCCTGCGCCAGCATCTGACCCGTGAAGGTCTCCAGAACACCACCCTCGCCGGTCAGGTCGATGAAAGCGTCGTGCTTCTCGGCGGTCGCACCCGTCAGCGGCTGGAACCAGTGGCAGTAGTGGGTCGCACCCTTCTGCATCGCCCACGTCTTCATGGCCGAGGCCACGGCGTTGGCGGCATCGATGTCGAGGGTATGGCCCTTGTCGACGGCCTCCTGGACCTTGCGGAACGTGTCGCGCGGGAGGAGGAGCTTCATCGTCTCCAGCCCGAACACGTTGCAGCCGTAGTAGTCGGAGATCTTGGGTGTCGAGGCGGTCGTGGGGAGGCTCTTGGCGTGTTTGTGGGTCATCTCGGCGCGGGCTCCATGGGGCATATTGAGGTGTCTCTCCAAGCGCGGAATATCGGCGTCCACCGGGCTGTTTCCCGTCGAGGCCATGTTAGGATTTAAGGCGGCCGCCTGTCCAGACGGCCGGCCCGGCCACTTGACGCGACGTCACGGTCAGTATATAATTATTGAGACAGACTTTCAATAAGGAGAGAAGACCCATGCTGACCGTCACGCCGAAGGCCGTCGAGAAGATCGCCGATTTCCTGAAGGCCGAAAAGGTCGCCGAGGGCAAGTCCCTGCGCCTCAAGCTGACCCCCTCCGGTTGCGCCGGCTACGAGTACACGGTCGTCTTCGATGACAAGGCGCCCGGAGACAAGATACTCCCCCAGAATGGCTTCGACCTGGTCGTGGACCCCGAGAGCTTCCCCCTCGTGGAGAAGGCGACCATCGACTACGCCGAGGACGAGACCGGTTCGGGCTTCCGCATCACCAACCCCCAGGAGAAGAGCTCCTGCGGCTGCGGAAAATCCAAGCAGTTCTGAACATGGTCACCCTGACCGAGCGCGCCGCCAAGAAGATCGCCTCCATCTCCGCGGCGAAAGCCCGTCCTCCCGTCCTGCGGCTGAAGGTCTCGTCCGGGGGCTGCTCGGGGATGAGCTACGAGTTCGAGGTGAGCGGGGAGGTCTTGGCCGACGACATCGTCTTCGAGCTGTCGGGCGCCAAGCTCGCGGTGGACCCACGGTCGGACTTCTTCGTCGGCGGCGCAGTCGTTGACTACGAGGAGAGCCTGATGAAGTCGGGCTTCGCCGTCAAGAACCCCCAGGCCGTGTCGACCTGCTCCTGCGGCAAGTCCTTCACGACCGGCACGTAGCGTCGCCGCCGTAGCGGATGAGACCGGCCCGGACCGTTCAAGGATGCGGACCGGACCTGGCGAATCAGTTACACGCCGACACCATCGTAACGACGGGTCGAGAAGGCTTTGAACGATGCGAGCTGGATCAGGATCAGAAGAGCCAAGACGGGGAAGGCTGATGGGGTGAGAAGGAAGCCTTGCCAGTCGATCGCCGCGGCGCCGGGACGGAAACGACCCTCTGCCACGACGGGAACAGGATCGCTCGGAGAAACGGCAAGCGCGTTGAGATGAAGGGAGCTGTTGAAACCCATCCCAACAGCAAGAAAACCCCGCTCGTTCTTCGGCGCCTGGGGCTTCCACAAGACGTGGACGTTGATCAGACACATCGCGAGGAGGACGGTCTCAAGAGACAACGCAAGCAGGAGCGTGCCGCGCGCCGCCTCGCCGCTGATCACGCGCTCACGCTCGTCGCCCTCGCGCAATCCGCAGACCCGCGCCATGAGGCGCTCACGACGCTCGCGATCGAACAACAGGCTGATCGGCGCCACGGGGGCCAGAAGCACCCACGCGAAGGAAAGCGTGTTGAGCATCTGACGGGCTCCGCCCTGAGGTGATCCGGAGAATATCTCAAGCACGAGGTCGAGCAAGAACAGAGGCCAGGTCCAGACGAGGAACTTCACGATCCAGGCGCGAACCGTCGACAGACGTTTTTTCATTTTCGATCCCCCACCGAGATTACAGTCCTACGAGACCAGACTCAACGCTCATGTCAGTTTGATTCGCCGCCGACCCTTTTTTAAGACAACAAGATCAATAGCGTCCCCGGGCCGCCCCGAAACGATATCGAGAACCTTTGGCAGCGGCAAGCCGTTTAACGACGATCCATTCGCTTCCACCAAGACATCCCCGATCTCGATGCCGGCGAGGCTTGCCGGGAACCCGTCGAATACCTGAACGACTATGGGACCTTGAGTGGAAAGCTCAAGCCTCATTCCGGCGCTGCCAGAGACCGGACCGATAAGCCGCAGGTACGCGTTCTGCATGCTTGCCGCCGTAAAAACATCACTTTTCAAGACGTCGCCCAAGAAATGGCCGTAATCGAACTCCACAGGCAAGCCGGCGGGGTATACCGAGTGAAGGCGATCATAAATCAGACCGGCCAAGGGAAGGCCCCGGTAGGTGTTTTTGATATACCGAAGCGCCTCTCTCTCTGTGCGAATCCCCGTCAGCACGGAAATATACAGTTCGGCTGCGATAACGAATTCCTCCTCCCGTCCCTCCTTGCCGCCTTCATAGATTTTTCCCCACGCTCTCCTGTAAAAGGGATTGTCGCGTCTGATTCCTTCCTGGAGACCAAGCACATCTGAGGCGGGATTGAATTGATGCAGCCATTCATGCAAAACCGCGGCGGGAGCTTCTGAAGGATCGAGATCGGACCTTAGGCAAATGCTTCCCCGTGTGAGCGTGAAATTGTAGGGCCGACTGAAGTAGGTCGCATAAACCTCCGGGAGCACACCGCGAGGATTTGTCTGGTCGGAAGAAAACCTGGCAATGAGCCGCCGCAGCAGGGGCACGTTCAGCATTGACATCTCTTTTTCAAAAGAGGCGATTCTTTGCAGCAACAATCCCTGAATGCGACCATCCCAATACTGCTCGAACCCTGCCTTCTGGAAATATTCCATGAGCGAAAGGAGGCTCTCTCGGTTTTCTTTTAAGAACTCGAATTCTTTCCGATAAGCCGGCTCGTCCAGAGATTTTTCGACTTCAGAATCGAAGTGTTCCGGATTCCTCAACTCAGCAATCACTTGAGGCCAAGGCTCGGATGAAACTGAAAGCAGATACGCCAACGGGATCCCGTGGCCCTGCCAGATTTTGAAGCTTTGCCAGGCCGCTGGATTATTCCGGATCGCCGGCAACCATGCTTGTTTCTGATCTTCGTATCCTCTTGAGAATACCGGATCATCGGAAATGGCGTTCAAAAAAGAGCAGAAGTCGTACTTCAAGGACGACTGAATCCGAAGGGTAAAAGGCTGGGCTTGCTGAGACTGTTCAGTTTGGGCTGAGATGGGACTGGAGAGACCTCCGGACATACAGAACATCACCCAAAGCCGTAGCATGGACGATCATTCCCCCGCGCCCGCGTAGCGCCTGCCGGAGAATGCTTTGAAGGCCGCGAGTTCGATCAGGATCATGAGGGCAAGGAGAGGGAAGGCGGACGGGGAGACAAGAAAGCCCCCGAATTCGATCTGATCGGGCGCGGGCGTCAGAGAGGCGCCGAGCGCGGTGAGCTTGTGCGCGCCCGCGGGGGCGGTCCCGAAAGGATCGAGATGCCGGGCCGGGTCGAACGAGAAGCCGACCGTGATCAACCCGCGCTCCCCCGCCTTCGTCGTCAGCGGATTCCAGAACAGGCGAAGCGTGGTCATGCTCATGACCAGAAGCACGGTCTGAAGCGAGAGGGCGAGGAGAAGCGACGAACGGGCGGCCTCGCCGGTGACGGCGCGCTCGCGTTCGTCGCCTTCGCGCAGTCCGCACAACCGCGCCATCGCGCGCTCCCGACGGGAGCGGTCGAGCAGCAGCGTGATCGGAGCGATGGGCGCGCAGACGAACCACGCGAAAGCGGCATCACAGAGGAAGGCGCGCCACAACGCGGGAGAATCGCCCGCCCACTTGTCCAGAGCTACGTTCAAGAGGATGGTCGGCCAGCCCCAGGCGATGTAGGCCAAGACGGCCTTGTGCAGCTTGATGAATATGTTTTTCATGATTTCATTCCTCCACGATAAAGACTTCCTCGACCGTGCGGCCGAAACGCCGGGCAAGGAGCAAGGCCAACTCGAGCGACGGGAGATACTCCCCGCGTTCGACGCAGTTGACGGTGACGCGCGTGACTCCGACGTCCTGGGCGAGCCGCTCCTGGGTGATGTCCGCCTCGGCTCGGAGCACGCGGAGTCGGTTGGAGACCCTGAGCCGGGGGTTCATCGTGAGACCTCCTGACCGGCAGGCGCCGCCGGTTTATTATGAGGAACGACGAAGATCGCGATCAACATCCCGCCCATGGCTCCGATCGCCGCGCCCACGATGGCGCCGACCGGACCGGCAAGACTTCCCGCAACAGCACCCGTGCCGCTCCAGAGCACGGTCTCCAGCGGCTTGCCATCGCTCAAGCCTCCTCCCACTCCGACCGAGCCTTCCTTGCGCGCGCCGGGCGCTCCGTGCCCCGGCTCGTAGCCCAGGTGGAACTCGAAGTCGTTTTTTCTTTTGCCGCCGTCCGCCGGAGCCGCAAGCTTCCCCGTGAGCGACGGCATTTCGGCGCTGACCGCGCCTGCCGTCGCCCCGCTTGGCATCAGTACGAGGACCACCACCGCAATCTCAAACTTTGTTCTCATATATAAACAATGCTTTACATATTGTAAAAGATACTTTACATCCTGTCAAGCGAAATTGCGTTTCTAGGAATTCCACGTGACGGGGGTGGGTCAGATCGCCCGGGCGTGCGGCGAGCGAAGCGAGACGCGCAGAGGGCGAT
>Ga0208863_1001767_pt1 | contig 12540 bp, 8 predicted proteins | sample RifOxyD3_FD_184040 | JGI IMG/M metagenome (GOLD analysis project Ga0208863, IMG submission 184040) | Soil microbial communities from Rifle, Colorado - Rifle Oxygen_injection D3 (SPAdes) | ecosystem: Environmental > Terrestrial > Deep subsurface > Rock core/Sediment | place: Rifle, Colorado...
CCCCAAAACCCCAAAACCCCAAAACCCCAAAACCCCAATTAAAAATAAAATTAATTAATAATTTAATAAAATTAATTTTAATTTAATTATTTAATATTAACAGTAAAATAAATAAATATTTGAAATTTTTAATGTTACTAATCATCCGAGAGAATCATTGCTGTTCCAGATAATATCCATATTGATGGATCAAAATCTTCACTTTACATTCTTAAATTTGCTGTAAATATATATGTTGGACCTCTTAATGTTGTATAATATACTGGACAATCATACATTCCTATTTTTACTTTATTTTCAATTTTTACAGCAATAACATTTATTACTGGAACTTATGGGTGTAATTATTTTATTGCCATTTATGTTAAATATCCTTGTTGAGTATCTCTTCCTATTTACCATGCTGCTCCTTATAAAAACATTCCATGAACATATTTTCCATTTGGAGCATCTACTTTTATTTATTAAGGAGTTTAGAAATTTGATACATTTGTCTATAATGTAATATAATCTAATGGGAATAATTTTTATCTTGCAGTTACTTGCATTACTGCAGTTAAAAATGACATTGGATTAAATAATCCAGGTAACCATACAGATATTGGTACTACCATTGATTCTGTCCATTTTTATAATTGATCAACTCTTGATAATAAATCATTAAACCAATTTGCTAAAGTTTTTCTTGATGGATAAGCATTTTATTACCAATTAGTTGGAACTTTTCCAATTGATAAAGAAGCAGATAATTGTTCCATTGCATCTGTCATATTTAATAATCCTTTATAACCCGAATCTAAATCTGAAAGAGATTTTCTTATTTATCCTAATAAAGTATTCATTCTTTATCATTATTGTAATGCAACAACATTAAATGGAGTTTTTTATTTAACTTTTGCATTTATTTAAATTAAATTAAATTATTTTGGAATTTTTGCCAAATAAGATGCTAAAATTTATTTAATTTTTTATTACTTTTTTTTTGCTGACATTCCTCCACCTCCACCTTGAACATTTAATATTGTCTTGAATAACAAATCACCTTGAGTAGTTTGATAACCTATTTAAGCATTTGGATGTAAACCAAACATTTGAGGATTCTCTGGAGGAAGTTTTTCTTCAATATATTTTATATAATGTTATCTGTTAAATTTAGTTGGATCTGGTGATCTAAATCCTACTGCTAAATTCATACCTGTTAATAATTATTGCTTAAATAATACTTTTAATTCAAATTACATTGTTCTTCTATCCATATTATCAGTTACATGTCCTCCATACATTACTTACCCAAATAAATATCTTAAATCTTCATAAGGAATTTTATCATATTTTTATAAATAATTTACTAATATATCTCCACAAATTGATAAATCTCCATCATTGAAATTATAATATCTTGACCAACCGATTGAACCAAACTTTCTTCTTCCTTGAATTATAGCATGGAAAAATCATAACCCAAAAAGTAATGCTTTAAATTAATTTGTTTTTGAAGTTTTTGTAAATCTTTATGGTTCAAATAATGTATATGCTCTTCTTAAATTTGCTTTAATATCTTGAGGAGCTTAATTTGAAACTTTTATTCAATTTTGTAAAATACTTTATGGAATAATTTTCAAATCAGGTAATGGAGGAGGTTCAGAAGATAAAAAAGCTCTAAATTCTGGAACGCCTGTTTAAGCACAAATTTATAATTGACGTTCTCATTTTTTAAGCCAATCTTGCATTAAATGAACATTTTGTAAAAATACCCACCCTCCAATTTGGGCAGCTTTTTCTAAAGCCTTTAAAGCAATTTATTATTGTCCCTGTCCCATTGAAATATTGACAAATTTTTCATTTGCTTGGGTATAATCTAATTTTATTCCTAAATTTTACACTTCTCTTGTTGGATCCATACCTGGGAATAAAACATAAAACATAGGAATATTTTTTGATGTTTATTTAAAAACTTCTTATACTCTAAATGGAATTACATCAATATATTTGTCTCCCATTCTTTGAGCAATAAATGAATTTAATGCGGCTGTTAATCTGTCAGGTCTCATTGCTCTTAAAAATAGTAATCTTTGAAACGATTATGTTTATTTATATGATTTTGGAAGATCTGCTACTTCTGCTTTTTATTCCATATACCATCTTTTCCATTGTAATGCTTAACTTTCCATTTTTTGAGAAAAATTTTGAAATGCTTATAAAGTTTAGATTTATATTCAACTTGCCCACATTGATTAAGTAATGAATTTTAATGATTATGGCTAATTTCTAAATTATAAAGCTTGTTTTCCTTTTATTAAAAAGTCCATTTCTTAAAATAAAATTTCTTCTTTTCTGTATAATATCTAAAATGTTAACATTGTAACAACTAATAATTTATGCTTTTAAAATAATCCTCTTCTAATATAAATAAAAGACTAATATGTAATTTGTTAGGTTATAGCATCTATTCTTTTTGCTAATCTTCTTGGTGTTAAAAAGACTTGTTCTTATTATTCTTTTTTTTATTATTATTATTCTTAATTTTTTTTTTCTTATTTTTCTTATTTTTGTTCCTTTACATCTTTTCCAACTTTTCCACCTTTTTCTTATTTTTATTATTCTTATTTTTTTTAAGGACTTTTTGGTTTTTTAGGGTTCATTTAAGATGCAACTATATCTATTGCTCTATTAACAACAACTATAAATGATTCAAGAGAGTACATATAAAAACTATGAATTTTATATAAATCATTCATTAAAAAGAATATCAAAGCTCCTCTGCTTGCAGCTGGTCTATAAGTTTATGCCGTTGTATTTATTTTTTGTTATGTTTATTTTGCAATAGCCATTTTTTACTATATTTATACTGATAATTTTTTTGATAATTATAAATTTTATATTAATTAAATATCTTCTAAAATATCTCCTTTTGCATTTGTTAATCTAAACAATAATTATTTTTCTAATGATTTTAATTTTATTTTATATTAATTTTGTTGTTGTATTAATTATTATTTTTGTTTTGATAAATCTGGTCTTTATTTTTTAACAATTTGTGCTAATAATTGATCTTATAAACCATTTTATGTTACAGTAAAATTAATTAATGTTGCTTAAGCTTGAATTTCAGGTGGATAATGAGGATTCGATAATTTTGTATGCATGAATAATCTAAAAGATGGGCTCATATTAATTTATTTATCTCCTAATTTTAGTATTTTTTGCTTTCCTCTTTTAATCACATTTCTTGCTATTATAGGTAATAATATTGCATCAATTTGTTAAGCCATATTTTAAATTAAAACTGAATAACCAGCATCAATTGATTGTTATAATGTGCTCATTATTTTTGGGTTAGTTAATCTTGTAATTTGTAAATGATTTTCTTTTTCTTTTTATTTTATCCATGTGATTCATTGTAATTGAGGATCTATCATTAGAGGATATCTTTCTGAACTTACTAATATTGCACCATTTTCTAAAGATACTTTATCACTTGGTAATTTTTGATTATTCCACCTTGCTCTCTATGCTTCATCTCATAATATATTTAGAGGATTTCAATCTTCACTCATTGGAATCTACTATTAAGTCATAAATTTTAAAAAATTATCATTAATGATTTAATCTCTGTATTTTTTTGAAAAAGGCCCAATATATGATGCAAATGCACTCGCAATTAATACATCTCCTACCAATACTTTTAATTTATCTCCCATTTAAATTATAGAATTAGACCATCTTTAATTTTAACTACCTAATGCATTAACTAATCTTAAAGCAAATCCTAATCTTCTATTTCATCTATTTGCTTAATCTTCTGCTTTCTTTTTTTAAGCCATTGCAGAATTATATTTTTATTCTAATCCAGCTAATTATGATTTTAATTTTGCAACTAAACTATCTATTGCTTATTTCTTTTATGTTGCTTACTGTAATTGCTATGTAGCTTATCTGACTGCTATTCTTTTTGGTTATACTCCTTATACAACTTTAAAATATTATGTTATGTTGATAACCCAATCTCATAATCCTCCTACACTTTTTGATTTTACAAGTAAATTAGCAACTGTAAATTATGGATTTGATAAAAATACTTAATTTGAATTAAAATTTCTTTTTGGTATTTTTATTTGATCAATTAATTATTTAATTCCTTGCAATTTTTATAATAAATGCTATGGGTTTCCCATAATAATTTTTGCTTGTTTCCATCCAATATCTTTTGGTTTTCCAAATTTATCTCATTAAATTCCTTAATCTAATGTAGCTAAAATATTTACTACACAACTAAATACATTGACAATCATAATTGGTGGATTTGCAAGTGCTTTTAGTGTTCTGAATTAATTAAGGTCCAAGGAATTTAATGCTGATTTTGCTTTTTAGACTAAAGGAAGAGCTTAATCTAATTATTTTTGTACTTTAGATTGTTTTTATTCAACTTGAAGTTTAATTACTGATCATTTTTCAGCTTAAACAGACGCTTTTGCATTTTCTTGTTCAACAATAGCTTTATTTTTACCAACAATTTATGCCTGTTCATCTGCTATTTTTTTTTTCGATTATACTTAGACTTGTAATACTTTTAATTATTCATTCATTTTTGATACAAGTTATCCTGTTTATTTTAGTCTAATAACTCCTTATTAATATCTAGATTTTGCTTATTATAATTCTTATTTTCTTTTTTTAAACATAGTTGAAAACAAAGTAATTAATTATAAAAATGATTTTGGTGTAGTATAAACATTTCTTCTTTAAGTTTAGAATATTTGTGCAGAAAAATCATTGACGACTTTAAATGAATAAGGCATAAAATTTCAAATAGCCTATCTAACTTCTTAACTTCCTAATTATAATTATGCTAATTTATTTTTTCCGACTGACAATAATGCTTATTGTGGCCAAGGCTAGAACCAGTCAATTACAGTACAATTTACAATTGCCGGAAATTGTCTTGCTCTTGTTCTAAATTTTTATGATACTGGTGAAAATCAAATTGACATATGTAAATTTGATTTTACTCTTGAAATAAAGAAATTCCACGAGTTTTATTTATTATCTAAAATTCCTGCACTTTTTACTGCTGGTCTAATATTATTAATAATCTAATCTTTATCTTAAGTCTGATAAAGGTCAGCAATTTCTCCACTTGAAAGTAAATCATTTATGTAAACTAAAAACTTTTAATTTGAAATTTGATTTTAAGTAAATAAAAATAATAGGCCATCATCTTTTATTCCAGATTTAGAATACATTATTTGTAAATCTGCTTTTAATTAATTTAATCCATATGTGCTTGAAATAACAATAGTTGTTGGAGTATAAGAACAAATACTTGCTGCTAATCTTGATAATGATTGTTTTCCAGAACCTCCTACTCCTACTAGTAATGCATGACCTCCTGGATTTCCAATAATTCGTGCAATTTTTGCAACATGTTTCATTGCATCTTCAAATAATACTAAATTCATTTCTGCATTTAATTAGTTATATTCTCTTAATGCTTATACTAATAAAGTTGATAAATTTTATAATGTTGGGACGATATCATAAGCTTTTTATCTTAATCCTAATGCAAACTAACAGAAAATTAAACTTTATGGATTTGAAGTTTGGAAATATTTGGTAAAATTGTATTTACTAAATGATTTTCTAACAAGATCTGAAACTAAAAATTTATAACTTTTAATATTTTAAGCAGAAACCAATCTATCGCAATATATTCTTTATGATTAATGAACCCATAGTTTGACGAATTTTTAGGGATCAGAAAATTGTTGAGGTTGAACTGCAATTAATCCCTAAAATATATTTGATAAATGTCTTATATTAAATTAATAATGGAAATTTAAAGCTGTTTTTTTGAAATTTTGAACAATTAACGTATGTAATGTTAATGTTGATTTTATAATTGGTAAAACTAATTATATTATTGGCTATTTAAATTTTTTAAATTGTCCCATCATAAAAGTATTATAAATAATAAGTAATGAGTTTTGTTAAGGGAATAAAATAGATAATAGCCAAAAATGTCTTTGAAATCTTGGATTTACTTCAAATGATCCAGCAAATGGATTCATTGATCCTAAATATTGTGTATTTTGAATTTATTTTAATGTTAATTTTGACCTATCATACCAATGACCGTAATCTGCATTCTATCTTAATAATGCTATTGCTGTTTGAGTATTATAAATATCTAATTGTGGCATATTAAGATCATCAATATAATAAATTAATTTTAATCTTCCTGGAGGTCCATATATTTTTCCAGCTTTTTTATCTAAAGGTTTTTATAACATTGCTTGTAAATAAGTAGAATCCGTATAATAATTGAAATTAATAATTTGATTTCAATATTGTTCAGGATTGAGGTTAGTTAATAATCCTTTTCAAATTTGAGTTTTACCACATCCTGCGGAACCAATTAATAAAGGTGGATGTCCAATATTTATAAACTATTTCATAAAATATGTTACTGAAACAGTTTAAGTTGTAGGAACTGTAATATCTCTCATAGGCTTAATTGGGTCATATTAAATAGTTGGAACAATTTTATTCCATTATTCAAATTTTCCTGTTTATTTATCAACATAATAATCAAATACAGAACCTTTAGCTGGATATTTAATTGTTTTCCATTGATTTTTCCACCAATTTGAAAATTATCTTCTATATTCAATTGAATCTTTTTAAGCTAATCCTCCTCCTAATGCCCAAACTCATCAAAATGCAAAAACTTGTTCCAATGCTGGAACTTATCCAACAAGCATCATTTATAATATTTTACATAAACTAATTACTTTAGAAATATCAGGATAAGTTATTAAAAATTTACAATGCTTTCTCATTTCTACTAGACTTGGTTCAATATATTTTTCAAATAATTTTTATAATTATTTTTTGATTTCTTCTGTTTGTTTTATTTTTAACAGCCAAGATTTATAATAGCTTTTCCACTGATATCCGATTACATCAGAAATATATAAAATACCCGCTCTACTAACGGTTGCTGGACTTGCAAAATTTAAATCTCTTATTTCAAAAATCATTCTCATGTGATTTTTTAAAGGTATTCTTTAATTACTAGCTAATGTTAATAATTTACTGTCATCCATAACAGAATTCATAGATTAAACCCATCTTGCGTCAAGATCTCCATCTAATAATAACCATTTTGGATTTGTATCTTGCATTTAAACTAAGGATCTCATACTTTTAGAAAGTAAACCATCTTTCCATTCTCTGGTTTGCATTTGCACATATCCATAAAGTTAATTTGTGCTTACAACCTTTGGTTACATATCAATAAAAGTTGTTTTTTTCCCATCCTTATCTTGAGATTTATACAATGTTTTCCATGTTGAACTTTTTCCACATCCTGGATTACCAATTAAAAATACACAATGTCTTATTTCTAATAATTAATATAATTGAACAACTTTTTAAATAAATTAAGGATCTGGGAATAAACCACATTATTTAGTAACGGATTAAATTATTGCTTAAAAATTCATATTTCTTTTTCTTTCAACTTGAACTTGAGGAAATAAATCTTATAACAATCCTCTGAAAATTGGTACATCATCTGTTGAAATTTTTGGTTTATTAAAATCTCTTAATGCTCTTAATAAAATAGCTAATTAAGGTAAATTTGGATCAGCTCTTTTAAAACCTCCGGCAACAACTAAAACTGATTTAATAGCTCTTAATCCCCAATCATAATGCTTTTGTTTTGAAAGTAAATCTCTTCAAAGTGAATATAATGTTGTAAATTTTCTTGCTAATATTTTTGCATCTACAAATCCTTCTGCCATCAACATATTTTAGCAAATTAATTATAAATCAGGAACTACAACTGTAATTGGTCTAAATAAGGTTTTCAATCCTTAAGGAAGTTATGCTCTTCCCAAATATCCTGGATTCATTGTAATAAATACTCCTCAAGTTTAATCTAACCCAACTTAATCACCTTGTAATACGAATCTTTTTTTTTTTGCTTTAATTGCATCAGTTACAGATTTAAATTGAACAGATCATACTGATAATACTTATGGTACAAGTCTATTAAATTAATCAAATCATCCCCATGCTCCACTTGCAGCTAATCCTTTATATATATCAGCCATTCCTCTATAATCCATCTAATCTGAGCAATTAAATACATATCATGGTTTTCCCATTGCTCCTGATAAATCTTTTACTGTTTATGTTTTTCCTGTTCCAGCAGGACCTGCAGGTGATCATCCTTGTCTTAATTTAAGGGCTTGTGTTGCTGTAACATATATTCTATCAGTTAAAGGAGTAACAACTAATCTGCTTCCATTTCCTAAATATTAATAATAATAATAAAAACTTGCATCTCAGTTATCTAATCTACATCATTTTTTTTATACATCCCAAGAAGATTTGAGTTGTGATTGCCATTGGAATGCTTATACTGTATTTCATTTTATTTTATTAAGATTATCTATAATATCTCTTCCATGGGTATCCATAGTGATCATTCACATTACTTTTGTTCTTACAGGTCTTTATAATTATCCTTGAACTAATTTAATTAATTATGTAAGTAATTTTATTTGTTAAGTTAAAGCTTCATTTAAAGCATTTTTATCGGAAGGCATAAGATTTAATGCTTTTTAAACATTTCTAACCCACATTATAAGATTAATAATTAAGGTAATTTGCGAAGGATCTTTTACTAACCATTAATTTCTTGTCATTTTTTAAAATTGCTTTCAGCTTTCTTAAGAAATTTTTCTTAATGATTATTGCATTGTTTATATTACTTTGCAAAAATATACTTCAACTTTATCCACCAGCTGTAATTTTGTTGTATATTTTAAATATTATTTTCCAACTCCTGCATGCATTCCTAAAGCAAATGGTCTTTATCCAGAAACTTATTATAATTCTAATTTTTAAACTGCCTAAAATACTTTTGATGTATGCTTCATTATCTTAAATGGTGTATTTCCATTTGATAATATATCAAGTAAATCTAGAGTAGAAACAAAATAAAATCTTGGGAAAGTTCTTCTTTTTCCATCTAAAAAATCATTTAATGCTTTTTATCATTGGGCAAGTTGTTTTTGAACTGATTATAATCGACCCATTATTCCTTACTAATTACTGAATTTATGAATATTTAAAACTTATTATCCATTTTTAAGAATTGATTTTACTTAAACATCTATTCCTACAAATTTTTAAGCAATTTGTGGTAATTATTTTTTTACTTATTATGAATGAACAAATAAATTTTCTAAGAAAGCCCAAGTTTTAGAAACTTATGTTAAAATTTGAACAACTTATGCAACTGCAGCAAGAGATTTATGCCAATAATTAATTTTTTATTAAAATGTTGCTAAAAATCTGGAAGAAAACATATTTTGAATAGCAACTTGATTTTATTAAAGATTTTAAACTTGTTAATCACTCATTTTAATCATATTAATTCCTGTATTTTTATGGACAGTTTTTTAGAAATTAACAGATTTCCATATTTCTTATAGTTTATTAAGAGTTTTTTACATTTTAGCTTATTATCTTGCTTGAATAACAATTTAATCAACTGGATCACCATATTTGTTTACATCTAAACCATAAATATCTTTAAGTTTGGTATTTTAATCTAATTTAATTTATTTTTTTACTATTTTCATAATAGTATTCCAATGTCTATCTCTCATTGAAGGGTCTCTTAAATCAGCAGCATGAGTTAAAAATACAATCCATTTTTTTAATAAAGATACTAATTATAAGTAGGAATTACATTTTCTATCGCATCTAATTTAATTGAGTTTTTTATTTAACCTTTTAACATCTTATTGATTTTCTGCTGGAGTTGAAACATTCCATATAGTTTAAAGATATCCATTTAAAGTTTTCTGGACTAAATCAATATGAATCCAAAGTAATCTCATCATTTATATATCATTTTTCAATTGTTATATAATTCGTTGTGATCCTTAAATAATATTTGGATAACCAAACATTTTAGTTGTATAAACAAATATTTCAGTAATTCTATCAAATTATTTGATATCTTATTTGACTTAATTTAATTTTTAATTTGCTAAACTAACATTAGTTGATTGAGTATAAAATTATTTTTTTTTTAATTAAATGGTGTAGGTTTTAAGCTTATTTTAAAATTATTTAACTTGTTTTTGGGTTTTTTAAGATTACTATTAAACATTATCAGAAATGTCTCTCTTTGTTTCTTTAGTTTATTTTTGAAGTTTGGCCCAAAGATCTTGTAGTTTACTAATACTTTTTCTATAGCTTTATTTTCCCATTTATTTTTTTTAGAAAAATTTAATTATTTATTCAAGTTAATCTAACTTAAGAATTATGTTATCTTTTCCATTTTATACTAAAATAATATGCTCTTTTATTTTAAGTAAAGTTTGAACGTCTTATTTATAATTTTTATCTTTTAAGCTAATTGCATTAAGATTACTTGTAAAAAAATGATTGTATTCTTATAATTGCTATTTGAGGTATTAAACCATTCTTGTACTTGCTGCTTTATTATATGTGACAGGATGTTATTAATTAGTAAATTCTACTTGAAAAGGAGATCCTCTTATAGGTTACATTTGTTGTTTTTAATTTAAAAATTTAACTACAATAGAATATTTTTTGGCTTATTTTGGAACAAATGTGACTAAATAAGATCCATCTTAATTATCATGAATATCTGCTTTTATAGCCCCAATAGATACTTATTATTTCACAATTTATTATTTTTTTTATTATACTTGGACTTTTTAAGTTTTTCCTTTTTTAACTTATTTAGATTTCTTTTCTTATTTTTTTTCTTATTTTTTTTCTTATTTTTTTTTTTCTTATTATTTTTTTTCTTATTATATTTTTTTTTCTTATATTGGCTTAACAAATACTTGAAATTAATCTCTACCAGAGGTTCTATTTTATCCATCTTAATTTCTTCATTGAATAATAAACTAAGCTTATGTATTCGCAATAGATTTATTGATAATTCCAGGACCAAATGCCAAAGATTTATTTGCTTGAGTATTTTTAAAATAAGTAAATTTTGTACTTGTAATAGTAAAATCTGCTCCTTTTAATTGAAGTTTTACTTATCATTACTTTGGTCCAAATTATTTAAAACTAGGAGATAATAAAGAAATTTAATTTTAAGAAATATAAGTTCCAGGAGCTTAGGCAAATTGCTTCTAATTGATAAATCTAACATTAATACTTCCTTAATCAAATCCTACTCCTTTAATATTAAGTTTTGTATTTCCAGACAACTGACCTTGATTAGGTGAAATAGAAATTATTGCATAAGGTGGTCCAACAATCATTCCAATATTAAGATAAATCAATTAATCTATCCAAATATTTCTCCAGCCTCCATAAACAACAAGTCTAGAAAATTTTTTGTCATAAATTAGGGAATGCTTTCATCTTGATTTAGGTGTAAAGGGATTTTTTTAATTTAATTAGGGATTTATTAATTTAAATTTAAGTTTTCCTGGTTCTCAATCAAGAAAATAAGCTTAATTCGTAAATGAAGACATATTTCTAATAGATCCTTAAGGAAAATCTCCTGTTGATCCTCCAAAAACAAAGTATTTCCATGTTGGGATAGATTAAATCATAATAGCTGAATGATCCCAAGTAGGTATAGGAGTTCCAATTTAAGTATCAGCCCACATTTTAGTTTTAGGATCATAAAAAGATAAGTTTTTATATTGAGATTAATTATTCCATCCTCCAAATATATAAATTTTATCTTCAAAAATAAACATAGAATGACCATTTCTTGGATCTGGAGGCTTATTTTAGTATTAATACTTGGTCCACGTATTTGATTAAATATTATAAGAAAATAAATCATTGAAGTTTCTTCTTTGATATCCTGCTCCTCCATTTCCGCCAAAAATATATACCTATTTATTATAAAGAATTCAACTCATTTTTTATCTAGGTTCAGGAGCTCCAAATTTAGAAAGTTAATTTTTAGGTTAAGATAAAGGTGGCTGATTTGGTAATCTAATCCAAATATTTTTAATTGCTTGATAAATATAAGAATCATTATGTCTAATATTATCCTAATACAAACCGCCAAAAACAAACATTCGATCTTGGTCAATTGTTCATGCTCAATGGAAAGCTCTTTTTAATGGTGTCTCCGGTGTTTAACTTTATTTAATCCAATTTCCTTTTTCTAATAAAAAAACAATGATCTAATTTAAGGGAATATAATTAATTGGTAGTTGTAGGTTTTTGACCTTTTTAGCAAATTACACCACCAAACATGATAATAATATTATTTCCTATAGAATTGAGGGAATGTCCAAATCTAGGCAATGGTTTTTGCCCAGTTTACTTCAAAAGATTCCACATAATTTGTAATGGCTGTATTACAATACCATTTCAAAGATATAATAAATTCATTATCAAAATAATAAGAGTCTTAATTATTTCTCTTATGAAATTAATTTTTTAAATTAATTAATTTAATTTATTTTTTTATAATTTGGATTATAATTTTGGGGTTTTGGGGTTTTGGGG
>Ga0208863_1001773_pt1 | contig 12488 bp, 13 predicted proteins | sample RifOxyD3_FD_184040 | JGI IMG/M metagenome (GOLD analysis project Ga0208863, IMG submission 184040) | Soil microbial communities from Rifle, Colorado - Rifle Oxygen_injection D3 (SPAdes) | ecosystem: Environmental > Terrestrial > Deep subsurface > Rock core/Sediment | place: Rifle, Colorado...
GGCCGCCGGTCTGGTTACTCGCGATGCTCGTGAAGTTGAACGTAAGAAAGTGGGCTTGCGTAAAGCTCGCCGCAGGAAACAATTCTCCAAGCGTTAATCGCTGGATCGAATTACAAAAACCGCCTTCGGGCGGTTTTTGCTTGTATGATGCCGTGTAATCAAGAAAGGGGCAGAGATGATCAAGGTTGGCATAGTAGGCGGAACAGGTTACACAGGTGTAGAGTTGCTGCGCTTGTTGGCCTTACATCCACAAGTTAAATTGCAGGTGATCACATCACGCGCGGATGCCGGTACGCGTGTCGATCAGATGTTCCCCAGTTTGCGCGGTTTTGTCGACCTGCTGTTCGTGCATCCTGATGAAGCGCAGCTGGAAGCGTGCGATCTGGTGTATTTTGCGACGCCGAACGGGATCGCCATGCAGCAAACGCGTGCCCTGTTGAATGCGGGTGTCAGAGTCATCGATCTGGCTGCGGATTTCCGTCTTCAGGATATCGCTTCATGGGAAAAATGGTATGGTATGACGCATGCCTGTCCCGATCTGGTTGCGGAAGCGGTGTATGGTTTGCCTGAAGTCAATCGTGAAAAAATCAAATCAGCACGCCTGATCGCCAATCCCGGTTGTTATCCGACTGCCGTGCAGCTGGGTTTTATTCCTTTGATAGAAGCGGGTGCAATCGAGACGGGGAGTCTGATCGCCGATGCCAAGTCGGGTGTGTCGGGGGCGGGGCGCAAGGCGGAAATTCCAGCGCTGTTCGCCGAAGCCGGGGATAACTTTAAGGCTTACGGCGTTGCCGGGCATCGTCATCTGCCTGAAATTAAACAAGGGCTTGCGAGTGTGCTGGGCGCCGATGTCGGGCTGACTTTCGTGCCGCATTTGACGCCCTTGATACGCGGCATCCATGCAACGCTGTACGGTAAACTCACACGCGATGTCGATTTGCAGGCTTTGTTTGAATCGCGTTACGCCGATGAGCCTTTTGTCGATTTGTTGCCGGCAGGCAGCCATCCGGAAACACGCTCGGTCAGAGGTTCAAATCGCTGCCGCATCGCGGTTCATCAGCCGCAAGGCGGCGATACCGTGGTGGTGCTGTCGGTGATCGATAATCTGGTCAAGGGAGCTGCCGGGCAGGCTGTGCAGAATATGAATATCATGTTCGGTTTACCTGAAAACACGGCCTTGAACATCGTGCCGTTGCTGCCGTAATGAGATTTTTGGCCATCTCTTGCTAACAGGGCGGTTAATGCGAGGCTATCATTAAAATCTGGCGCCGTACCAAGCGAAGATTCAGTATTGCGGCGCCCCGCTTATCGGTGCGTCCGCATATCGCCTGGTATTTTCGCTGGGGTATGATGTTGCCGTTTGTGCTGGCTGCCATAGCGCTGGTGTGGTTCGCTTATGACAGCGGATTGGAGTTCGCCGGATTTCAGCGCGGTGAAACTCAGCGGGAGTTGGATGAGCTGCATGGCAGGGTTTCCAAACTGACCGATGAGAACGCTCAGCTCAACAGCAGCCTATTGAGGCTGCAGCAGGAAATTAAGATTGAACAGGGTGGGAGACAGGAGACTGCTCGCCAGCTCAAGGGTATGAGTGAAGAAAATGCGCGCTTGCAGGAAGATTTGAGTTTCTTTCAGAATCTGACCGCGACGCGAGGCAAGGAAGGCGAGCTTTCTATACTCCGCCTGCGTTTGGAGCGCGATAAAATTCCGGGCGAATATCGGGTGCGGATGTTGTTGGCGCAGAGCGGTCAGCGTGTCAAGGAATTTACCGGCGGCTACCAGCTAGTGGCGACTTTTGTGCAAAATGGACGCAAGGTAACTCAGCAATTCCCATCCGAGCAGTCCGGACATGGCCAGTTTTCGCTAAATTTCAAGTATTATCAGAACCTGGAGCAAAACATTCGGTTTCCTGCCGATGCGCAATTACAAAATGTACAGGTACGATTGTTCAAGCAAGATGCGCGTGAGCCCAGTGTACGGCAGAGTGTGAATCTTTCTTAAGTCTAGGAGAAGCGGTTGTTCAAGAAGAAGTATAGCAAGCCACAGAACCGCATCGATACGCTGATCGGTGCGGGTACCGTGATCGACGGGGATGTCAGTTTTACGGGCGGAATGCGCGTTGACGGTCGTGTAAACGGAAACGTCATCGCCGTGTCCGGTAGTCCGTCTACGCTTGTGCTCAGTGAGCAGGGCTGTATCAATGGTGAAGTGATCGCCACGCACATGGTGTTAAGCGGTGAGATCAACGGTGCTGCAACGGCCAGCGAATATCTGGAATTGCATGCCAAGGCGCGCGTTCTGGGTGATGTTCATTATAAAATGCTGGAAATTCAATTGGGTGCCATTTTGGAAGGGCGTCTGATACATATCAACGATGGCGATCAGGAGCAACTGGTGCCTTTTAATACGCATGCTAATCAATAATTTAGAGGAGAAATCATGAATGCAATGACTGAAACTGCTGTAACTGAATCACAAGATCTGCTGGTGTTTACCGATAGCGCGGCTAACAAGGTGAAACAACTGATTGAAGAAGAAGGTAATGCGGATCTTAAACTGCGCGTTTTTGTCAGCGGCGGTGGATGTTCAGGTTTTCAATACGGTTTTACCTTCGATGAGGTGTGCAACGAAGACGATACCGTACTGAACAAAAATGGCGTTCAATTGCTGATCGATCCGATGAGCTTCCAGTATCTGGTCGGTGCTGAGATCGACTACACCGAAGGTCTGGAAGGTTCGCAGTTTGTCATCAAAAATCCAAATGCCACCACCACCTGCGGTTGCGGTTCTTCATTCTCAGCTTAAAGTGAGATTTGCTCTGACCAGAGGCGCATTTTCGCCTCTTGGTCGGGCAGATTTTACAGGCTTATGCCGATTAAACTGATGGACGCAATGCGTACCGGTTCGCCGTTATGGTGGTGTGTACGTCCGGGTAACTTTTGGTTAATCAGTGCTAATCTGCAAATTGAGCGTCTGTTTTTTGCCTGATCCTTGGATGTGCGGCCAACTTCGGCTGTTGGTTTCTGGTAACTTATTGTAAATATTGGGCATTTAAACTTTCAGGCGAAGATTTGCTTGCTGTACTTTTTGCGCGATAGCTTATCCTGATATATAATACCGTCATGAATTACCCTTGGTTCTCCTCTTCTTTGCTCAGTTGCTGTCTTGCCGTTGTGCTGTTGTTCAGCCTTTGGTTGGGCGGCACGCAGGATTTGGCGCAGCAGGATGTTCACGGCGATATCGCAGCCATGTTCGATGTGGATACTCACGGTGATGATCCTGTAGAGCAGTTTGGTATTCTTACGCGCCATGCGCTCGCTGTATTTGTCCCGTCTACACGCGATTACCGCAGTGTATCCGCTCAACTTGTTCTGTCTAACAGTGCCCCGCCCCCTGATCGCCCTCCTATCGAATCCGTTTGATTTATAAACGGCATCTACGCGATGTCCTCGTTGTCACGTCTGTGATGTAACCTGTGGATTTAAAAAATGAAATTTAGTAACCGTTATCTGATTGCGGGTGCATTATTGCTTCCCAGTCTGTTTTCAATTCCTGTTAGTGCGCTGCCATTGACGTTGCCACAAGCGCTGGTATTGGCTGAGCAATACAGCCCTGTGCTTAAAGTGGCCGGCGCCCAGGCGGCCAATGCCGATGCAGCACTCGATACGGCGCGCGCGTTCCCGAATCCGGAAGTTGAATTCGGCACGGGTAATTCCCTTCTTTTGCCCGCGCAACGTGGACACAACAGTGCCGTGACGATCGCTCAGCCTGTCGAGTTTCCCGGTTTGCGCAATTCGCGCAGGCAAGCGGCTGAAGCCGGTGTGATGTCCAGTGTGGCGCAGCGCGATGAAGCGCGTATCAATTTGTATGCGCAAGTCAAGCAGGCTTTTTTTGAGGTGTTGCGCAGACAGGATGAAGCGCAACAGGCAAATGAGAATCATGTATTGTTGTTGCAAATTCGTAATCGAGTTAAGTTGAGAGTGGAAGTGGGTGAGTCACCACGCTATGAACAGGTTAAATCGGATGCGGAGGCGCTGACGGCAGAAAATGCGGCCAGAAGCGCTGAAATACGTGTTGCTCAGGCTAAAGACAGGTTGCGTGCTTTGCTTGGAGCCCCGTTAGGTGATGATTTTGAAATCACTCACAGTATCAAAGAGGTTGCCAACATTCCTGCGCTTGCACAATTAAGGTCGGAGTTGTTGGCCTCTCAACCTGTACTTAAGATTGCCGATGCCGAAACGCGGCGCGCGGAGGCTAAGCTCGAACTGGAGCGCAGTTTACGTATTCCTCAGCCGACGCTCAAATGGAGTGCAGAGCGTCACCCAGATGTCAGCCTTTGGCGTGTGAGCGTAGCGATGCCGTTGCCACTGTGGGATCAGCGCAAAGGTCAGGTGGGAGAGGCGTATGCTAACAGAGAGCGTGCTGTGGCCGATCAGGATCGCATTCGTTTCGCTTTGCTCGGGGAGCTAGATCAGGCGTATGGCCGTTATCAAATTGCCCGGCACCAAATGACTGTTTTTGAGACTGGTTTGATGCGTGAGGCGGAGGCTGCTCTGAAAGTGGCAGAAGCGGCCTATCGTTATGGTGAACGAGGGATACTCGATTATCTCGATGCGCAGCGCGTGTTTCGAAGCACGCGCATGGATTATCTGAATGCACGTTATGAATTGCAATTTGCGTTGATCGATATAGAACGGTTGCGCGCAACGGCCGGAGAAAATAAATGAATTTAGTTAAACGATATTTGTTACCTGTACTACTGATGAGCGCCCTGCTGGTAGGCTGTCAAAAAAAGCAGGAGGCCCCGGTGCTCGCTGCGGCCGATGATCCTTCTATCGTCAACGTAACTCCTGAATTGCTTAAAAGGCTGACTATCTCTGCCGTCGGCGCGGGAGAAATCGCTGAAATCGTTCGTGTGCCAGCGCGGGTAGAGGTGGATGAGCAAAGAGTGGCGCGTATCGGTGCCGCAGTGACGGGAAGGTTGACGGAAATTCGTGCCGAAATGGGGCAGAGGGTACGACGAGGCGATGTGCTGGCGACACTGCACAGCGCGGAGCTTTCATCATCGCAACTTGCTTATCTCAAGGCTGTCTCGCAGGAGGGCTTGCAACTCAGAGCGGTGACACGCGCCAAATTGCTGTTTGAATCGGATGTGATCAGTTCAGCTGAATTGCAAAAGCGCGAGAGCGAGCTGTTGCAGGCTCAGGCCGAGCGGCAAACCTCGCACGATCAGCTAAAAGTGCTGGGGATGATAGACGCGGATATTAATAAGCTGACCGAGACACGTTCAGTTCATTCGCTCTCATCGGTGATTGCCACGCTGGACGGCGCCGTCATCGAACGCAAAGTGACGCAAGGTCAGGTGGTGCAGCCCGCTGATGCGCTGTTTACCATTGCCGACCTGTCACATGTCTGGCTGGTTGCTGAAATCCCGGAACAACAGGCGGGTCTGGTCAGAACTGGCGGCGTCACGGAGGCAGAGATTTCGGCGCTGGTCGATCAGGAAATCAAGGGTAAGCTTATTTTTGTATCAGATACCGTCAAGCCCGATACGCGCACGGTGACGGTGCGCATGGATGTTGAAAATGCGGACCGATTGATTAAGCCGGGTATGCTCGCCTCTATGCTGATACGCGGCGCACCTCACAAACGTGTGATGTTGCCGGTGGTCGCCGTGGTGCGCGAGGAAAATCGCGATTATGTTTTTGTTCAGCTGGATGCGCATCGCTTCCAGTTGCGTCAGATCAAACTGGGACCCGAAAGCAATGGTGTTGCACCTGTGCTGGAAGGGTTGCTAGAGGGTGAAAAAATTGTGACAGAGGGTGCATTCCATCTCAATAATGAGCGCCGCCGCAAAGAACTTGAAGGCTGATTTTTTGCGTAAAACCATACGTCCTCGCCCGTAGGCGAGTCATGTCATATCGAGGTTGAAATGCTGGAATTTTTAATACGTACCGCGCTCAAGCAGCGTTTGGTACTGGTTGTAGTGGCAGTGTGTCTGGTGATGTTTGGACTGGATGCGACGCGCAAATTATCGGTGGATGCTTTTCCGGATGTCACCAATGTCCAGGTACAGATCGCGACAGTCGCGCAAGGGCGTTCGCCTGAAGAGGTTGAACGCTTTGTGACCGTCCCGCTGGAGATGGCTATGACCGGTTTGCCGGGGCTGGAAGAAATGCGCTCGTTAAACAAACCGGGGCTGTCGCTGATTACGCTGGTGTTTACAGACGTCACAGATGTGTATTTTGCACGTCAACTGGTGATGGAACGACTGATCGAAGTAGCCGGCCGGATGCCGCAGGGGGTTGCTCCCACCCTGGGACCGCTCTCTACAGGATTGGGGGAGGTATACCAGTACACGCTGGAATTGCCCGCCGATGCCAACAAAGCCTTGCCGGTTGAAGAGTTAACCCGCCGTCGAATTGCACAGGACTGGGTGGTGCGCCCGCTATTGCGCGGTATTCCTGGTGTGGCGGAGATCAATTCACAGGGCGGCTATGTTAAGCAGTATCAGGCCTTGGTGAATCCTGACCGGATGCGCCATCATAAACTCACCTTGCAGGATGTTTATCAGGCGCTCGCGCGCAATAATGCCAATGCGGGGGGCGGGGTTTTGCCGCACTATGCCGAGCAGTATCTGATACGCGGTGTGGGCCTGATACGCGATGTTGAGGATATACGCAGCATTGTGTTGAAGGAACAGGACGGGGTGCCTGTGCTTATGCGCGATGTGGCCGAAATTAGTATCGGCCATGAAGTACGCTATGGCGCGCTGCTTAAAAACGGCGTGACTGAATCGGTAGGGGGCGTGGTCATGATGATGCGCGCCGGCAATGCCAAAGAGGTGGTGTCGCGCATCAAGGAGCGAGTCGCCGAGATTAATGACAAGGGTATGTTGCCCGACGGCCTGAAAATTGTCCCCTACTATGATCGCAGCGAACTGGTCGATGCCGCACTCCACACCGTGGTGAAAGTGCTGATCGAGGGTGTTGTGCTGGTGATTATCGTGCTGTTCCTGTTTTTAGGCGATGTGCGTTCTTCGTTGGTCGTGGTGGCATCACTGGTCTTGACGCCGCTGATCACCTTTATGGTAATGAATCATTACGGATTGTCCGCCAATCTGATGTCGCTGGGCGGTTTGGCGATCGCTACCGGATTGATCGTGGATGGTTCGGTGGTCGTGGTGGAGAATGCTTTTCAGCGTTTGGCGGAGAATAAGGGGAGGGGGTTGAGCCGGGTCAGGGTGGTGCTGGACGCGGCAGTTGAGGTGGGCACGCCGGTAATTTTCGGGGTTTCTATCATCATTCTGGTATTTTTGCCGCTGATGACCTTGCAAGGGATGGAGGGCAAGATGTTCGCACCGCTGGCATTCACCATTGCGATCGCCTTGTTTGTTTCTTTGATTCTGGCGCTGACACTCACGCCTGTGCTGTGCTCCTACCTGCTGGTGGGGAAAGATGAGCACGATACATTCCTGGTGGCGCTAGCTAAAAAGCCCTATCTGCGTTTGTTGGACTGGACGATGATTAATGGCAGCAAGACGATCTTTGCAGCAGCAGCAGCATTTGCCACCGCAGTGTTATTGTTGCCGCTGCTCGGTACCGCTTTTATTCCGGAAATGAAGGAAGGGTCGATTGTGCCGGGGATTAACCGTGTGCCGAATATATCGCTGGAGGAGTCGCTCAAGCTGGAGATGGAGGCGATGCGTCGTGTGATGGAGGTGCCGGGAGTCAAATCGGCTGTATCGGGCGTAGGACGCGGGGAGAGCCCGGCAGATTCACAGGGACAAAATGAGTCCACCCCTATCGTCAGTCTGAAACCACGCAGCGAATGGCCGGAAGGCTGGAATCAGGACGATATTGCGGCTGCAATACGCGAAAAGTTAATGACGTTGCCGGGCGTGCAGATCGTCATGGCACAGCCGATTTCAGATCGCGTGGACGAGATGGTGACCGGTGTGCGCTCCGATGTGGCGATCAAGTTATTCGGGGATGACATGGATGTGCTGAAACAGAAAGCAGACATCATCGCTAAAGTGGCAGCTTCAGTTCCTGGCGCACAGGATTTGAAGGTGGAACGGGTAACTGGGCAGCAATACCTATCCATTGAAATTGATCGTCAGGCCATTGCAAGGCATGGTATCAATGTTTCTGATATTAACGATGTGATCGAGGCAGCGATAGGCGGTCGCATGGCAACCGAGATCTATGAAGGTGAACGACGCTTCGGTGCCGTGGTGCGTTTGCCTGAAGCATTTCGCAGCGATGTCGCTACTATCCGCAGCATGCTGGTCAGTTCGCCGAATGGCGCCCTGGTTGCCCTGGAAAATCTGGCGCAAATCCGCGTAACCGACGGACCGGCTCAGATCAGTCGCGAAAAGGGCAGGCGGCGTATCGTGATCGGGGTCAATGTGAAAGACCGGGATCTGGGTAGCTTTGTCACTGAGTTGCAGCAGGCCGTAGACAGCAAGGTCAAGTTGCCTGAAGGGTATTATCTGGAGTGGGGCGGGCAATTTCAGAATATGGAACGCGCCATGGGTCATCTGAAAATTATCGTTCCAGTGACTGTTGCGGCAATTTTCTTCCTGCTATTTCTGTTATTTGGTTCTTTGCGCTATGCGGCGCTGATTATTTTAGTGTTGCCTTTTGCTTCGATCGGCGGGGTTGTGGCGCTGTTTGTGACCGGCGAGTATTTGTCGGTGCCGGCTTCGGTGGGCTTTATCGCGCTGTGGGGGATTGCCGTATTGAACGGCGTGGTGCTGGTTTCCTACATACGCAATTTGCGCGATGAAGGAATGAGTCAGACCGATGCCGTGGTGCAAGGCTGTAAACAGCGTTTTCGTCCGGTGTTGATGACGGCGACCGTGGCGATGCTGGGTCTGATTCCCATGTTGTTTGCCACCGGGCCGGGGTCGGAGGTGCAGCGACCACTGGCGATTGTGGTGATTGGTGGCTTGATTACGTCTACCTTGCTTACACTGGTGGTGCTGCCAACGCTGTACAAATGGTTTGAAGAAAAATCTATTGAGGCTTAGGTGAAAAAAATGAAAGAAATCAAAGCAATAGTTCGACCCTCCCGCTTGCATAAAATTCGTGATGCCTTTCGTCTGCTACCTGGCTTCCCAGGTATGAACATCAGCCATGTGGAAGGGTGTTCGGCGCATTCCGGTGCTGAACTGCACGGTACACTCAAGGAAGAGTTGACGGACTTTACTAAAAAGCTGCGTATAGAAATCGTGGCGCCCGATGAGATGTTGGACGATATTCTGGCTGTCATACATCGTCATGCCTACACGGGGCAGACCGGAGATGGTGTGTTATGGGTCACGGAAGTGCAGGAGTTCCGTCGTCTATGTACGTCGCTGGCAAAGCCATGAAATATATCAAGGCTGAGTTTCCTGTCGCCATTGCGCTGCTGGTGCTAGGCTTGGGTTTCTTGCTGGAGCATGCGGTCGTTGCGCATGGCGGGGCGTTGTTGTGGGGGGCGTTGCTGGTGATGCTGGCAGCGATTATCGGTGTGGCGTTTCGTATCGCCCATCACGCGGAAGTGCTGGCGCTGCGTTTTGGTGAACCTTATGGCACGTTAATCCTGACACTCGCAGCTGTTTCGGTGGAAGTCGTGATTCTGGTAGTGCTATTGCAGGGGGCGCCCAATCCGACGCTCACCCGTGATACGGTCTTTGCCGCAATCATGTTCGATATCAACGGTATTCTCGGCTTAGCGGCCATCGTGGGCGGCTTGAAACACGGCAGCGCCAAATATAATGTGGATTCCGCCAATTCCTTTATCGCGATGCTGCTTGTCGCCATCGGTGTCGGTATGTTTATTCCCGACTTCGTGCCGGATGCCAAATGGCAATTCTATTCGGCATTTTCAGTCTGTGTGATGGCGGTGATGTATATCGCTTTTCTGCGCTTGCAGACAGTCGAACATCGCAAATTTTTCGAGTATTCGGCCGAGTCGGAAGAAGAAGCGCACGATGAGGTGCATAGCCCTAACAGCCTGCATGTGACGATGATGCTGGGCGCTATTGTGCTGGTGGGACTGTTGTCCGAAGTGTTGTCTGTGTTGCTCGATGCCGGCTTGTCGGGGAGCAGTCTGCCGCGTGCGATACCCGCTGTGTTGGTTGCTCTGATTTCCGCCAGTCCGGAGATACTCACCGCCTTGAAGGCGGCTCAACAGAATCGTATGCAGACTACGGTCAATATTGCGTTAGGCGCTTCGCTGGCCACCGTATTGCTGACTTTGCCTGTGATCGAGTCGATCGCCTTGTTTAGCGGTGAGCGCATCGAGATGGCGCTCACGCCGGTGCAGGGGGGTATGTTGCTGCTTACTTTTCTCACTGTGATGAATAATCTGCACGATGGTGAGACTAATGCCATCGAAGGTATCAGTCATTTTGCGCTGTTTTCCGCGTTTATCGCGCTGGTGGTGATGGGTGTGATATAGCTAGTGTTAGAAATGCAGTTACACGTCTGGCAATCGCAACGCGTTTAGAAAGGCATCAGTGGTGTGGCGGGAAGCAACCCAGTCTATCCAAAGTGTTTTTTCTGATTTTTGCACACCTTACAATTCCGTTGGGGGTGGGTTGGACTAAATGATGCGTTGCGCGGGTACTCTAACGTGGCCTGTTATCCGAGTTGTCCGGTGAGTTTTGTGTCTGTTCTGTCGTACTGCGCGCTTGAGGTCGCTAGGGTTGGTCTGATGGGAGGGGTGATGAGACTGGTGTCGATGCGGCAGCGCTTACCGCTTCTTGTGATTTCATGATCTGATTTTGTTTGATAATTTGTTTTACTTGTTCGCGCTTCTCATGCGGTAACTTGTTGAATGCATGATATTTTTCTCGTGCAGCCTGGCGCTGAGCGGGGGTGAGTTGAGCCCAGGTTGCCAGTCGTGTCAGAAAGCGACGTTTGGCATTAGCGTCAAGATTGTGATAGCGCTGTGCGAGGCGTCGTAAGTTGTTTTGTTGGGTCTCGGGCAGGTTTTGCCATTGCGGATACAATGGCGCTAGGGCGACCTGTTCTGCTGGTGTCAGTTTTTGCCAGGGGGTAGGCGCGGCCGAGGCTTGCGGTACGTTAAGCCCGCAGAGTAGCGTCAGTGCGATGAAAAGAATTTTCATGCGCCTACTGGTCAACAAATACTTCGATAGGCAATTCATCTGTCAGTATATCGATGTCAAGGTTGTGCTGATCCGGCGACTGTTGCAGGTAGTCGGCTATGCTGAAGGCGATCGCAGCCAGCAAAACCGTTGTTGCCAGCCATTGGTTGGCGGAGTGGGGCATTATTTTGTGAGCGCGATGACCGATGGTGCTCAATGAAAAGGCGTGCTGGTGCGCGCCTTGCTTCTGCAGGGCTGCAGCGCTCGCCTGGTGCAGTGAGGCTACAATCTGCGGGTCGAGTTGACCTGCGCTGCGATTGAGTAACTCGGCAATGCGGCGATGGTTAATGTTATGTGTATCTTTGTTCATGATAAATCAACTCCTTTTGCTTTGAGAGACTCCGCCAGTGCGTGATTAGCTCTCGAACAGTGGGTCTTAACGCTTCCTTCTGTGCATCCCATGGCGGTGGCGGTCTCGGCGGTATCTAAACCCTCCCAGTAACGCAGCAGAAACGCTTCCCGTTGACGTGCCGGAAGATTGCTTAATGATTGCTCAATCAATGCGATGGTTTGCCTTTGCGAAAAATCTGCATCCGGGGTGGCAGGATTGCTTTGATTGTCTTTGTCTTCTAGCACATCCAGCGGATCAAACTCTTCTTCCGCTTGTTTTGAAGTAAAGGCGGAAAATAGTGTGGTCCATGTTGAGCGTACTTTTTGCCGCCGGCAATAATCACGTATCGTATTTTGTAAAATACGATGGAAAAGCAGCGGCAATTCTTCGGCCGGCTTGTCGCCATATTTGGCAGCTAATTTACTCATGGCGTCCTGAACGACATCCAAAGCGGTATGGCTGTCATGCATGGCAAACACGGCATGTTTGTAAGCGCGTCGCTCTATACGGCCAAGAAATTGGCTTAATTCGGCTTGGGTTGCCAGTTTTTTCTCCTTGCATGAGCGCGAATAGTAGCAAATTTCAGCCTATTCTGCCATGAATCATGCGGATATATGCCGTAAGTGGTTGACCAAATGGCTGGTTGCCATTATCTTACGCAGTTCTTTTCGAAATAATTATAGGGTGTTTGTCATGGAAATGACTGGCGCGGAAATAACCATCCGTTGTTTGCAAGAGGAAGGGGTCGAATATCTGTTCGGTTACCCCGGCGGCGCAGTGCTGCATATTTACGATGCAATTTTTCAGCAGGACAAGGTTAAGCATATTCTGGTTCGCCATGAACAGGCGGCTGTGCATGCGGCTGACGGCTATGCACGCTCCTCCGATAAAGTGGGTGTGGCGCTGGTGACTTCGGGTCCCGGTCTGACCAATGCGGTGACAGGTATCGCCACCGCTTATCTGGATTCGATCCCGATGGTGGTGATCAGCGGTCAGGTGCCA
>Ga0208863_1001775_pt1 | contig 12483 bp, 13 predicted proteins | sample RifOxyD3_FD_184040 | JGI IMG/M metagenome (GOLD analysis project Ga0208863, IMG submission 184040) | Soil microbial communities from Rifle, Colorado - Rifle Oxygen_injection D3 (SPAdes) | ecosystem: Environmental > Terrestrial > Deep subsurface > Rock core/Sediment | place: Rifle, Colorado...
GGCGGCGGCTATAAAGATTTCCGCACCGGCCGCCGTCCGTTCTACCCGTTGTTATGGTTCGAGGATGTTCCGTTCCTTTCCACTCTACGTTTTTCAATCCGTTCTGTCCGTTCTGTCCGTTCTGTCCGTTCGAGCCGTTCATGCCGTTATTGCCGTCAGCGACCGCGCTCTGTGCTTAATGGAACCATAACGTGACGCTGAACGGCGGCGGCTAAGGCAATTCCACACTGGCCGCCGTCCGTTCAAGCGATTGTTATGCGCCGGTGTTGAGTGCTTTCGCGCCGTTTTGCCGTTCATGCCGTTTCCCGTTTTCGTTTCACGTGCTTCCTGATGTGCCTGAAGATCTCCGTTCAAACGTTCCTTAACCCTTCCCGCGACATTGGCGAGGCATAGGGCGCATAACGCAGAGGCTGACCAGCGGCGGCTTCAACTGTCCAACCAAACGAGGCCGCCGGCTGGTCAAGCCAATGGTTCGGCCCTAAGCAATCAGTAATAAACATGGTTGAGTGCCGTTCTAAGCGCCCGTGCATCTGCCAAAGCCTTTTTAGCCAATGCTTCCGGATGTATGCGCGGCCCCACTGAATGCCATGAATAGAGCTCACTCCGATATTCTTCCCACCCGAGATTGCGGTTGATCCGTTCCATGTCTTTCTTGGGAACCACCGCCGAAATACCGAATCCGAGCTCTCCTTCCCACGGCTGAAGATAAACGGAGATACTTCGAACTGCCCCGTACCGGAACTTTTTCGTGTAGGCGTAAGCAGAGTAGTAGGTGGGGCTAAAATGCCCCGAGGTGAAGCCCGTGCGGACACGGAATAGCTTCTTAAATCGCGGCTCGATTTCCCCGATCACTTCATCAATCACTGCTTCGCACTTTCGAGAAAAATCAAAAGCATGCCCCGCGTTTCGCAGGTCCCTTTTAGTAAAGGGCTCCAGTGCTTTCATATCGTTTTCCTCCATAAAGTCTAAGAGCATTTTCCCGGTAACGCTCAATCGAGCACGCCGGAGTCGCCCCTCAAGTTCCTCCAGCAGCGAATGCCCCAAGAAATAGCGCGAGTTTACATCTGGGCTGGGGATATTGCGGGTCGTCAGATAGGCGACATGGCCCGCCTTACATGAAAGGTATTTCTGCACTTGCGGGACCCAGCCGTGGCCGTAAATCTTTGTTTGCGTTTCCTTGGCTCCTATTTTCACTTCAACCAAGATCCTTCCGCGTCGCCCCGTCAAAACGAGGTCCACTATACCTCGATCAAAAGTCTGCTGTGTAAGAGCGGACGTATTCACATATCCACGCTGCATCCGGCGATCCGGCACGATGAGGCGGATGAAGATGCGCCTGAATACGCGATCAGTGTTAATCAGGTGCGCGAGAACTTCCGTAAGGAAATTCTCCACGCTCCGCTTCTGCGGATTTTGGCTATACGAAGTCAGTTTGGTGAAGAGAGATTCAGGCATCAGTGCCTATGGGCCGAACGCCAGGCTGAACGGCGGCGGCTACCCGCTGTCCAGCCTACATGAGGCCGCCGTCCGTTCAAGCCGATGTTAGACTGCTTCATGAATTCGCGAGGGCAACGAACTCAACTTTTCCCTGTTGATCCATGTAGACTAGTACGGTCCAGCCCAAATGAGCATACATCAGAAGTTCGCCAGTAATGGGACGGTCTGGATGCGAATAGTTCGGAGGCGGACAAACGTTCTGCTTATCATGCGGCTTGCAGCGATACAGCGAAGTGCCAAGGATATTCTCGACGTCACTTGCTGTCATTCCAATATGGATCGAGTCAGCTTTGTGCTTCATGGGGCGGACCTCTACGAGATAGACACAGTAAAGCCCCGCCACTGTCACTAGCCCGATGAAAAGTGCGCCCTTCGCGACATCTTTCAGAATCGATCGCATTGAATTGTTTGTATCCGGCAGTCTAACGTCTGAGTATGCTGGTCAGCATAGTATGAGTGCTGATAATCCTCATTCCTCGGATTGTAGAGGAAATATCAACGTTCCGCCAGCCCAGGATGAGGAGAACGGTGCGGAAACACTGCAGGTCTGGTCAGTATAGTATGCAGAGGGCCCTAGCAACCTCCGACGCGCACGCCTACGTCGCCCACCTTATCCTAAGCTTCTTATGCTGCTGCGCACAGTCGCGCAGATACATGTTGATCAGCCTCTGATAAGGAATCTCATACTCTTCTGCGAGCTGTTTAAAATAGACGAGGCTGCCGTTCTCGATGCGTATGGTAATCGGCTTCGTCAGGTGGCGGTAGTATGGATTGCGCACCGACTTCATCTTCGAGAAGTCGTAGTGGTCACGCATCGTGTCTTTGTAGGTGATAAGCTTGCGTTTCTTCGGCATCGGCTTTCCTCGCTGATATGATCCGGATGATGCGGCCTTCCTCGCGATAACAGTGGCAGACGACAAGGAGCCTCGGACGGGAACTCATCCCCAGCAGAATGAAGCGGTCCTCGTCCTCGGAATGGTAAGAATCGAAGAAGCGGCGTGCGTGCGGGTCGTTGAAAGCTGCGGCGGCTTCCGAGAAAGAGACGCCGTGCTTGAGGCGGTTGGCGCACTCCTTCGACTCGTCCCACGCGAATTGCAGTCCATTGAGATGTTCATTATACATACAGTGTATGCTCTCTACACGGGGGTGTCAAGGCCCAATTGGTCGGCGGGGCTTCTCACGCCCCGGCCACCTCGATTGAGGACGTGCGTGTAGATCATCGTCGTTCGGATGTCGCTGTGGCCGAGAAGCTCCTGGATCGTCCTGATGTCGTAACCGTCTTCAAGGAGATGCGTGGCGAACGAGTGCCGCAACGCATGGCACCCCGCGGGCTTGGTGACATGCGCCTTGATGCGGGCCTCTTTGAAGGCGCGCTGAAGCACGGACTCGTGCAGGTGGTGGCGGCGCTCGACTCCGGTCTCGCGGTCGGTGTAGTGGCTGGTGGCCGGGAAGACCCATTGCCAGCCCCATTCCTTCGGCGCGTTGGGGTACTTGCGGTCCAGTGCACCGGGAAGCGCCACAGACCCTAATCCCCGACGAAGGTCCTCCTGATGCTGGAGCCTGACCGTATCCAAGTGCTGCCGAAGGGGCTCCTGCACGGCCGCGGGCAAAGTGGTGTAGCGGTCCTTATCGCCCTTGCCAGCCCGCACGACGAGCTGGTTCTGCCCGAAATCGACGTCCTTGACGCGCAACTGGCAACATTCCATCAGACGCAGCCCCGCGCCGTAGAGGAGCATCGCCATCAGCCTAGGTTCTCCGCTCATACGGCTGAGCACGGCACGTACTTCGTCGCGGCTCAGCACGACCGGCAGGCGCTCCGGGCGTTTGGCTCGGACGACCCCCTCGACGAGTCCGACCTTCTTGCCCAGGACCTGCGTATAAAGGAAAAGGATCGCGTTCAGCGCCTGGTTCTGCGTCGAGGCGCTGACATGGCCGGCAGTAGCCAGACCGGACAAGTAACGGCCGATCTCAGCTTCGCCGGCCTCCTCGGCAGGCTTGCCCAGCTCGCGCAGATAACGGGCGGCCCAGCCGGCGTAGGCGTCCGCGGTTCGGGGGCTCAGGTGACGCGTGCGCACGGCCTCGCGCAGGCGGGTGATCAGGGGGCTTTCGCATGGGGGCGGGACGGAGGGCGCGCCGAGGGATGAGTCGAAGAGGAGCGTGTCGCCGGCAAAGAGCTCGCGCAGGCGCGCGGGCATGTCGGGCGTGCGGGGAACGCTCCACCGCTTCTCCAGGATGTGCCAGAGGCGGCCCGGGACGGTCTTGATCTTCGCCACGCGCTCGGGCGTGTAGGGCAGCAGGACGGCCAGGCGGCCGTCAGGGCCGGTGGCAACACGGATCGGGTCCATACAATCTTATACGGCGTGGGGGGCCGAATTGTTCCGTTCACAGATTGGCATTGAGGAGGTTTATTTTTAGTATATACTGAATACAGGGATATGAAGAAAGCAAAAGAGTTTGATTTCTCGAAGGCCCGCCGGATCACGGCGGAGGAGCGCCGCGCCTACCGCCAGGCCTACGAGAACACCTTCGGCCGGAAGATGCCCCCCCGCGGGCGGCCGCCTAAGGGAGCGGACAAATACCAGGCCATCCACATCCGGCTCCATCCGAAGGCTCTCCGCTGGGCGCGGGAGCAGGCACGGTTGCGCGGCATCGGGTATCAGACGGTCATCAACGAGACGCTGCTCAGCCGCGCGGGCTGAAGGTCAGCCGTACTTGTACTTCACGCCGAGGCCGCCGTTGGGCCAGTCGAAGGCGATGTTGTCGTACGGGCAGAGCATGCGGGCCGCGCCGCACTCGATGCAGTTCTCGTAGTTGACGACGATCTTGTTGTGGGCGGCCTCCCACTCATAGACCTTAGCGGGGCAGACGGTGGTGCAGGGCCGGTCCTTGCACTTGGTCACGCAGGGCGAGTCCGCGCCGGCGTTGCGCAGGGTGATGTGGGTCTCGGGCGCCTTCTTCCAATCCAACGTCCCGAGCTTCGCCTCGACGGTCGTCTCGACTTTGATTTCCATTTAGATCGCCACCTTCCGCAGAGGGAACAGGTCCTTGGCCACGCGCAGCAGGCCGCGCTTGCGGACCATGCCGATGGCCGTCTTGAGATGCTCGCGCTTGGGCACGCCGTCGGCCGAGAAGCGCAGGTGCGCCAGCTCGCAGGCCAGCTTCGGGTAGAAGTCGAGGAAGCCCTCGGAGTTCTCCACATGCTCCTCGAGGTCCTTGATGTCCTCCATGTCGGAGAGGACGTAGGAGGCCTCCAGCTTGTGCTTGTAGGCCATCAACGTCGCGGCGGAATAGTCGCCCTTCTTCTTGGCCTCGATGACCGTCTCGCCGGCCAGGCGGCCCGCCGTCATCGCCAGGTTGGAGCCCTCGCGGTAGGCGGGGTTCGTCATCTGCGCGGCGTCGCCGGCGACCAGGAAGCCGTCGGCGGCCAGGGGCGGCATGGACTTGAAGCCCCCCTCCGGGATGAGGTGCGCGGAGTATTCCAAGGTCTTGCCGCCGCTGATCAGCTTCTTGATGAGCGGATGGCGCTTCACGTGCTCCAGATGGTCGGAGGGACGCACGCCGTTCTTCTGGTAGTCGGTGAGCTTGCAGCCCACGCCCAGCGCCAAGGACTCCTTGTTGGTGTAGATGAAGGCGTAGCCCAGCATCCCCAAGGAGATGGAGCCGAAGACCTCCATCGTGGCCCCTTCGCCGGGGTTGAGCTGGAAGCGGTCCTCGATGACGCCGGAGCTCAGGCCGATGACCTCCTTGGCGCCGAGCGCGACCTCGGAGGGCTTCAGCTCGTCGATGAAGCCCGCCTTCTGCGCCAGGATCGAGTTGACGCCGTCGCAGGCGATGACCACGTTGCAGGTCAGCTCGTCGCCGTCGGAGGTCTTGATGCCGACGATCTTGCCGTCCTGCTTGACCACGTCGCGCACGGTCACGCCGCAGAACACCTCGGCGCCGGCCTCCTCGGCCTTCTTGGCGTACCACTGGTCGAAATGGGTGCGGATGATGGTGTAGCAGTTCGGCACGCCGTCCATGAACTTCGTCGACTTGTAGCCGACCGTCAGGTACGAGTCCTCGGTCGTGATGCAGGTCTTCTGCTCCAGGATGGGGCGCTCCACGGGGGCATCGGGGCCCTTCCAGAAGTCGGGGACGATCTCGTGCAGCATCTTCGAGTAAAGCACGGCGCCCTGGACGTTCTTGGCTCCGGGATACTCGCCGCGCTCGAGGACGACGACCTTCAGCCCCGCGCGGGCCATGATGATCGCGGCGGAAAGCCCGGCCGGGCCGGCGCCGACCACGATCGCATCGTAGGAGGGTTCTTCAGGCATGAGGACTCCGGGCGCGTCTAGGGAGCGGCGCGGCGTTCCGCCGCGCTCTGGACGGTCGAGAGAAGCTCCTCGGGCTTGAAGGGCTTCGTCATGAAGCCGACGACCTGAGGGAACTTCTGGAAGAGGGTCTTGGAGGGCTCGAGCGCCGTGAGGACCACGATGGGGAGGTCCTTGGTCGCCGGGTCCTGGGAGATCTTGATCTGGAGGGAATAGCCGTCGATGCCGGGAAGCATCACGTCCAGCACCAGCACGTCGGGCTGGACCTTGAGGATCTCTTCCCAGGCGTGGCGGCCGGAATCGCAGGTATGGACCTCGAAGCCGCCCTGTTCCAGGGTGTACTTCACCAGGCTGAGCATCTCCGGCTCGTCATCGATCGCGAGGACTTTCTTGGCCATTTCGTCTCCTATCGCCTATCGGCCGCAGGTTATCAATTCCCGTCGGCGTGCGTCAAGAATCGTTGCGGAAGAAGCCCAGCGGCGGCTCCACGCCCTGGCGGCGCAGGCGGTCGTAGAACCGCGGCATCGTCCCGGTGGCGCGCAGGCGGGCCTGGAGGCCGCCTTCCCCCCGCTTGATGTCCAGGCTGAAGATGTCGGCCATGGAGACCGTGTCCACCTCGATGCCGGTGACCTCGGAGACCTGGATCACGCGTCGAGAGCCGTCGGCCAGCTTCGCCATGAAGACCACGAAATCGAGCGCGCTCACGATGCTGGCGCGCACGGCCTTCAGCGGCATGTCGCGCCCGGCCATCAAGGTGAGGGTCTCCAGGCGCGCCACGGCCTCGCGCGCGGAGTTGGCGTGCAGGGTGCTCATCAGGCCGTCCTGGCCCACGTTCATCGCCTGGAGCATGTCGGCGGCCTCGGGGCCCCGCGTCTCGCCGACGATCACGCGGTCGGGGCGCATGCGCAGGACGTTGAGCACCAGCTCGCGCAGCGTCACGTCCGGCAGGCCCGCGCAGTCGCGCAGGCGGGTCCGAAGGCCCAGCACGTGCGGCTGGACCAGCGTCAGCTCGGGAGTGTCCTCCAGGACCAGGATGCGCTCCTGGGGGTCGATCTGGCCGCAGAGGGCGTTGAGCAAAGTGGTCTTGCCGGAGCTGGTGCCGCCGGCGACCATGATGTTCATCTTCTGCTGGACGCAGTAATCGAGGAAGTCGGCGCAGCCCGTGGAGAGGGTCCCGCCCGCCTCCAACTCATCGAGCGTCGGCCGGCGGCCCGGGCGCTTGCGCACGGTGACGGTCAGCCCGCGGACCAAGGGCGGAGCCAGGACGTGGACGCGCGAGCCGTCGGTGGCGGAGAGGTCCGCGTAGGGGCGCTTCGGGCCGAACTCCTCGGGGGTCCCGACGACGCCGCGGACGAAGGCGAGCACGTCCTGGGGCGTGGGGCGGGCCTCGATCTTCTCGAGGACGGCGCCGCTCTTTTCGACATAGACCGCGCCGTCGTCGTTGACCATCAGCTCCACGACGCCCGGGTCCTCGAAGGCGGCGACCAGCTTCTCGATCTCAGGCATGGCCCGAATCGTATCAAATCAGTCGACGGCGGGGTCGACGATGCTGCGAAAGGCGCCGAGGAGCTCCGCGCCGTTGCGAAAGCGCCTCTCCGGGTCCGAGTGAAGGGCGCGCGCGAAGAAGGCGTCCATGCCGACGGGAAGCCCCACGAAGCCCGCCTCCGCCGAGTGCCGCGCCCCGGTCAGGCGCTCGTAAAGATCCAGGGCCAGCACGAAGGTCTCCTCCGGCCCGGGGGCGAGAGAGACCGCTTTCGTGAGCGCGCGCAACGCCTCTCGCGCGGCGAGCTTCCCGCTCCCGGGCAAGGCCGGGCGCGGCGCGGCGGCGCGCGGGGCGGCTTCAGGCTGACGGCGCGAGCGCGTCCAGGCCCAGCCGATGATGCCCGAGGCGGCGAGCAGGCCCAGAAACGTGCCCAGCCCGCTGCGGGGACGTCTCAAAGGCGTCAGGCGCGAGATGGCCGCGTCGTGCATGGCGGCATACGCGCCGTCGAGCTCGGCCGCGCGGTGATAGTCGGCCAGGACCTCTTCCGACGGACGGGCCAGCCCCTCCTTGGCGACCGCCCGGCGCAGCACCGACCGCGCGCTTCCGGGGCTGATCGAGACGGCCTTCTCCGCGTCCGACAGAGCCCCCACGAAATCGCCGCTCCCGGCCCGGGCCTCGGAGCGTAGGCAGAGCAGCGCGGGCTTCAGGCCCTCGATCTCCATCGCCCGCGAGGCGGCCTGCTCCGCCGCCGAGAAGTCGAGCGCGGCGCTGGCGGCCCGCGCCAGCTGCTGGAGAGCCTTCGAGCTTCGCGGGTCGGCGGCGACGGCGACCTGGGCCTGGTCGCGGGCGCCGGGAACGTCCCCCGCCGCCAGCCTCAGCACCGACTCGCGGACCGCGTCCTCAGAGCGCCTGTTGGGCGCGGCGCTGACCGGAACGGAGATCAGAAGCGCGAGAACGGCTGCCGAGAGGGCCATGACGCGAGTGTAGCAAGTTCGCCCCCGCGCGCTCAGCGCCCCTTCCCGGGCGGCGCCGCCGTCGCCGCCATAGGGACCTTGGGCGGCCCTTCAAGGACGACCACGCTGCTCCGCTTGTCGCGCGCGTGCGCCATGATGCGATAGCTCCGGCCCGAGACGGACATCTCGAAGCCCGTCCGCAGGTCGAGGACCTTGTTCAGCGACTCCATGAAGCCGCTCCAGTCGTCGCCCATATCCGCCAACGCCGAGACGTCCTCGGTGTAGGCGCCCTGCATGCGGAGATGAGCCTCCTGCATGCGCCCCAGGACAGCGAGGGCCTCGCGCGCGTCCTCCACGGCGCGGATCTCGCGATAGACGCGCCCGAGATACCACAGCGACGCCAGGAAGGCGAAGAGGACGAAGGCGGCGACCTTGAGGCGGGAGCGGTTCAAAGCCGCCCGACGACGACGGCGCCGAACGGGCGGACGGCGTCGGCCGGGATCTGCGCGACCCGGCCCACGTTGGAATCGTAGATCTCATAGACCACGCGTCCGGCCGTGTCCCTGCCCTTGCCCAGGACCGTGACCGCGTGCTGGGCGTGCGCGCCCTCCGAGCCCGTGTACAGCGCCGCCATGACGGCGTTGCCGCGCACCAGTTCCGTGTCGATCATGCGCTGATACCCCAACACCGCCGCGGGAACCTCGCCGCGCTGCAAGGCCGCCAGGGCCTCGCGGTCCATGCCGAGCGAGCGGTGGGGCGTATTCATCTCGCGCAGAGTCGATCCGATGGCGCCGAAATCCAGCCCATATTGGCTGGCGTCGCCGGCTTCGGCCATGAAGAGCCGGCCGCGCGCCTCAGCGAGGGTGCTCGAGGTGGCATCGGTGGAGCGGCCCTCCATCCGCAGCGTTCGCACCCGCTCCTCGAGCATGGCAACCTCCCTCGCGGAGTCCTTCTGGATGACGGTCCGAGCGGCGGCCTCGACCTGATCCTTCGTCACCGGCGCGCCGTTGGCGATGGAGCAGGAGGCGATGCCGAAGCGGGCGCAGTCCAGGCCGCGCTGCACGCCGATCTCCTCGACCTCCTTGTAGACCTTCTGGTCCACGCCGATGCGGCCCTTGAGCTCGGCGGGCGCGACATACTGTCCGCTCTTGACCTCCGCGCTCACCCTGCGCGTCTCGATCTGATAGGAGCTCCTCCGCGGGGCGACCATGGTCGTGAAGTCGAGGTCACGCTCCATCGCCCCGATGAGGTTGTCGGCCAGCCTCTCCGCCTGGCGCGCGCCCTGGGCGATCTCCGCCTTCGCGCCCTGGCGGACCGCGGTCTTGCCGCCTCCGCCGACGACGAACGCGTTGGAGACCGCCAGGCCGACCGAGCCGACGACCTTCATGCCGTTGTAAGGGGTCGGCTTCTCGATGAACTCGCCGACCTCGTCGCTCGCGTTCTTGATGTCGGCCTTGACCCCGCTCCAGAGGGCTCCGCCCGCCTCCTTCAGAGCGCCGGGAAGGAAGCGCGCGGTCTCCACGGGATCGGAGACCATGTCGACCGCGCCGCGGCCCGTCTTCCGCCAAGTCGCGCCGCTGGTGAAGTATGAGAGGAGCTCGGAGCCGGTCTTCTTGCCCTGGGTGACGGCGCGGCCGATCGCGGTGCCCCAGGTGCCGTCGTCCTGGCCGTGCTTGAGGATCTCCTCGTCTTCGCGCGCGGAAGAGGAGAGACGCTCCGACAGGGACGGGACCACCCCCGGCCGCACCGGGACCGACTGCACGCGCGACATGCGCCGGGCTTCCGCGATCGCGGCGTTGACCCCCCGGTAGCCCGGGCCGGTGCCGGCGGATGACGCCGCGCCGTCGAGCGAGGCGCTCTGGAACGCCGCTGCCGAGCCCATCACGCCCTGCATGCGCCTGCGCGCTCCCGAAGGGACGTGCGCGTCCGCCATGGCCTTCTCGACGCGCGCCTGCGCCTTCGCGACTTCCTCGGGCGTCTGGTTCTTGGGGCCGTTGAAGCGCACCAGGTAGAGCGCGGTGATCTGGTCGATGCGCCCGGCCTCGGTGATCGCGAAGCCCGCGGCCGCCGCGCGCACCGCGTCGATCACGCAGGCGGACCCGCCGGCGCCCGGGTCCTTGACGCCGGGGCACTCGGGCGTCTTGGGCGTCTTGGCCGCCTGCAGCGCACGGATCCGAGGGAGCAGGGCCGAGAGCTTCTTGAGCTTCGCCGCCGGGTCCTTGGAGAGCTGGGCTTTTCCCGCCGCCTCCAGGTCTTTCGGCGGCACGGCCTGGTCCACCGGCTGAGCCTTCTCGAACGCCGTGAGGGCCTTGTCCCAGAGCGCCTGGACCTGGCCCGCGGGCGCGGGGTCGCCCGCCCAGGACCAGGAGGCGGCGAGGAGCAGGACGGCGAAAGCTCGACGAGGAGGGGTCATCGGGATACCGCTTTTCTCAGGGTATCCCCAGACCCTTGATTTGTCAAGACCTAATGACAGATCCAGCGAAAGTCGTCAGGAATGGGCGGCTTTTCGCGCCTGGAGGTGCTTCCAGGCGAGCTGGGCCAGCATCACCGTCCCGGCCATCGCCAGGAAGGAGCCGAAGCCGAAGCGCAGGCCCAGCCCCTCGAGCGAATCGGCGAAGAAGTGGGCCAGGATGGGCAGCCAGAGCGTGCCCGAGGCGGCGTAGAGCCAGGCCAGAAGCACGCCGAGGGCCGCGCGCGTCAGGAAGCCCGCCCAGCTGAAGGCGTAGGCTCCGCCCAGGCCGCTGGCGGCGACGCCGTCGGCCAAGCCCATCTTCGCCAGCAGCGAGCCATAATCGATGTAATGCGCGCCCGAGAAGATCAGCGCCGAGAGCACGGCGGCGACCCAGAAGGCGCGCTTGGCGCTCAGGCCGTGGCGCCCCAGCCAGTCCGCCATCGGCTTGAAGAGGTTGCGCCGGAAGACGAACTCTTCCAAGAGGCCCACGATCACGAAGTTGTAGAGGACGAGGTCCACCGGCGCGCTCAGCATCTGCGCCAGGATGGCGGGGGCGGGCTCCGCGATCCGCTCGAAGGCCTGGATCGCCCAATAGATCAGGTCGCCCACGACATAGGTGACCAGGCCCCAGAGCGCGGCCGGGACCAGGAGCGCGAGCGGAGACTTGGGAGAGCCGTCGGGCGAAGGCGTCCTCCAGGCGGCGCCGAAATCCCAAACGGACTTGCCGAGCGCCCTGAGCGCGGCCATGAGCGCCGAAGGACGCAGGCTCCGTGCCGACCAAGCCAGCCCGATGAGGAGTATCCCCGCCACGGCCACGCCGGTCCAGACCGCCGGAAGCCCCACGAGGGCCGCCGCGCTCCCTTCGTAGAGCCAGACGGACAGGCGCGCGGCGTCGAGCGAGAAAAGGGAGAACACCGTGCTCATCGCCAGCGGCGCCAGCCAGGAGCCCGAGCGCACGCGCAGCCAGAGCGCGGCGGCCTGGATGGCCAGGAGCGGCCCGACCGAGGCCGGGATCGTGGTCACGGTCGTCAGGATGATGGCCGCGTAAGCCGACAGGGCCGCCGCCCCGGCGATGTACGGCGCCGCCCGCCCGGCCCCCAGACGAACGGCCAGGGCGCGCACGCCGTCGAAGACAGCCAGGGATACGGCCTGAAAGGCCAGGTTCGATGCGACGTAGCCGAGGAGATGCGAGCCCAGCGAAGCGCCGACCTCCTCGAATGGGATCGGCATCTTGGCCGTGGCGGGATCGACGAATCGCGCGAAAGGCTTGGCGGCGAGGGAGCCCCCGATCATCAGCGCCATCGCCACCGGGATCCAGGTGGCCGCCGCGCGCAGGCCGCCGATGAACCAATCCCGGAAGGACTTGAGAGTGGAGCCGCCCACGCGAGCCTCGCGCACGGCCTGAGAGTCGGCGCCCGCCTTGGCCGCGGCCCATGCCGCCTTGAGAGAAGCCAGGCGCCCGGAGGCCTGCGCCGGAGGCCCGCGAGGAGACTCGACGCCCGCGCCGGGAGCGCGCCAGAACCGAGACAGACTCATCAGGCCGAGCCCGGACCAGAGCGCGCCGCCCTTGAGCGCCGCCAGCGAGGCCGGGAGAAGGGCCGGAACGGCGAAGGAGACGGCGGCGGCTGCGACCAGTACCGCTCCCGCGATCAACGCGGCCTTCGCGGCGCGCGGGCGGGCATGGGAAACGACCGAGGCCGGAGCCGACGTCGGTCGCCGACGGCTTTCGGCGCACGCTTCGCAGCGCCTCCGGCCGCGTCTCCTCAACGTTGAGGTGCGCCCGCAGTT
>Ga0208863_1001777_pt1 | contig 12477 bp, 10 predicted proteins | sample RifOxyD3_FD_184040 | JGI IMG/M metagenome (GOLD analysis project Ga0208863, IMG submission 184040) | Soil microbial communities from Rifle, Colorado - Rifle Oxygen_injection D3 (SPAdes) | ecosystem: Environmental > Terrestrial > Deep subsurface > Rock core/Sediment | place: Rifle, Colorado...
GCCTTCTGGGAAGAAGAAAAATTTAAAGGCAAATCTCTTGAATGGAAGCTTGAAAAAGCCAGAAAAAAGGTTGAAGAAGAGCAAAGAGAAAAAGAAAAAGAACGACTGGAACGAGAAAGATTAGAACAAAAAATTGAAGCAGAGAGACAAGAAAGAGAACGATTGGAACGAGAAAAAACAGAAAAAGAAAAAATAGAAATATTAGAAATAGAACGAGAAGAACAGACATTAGATAAACCGGAAATCGAACAACAAGAACAACCAGCCTTGGCGAATTATATTAAAATCGGGTATACAATAGACAAAAAAAGTAAAATAATAAATAAGATTAAATCTTATAGTGGTACTTTGGAAAATATAAAAGAAAAATTAATAAAACTAATTGAAACAAATCCTGATATATCAGATATTTTAGATGAATTATTTGACTAAAAGGTTTCTGTTATGAATATAGATGCAAACCCCTCTATATCCCCCCTTATTAAGGGGGGACTAAGGGGGATTGATGAGCTTTTCACAATAATTGAAAATGATAAAAATTTGGCAGGAAGCTATCAAAGGTATCCTGTCCGGTTTATATTTATACAAAATCTGCAAACCTTACAGGATATTGTAAAAAAATTTAATGAACTCGGCGTAAAGAGAATAGAATTGAGTAATTATTTAAAAAATGATGATGGCTGGCTGAATAAAGAAACAATAACACAAATAATTAAAGAATTAGATTTCAATAAAGATTTTGTTATTTTAGGTTTTTCTGAATTAGTAAGATTTTATAAAGAACATGAATTTGAGTCTTTTTTAAATACTTTAGTTGAAATAGAAAACAATGATAATAAAAAAAGACGGCTATATATACCATTTGTCGGATTGTATAAAGAAGTTGAACAAAAATTTTTAAAAACTTTTCACAGGCGAAAAGAGATAGAACTTATATGGAATTTAGAGTTAAATCAAACCTGCATAAAATTTTATATTACAGACATTAAAATAGATAAAAATTTTGATTTTTGTGTTTTGGATAATACTAAAGAATGGCTAAATTTATGGAAAAAAAATGATGTTTATAAATTAGACAAGATAATATCTTCTTCCAAAGTATTAAACTATTTATATGAGAACTCAATACCAGACAATGCTTTTGTTGTTGAAAAAATTTTTAATATACAGGATTTAATATATAAAATAAAAAACATAAATATTCCAATTGAATTTAATGAAAAAGAAAAAAACTTCTGGGAGCAGTTATTGAATGATAATACTTTAAAAAATAATGATACGCTTAATCAGATTCTTTCTCAACAATTTAATATTTTAGACTCCAAAAATATAAATATAGTAAAAATATGGCTTGAAAATCAGGATAAATATAAAAGATGGCTTTTAAAATCTTATACAACTGCCTGCATGAATGGAAATTATATATATGAAATAATTAGCAAAATAGAAGATTTCGATGATATAGAATTTGCAAATTTACTATGGTTTGAAATTTTTAATTTAGAGAAAATCCCTGATAAATTTTACAAAGAAAGAGTTAATTTGTTAAAAGAATTACATAAATTTATGGCTATTGATAAATTTTATGAAATAGAAAACAGACTAAAAGAAAAGTTATATAATATAGAAGAATCTCAAAAAAAGATAAATTTACTTACAGATATTACAAAATTCGAGAGAGAACTATTAATAAAATTATATATTGACGGTGATATTGATAATACTGTCTTAAAAGAAAAATATTCGGATTTATATTATTATCTTCAAGACTCAGCTTTTGATAATTTAAAAAATGAAAATATTTGGGTTTCAGATTACATAAGAGAGTATAAAATAAGTAAAATAAAAGATACAATTTCACAAACTTTATCTACTTTATTAAATGAAAAAAATAAAGATGATAATAATTTTTATAATTGGTATTATAATTTTGAACCAATTCAAGCTGTTTTGAATAACGAAAAACCTGATAAAGTAATTGTAATAGATGCTTTTGGTATAGAATGGGTTTCTCTGGTTTCTAAAATAATTGAAGAAAAAGGAATAAATATAAAAAAATATATAACAAGAGTAAATTTACCGACAACAACCGAATGTAACAAGAACATAGAAAATAATTTATGGATTCGTGATTTAGATGAGCTGATACATAAAGAAAATTATAAATATCCTAAATCTTTTATTTTAGAAATTGAAAAAATACGACATATAATTGAAAATAGAATAAATGTAGAAAAAGATAAAAAAATTGCTATTATTTCTGACCATGGGTTAAGTGTTTTTCCAAGGTTAAAAGAGAATATAAAAATTTATGATTTCAAAGATGCAGAACATGAAGGCAGATGTGTTCATACGAAAGAAGAATTTAGCAGTAATGCAGATTTTATTGTATATGAAAAAGAATGGTTGATTGCTTTAAAATATTCCAGCTTACAAAACAAACCTGTTAGAGAAGTACATGGAGGAGCAACTCCTGAAGAAGTTTTAATCCCTGTAATCATAATATCAGGAATTGATAAAGAGGATTATGTAAAGATTTACAAGATTACTCTTGATAGCAATGAAATTACTAGCAAAAACAGTATTATTTATTTTGATGTAAAACCTAATGATGGGATAAAACCCAAAATAATAGATGCTAAAAGTAAAGAATATAATTTAGACTTTGATAAAGAACAACAACAGTGGAAAGCGGATTTAATAGGCATTAAAACTGAGAATATAAAAATAATTATAGATGATTATATTAAGGAGTTCAATATAAAAATAATTAAAGGAATGAAAGAAAAGGATGATTTGTTTTGAAGTTAATAGATGAAAAAATAAAGACTAACTTTCCAGATGAATCGGTTTACAAAATTCCTGAAAGATATAGTATATTTTCAGGACAAAATTTACCTTCTTTTATAAAAGACTGGCTTATAAAAAAATTCACAAATGATTGCGGAGAACTCGATAAAGATAGTTTATTAGATTTTTTTAAATCGCATATTCCATCTAAAGACAGTAATATAAAAGCCCGTTTAATCGAAGGAGAAGAAGTAAAAATATTGGCAAGGATGATTATAGAATCAGATATAAAAAAGGGGATTCATAAATTTGCAATTCCTGATTTAAGCATAAAAATGGAAGAAGGACGAATATCTTCATATATCATAAAAAAATTTCCTCAATTACGTGAAGGAGAGGTATGGGGAGTGGTAACTTTAGGTTATACCCCACCAGAAGGTAAAGAAAAAGGATTTGTAGAAATTCTTGACTTTAGACCATTCAAACCTTATGAGGTCAATCTTGAATATTTTATAAATGTACGAAAAGAATTTACAATTTATGAGTGGATTGATGTTTTAATTAGATCAATGGAATATAATCCAGATGGATTTGATAATATAAATCAAAAATTAATATTTTTAACAAGATTGCTTGTTTTTATTGAACCTAATTTAAATTTAATTGAATTAGCACCTAAAGGAACAGGCAAATCTTATATTTTTGGCAATTTAAGTAAATATGGATGGTTAATAAGCGGGGGAACAATATCAAGAGCAAAATTATTTTTTGATATTGCAAGACAATCTCCTGGAATAATTACAATGTATGACTTTGTTGCTATGGATGAAATCCAGACAATAAATTTTTCCGATGAAAATGAATTAAGAGGCGCTTTAAAAAGTTATCTTGAATCAGGAGAATTTGCTGTTGCCAAAACAAGACAAACTTCTTCGTCAGGTCTGATTTTGCTTGGCAATATATCATTAAATCATGAAATGAAACCGATTAACAATAAATATTTTATAGAATTACCTTCATTTTTTCAGGAATCGGCATTATTAGACCGTTTTCATGGATTTATAGAGGGTTGGAAACTTCCAAGAATTAAAGAAGATTTAAAAATAAATGGTTATACTTTGAATGTAGAATATTTTTCGGAAATATTAACGTCTTTAAGGACAGTTTCAAATTATTCAGCTATTGTTAGCGAAGTATTAGACATTCCCGAAAAAGCGGATACCAGAGATACAAAAGCAGTAAAGAGATTATGTACAGCTTATTTTAAGCTTCTGTTTCCACATATTAAAAAAGCTGAAGAGGTTAATAAAGAAGATTTTGAAAACTTTTGCTTTAGACCTGCTTTGCAAAAAAGAGAAATTATAAGGAAACAAATTTTCTTAATTGACAATGAATTTAGCCCTGACATGCCTGATATAAAGATTAGATAATTTTGCATCGTCAACGATATACAGTTCCGGGATAGGGAAAAGTGGTTTTTGAAAGAGTATGCAATTTAGAGTTAAAGAAGATTTTATACAATTTAAATTTTTAAAGGAACCAGAATGAGAACACGCTTTGCAAAATTATTTATATTTTTAAAAAATGCTTTAGGATTCCGGCTTTTCTTTGTTTAAAAACAATTTTCTTTTTAAGCAATAATAAATCATATATGACCAGCCCGGTAAAATAACCTCCATCAGCCATATCATAACAAGCGCAGGATGGAATGAAGGAGAAACGGTATAACTGATTACAATAAAAGGTCTTATGCTATCTATTAAATAACCGGGAACTATTAATAATACGGAAATAATTAACTCCGGTAGATATAATATGAGGCTAAAGGGAAAATTATAATTAATAACCACATAAAAGAATCTGTATAAACTAACGATAATTACAATAATTATAATTGCTCCCAATATTGCTCCGATGGTTTTAAATAAGGCTTTAAAATTTATATTTATTCTGTAAATAATTCCTGCAAAAAAAATGAATAAACATCCTATAATGCCAATATCCGTAATTAATATTGGAGAAAGAACGTTTTTAAAATAAACATTTTCAAAAAAGATTAAGCCTAATACTACTAATATTAATATTCTCCAGCAAATCAAAAAATATTTATGCCCTTTAGTTATTGTCCCGGACACCTGTGTGTATTTCAACTTTATAAAATAAAAAGCAAGAAGTGCCAAAAAGAAAATAGACCATATTAGAAAGTATATACACCATTGATTTAGTTGTTCAGTCGTTTTTATCGGAGAAAGTGTTTTGCCATAAAGTATATTTTCAATCCATTCTATGATGTTTTTAATTATAATATTATCTTTAAGCTCTGCAACATGGTTAATTGCTGGTGAATATATAAGTTTTCGGGCTGTTTTATCTTTAAAATTACCATAAAGGACATTAATTTTCATATCTTTTTTAAAAACTTTGTTTGCTTTTTCCAAGAGTTGATAAGGCGGGTACATTTCATCATAAAGTCCGCTTCCAAATAAAAAATTAGGGATTCGCTCAGATAGATAATCAAAACCGATTCCAATAATACCTGAAAATTTTTCAGGATATTTTTCCCCAAAATTTACAGCTATACCGCTTCCAAACGAATGACCTATTAAAAATAATTTACTATAATCAATAAATTTGATATTTGAATTTAATATTGCCATTAAATCATTTGTACCATCATAGGATTCAACAGGTTTATTGTCTATTTTTTCTCCATTACCTAAAATATCAATTGCAATAACGCATATCCTTCTTTTAACCAGTTCTACTGATAAAACATGTTGTAGTTCCTTATTGGATACAATACCCGGAATTATTATTGCTGTTGGTATTTTTTCATTGGGGTTAAGGGTTGGAGGAATATAAATTCGGCTCCTGAAAGAATTTCCGTTGATATTTGTGAAGTCATGAATATAACTTATATAACTACTGTTTAGATTTAAATGAAGAATAAAAACCGCTATTAAAAGCAAAAGTATTATAAAAATAAGATGCCTTTTATATCGAAACATGAAATATATTATACTACATATATAATTGTTATTATTTTTGATTTATAATAAAAAAAGGAATGGAAAATGACGGATTTATACAATCAATTGAAAACATTGCCTAAAATTGAGCTTCATAGACATCTTGAAGGCTCTATCCCGGTTGACTTAATTGAAGAAATTGCATTACAAAAGCATATCAAACTTTTTGAAGATGAAATAACCCAGGCTAAAATAAGAAAAACAGCTCAGGTTACAAAACAGATGAAAACCTTAAAAGAGGTACTTGATTGTTTTTCTCTTGTACAAAAACTTTTTGTTTCAGGAGATGTAGTTAAGCAAATAACATATAGAGTATGTAAAGAATGTGCTTTAGATAATATAAAATTGCAAGAATTACGGTTCAGCCCTTATTTTATATCAAAAAGTGCAGGGCTTGGCTGGGATAAAATATTATCATCAATACGAGAAGGGGTATTGCAAGCACAAAAAGATTTTGATATTCAGGTGGGGCTTCTTATAATTTGCAGCAGGGAATTCGGGGAAGAAATAACCCGGAAAACCATAGATTTTGCCATTGAAGTCAGAGATGAACTGGTAGGAGTCGATCTTGCCGGTAATGAAGCCGATTGGCCGCCGGAATTGTACGAAAAAAACTTTAAAAAAGCTTATGAGGCTGGCTTGAATATTACCATACATGCAGGAGAAGCAGGCCCCCCTGAAAACGTTATAACCGCTGTTTCAAAACTTAAGGCAAAGCGTATAGGGCATGGCGTTCAGATAATACACAGCCAGCATGTTATGGATTTTGTGAAAAAAGAAGGAATAACTCTTGAACTTTGTCCTACGAGCAATTATATAGTAGGTGCCGTAAATACGATTGAAGAACATCCTTTAAAAAAATTGCTTGATTATGGAATTAAAGTAACTATAAATTCGGATGACCCTGAACTTTTTGCCATTGACCTTACCCATGAATATAAAGTATGTGTTGAAAAATTAGGCTTTACGCTTGAAGATATTCAAAAAACCTTAAGTTATGCAAAGCAAGCTTCGTTTATAAAAAAAGGCAATGGACAGCTTGATTATAAATGTAGTGATAATGGACGGAAGAAAGAGTATATCATTGATTTATAAGGCAACAAAACATTAATCGTTATAAATAACTATAGCCGTAATATTGTCTATTCCACCATTTTTATTCGCAGTTTCAATTAATTTTTGACACACTAATTCGGGCTGGTTGTTATTAATAGTAGTATCTTTTATTTCTTCTTTGCTTACCATATTGGAAAGACCGTCTGTACACATAATAACTCTATCGTTTTTTTCAAGGGGCAAAGAAAAAATATCCGGTTCTACTTCAAGTTGAATTCCTAAACAACGGGTAATAACATTTTTATAGGGATGAGTTTTTGCCTCACCTTCCGAAAGTACGCCTGCTTTAACCAGTTGCTGGACAACAGAATGATCTTCTGTTATTTGTTTTATTTGTTTATCACGGACCAGATACATTCTGCTATCACCTATATGACCAACATAGAGTAGTCCATTTTTTTTAATTGCCATAACAGCAGTAGTTCCCATCTGACCTGCAGCAGTAGAGGCAAGTAGAATTCTATTGTTAGCTTCCTGCATTGCGAGTAATATTACCTGATGCATGGAAAAGTGCGTTTCAACATCCTCAAATTTTAAAAGTTCTTTTTCAACATTATAATTGGAGATAACATCCATAAGCGTAGATACCGCAATTTGGCTTGCTTGCTCCCCGGCTTCATGTCCGCCCATGCCATCACAAACAATATAAATTCCGGATTCTTCGTTCATATCGAAGCTGTCTTCGTTTATTTCTCTTACCATCCCAACGTTACTTAATCCACTGGTACGCACGTGATTCCCTTTCTAAAAAACATATATTTATAATAATAATGTATAATGAGATTAATGTCAAAATTAAAGTATTTTTGTTATTCACAAAAATTAATCTTGACATTTGAGAGTATGAATATTAGACACATTTAACCTCCAAAATTGTTGAAATACTGGTTGTAGTTGATATATAGGGAGAAATTTTTCTTTTAATTTTTCCAATTGTACCTCCATATTTTTCTTTTAACCCTGATAAAAAATTGTAAGTCAAAAAAACCATAAATACATGATTGGTTATTGAACCTAATTCAACACACTGACAACATTTTAACCCTAAATTCTGATTACAGTCTCTAAAAACAGTTTCTATCTTCCAGCGGGTTTTTTTACCTTTCAAAATCATCATTACAGATAACTCTAAATCCGTGCTTACCACATAAAAACAATTTTTCTCAATTGAATGGTATTCTGATTTTACCAGTATAATTTTGCACCATCCATATTTTTCATGCTTTAAAATTAAGGCTTTTGCATAAACTTGTTTTTGTGGGTAATATCTGAAGCTTTTTTCTGAAATAGCTGCAAAACATTCTTTAAGCATTTCATCATTCCATGTCCCATTTCTCCGTGGTTTTGAAATAAATCCAATTTCCTTTTCATTTAGAAAATCAATTAATACCTGATGAAAAAAATGATTATCTGCTTTTACACTATCAATTGTTTTGAATGTTAAATAGGATTCAATCATATTCACACTTTCAGTTATTATTTCAGGTCTTTTGCTAATTAATTTTAAACCCACTACTTTTACTGTCTTTTCTTTTACATACAACATAACCAGAAATTCTAAACCATCTACATTCCGCTTTAAACTTGACGCATGAACTTTTCTCGTTTTAGTTTTGGTAGTATTCTCCTTTGCGAAAACAACTGTGTCTAAAACCAACTCGCCATTTTCTTCACAATTTATTATTATCTCATTAAATATTTTTTTATTATCCCAATATTGATAATCTTTATTTAAAAACATTGATAAATCTACAATATTCATTCCTGTTTCATAAGAAATTACTTTCAATTTAGGCTTTTTTTCTGATTTTATTAAACCTATTGTATAAGCTTTTGCTACTTTAAATTCTGGCTCATACATAAATTTATTCAATTTTATTGTCAAAAAAAAGTTTACTATTTCCGGATTATCTGTTATCTTTTTCATGGGAAGTTTCCTTTTAATTAAAAATTATACTTCCCTCTATTTTACTCACAACCAGTGTTTAAGGTAAATGAGTATTTGAAATTTACTCTATAATTGGTTTTTAGATGTCAAGTGCTTTTTTTGTTATTGCCGAAGGTTATACGAACAAACAAATTGCGGATAAACTGGTCATCAGTATGAGAACTGTAGAAGCCCACCGCTATAAAATTATAGAAAAATTAGAGATTCAGGACAGGGCTGGATTAATAAAATACGCAAGACTAAAACAGTTGTGTTACTAAACTTACCCAAAAGGGTTAATTAGCCGGAGTAATGTCATCCCGAGAAAGCAGGAATCCAGATTTTATGCCTATTATGGATTCCGCATCGAGTGCGGAATGACAGAAAATAAGGTTTTTTAGTCGGCCCCATGGGGGGATTTAGGAAAATAAATCAGGAGTGCCCAAATGAAAGAATTAATTAAAGAAAAAGAACAATTAAAAAAATACCTTGAAATTGCAAATAAAGAACTTAAATTAAATGAAGCTCAACGTGAAAGCCTGCTCAAAATTTTACAAAGCGAGGAAGAATCAAAACAAAAGCTGCTGGATGATGCCCTTGATGAAGCAATTAAACTAACAGAGAGCAAAATCGGATATATTTATTATTATGATGAAAATAAAAAATTGTTTACCTTAAATACATGGTCAAAAAATGTTATATCACAGTGTAAAATAATGAATCCTCTAACAGTTTATGAATTTGATAAAACAGGTATCTGGGGTGAAGCTGTCCAGCAAAGAAAACCCATTGTTGTTAATGATTTTGAAAATTTCAATCCTTTAAAAAAAGGCTATCCTGACAGTCATATCAAACTAAAAAGATTTTTAACTCTTCCGGTTATACAGGATAAACACATAGTAGGCGTCGTGGGGGTTGGGAATAAAGAAAGTGACTATACTCAGGCGGATGTAACGCAACTGGCATTGCTTATGGATGCCGTATGGAACATGATAGAAAGAAAAAGGATAAACGCTGAATTGCAAAACAGCGAAGAAAGGTTCCGAACTCTATTTGACAAGGCAAATGATATTATTTTTATATATGATCTAAAAGGGCATTTTATTAAAATAAATGAGGAAGTATGTAAACAACTGGGTTATACAAAAGAAGAATTATTACAAATGAATCTAAAGGACATAATTGCTCCAAAATATGTTGAAGCATTCCCGGAAAGAATGAAACATTTAATACAAAACGGATACTTGTTTGTCGAATCAGAACTTAAAACCAAAGACAACAAAATTATTCCCGTTGAAGTAAATACACGAATGATTGATTACAAAAGAGATACAGTAGGTTTAAGTATAGTTCGCAATATTTCGGACCGTAAAAAAATAGAGAAAGCATTAAAAAAAGCAAAAGAAGTTGCAGAAATTGCAAATAAAGCAAAATCGGAATTTTTATCAAGTATGAGCCATGAAATCAGGACCCCTTTGAATGCAATTATCGGGACAGCAGAACTCTTACAGGCTACAAGACTGAATCCAAGGCAAAAAGAATATGTTAAAATTTTGGAAATAGCAGGAGAAAATCTTCTTTCTTTAATTGGGAATATCCTTGATATTTCAAAAATAGAATCCGGTCAGATTGAACCTGAAAAAATTGAATTTGACCTTAAAGAAGTTATTTCAAAAATATATGAAATTATGTCTATACGTGCAAATGAAAAAAATATAGAACTTATATGCAATATTAATCCGGATGTTCCCATAAATTTAATAGGGGACTCTAATTTATTATCCCAGGTTATTATTAATTTAATTGGAAATGCCATTAAATTTACCAATAGAGGCATGATAGAGCTTGAAATAAAACTAATTCGGGAGAAAAAGGAAAAATCAATTGAATTATTGTTTTCAGTATCAGATACGGGTATAGGAATTCCGCTTGATAAACTCAATATTGTTTTTGATACTTTTGTACAGATTGCTTCTGACCAACCGATAAAATATGAGGGCTCAGGTCTTGGTCTTGCTATCTCCAAAAAGCTTGTTGAATTCATGAATGGACGAATTTGGATTGAAAAGAAAGTCTTTTTAATTTTACCATTCCGTTTAACGCGATTTCAAAATCACAAAAAAATATAAAATCTATTTTTCAATCTAACGAGCCTGTTAAAAATTTAAAAAAGAAACTAAATATACTGTTAGTTGAAGATGATAAATATAATCGTATTATTATTCAGTCATATCTTCTTAAAACTCCCTATAAGGTTGATATTGCGGAAAACGGTAAAATAGCAATTGAAAAACTTATGTCTAAAAAATATAATCTTGTACTGATGGATATACAAATGCCTGTAATGGACGGTTATCAGGCAACAAAAGAAATCAGAAAATGGGAAGAAAAAAACAAAGTTAAACCAACACCCATTATTGCATTAACAGCCGGAGCTTTTAAAGAAGACATAAAAAAAAGTTTAAAAGCAGGATGCAATAATCATATTATAAAACCGATAAAAAAATATGAATTAATAGAAACTATTAGTTATCATACAAATACCCTGACACCTTCAACAAAAAAAAATAATGAAGAGCAGCCTGGTAATGTATTTAGGGAAATTATACCTGACCTTTTAAATGATTTACGTAAAGATAGTGAAGTTATATCCAATGCGTTAGATGAAAAAGATTTTGATAAAATCAGGGTGCTTGCTCATAAAATAAAAGGTAGCAGTGGTTTTTATGAACTTTATGAACTTTATGAAATATCTGCGTCTCTTGAAAAAGGTGCAAAAAACAAAGATATTAAAGAATGTGAAAAGCTTAAAAAAATGCTTATTAAATTTTTATCTGAAAACATTGAAAAGCAGTTACAGTTACTGAAAAATTTTAAAATATAATAAAAGAATCAATGCGTTGTTGAATCAATTCTTTTATTATTTACAATCCAGTAATAATGGTTTTTGTTTGTTCTGTTTCAGTATACTATTGATGGCATTAATTAACTGAGATTCGCTGAATGGTTTATTTAAAAAATATGAAACACCTATATTTTTTACCTCATTTATAATATTGTCATCGTCTATCAGGCTTATCATAATTATTTTTGCCAGAGGATTTTTTCCCAATAGATGTTTTGCCGTTTCAATTCCATCCATTACGGGCATGTTTACATCCAGCGTGATAATATCAGGTTTATATTGCTCATACATTTCAAGCCCCACTTCACCGTTGATTGCATGACCTACAATTTCAACACCATAAGGTTCAAGTATTGTTTTTATTGCTTTGAAAATGAAAGACGCATCATCTATTACAAGTATTTTCATGAAAAATTCCGTCCTCTCTTTTAGGGAATAAAATCTTCCCTCTTTCCGGCTTTATTAGTATCAAATACCCCGATGCTCGGCGGCGGGGTAAACCCAAATTCTTTGGGGCCGGGTCTTACCCGTAGGAAACGGTCGCGACCGTTTCTCTACAACAGGGGCTCCTTTAGGGGATTCATTTTAAATTAAAAAATATAAGAATCTTAGTATCCTCTCAATATTATGTCATTCTGAACTTGTTTCAGAATCTCGATTTTAGATGCTGAAATGAATTCAGCATGACATGACAAGCACTTTTTGAGAGG
>Ga0208863_1001787_pt1 | contig 12399 bp, 9 predicted proteins | sample RifOxyD3_FD_184040 | JGI IMG/M metagenome (GOLD analysis project Ga0208863, IMG submission 184040) | Soil microbial communities from Rifle, Colorado - Rifle Oxygen_injection D3 (SPAdes) | ecosystem: Environmental > Terrestrial > Deep subsurface > Rock core/Sediment | place: Rifle, Colorado...
TATTCCAATACATATATTCACGACCGTTACGGTTCGTCCATTGCGTTTTACATGCTACGGTACATGTTTGGCACCCGATACATTTGTTCAGGTCCATTACCATTGCTAATTGTCTTTTAGACATTTATACCCCTTAATACTGTACGTCAGTTGCTTTTTCGTAGTTAACGGCGCCATCATATGCGTATTGGTTACCGTCCCAGAGACCACCAAATTTAAGGTGCCCCCATCCGTCTGCCATTTCAAGAAGGTTCAATGCTGTTGGTACAACTTCATTGTGCCCTTTGTTTTTCAAATACATGTACGGTTCCCATCCATGCTCTAATACGATACCATCAGCCGGAGCGGATGATGAAAGTTTCGCCATTGCATAGAACTCACCCAGAGCATTGAAAATACGGATCGTATCACCGTCTTTGATCCCCTTGGCTTCTGCAACCACACGGTTGATTTGCGCTGCAGGAACCCCGCGTTGAAGACGCAATAACGTACGTGACGTTTTGTAGTTCGAGTGGATCGACCAGCGAGCATGCGGTGTCATGAACACATACGGATAGTCTTTAGACTGAGGACGGATCCCTTCCATACCGGTGTTGGTTGCCGCACCCATTTTGATATACATCTCATGGTCAACATAGAATGTTTGACGACCGGATACGGTCTCAAGACGTTCCATTTTGTACAAATGGTCTTCGTTCGAGTTGAACGGACGATCCGAATACAACGGTGAAGATTTTGCCGCTTTTTCATTGATCAGCAAGAATCCGCCCACTTTGTACATTTTCTCCATCGTCCACGGCTCATACTGTTCACATTTTTCCAATGCCGCTTGTACTGCCATTTTATCGGTACCGAGATACACTTCACCTGCACCCTCAGACTCAGCATCGGTGTTCGTGAACTCTTTGTGGAAAATCGTCAAATCATGGAAACCCGGTTTCGCGAATTTCGGATGATCTTTAACTTTTGCTTTACTAACGTTTTCTGGACGGTTAGCCAACTCTTCCATTTTCTTCGCAAGGAAAGTAAACATTGACCATTCATCCATCGATTCACCGATGTTTTTGATGTTTGCAACCGGCTGAGCCAAGTTGGTAAAACGGTGGTAACCAGGGCTGGTACGAAGGTCATATACTTCATAGTGCGATTTAGCCGGAAGCAAGATATCGGCATATTGCGCCGCTTCTGACATACGGTAATCGACATAGGCGTAGAATTTCGTTTTGTTCAAGAATGCTTTACGATACTCATTCCCTTTGTTACGACGGAATTTAGAGTCGGCTACGATAAGAGCACAATCAGGCTGCCACCACGGTTTATTCACGTTACCGTGTTTAGACGCTTGGTTCACTTTATCGTTTTCACCTGATTTGAGCATTTCACCCAATACGGCCATATACTCTTTTTTAGACATACCGTTTTGAGCACGTTTGACATCTTCGTCACCGAAGTATTGATCAAATGTTTTCATCCCGTCACCGAATACGAACTCACCAACGAAACCTGATCCGAAACGTGCGTTGTATTTACCGCTAAATCCTGACAATGCGCCAAGACCAGAGAGGGTAAACTCATTTTCGGTATTGATTCCGCCGTACGGCCCCATACGACCTGTCAAACCACAGATAGAAGCAATGTTCCAGATGGTCATAACACCGTTGAAGTATTTGTTCAACGAGAACCCGGTTGTGATCTCAACCACTTTAGGGATCGCAATGTCACGAGCAAGCTGACGTGTAGTCTCCGGATGAACACCCGTTACTTCCTGGATCGCTTCAGGGCTGAATTTTGCCGCTGATTTTTTGAGCATTTCAAATACCGTTGTCACTTCACGCGTGTGACCGTGCATATCGGTAATTGTCCATGTTCCCTCGAGCTCCGGAACGATACCGTGATCATCAAGGCGCAATGATTTCTCGCTGCTTCCCTCTGTACCCGGCATCAACGCAACTTTACCGGTTGCTTTGTTCATACAATAGAACTCTTCATTGTATTTGTGGTGATCTTCGTCGTTTGCCGCGTGTTCCATATCGGAGCGGCGGATCATTTTTTGTGTTTTGACATCCACTAAGAATGGTAAATCGGTCAATGTTTTGACAAACTCAGGTTTAAAGAGTTTTTCGTTCAAGATAACATTGATAACACCCATTGCAAGGATATTATCCGATCCTGCTTTGATTGGGATCCAAAGGTCAGCTGATTTAGCCGTTGCATTGAATTCAGGAGTAATAACGATGATTTTCGCACCGTTGTATTTCCCTTCCCATACGAAGTGAGCATCCGGGATACGGGAAACCGACGGATTTCCACCCCACATAACAGCCGTATCGACGTTATACATGAAATCCCATGTACAACCAAGGTTACCCTCACCGTAAGCAATCGCCGCACCCGAGAACATGTCCCCGAGATACGATGACGGATAAATACGGATCGCACCGAGCTGTGTCGAGAAACGAAGCGGTGCCCCACGGCGACCTTCGGTCAAAAGACCGGTTCCCGCGTGTACCATCAATTTATCCGGTCCGCGTTCAGGATCGGTCATACAGTTAAAAATCTCTTGACAAACTGTCTCAGCCGCTTCATCCCAGCTAATACGTTTCCATTTACCTTCACCGCGTTCACCGACACGTTTCATCGGATAAAGGATACGGTCTTTTTGGTACATCACTTGTGAGTGCTGAACCCCTTTGTTACATCCGCGTGGATTAAAGTCGGGGATTTTGGCGTTGATGACCGGATAGCGAGCCGATTGATTCTCACGGGTTACAACACCGTTATGAGACCAAACTTCCCATGCACAGTTACCTTGACAGTTAACACAGTGATAAGCGAAACCGTGTTCCTCTTTTTTACCATAGGTAAATGAGAACTCATTACGGTACATCTCTTCCGTGTAGCTGGTATTTGGGTAATTATGTTTACCGTTTTCAACTGAGATTACATTCGTTTTCGCGAAAAGTGACCCTTGTGAAGCCACTAATGCGGCCGTCATTCCTGAAACTTTCAGGAAGTCACGGCGTTGATTGTTCATTACTTTTGTCATAGTTATAGCCTTATCGTTTAATCGGAAGGTTCATGTCGTTACCCCAAACATCCCAGCTTCCAGTGAAGACTTTGACGTTTTTGTAACCCAACAATTGAAGCGCAGTGATATGTTCTGAACTTCGTCCCGCACCTACGTGACAGTATGCGTAAATCGTTTTATCTTTTGTAATTCCGTAGTTATCGTACACTTTTTGAATCTCAGCCGCTGATTTAAACGAGAGTTTTTTCTCAGCATCGGAGATTTGACTCCATTCAATAAACGTTGCACCCGGTACATGTCCGCCGCGCGCTACATTATCCATTTTACGCTCACCGACGATTTCAGCGATACCGCGAGAGTCAATAATAACGTATTTGGATTTTTTTCCGTTTTTCAGAATATCTTCCATGGCGTGTTTGACTTCGTTTTTATCAGCGATAACATTCCATTTGATTTTTTTAGGATCAATTTTATAGGTTTTCGGCTTAACAACCTCATCCCCTTTTACAACCAGAAGACGTTTCTCAACTTCCGCCATTTTTGCTGTGAGTACTTTCGCATCTGCAGACGCTTTTGCAATCGCTGCATCCAAAGCTGCCTTATCGGCACCCTCTTTTTTCAGTGCATCTTTGGCATCTTTTTCTGCTTTTTTAGCAGCTTTCAGCTCTTTATTCAACGCATCGTACTCTTTTTGAGCCGGATCCGCCGCCATCATAGCCGCACGTCCGCCGTTGAGAACTTTTACATTTTTATGACCATAGCTGTCAAAAAACGAGTAGACACCCGTCGCATTCGGACCTTTAAAGTCATCATACGCAATGACCGTCATATCGTTGCTGATACCTTTTTTACCGATCATTTGCTCGGCATCATCAATACAACGATACAATGGGGCACAGTGCATCTCTCCATCAATATCCGAATGGTGAAGGTGGTGAGCGTACATCTCTACCGACCCTTTGATGTGACCAAGTTTATAAATATCTTCATTGTCACCCGATACGAACATCACTTTAGGATTACCAATAAGCTTGACCGCTTCTTCGGCAGAAATAAGGATACTGTTATCCTTATACCCATCGGCTGCCATTAATACAGTCGCTGCCGACAGTGATGCCGCAAAACATAACGTTTTTAGCAATCTGTTCATCCGTGCTCCTTCTTCATTTGTATATGCACAATACTAGTGCGTTTAATTAGGGAATTACCGCCCCCATTATAGGTGCACGACTCTTAATAAACGGTAAATACCTTTTTTGGATTTACGCAATGATTACAATTTGTTACATTGTTATCACAAAATTGAAGTTAAAGATGATTAGCTGTTTTTTTATGTTTTCTTATACAGCTTTCCCTTTTTATACCCTTATAATTGATGATTAATACTTACGATTTAATCACTTTTTGCTAGTATGACGATTATTTTTATCACATATATTATAAGAAGGGAACCCTATGAGCACCGAAATGATTGAAAACGCTCTCGCGCAATCGGATACTGCCGCACTTATTGAATTGCTAGAAGACAAAAGCCTTCCGATTGAAGAGGTCAAAGCGATCTATGAGGCCTTCAAAACCGATAAACTGATCGTCGGCCAAGTGGCCATGAACCTCTCTTTACGGACATCCGTATACGAACGCGAACGCGAATACAGCCCCGTTATGGTTGAATTACTGATCGATATCGCAAGCAACCCGATTGATATGGGGGCACGCTGGGCTGTTGCCAAAAACCCCCATACTCCGGTTGAAGTACTTCGTCATCTTTCCAATGATCCCATCAATCTGGTACGCGCCCTCGTTGCCGCCAACCCTTCAACGCCGAGCGACGTCTTGGAAAAATTCTTCAGTGATGAAAAAATTGTACGCGACGGACTTTCGGGCAATCCCAATACCCCTGCGAAACTCCTGAAAATCTTGACGGACGATAATGATAAAATGGTTCGGATGCGTTTGGCTGAAAACCGTGCGGCTCCGAAAGAAATTATCACAATGTTACTTAACGACACAGATCCCGACGTCACGAAAGCGGCACAGGCTAATCTGGGAGAACGTGGATGAAAAAACGCCATTTTGAAGAGCGAAGCCAGTTTTTAACCCTCGAAAATCACTTCCTGAACACTTTTTTTTCCGGTCTCTATCTCAGCGCTGCCGACTTTATCGCTGTCGGCCGTACCAATGGATTGGATCTTCGGATGCACTCGCGTGAAATGTTGATCAAAGATTTGCTTAACGAATCCAATCAAGCCGGCACACTTAGCGGGGTTATTGCTTCATTAAATGCTCTTATTGACGAGCGCATCAGCACATGCCATCGCCTCAGCCTCGAATATCCGCTTTCCCGTATTCCCCTTGCCAAGCTGGCACAAAAAGCCAACGGGACCAAAGCACTGTTAGCCCGTGAAGTGAGAGGAAATCCGTATGAACACTAAAGAATTGCAAGAAACTCTGAACACACTCCCCTATCCGGGACTTACCCGTACATTGGGTGAGCTTAAACTGATCTCTGAAGTAAAAGTATCTGACGGTAACGCTAAAATAGAACTCCTCACGGTGAGCGATGATTCGTACCTTACCGTCAAATCCGCTATCGAAGCTGCTTTCCGGGATCAATTCAAAACGCTCAATATCACGAAAAAAGCAACGGTACAAAAAGACACCAACTACGGCAACAGTGCCACACCCAATAACCGAGCACCCTACGCCGCAAATGTCATCGCCGTTACCAGCGGAAAGGGGGGAGTCGGCAAAAGTACGGTGAGTGTCAATCTCGCCATAGCGCTCGCACAAAGAGGATACAAGGTCGGTATTTTGGATGCCGACGTCTACGGCCCCAATGTTCCCCGCCTCACCAATACCGATCTGGAGAAGATCAAATGGAATGATGAGAATAAAATCATCCCGAGTGAGAACTACGGAATCAAAATCATGAGTGTCGCCCTCACGACCCCAACCTCCGATACGCCGCTTGTATGGCGCTCATCCGTTGCCGTATCGGCACTGATTCAGTTTCTCGAGGATGTGGCATGGGGCGAGCTTGATTTTCTCGTCATCGATATGCCTCCGGGAACCGGGGATATCCAACTCACAATGGCACAAGAGCTCCCGATCACTGCCGGTGTCATTGTCACTACTCCGCAACTGGTTGCCAGCGATGATGTCAGCCGTGCTATTCGTATGTTTCAAGACATCCATGTCCCGATGGCCGGATTGGTGGAAAACATGAGCTTTTTTCTAGCTCCCGACACCGGAACACGCTATGACATTTTCGGAAGCGGAGGCGGAGAGCGATTGGCTGCACGTTATAACATCCCGTTATTAGGACAAATCCCTATTAACATGGATATCCGTGAAGGTTCCGATAACGGTGAACCGCCGGTTGTTTTAGGAAGCGATGAATTGAAAAGTTATTATCGTGAGATCGTGGAGAATATGCTAAAAGCGGTGAAGTTTAGAGTTTAGTTCTTCGTAACCCTGAACTCGGTTCAGGGTCTAAAAGATGCCGAATCAAGTTCGGCATGACGGTCATTTATTTAAAAATTTTCTTCAAATCATTTTCAATCGCACCCGGTACGGTTGCAATCGTCATAAATTCTGTCATTGTAAGTAACGGATAACTGATCGCGATAAAATATTTCGCGCTAAGCGCTTTGGCTTTACCGTTTTCGATCAATACCGCCCATGGAAGCAATTGTCCGTTTTGAGTTCCGATCTTTTTCACAAATCCGTTGGTACGGCGATCCATATCAACAAATGCTACGTAACGATCGTCTCCGAGTTTCACAACGGCTGTGGTCCCTTTCGCTTTTTGTACCTTCGCTACCAAATCAGCGGTCGAACCTTCACCCACAATACTCATATCTTCATAGTACGGCATTCCCACCATAAAGTGGTATCCCGCCAACCCGTCAAACTCCCATTTGTCATTTGAATCTTTCAATGGTCCGAATGCTTTTCCGAGTGAAGCGAGAGTTGCCGATGATACGGCATGGTTATACTCTTTTTGCATAAATGCTTTTCCGAAATAAACCGGATTGGCGATACTGACTTGCTTACGTTCATCATCGACAAGAATGCGTCCTACGGCAGCAAGACCGCGTGATGGCTTGTTTGCCATCGCTTTCATTTGTGCATTGGTATAGAGTACCGATGTACCCGCATCGGTTTTGTAGGTTCCAACTACTTCAAATCCGGCAGTTGCAAGTTTTGATTTTGTGCTCTCTACATCACTGTAAGGTGCAATTTTATAAGTCGAAATAACTTTTTCGACTTTTACGCCGGCTTCCGCTTCCGGAGAGGTTCCCGCACATCCGCAAAATCCGATGACGAGTGCGCTCATAATGAGTGTATAGAATTTTTTCATAGCTCTTTTGCTCCCAATTCTGTCATGATTTTAATGATCTCAGCATCAAGCGCGGTGATAGAATCATTCATCTTTTGATCTTTGATTCCCATAACGGCTGTCCATGTAGCAAGACGAGGCATACCGATCATCAGTTTGTTCGACCCTTTTTCAACATACATGTACATTGAACACGGCGCAAATGCTCCCGCATCCGGACGTCCTTGGTTGAAAATTCCTTCAGAGAATTTGAAGTGGCAGAGGGAATAAACCCAATACGCATCAAAACGTCCAAATTCGATGTTCTTATCGGTCATAGAACCTTTAATATCTTTATAGCCGGCGATGATGTATTGGTTCGCTTCGAATGCCTCTTCAAATTTACCTTGAAAATCGGCGATAAACCCATCCAAACTTGCCCCTCGCTCAAACGGAAGTTCAAACGTCATCATCGGTTTTGCCGGAAGGGCGCTGTATTCAACGAATTGGACTTTGTTTCCAATCTCTTTTTCGATCATGGCATCGAGTGCAGGGAAAGTGGCAATAAATTTAGCACGTACATCGGCATCTTTCACACCTACAACATCCAGCATCGTCTCAGGAGTTACGTGACCGACATAGGTTTTATCTTCCGCCTGTTTTTTATAAACATGGAGATTAAACGGGCTGAATCCACCCAAAGATGGCTCTTTAAGAAGCAAAGGCCCCACCGTTTCATCATTCATAACAGAGAAGAATCCAAGGTTATCGAGATTTGTTCCACCGTATTTCGTTTTATATGCATCATTGATACGCTCATGCGGATCAGAGAGGACGAAACCGATAGAGTTGATCTTTTCGTTGACCATGCTCATATAAGCTTTCTCTTTATCGCCATCGCCGATATAGAATTTTGCCCCTTGAGCCCCGAACGCCATTGACGCCGCAAGCGATAATGCCGCCGCACCTAGTAATAATCTGTTAAACATATAAATCCCCTTCTAGCTTATTGATTGTCGCAACGCCTATGCGCTACGAATTACTATTTCGAAAAATAGCACATTCCTCTGTTATTTTATCACAAGAGTATCAAATATTTCTTTCATGGACAAAATTGTGGCTGTTTCGATCCCCTCGGATTCCCTGCAAGAACCACATGTTACTTTATGAAATACCCAAGGCTCTTACCCCTACTTCCATGAACACAACAAAATTAAAGCATAAGAATGTGAATCGATTGTGAATGGATGCCCGAGAGGGCACCGTTTTAGAAGTTGATCGTAAGCTGTGCGGTAATATTGGATTGAGAGTGTTTAGTAGTAATACCGCTGAGACTCATCGTCTCTTCGGGTGCATAGACATAAGATGCATCTACCGACATTGTTTTGCTGAACGCATAGCTGCCCCCGAGGGTGTAGTGCGATTCGACGATCGCCGGGAATGCCAAGAGGTTCAACTGATTAATCACCACACCGTCTGTTTTTCCGCTTTGGTCGCTGATCGGACTTTTTGCATAGTTGTATCCGGCACGCAAAGCCCAGTTGCTTTGACTGTACTGATAACCGATCGCATACACATCCTGATCTGCCCAACCAAAATCACGGTATCCGGCGGCATCCGACCAGTTAATCCGTTTGTAATCGAGCGCCACCGCGTGTCCACCGGCTTGATAAGCCACCCCGAGTCCCAACTCTTCCGGACGTTCAAGATTATCACTGTAGGTTGCGGTTGCACCGGAATCGATCATCATTCGAGAGATTTGCCCTTTGTAGGTCATTTCGATAGGAGCTTTATACACAGCACCGAAGGTAAGGGCATCTACTGTATAAGCGGCACCAACATTGTACCCGAGCGCCAAATCCTGAGCCGCCCCTTTGGTCGTACTGCTATCATAGCTGATATCCAACGCCCCGTATTGGATAATCGGCGTGATACCGAAACTCATCGAACCCATTTGATACGCGATCGGCAAGCCAAACTGCATCATTTGCATGTTACTCGTCAAATTATCGTTCAGATTCGTCCCTCGATAATCGACCCCCATTCCGGCAGTCCCCCACATTCCGACCCCTAGATAGAGATTCTCACCCGCTTTCGCAGCAATCGCGATCGCCGGAGCCATACTCAAATCAGCGTCACTCTTGACAAATCCATCACCCGTTCCAACATCTGTTTCAACGGAAGGCATCATCACCGTACCGCCAAAAGAGACTTCACTCGATTTTACCGAGGTGATCAGAGCGGGATTGATCAGGGCAGATTCAGCACCATGGCTCAATGCAATCCCTGCACCCCCCATACCGCGAGTTTTTGCCCCAAGACCGATCAGTTCATCACCGTTGGTCGCATAAAGAGCGGTAGAGAGAGCGGTAATCACCGCAATCGATGTAACGTATGGTTGCATAATTTTTCCTTCTGTAAACGTATCACAAAAATGACACAAATACGACACCATAGCGAAGTTCAAATTTAAAAAAGGTAAGAGCAAGAAGGTGAATTTAAAAAAGGGGAGAAAAATTACAGGAAGTAACGGTTGAGCGGACGGAAACCGTCGCACTCATGAGAAAAAATACTAGAAGTTGAAGTTAAGTTGTGCAGTCACACCTTGTTGACTGTGTTTTGTTGAAACAGATGTTGGATTCATTGGTCCAAAGGCTGAGAATGCTGCCATACTATATGTTTCTGTCACTTCTGGTGTATATACATATGCCAAGTCAAGTGATGTCATTTTGCTGAATGCGTAGCTACCACCGACTGTATAATGGTCTTCTACGATCGCTGGAAACCCAAGAAGATTAAACATGTTCAATGCCGCACCATCACCTGTAGCACCATTTTGTTCTTTAACACAATTAGATGCATGGTTATATCCTAAACGTGCTGCCCAATTATCCTGCGCATATTGATAACCTACAATGAAAACATTTTGATCATCCCATCCGAAATCTTTATACCCTTTGGCATCCGACCATTTAATTTGCTTGTAATCAACAGCAAATGTATGCCCTTGCTCAGTAAATGAAGCCCCAACACCAATTTCTGCTGGTTGCTCTAAATGATCACTGTTCAAATTTGTAAGAAGTCCAAATGCTTGAAATGCAGCCATAGCACCTGTCAATTGACCTTTATATTCCATATCAATAGCTGATTTATATGAAGCACCAAGTGTTAAGCCTGACATTTCATACGCGGCTCCAACGTTAACTCCAAAACCGAAATCCTGTGCAACGCCTGCTCCGCCAGATACGGTTGGATATCCCATTGAGTAATTAGTAGCATCCAAAGTCCCTTGATAATTAATATCCAATGAGCCGTATTGAAGAACCGGAGCAACACCGATACTAAAACCATCTGCTTTATACGCCAAAGGTACAGCAAACTGCATTAGCTGAAGATTCGTAACCATATTGAAATTTGATGTTTGAGCACCCGTTGCATCACGGTAATCTGTACCCATACCGGCAACACCGAACATACCGACACCCATATAGAAGTTGTCAGATACTTTACTTGCAATTGCCACTTCAGGGATAACAGAAAGATCTGCATCACTCTCTACATACGCAGCACCAAAACTTGTTTTAACATCTGGCATAAAAATCGTACCGCCGAATGAAACTTCAGTCCCTTTTACACTTGTGATCAAAGCTGGATTCGAAAGAGCCGTTTCTGCACCGTGACTCATACCGATGCCGATACCACCCATACCGCGTGCTTTAGCACCCATACCGATCAAATGGTCTCCATTGGTCGCGAACGCCGATGTAGCACTAAGAGCGAGGGCTGCTGCCACCGCGATTTTGATTGAACGTTTCATTAATTCTCCTCGATAAGTTTTAAAATTGAATCGGTAAACGATTCGTTAACAGCACTATTATAGGGGCGGTAAAATTAATCGAAACTTAACATGCGAAGAGTATATTATATATTTTTCTTATAATAGAGATCATATCTATAATACGACGAAGTAAAGAGGACAGATAGTCACAATAGAACGTCAAATTTCCCATTTTAGCCCTTATTTTAGGTCTTCTCTGAAAAAATATTAAGTTTTTACCATTTCAAATAAAAGTACAATTTTATCACACTGTATCGTTTCGTAACACATTGCGTGACATTATTGTGATACCTGATAGCATACTAAGAATATAAGCGTGTAGGATAACTGCTAGATAGCCATATAGTACAGCAGATACAGCTCTAGAACACCGAATAAAGCCCATTAGTGTGCCATACAAGGATGAGATGGTATAGTTTTAGATTAGTAGCGAGAATATATGCAGAGCACTATCAAAGGTGATCGATTGAAGGATAAGAGGCATTAGATATTTGGATAAACACAAGAGTTAAAAAAGGATATTGTTGCGATGGTTTTGTTTGTGATTGATTAAGAAGAAGATAAAAATCTGAGGCCAGGCGGCGACCTACGTTTCCACACCTGAAAGATGCAGTATTATGAGCGATGAGGGTCTTAGCTTCCGGGTTCGGAATGGGGCCGGGCGTTTCCCCCTCTCTATAGCCACCTGAGCACTCAGAGTGAAAGTCATCGAGATGATCTTCACTCTAAGTACTTAGAGTTTATTTTCATTGTTAAGTCGTCAGACACGTAACTGCATTGCATTTCACCTTTTATGCTTAATAAGGCGGTGTATCGCAAATTGCTATAAAAAAGACGAACGTTCTATTAGTACCAGTCAGCTGAAAGCATTACTGCTCTTACACACCTGGCCTATTAACCTTGTAGTCTTCAAGGGAACTTCAGGGAGAGTTCATCTTGGAGTTGGCTTCCCGCTTAGATGCTTTCAGCGGTTATCACATCCGTGCGTAGCTACCCAGCGATGCTCTTGGCAGAACAACTGGTACACCAGTGGCACGTCCAACCCGGTCCTCTCGTACTAGGGTCAGCTCTCCTCAACTCTCCTGCGCCCACGGAAGATAGGGACCGAACTGTCTCACGACGTTCTGAACCCAGCTCGCGTACCGCTTTAAATGGCGAACAGCCATACCCTTGGGACCTGCTCCAGCCCCAGGATGCGATGAGCCGACATCG
>Ga0208863_1001789_pt1 | contig 12379 bp, 9 predicted proteins | sample RifOxyD3_FD_184040 | JGI IMG/M metagenome (GOLD analysis project Ga0208863, IMG submission 184040) | Soil microbial communities from Rifle, Colorado - Rifle Oxygen_injection D3 (SPAdes) | ecosystem: Environmental > Terrestrial > Deep subsurface > Rock core/Sediment | place: Rifle, Colorado...
GTTTTGCCATTTCCGGTGGCGGTCGGCACGGTCCGGAATGTTTGCTCAAGCTTGCCAAAAGGATCGGGATGCTCCGGGCATTTGAAAAGCCCTTTGATTGCCAAAAAACCACAAAGGGGTCAGACCTACGCATTTGACAAAACCGGGAAACTTTGATACTACTGGCTGTATATTTCAATAGTATCGAAGGAGGCACCAATGGCTCGACCATTACGAATTGAATATCCCGGCGCATTTTATCATGTAACATCGAGAGGCAACGAACAGAAGGACATCTTCAAAAGCAAGAAAGATCGTGAAAAGTTTATATCGTATCTGGAGTCAGCCTCGGTAAGATACGGCGCAGTCATTCATGCATACTGCCTGATGAGTAATCATTATCATTTGCTTATTGAAACACCGCACGGCAATCTTTCTCAGATTATGAAGCATATCAACAGTTCTTATACCACCTACTACAACGTTAAACGCAAGCGGGCCGGTCATCTTCTGCAAGGGCGCTACAAGGCTATACTTGTAGATGGCGACGCATATGCGACAGAACTTTCCCGATACATCCACCTTAACCCTGTTCGTGCCGGAATTGTGGCGGTCCCGGAAGATTATCCCTGGATGAGCTATTGTTACTACATTGGAGAAAAAGTACCGGACTGGCTTACAACCGGGTTCACTCTCGAATATTTCAGCAAAAACATTGAAACGGCCAGAGAAAAATATAAAAGTTTCGTACACGACCTGATCAAACAGGAATATCAGAGCCCCTTGCTTGAAACCGTTGCATCCACAATTCTGGGGAGCCCAAAATTCGTCAGTGCAATACAGGAACGTCATCTGAACAGTAAGAAAGCGGACCGCGACCTTCCTTCTTTGCGGGAGCTCACCTGTAGGCCATCGCTGGATGATATTGTAAAGGCAGTCAAGAAGGTCTTACCTGAAAACGAACGTCTGGCGACAAAGGCAGGCATTTACATTTGTCATCGCTATAGCGGAGCAAAATTGAAGGAAATAGGCGAAATGTTTCGGCTGACCGAATCAGGAGTAACAAGGGCGAGCAAGCGGTTTGAAGAGTCGATTGAGGATGACAAAGACCTCAAGGAAATACTGGTGAAAATTCGAGTAGCTTTAAATATGTCAATTGCGTAGGTCTGACCCCTTTGGTTGTGTGCTATTAGAACGGTATATTTGATATTCTCAGTCAATAAGACGTTAAAAATATGAGAGGGAGTTAGTAGTTCAGACTAGAAGTTGCCGGCAACTCCTAACTGTACTGACATGCCCGACATATTGATTTTTTCTTGGTTGAACTGCCAATTCGAGTCCTGCCTGGTTTTTGCATCGAAGACTGCGTCAAGGTAATCGATAGAGAGGGTGAAAGCAGCCCGTTTGCCATAGGAAAAGGCAAAACCGCTCATCAAGCCTCTATTGCCTGAAATATCGATTTGTGATGAGCCATCCCTGTCGGGCGATGCAAAAATCATGTACGCAATATGTGGTCCCATGGCAATCAGTTCACTGATTTTGAGACGGGGGGTGAGATCAAGGCTGGCAAAAGATGATGAAATAGTGCCGCTGCTCAGATAACCGCCACCAAGGCCGAGATTGAGAACTTTTTCCGGTCCGCCGATGCCGAAGCCCATGAGGACATTTGGTATACTATTGCCTTGTCGCAGTTCTTCCTTTTGAGCGGGTGTGGAGAAAGTGGAAGCAGTAAACTCTTTCGCGTGTGGTGAAGAGAGCAAAGCTAACGGATTTACATCAAAATAGAAGCCGGTATCTGCGCCGTAACAGGGAGTTGCCAAGAGAAACAAGGCTGCCAGGATAATCCTGATCTTTTTCATGGTCTAGTCTCCTCAATCTATGAACTTGTTATTTCCGGCGCTAATTATAGGGTAATCAGTTCATCTTACCCGTATCATGATGATCTCATTCCTTTTGTTTTTTTGTTATTGCACTAATCGTGCCGAATCAATGGGTGTTGTCGTAAGTCTTTTTTTCATTAATATCAACATGATAGTTTTGGCGTTGTGCCTGTTGATTTCAGGTGTGTGTTTTTATTTTTTTTGTGTGTCATAAAAGACACGAATTCTCTTTATAGTTTGTAATGATGTTAAGGTTTTTCAGTCGAGCCGAAATACACCTCGACTCGGCGATTGCGGGATCTGCCTTCATCCGTCACATTGTCCGCTACCGGTCTGCTTTCACCATAACCTTTAGCTGTAAGGCGAGTCTTGGCAATCCCAATTTTGTTGAGATACTTGATGACCGCTTGGGCACGTTTTTCGGAGAGAGTCTGGTTGTATTCATCCGTTCCCATGCTATCTGTATGTCCCTGAAATTCGGCGGTCAACTCAGAATTTTTAGTCAGGAAAGCCACCCAGCGGTCAAGTTCCAGGAATGACTCTTTTTTGAGGTCGAACTTGTCATAGTCGAAGAAGATGTTGTTTACGCGAACGCCCACTTCTCCGGTTGTCACACTCTCCTTAATCATCTGGATCGGAAAAAGAGTTATATCCAGGAAATATTGGGTGAAGACCTGGCTGCTATTTAGATCAATTTGTTCGGATTCGCCAAAATAGCCGTCTTTTTCAGCGTAATAGCTGTATAGTCTGCCGGCCGGCAGTGCGATAAAATATTCACCGGTTTCGGCGTTGCTGTCGGCTTTGCCCAACTTTTGATTGTTGGTGAGATCATTCCAATTGATCGAGGCGGCCAGAGGGTGGCCATCCGGATCGGTAACCTTGCCGGTGATAGTGGTAACCGGCCAGGGTTTGGCTTCCTCAGGCATAGCGATAGAATAGATATCGCTGCCGCCACGGCTGTCGTCCCGACCGGTAGCAGCGATATAGGCGAGATCACCCTTAGTGGTAACTTGATATCCCCAGTCATTGTCCGGGCCGTTGATCTCTTTGCCAAGGTTGATTGGCTCGCTCCATTCGGTCCAGGATTTATCGTTTAAACGGGTTGAGACAAAAACATCAAGACCGCCCAATCCGGCATGACCGTCTGAACTGAAATATAGGGTTTTTCCGTCCGGATGGAGAAAGGGGGTGCGTTCTGCAAAAGGCGTGTTGATGGTCTTGCCGAGATTAATTAGTTCCGATTTTCCGTCTGGTTTAGTGATATACACATATATGTCGGTATTGCCATTGCTGTTGCCGTGGAATAACTTGTCTTTCTCATGGTATTCTCCAACACCTCCCGGCCTTGAAGAGACAAAAAGAATTGCCCGACCATCGGCGGTAAGCATGGCGTCGCTTTCAAAGTACTCGCTGTTGATCGGCGCCGGATAGGGCTTTGGTATCGACCAGCACCCTCCCTTTTTTGTGCAGTAGAAGATATCGCCGCGGCCGAGTGAGCCGGGATAATTGCCTGAGAGAACCAAGGTGTTGCCATCAGCAGAGATGCTGAGCGGATTTTCATGGCGGCTGGTCGAGACAGGAGGACCTAGATTAACTGAGTCGTTCCATTGGCCGCCTGTTTCCACGCTGGCATAGATATCCTCGCCGCCGGCCTGTTTGCCGCGATCCCTGCTGAACAACATGTGGGAGCCGTTTGCGGAAAGTACAGCATGGTATTCATCCCAGGGGGTGTTGATGCCTGAACCGAGATTCGTCACCCTGAGTCCTTCTTCCTTGGCGGTAAGTATTTTAATGTATTGTTTGAATTGGTTTTCCAGGTTGGGGAAGAATGGTTTGAATTTTTTAAAGATACGGGCTGCCGTCTCCCAGTCTTTAATAAGGATGTGGGGTCGGGCTAATTTTTGAACCGCGTTAAAGGCAAGTTCGTCAGGTTTGTACTTATAGATAATGCGTTCAATTTCGTCCGGAGTGTTGGCGCGTTGAAATTGTTCCGTCATGTCTAGAGTCTTGGTGACTTCTGCCTCGCTTTTAATTGCTTTGGCCAAAGTTGGTTTCTTCTCTTCTTGGAGGGAAGCTGTCGGAGTCTGCGTTTGAGTTGTCGGGTTGTTACTTGTCTTTTTGAGGTCTTGTCCAATAGCAGGGCATGATAAGCAAATGGAAATAATAAAAATCCCGGCAAACAGCCAAAGGTCAAGGTTTGTCCTTGCTTTGTTCATCACAATCCTCATTTGTTGATTTCTCGGTTGGTCAGAATGTTTCCGTAATAAATATCACATACAGCATAGGCTAGAGATGATAAATGTACAAGTAAAAATAAGAAAATCATGCAGTTGGCAAAAAAACGGCCATTATTGAACTATTATTATTAGTATTTACTGGAAATTGTGGCTAAGGCCAGAGCTGCAACCCTTCGGGCAGTACCGGGCTCACCCAGGCTGTGCGTGACCTCGGCTAGTTCTGTGATCATTATTGTCCGGGTTTTCTCATCGGTCAGGAGTCTGGACAGGGCTTTGCTGATGGCGGCAGGATTGGCATCTTGCTGGAGAAGTTCCGGCACAATAGGCCGATTTGCGACGAGATTGGCCAGCGCCGCGTATTTAACTTTAATAAGCCGGTGGCCGAGAAAATGGGTGAGCGGTGAAATGCGATAGGCGACTACCATGGGAACTTGCAGGATAGTCAATTCCAGAGTAACTGTCCCGGATGCTGCCATGACCGCACTGCAGGCTGACATAAGATCGTAATGATCATCTCTGATGATTCGGATATCCAGGTCACAACCGATCAGGCCGTTTTCATAGAGGAGATTTTCGGATATGGTAGCGGCAAGCGGCAGAAGAAAAACAATTTTACCATGTTCGGCAACGAGCAGTTTGGCCGTTTCCAGAAAAATCGGCAGGATTGTCATGATCTCTTTTTTTCGGCTGCCGGGCAGGATGCCTACAAGTGGCAAGCCGGCAGGGATGTTGTACTTATGTAAAAATTCCTGTCTGGTCATACTGGTGTGGACAGCATCAAGCAGAGGATGGCCGACAAAATCAACCGCTACTCCACGATCTGCATAAAATTTCTGCTCAAAAGGCAGAATCACCGCCATCCGATTTACCAGGCGTCCGATCTTTTTGACCCGGTTGCTGCGCCAGGCCCAGACTTGAGGACTGATGTAATAAAAAATTGGAATACCTAGACGTTTAGCTTTGGCCGCCAGCATCAGGTTGAAATCAGGGAAATCAATGAGGATGAGGAGACCGGGAGGATTTTCCCGCATCCTTTGTTCGAGAGTACGCAGAGCGGCGCGGATATCGCTTAAATGGCCTATTACTTCCGTAAGTCCGACAACGGCTATTCTGGCCGCATCGCAGAGCATTTCCACGCCTGCCGCCTTGAGGTTGACACTGCCCATGCCGCAGAAAGTAAGGTTTGAGTCAAGCTCATGCATAGCGCGAACCAGTCTGGCGCCATGCATGTCACCGGACGCCTCGCCGGCCACGATCATAATGCTTTTTTCAGTCATGGAGGTATCAAAAGCCTATTCTGCAAAAAAATGCCGGTGAGCGGCAATATGTTCCTTAATCTGTTCCATGATCAGCAGGGCCGTTGCCAAAGCCCGGCGACCGGCCAGGCCGGAAACTCGCGGAATTGAACGGGCGCGGACATTGGCGATAAAGTCTTTCAGCTCTGTCTCGAGAGCATCTATTTCAATAAAGCAGGAATTGATTATCTCCTCTTTGGGCAGACCGTCCTCTCCCAGCTCTTTTGAGTGCTTGATCACCATTATCTCTTTCTTGGCATAATCTACCGAGATAAATGAACGCGGCTGAAAGATTCTGAGCCGTCTTATATTATCTCTGGAGATTCTGCTGACCGTAATATTAGCTGTGCAGCCGTTTTCAAAGATCAACCGGGCATTGGCGATATCTGTGGTTTGGGTAACCACCGGCATGCCGACCGTGTGGATCGTCTTGATTGGTGAATTCACTAAACTCATTATAATATCAATATCATGAATCATTAAATCAAGAACAACATCAACATCGGTGCCCCGGTTTTTAAAGACATGGATGCGATGGGATTCAATAAACATAGGTTTGGTCAGATACTGTTCCATGGCAAGGATGGCCGGGTTGTAGCGTTCGAGATGGCCAACCTGCAGGACCAGATTGCGTCGGTCGGCAAGTTCTATAAGAGCGTCAGCCTCGACAAGCGTGCTGGTCATGGGTTTTTCAAGCATGACGTCGATCCCCTCTGCAAGACAGACAGAAGCAACTTCGAAATGCCCGGAGGTCGGCACAACTACGCTTACTGCCTGGACAACTGCCAACAACTCCTTGAAATCTTTGAAATATTTAGCGCCGGTTTGTTCGGCCACTCTCCGGCCCATACCCTCATCAGTATCGGCAACACCCACCAGTTCGACTCCAGGTATGGCAGCATATTTTTGGGCATGATACTTGCCGAGATAGCCTACGCCTATTACACCTACCTTAATAGTATCCATGAGATAACCCTTATTAATCCTGCTGAAAACGGCTTGGCCTGCGGTCGGTTCTGGTTGATGGTTCGATCTGTTTCTTGATAAAGGAGATGGCGGGATAGCCCAGGTGTTGTTCGACCTCCACTGCCAGCGTCTTGGTCGGTTGCACCGTAAAATCTTTGGATATCTCGATATCGACATCGCCGCGTTCGACAAAATGCAGGGTTAATGCCACCGGGCAGGGGCCGTGATGCCGAAGCATGATTCTTTTAAGATCCTCAAGTTTGTGGCGGTTGGTCTGGCTGGCGTTCAGCAGAAGACGGGCGCCGGCCGTATACTTCAGGCGGGCCTCGGGCAGCGGATCTATGCACTCTGCGGTAATCTTGGCCCGTTGCTCCTCGATTTTGTTGACCGTGCCCTTGACCACCAGTGGTTCATCAGACTTGCACAGGTGCGAACACAGGGTATAGGTGTCGGAAAACACCACAACCTCAACCGTGCCTGTGCTATCTTCAAGCGTCAGGAATGCCATGGTGTCGCCCTTTTTGGTTTTATGTTCCTTGATTGTTTTAACCAGACCGCTGACCCGTACAGGTTGGTTGTCAGGCCACTCTGATAATCCGACAATATCGGAATCGGTCACCGCCTTGATTTCATTGCGGTAGTTGTCGAGCGGATGGCCGCTGATATAACACCCGACAATCTCCTTTTCAAACTGCAGTTTCTCCTTGTTCGACCACTCCGGGATCTCCGGCAATTTGATCTCGGAAATTTTGCTGGCGGCACTCTGGGGCAGCAGGCCGAACAGTGACTTCTGGCCGCTGAGCCGGTCACGCTGAGCAGTCTGGGCCTGGTCGAGGGCCTGATCGAGAATCGCAAAGAACTGCGAACGCCGGCCCTTTAAAGAGTCGAAGGCACCTACTTTAATCAGACTTTCAATGACTCTACGGTTCACCCGCCGAGAGTCGATGCGGCAGCAGAAATCCTCAAATGATAAATATGGCCCGTCCTTGCGACGCTCCTCCATGATCGAGTCAAGTGCGGCGCCACCGACGTTTTTGACTGCGGCAAGCCCAAAGCGGATGCGGTCATTGATAACCGTGAAGTCTTGATCGCTTTCGTTGATATCCGGCGGCAGAACCTCAATAGAGTGGTCTTTGCACTCATTAATGTAGAGGACGACCTTGTCGGTGTTGTTGACATCACAGGAGAGCAATGCCGCCATGAACTGGGCCGGGTAATGGGCTTTAAGGTAGGCGGTCTGATAGGCGATGAGGGCGTAGGCGGCGCTGTGCGATTTGTTGAATCCGTAACCGGCGAATTTAGCCATCAGATCAAAGATGTGCTCCGCCTTATCTTTGGGGATCTGGTTTTTTTCGGCGCCGCTCATAAACTTGCCTTTTTCAGCCGCCATCACCTCATCGATCTTTTTGCCCATGGCCCGTCTGAGGATGTCTGCATCGCCCAGGGAGTAACTGGCCAGGACGTTGGCTATCTTCATAACCTGTTCCTGGTAGACGATAACTCCGTAGGTCTCTTCCAGGATAGGTTTAAGCTGCGGCAATGGGTATTTGGCAACCATGCGGCCGTGTTTGGTGTTGACAAAGTCCTCAACCATGCCGCTGTCAAGCGGTCCAGGGCGATAGAGGGCAACCAGAGCGATCAGGTCGGTGAAGAGCTCCGGTTTCATACTGATCAGCAAGTTGCGCATCCCTGAACTCTCCAGCTGAAATACACCGAGCGCATCGCCTTTACAGAGCAGATCGTAGGTTTTAAGGTCGTCTAATTGGATTTTGTTGATATCCAGCCGGTGTTTGCTGGTATTTTTGATCAGTTTGATCGCCCGGTCAATGACGGTAAGGGTTTTTAAACCCAGGAAATCGAATTTTATGAGACCGGTCATCTCCGTGTACTTCATGTCGTACTGGGTAATAGTCTCGTCTTTGGAGCCCTGGCAGAGCGGCAGATATTCGACTAAGGGCTCAGGCGAAATTACCACACCGGCCGCATGGGTTGAGGTGTGGCGCGGCAGGCCCTCAAGCACTTGGGCAATCGTCAGCAGTTTAGCCACCTCCGGATCGTGCTGCAGACGATCCTTGAGTCTGGGTTCCTGTTCGATAGCCTCCTTGATGGTGATCTTGAGTTGTTCAGGCACCAGTTTGGCGATGCTGTCGACATCGGTATAGGGCATGGCAAGGGCCCGGCCGACGTCGCGGATCACGGCGCGGGCCTTCATAGATCCATAGGTGATGATCTGCGCCACATGCTCTCTGCCGTATTTGTTCTGGACATAGGTCAGAACCTCGCCACGGCGTTCCTGGCAAAAATCTATATCAAAGTCCGGGAGGCTTTTTCGTTCGATGTTGAGAAAACGTTCAAAGATGAGACCGTAAGGAATCGGGTCAAGATCGGTAATCCGCATGCTGTAGGCCACCAGACTGCCGGCTCCGGATCCCCGGCCCGGACCAACTGGAATCCCCTGGTTTTTAGACCAGTTGATGAAATCGGCTACTATCAGAAAATAGCCGGGAAACCCCATGGCCTTAATTACCTCGATCTCCATCTCCAAGCGGTCACGATAGTTCTTCTCGATTTCCGGAGAGAGCGGTTCATGTTCCTGCATTTCGCCTAAACGTTCGAGCAGGCCGGTCCTGGCCGCTTTTTCTAACAAGGAATCAAGTGTTTCGCCGGGAGGTACGGGAAACATCGGGAAATAGTGATCGTCAAAAGTCAGGTCCAGGTTGCAGCGCTCTGCAATCTCAATGGTTGTGGTGATCGCTGCCGGACAATGGCTGAAGGCCGCCCTCATTTCAGCCGGTGATTTAAAGTAGAGTTCGTCGGTCGAGAAGCGGAAGCGGCCGGCATCGCTCATGGTCTTACCGGTCTGGATACAGAGCAGCACCTCATGCGCATTGAATTCGCTACGGTTGAGGTAATGGCAGTCGTTGGTCGCGACAAGCTTGATGCCGAGCTCCGCAGATAACTGTTTCAACCCGTCATTAACGGTTTTTTGCTCGGGGATGTTGTTCTCCTGCATCTCAAGGTAGAGGCGGTCGCCGAAGATGGTCTGCAGGAAGAGAATCTCCTCGCGGGCCCCTGCCATGTCATGATTTTTGGCGATGAGGAGAGGAATCTTGCCGTGCAGACAGGCGGTGAGGGCGATCAGGCCTTCGTTGTAGCGTCGGAGCACCTCATAATCGATCCGAGGTTTATAGTAAAACCCTTCGAGTTGAGCGATACTTGCCAATTTCATGAGGTTCTGGTAGCCGGTCCGATCCATGGCTAAAAGAACGAGATGGAACATGGAACGGCTCTTCTTGTCGGCCCGATCCTCCGGTGCGACATAAAATTCGCAGCCGATAATCGGTTTTATCCCTGCTTTTTTGGCTTTGACGTAGAATTCCAGGGCGCCGAACATGGCGCCGTGGTCGGTTATCGCCACGGCCGGCATGCCGAACTCCTTGCATTTCTTAAACAGATCGTTCAGGCGGATGGCACCGTCCAGCAGGCTGTACTGGGTATGGACATGGAGATGGACAAAATCGGCGGTAGTCTCGGTCATGCCGGCACCTGTGAATCAAAGATGTGCATACGGTCAAGCGCTGCCAGGCTATCCCAGAGGCCGTTCTCTTCATGCGGCTCAAGGGTGAGAATCGGGTAGAGATCTTTTCCGCTGAGATAGGTGAAGAGGCCGGCAAAATCGATTGTGCCCTTGCCGATGGCAAGATGGGCGTCCAGATCACCCAGATTGTCATGGAGATGCAACTGGCCGAGAAAGGGAAAGAGTACGGGCAGCCAGACCTGCCAGGAACTTTTACTGAAGGCCTGGATGTGGCCGACGTCCAGACATAGACGGGCCGAGTTCGAATTTAAGGCGGTAAGCACATTCAGGAGGGGCTCAGGGCTCGGTTCAAAGGTGTTTTCAAGCATTATCGTGGTCTGGTAGCGTTTGGCCCGTTCCATCAGAGGCCACCAGGTTGCCAGGGAATTTTTCAGCCATTTCTCTTTTTGCATACTGTGTTTGAGCTCTTCGTAGCCCAGATGACAGACTATGGACTGCGGCGCGAAGAGCGGAATGAGTTGAAAGGCTTTTTCCAGTTTATCCCTGCTTGCTTTCAGGATATTGCGGTCGGAAGCGCCGGGCACCAGATCGAGAAAGGGGGCGTGCATGGTGCAGGCAAGGTTGTTTTTCTTAAGGGCATTGGCGATTTCTGCAAACTCTTCTCGGGTGGTGTCGTAGAGAGTATCACCTTCAAGGCCGATTTCGGGCTGCAGGCGGTGCTTGATGAAAAGTTCAAGCAGGCCGGTGCGCAACCGTTCGAACGGCGCATTGACAAAACAGCGCGAGGTGATATGCGAATATTGGGGCATAGATTTTCTGCTTAACCGTGGCTGGTTGGCTCAGTCGATCGTTTGTGCTTCTTCGATGATCATGATCGGGATATCATTTTTTATCAGGTATTTGAGTTTACAGGCAAGACAGAGCAGGCCATCGGCAGCGGTGCTCATAATGAGCTCGCCTTTGCATTTGGGGCAGGCCAGGATTTGTAAGAGTTCTTTACTGATCATAAGGAGTCCTTAAATAGCTGTGCTTACGGTTTATAGTTGCCGTTTGTCGGCTAAAGTCGTCAGCTTGGTGAAGGGAGAGAGGCCAGTTTTCATCCAGTTTGCCGGATGCGGAAACTGAATTCTATCACGCCGGGCAGGGGGGCTCAAGAGTAATTTTAGGAGGATAACGAAGTCTGGGCCTCAAGCTCAAACACATCGTTAAGCTGTATTTCCATGCCATTGAGGCTGTGCAGGATTAGTGTCTCCTCCGGTCCGAGTATGTCCGGCAAGCCGTAGACGCCGTCTATTAGAACAAATCGTTCCACATAGCGACCAGTCGGATCTATAATTATATACTCGCGAACCCCGTGCTTTTCATAAAGCGCCTTTTTATCCTTTTTATCTCTGATGGCCGTTGCCGGCGACAGCACTTCGACCACGAGGTCCGGCGCGCCCTGGATATTGGCTTCAGTAATTTTTTTTCTGTCGCAAACAACGATGACATCAGGTTGGACCACATCATGTTCCGACAGGACTACATCTATAGGTGCAACTCCGACCATGCAGGAATTGTTTGTGAGTCTATTCTTCACAATTCTGCCGAACGCCAGGACCACCTGCTGATGTCTGATGCTTGGCGCTGGGGACATGCAGTAAGCAAGCCCGTTAATCAGTTCCCACCTCTCATCATCCGGCCAGGCCAGGTACTCCTTGACAGTATATATATGGTCCATCTTTTCAGCCGGATTCATCGAGATCTACCTCCTCAATCTTGGAGCTTCATAAACTTTTTCTTCGGATGTTTTCATGCTATCAAACAAATTAACATAAAAAACAATATAAAATCAAAATCAATTTTGGTGATTTTGCAGCTGAAATATATTTGGTGAATTAAATGATAGATTGATATAACCTACCTTATGAAGAAGAAAATTGGATCGGCGCAAAGCGGTAATAATAACGAACTGGACCAGTCAACCCCAAAAGATACACGGTTGCCGGACGATCCCCCCCCCTTCCCAATTGTCGGGATCGGCGCTTCAGCCGGCGGACTGGAGGCCCTCGAGCAGTTCCTCAGGAATGTCCCGGGAAATAGCGGCATGGCTTTTGTCATTGTCCAGCACCTGGATCCGACCCACAAGGGCATCATGCCCGAGCTGCTCCAGCGCACCACCAGTATGGAGGTTTTTCAGGTCAATGACCGGATGATGGTCCAGCCGAATTGCGTCTATGTAATCCCTCCTAATACGGACATGTCCATTCTGCACGGGGTGTTGCACCTGTTCGAGCCGACTGTCTCTCGTGGTTTGCGTCTTCCCATCGATTTTTTCTTGCGTTCCCTGGCCGATGACCGGCAGGAGCATAGTATTGGTGTGATTCTCTCCGGTATGGGCTCGGACGGCACGATTGGTCTGCGGGCCATCAAGGAGAAGGCCGGATTTGTACTGGTGCAGGAGCCGGCCTCGGCCAAGTTCGACAGCATGCCAAGAAGTGCTAT
>Ga0208863_1001791_pt1 | contig 12371 bp, 13 predicted proteins | sample RifOxyD3_FD_184040 | JGI IMG/M metagenome (GOLD analysis project Ga0208863, IMG submission 184040) | Soil microbial communities from Rifle, Colorado - Rifle Oxygen_injection D3 (SPAdes) | ecosystem: Environmental > Terrestrial > Deep subsurface > Rock core/Sediment | place: Rifle, Colorado...
TGCTTTCGACGGCGTGACCCTTGAGCTGGGCGCGCAGGGCCCTCAGGTCCTTGCGCCAGGAGCCGCCCACGCCGTAGGCGAGGATGAGCACCCCGTACGTGGGCTCCTTTGAGGTCTTGATGCGGCTCGCCGCGCCCGCGGGAAGGGCGAGGGCAAGGGCGAGGAGGACCGAGGTCACGGGCGCGCCTTGCCGATCACGGCGTCGACACGGTCGCGCAGCTCCTGCATGCTGACGGGCTTGGCGACGAAATCGTCGCCGCCGCAGAGGGCGGCGCTGGTCTTGTCGTGGCGCGTGTCGCGCGCGGTGAGGAAGAGGATGGGCACGCGCCCGCCGGATTTCTTCTCGAGCGTGCGGATCTGCTGGCAGACGCTGAGTCCGTCCAGCCTCGGCATCATCAGGTCGAGCAGGATGAGGTCGGGCTTCTCCTTCTGGAAGGCCTCCAGACCTTCCTCGCCGTCCGCGGCGATGGTCACCTCGTAGCCCATGCGCGAGAGCTGGATGGCCAGGATCTCCCGTATGGAGGGCTCGTCGTCGACGACCAATATCCTTTTGCGTTCCGCCATGGCGTCAGGGCTCGAAGGTCCAGATCGAGGAGCGCCCGGCCGTGCCGATGACGGCGACGGCGATCTCCTTGCGGCCTTGCGTCTCGACGACGGCCATCCCTTGGGCGCAGCCCGAGAGGTCGGCCTTCCAGACCGTCTCGAAGGCGAGGCCGTTCCAGCGCTTGCTCTGGAGCTCACCCTTGTTGAAGAGGCCGAAAGGGCTGGCCAGGCCTCCGAGCGCGGCCATGTTGCGCACGGCGTAGAGGGAGTCGAGGCCTTTCTCCCCGTAGGTGAGCGCCATGGGCGGGTTGAACTCGAGGAGCTTGTCGTTCCAGCGCACGCGGACCGGAGTCTGCCCGTAGTCGTCGTCGGGCGAGCGCCAGTATTCCTTGCCGAACTGGACGCGCAGGTTGTGCACCGGGGTTAGGAACAGGATGGCCGGCTCTCCCTCTCCGATCTGCGCCGTCGTGAATCCGTAGATCCAGCTGACGCGGCGGTGGCGGAAGGCCGGCTTGCCTTGGGCGTACTTGCCGTCCTCGTAGGCGAGGGGATAGATCGTGCCGAGTGGGAAGGTCTTGTCGTCTTGCACCTGCTGGGTGGCCATGACGCGCGCGCCCTTGGCGTCCTGGTAGCCGCGCACCAGGAAGGGAAGCTCCGCGACCTTGAGCCACTTCCCCGATTCGACCTTGAGAACCCGCGTCTCGAAACGGTGAAAGCTCTCGTTATAGACCGAGACGAAGAGCTCATCGCTCTTGTCTCCATCCAGGTTCGCGGCCTCCAGGCCGAGGATGCGCAGACCGATGCCGGGGATGGTCGTTTCCGCGAGGACCTTGCCGTCCGCGGCCGGATAAGCGTAGAGCCGGATCGTGTCTTCAGAGGAGAGGGCCAGCTGGGGGCGGCCCGCGCCGTCGAAATCACCGACCGCCATGCCGGTGGCGGCATAGGGGAGCGCTGTCCCTCGGGTCTTGGGGGCGCGAGTCTCCGTCTCGCCGTTGCGCGCGGTCTTCGCGGGCTCCGCGGGGGCCGGCTCCGGCGTCGGCGCGATGAAGCGCGCGTGCTGGCCCGCCTTGACGGGTTTCATCGAGCGGACGGTGAGCCAGCCGGTCGAGAACTTCTCCGCGACCTCGCGGATGCTCCCCGAGGCGATCGTCTCCTGGACCCGGCCGAGCGATGCTCCCGTGACGGGATGCTTGAGCTCGGCTCCTTCCGTATAGACGTCGAAGGCCCGGCCAGAGGCGGCTCCGTCTGCGGCCGTCAGGTCGAGCCAGACGGTGTCGGAATCCACGCGCACGACATAGCCTTTATCAGAGCGGGCGGTGGTTTGAGCCGCCGCCAAGGTCGCAATAAGGAGAGAGAGGGAGATGTTCACGGCCACAGGTTACCACATTTTTCCGCTACAACGCCTCCCCCGACCGGGGCCAGGGGAAGAGTGATTTACGGAGGAATTAAGCATTTCCTCGTCCAGCCATAAGGCCGACCTTCCATACTCAGGGCTGAGGCGTCTCTTGCCCGCAGACACCATGATTCCCACCGCGAAGACTGCCAATGGGCTATCCCGCAGGATACTGGTCATCGACGATCAGGAAGGCGTGCGTTCCTTTCTCGGGAGGCTGATCTCCAGGATGGGGCTCGAGGTCTTCGTGGCCGAGAGCGGGTCCCAGGCCCTCGAACTGCTCGACGGCGCGAGGTTCGATCTTTATCTCTTGGATGTGCGCATGCCCGGCTTGAACGGGCTGGAGACGCTCCGGGGGATACGGCGCGTCGACCCGAGCGCCGCGGTCGTCATGATGACGGGCTACGCGGATGAGGAGATTCTGGAAGGCGTCCGCGCCGAAGGGGTCTTGGACATCCTTCCCAAGCCGCTGGACCTCCGGCACCTGCGGGGGATCATCGAAACGGCCCTCGGGCCTTGAGGACGCTTCGCGGATGGAGACAGCAAGTGATAGAATCAACCGGTGTCGTACGCATATCCCTCTCCGCGCACCGATACCGCCCAAGACCTGCTCCGGGTGGTGACGCGCGCCTATGAGCTGGAGGTGGAGCGCGCCGGCACGGTCCTGCCCGCCAAGGGTGATGCCGCGCGCCGCTGGCTGGCGGCGCCTTTTCGGGCGCTCGGCGTCTGTGTCGCCTGGATCATGGAGGCGCTCCCGGCTGATTGGGCCATGGCGATCCACGACGGGGCCTACGCGCGGCTCGCCGGCCGGGCTTACCCCTTCGACCCTGCTTCACCCGTCCTCGTGCGCGCTCGCGCGCTGGCCGCGCGGGTCGAGGCCGAGACGGGTGCGGCTCCGGCCTTGCTGGCGGTCATCTCCCACCCTCCGGCCATGGGCGAGCTGGCTCACCTCAATTTCGCGCTCGGGCGTCACGCCCTGGGTGCGCTGCGCGTGCTGCGCGGATGTTCCTGCCGCCCACGTCAGGTCGTGGCCACGGATCCCTTCGCCCTGGACACGGCGTCGGTCACCGAGGAGGGTCTTTATGCGGGCTACATGGGAACCTACCATCTCGGCATCGACCGCATGGCTTTGGGACGGGCGGGGGCGTGGCGCTTCATGACGCCGCGCGCCTTGTGGTTCTCGATGCCGTTCCGCCTGCTGCGCGCGCTCGCGGAGGGCGGAGAGGTCGGGATCATCCTGGCCGGCGGCGTGCCGGCCACGGGCAGGATATTCTACGGCGTGCGCGAATGGGCGCGGCGCGCGCGCGCGGCCAGCCCGCTGAAAGGCGCGCCGGACGAGGTCTCTCGCGCCCTGCGCGCCACCGAGTCGTTCCTGCGCTTCGAGCGCGCCCTGTCTTCGACGCTGCATCTGCCGCGCTCCTCCTGGCGGCTGGTCGAGATCTGGCTCATGTCGGCCGCGGCGGGGCTCCTTCCGGACGAGACGCTCGAGGCGGCCGCGTCCACCGTCCTCGGATGTCTCTCCGTGCCGCCGGACCTGCGCCCGCCGCTCCTCGCGGAGCTCCTGAGGGAATCCTCGCGTGAGACCCCGACGCGGCGCCGTCTTTTCCGCCTCATCGCGGGGCGGGTCGCCCGTCGCCGGCCCGTCGTCTTCCTCCCGGTCGTGCACAGCGTGGACCCCTTGGGCGTGCATGTCCGAGAGGGCTGCTCATGGGAGCTGGTCTCGCGGGGGCGCGTGCGCGTGCGTCGAGCCGACGCGCCCGACGCCGCCGTCGAGATGGACTCCGGTGATTTCGCGGAGAGATTCGTCGGGGAGAATTTCGCATGAGTGAAAAAGTCTATCTGAACACGCATGGGCTGAAGGGCTTCTCGATCAAGAACTGCCCGGCCATGGAGGAGCCTTCCGGCGTGCTGATGTGCGCGCCCGACCACTACCAGGTCCTGGCCGTCAAGAATCCCTACATGCGCGGCCATATCGGGGGCGTGGACCTGCCGCGCGCGAGGCGGCAGTGGGCGGAGCTCAAGGAGGCTTTCGACGCCTCGGGCTGCCCGGTCTCCCTCATCGAGCCGACGCCGGGTCTCGAGGATATGGTGTTCTGCGCCAACCAATCCCTTGCCGGGACGCGTCCGGACGGGGAGAAGGTCGCCCTGATCGGGTCCATGAGGCATGTCTCGCGCCGCCGCGAGGTGGAGGCCTTCGAAAGCTGGTATGAGGCGAACGGCTATCGCATCATCCGGCTGAAATCGCGCGGGCACGAGACCTTCGAGGGCTCGGGCGACGCCGTCTGGCATCCCGGCCGCCGGCTCATCTGGGGCGGGCACGGGTTTCGCACCGACTCCGAGGTGTTCACTCAGGTGGCGGAGGCGTTCAAGACCCCGGTCATCCTCCTCAAGCTCGTCAATGAGCGCTTCTATCATCTGGACACCTGCTTCTGCCCCCTGACACCGGAGGCCGTCCTCATCTATCCCGCCGCCTTCGAGGCCGCCAGCCTCGAGCTGATCCTGAAGATATTTCCCATCGTGGTCACGGCCAACGAGGTTGACGCGGTCTCCCTCATGGCCTGCAACGCCACTGTGATCCGTTCCCGCACGGCCATCCTCCAAAAGGGCGCGATCAGCGTGGCCAACCACATGCACGCTCTGGGACTGGGGGTCTGCGAGGTGGATACTTCCGAGTTCATCAAGGCGGGCGGCAGCGCTTATTGCCTCAAGCAGTTCCTATGGTGACGACGATCCTTCTGGCGACGTCCTTGGCGGCGTCCGCCGCCGCGCCCGCTCCCTCCCTCGTGGTGCGTCTCGAGGCGTCCCTCTCGGAGAGCGAGTTCGCGCGCCGTCTCCTCGTAGCGACCGAGTCCGTCCCAAGGCATGAGGTCCACGCCGCCGGCCTTCCCCGCGCCGTCGACGTCCGCGGAGGGGGGCGCCCGGAGATCGTTCTGGACCTGGTCAAGGTCGAGGAACTGCCCGCGGCGGAGCTGACGGCACAGTACGCGCTGGCCCTGGCCCGCGCCGCGGTGGCGGCTCCCGTTCCTCTCGTGGAGGCCGAGCAGGCGGCCTGGCAGTGGACCGCGCAGATACTCGTCGAGCGGGCCGCGGAGGATCCGGCCCTCTCCGCGGTCCTGGCCCGCGCCCAGCTCAGGCCGGAGAAGGACGCGCCCGTCCTTTCCCGCGCGGCGGCATACCTGGCCTTGTTCGAGCGCGACCCCAGGGCCTTCTATTGGGCGGTGGAATCCGGCGGAGGGTTCCCGCGCGAGGCCGTGCGGCTGACCGACCTCGAGGACCTCGTCGCCCTCCGCGGCCGGGAGATCGCGGCTCTGGAGCGGGCGCCCCAGGGAGTCTACGGAGAGCTGGGCAACCGGCGCTATCCCGTCTCCTTGGTCCGAGCTGCGTTCGCCCTGCGCTCGGGCGGGCAGCTCGTGCGCCTGCGCGAGGCGCTGGGAGCCTATGATACCGCGGGCATCCCGTCCTTGCGCGCCGCTCTGACGCGCTGGAGGCGGCGATGAGCGACATCCGCGCGGAGGTCGCCCGCAGGCGCACCTTCGCGATCATCTCTCATCCCGACGCGGGCAAGACCACGCTGACGGAGAAGCTCCTCCTTTACGGAGGCGCGCTCCAGCTGGCGGGCTCGGTCACGGCCCGCAAGAGCCAGAGCGCGTCCGCCTCCGACTGGATGGAACTGGAGCGCAAGCGCGGCATCTCCGTGAGCTCCACCGTCTTGCAGTTCGACTACGAGGGGCATCGCATCAACCTGCTCGACACCCCGGGCCACAAGGACTTCTCCGAGGACACGTACCGCGTGCTGACGGCGGTCGACGCGGCGGTGATGGTCATCGACGCGGGCAAGGGCATCGAGAGCCAGACGCGCAAGCTCTTCGAGGTCTGCCGTCTGCGCGGCATCCCCATCCTGACTTTCATGAACAAGCTCGACCGGCCGACGCGAGACCTCCTCGAGCTGATCGACGAGGTCGAGAGCACGTTGCAGATCCACGCCTTCCCCGTGAACTGGCCGATGGGGACCGGCGAGCGGTTCCGCGGCGTCTATGACCGGCAGACGCACGAGGCCCACATGTACGAGAGGACCGCGCGCGGCGCCTACAAGGCCCCGGTCCAGGTCGCCGGCATCGACGACCCTCTCGTCAGGGAGACGCTGGACGCGGACTCCCACCACCACTTCGTCGAGCAGTTGGCCCTGCTCGAGGCTGCGGGGCCCGTCTTCGACCGCGCCGACGCGCTCAAAGGGGGGACGACGCCCGTGTTCTTCGGCAGCGCGGTCAACAACTTCGGCGTCCAGCTTTTGCTGGAAGCCCTGCTCGAACACGCGCCCGCCCCGACCCCGCGCCGCGCGGGAGCGGCGACCGTGGACCCGGCGAGCGAATCCTTCTCGGGCTTCGTGTTCAAGATCCAGGGGAACATGGACCCCAAGCACCGCGACCGCGTCGCCTTCGTACGCGTCTGTTCGGGGCGCTTCTCGCGAGACCTGCCTGTCGTGCACACGCGCACCGGCAAGTCGTACCGTCTGGCCAACGCGCACAAGATCTTCGGGCGCGACCGCGAGATCGTCGAGCAGGCCTATGCCGGCGACGTCATCGGCCTGGTCGGCTATTCCGACTTCGGCATCGGCGACACGCTGAGCGAGGACCCGTCCGTGGTCTACGACGAGATCCCGCGCTTCGCGCCCGAGTGCTTCGCGTACATCTACAACCCGAACCCCGCCAAATACAAGCCCTTCGCCAAAGGCCTGGAGCAGCTCCTTCGAGAGGGCGTCGTGCGCGCGCTCCAGCCGCTGGAGTCGGGCGATACCAAGTCGACTCTGCTCTCCGCAGTCGGCCCTCTTCAGTTCGAGGTCGTGCAGTACCGGATGCAGTCCGAATACGGTGTCGAATCGCGCCTGGAGACCACCGCCTGGACGCTCGCGCGCTGGGTCGGCCCCAAGACGCCGCCGGGCGTGCTCGACCGTATCGGGCTGCCGATGAAGTGCGTCCGCGTCCGCGACGAGGAAGGCGCCGAGATGATCCTCTTCCCGACCCCGTGGTCCCTGCAGTACCTCGCCGAGAAGCACCCGGAGATCGAGCTTCTGCGTCTTCCTCCGTCTCGCGGCTAGGCGGCGTCCCTCGCCGTTACCAGTCGTCGCCTTCGCCCGTGAGCTGCTCGACGCGCCGCGCCACGATCTTGTCCTTGAGCTGGCGGCGCTTGGCGGTCTTCTCCTTCAGCTTCGAGATCCCATCCTGCATCTTCTTGAGCTGAAGCTCCTTGTTGGCCTGGTCGACGTCGAAGAGCTCTCCCGTCGCCGTGGTGAGCTTCGCCTTGATGGCGGGCTTCTCCTTCTCGCCGGCCTTCCGGTACTGGGCGGCCAGCTCCCGCACCGAGGCGTTCGCCTTGGCGCGCTTGACGAAGAGCGCCCGGGACTCCGGGTCCTGGTAGAGCTTCCACAGCTGTGCGAGCCTGCGGCGCTTCATCATCGGCATCTCGCGGCCGCCCGCGCTCATGCGCTCATGCATCTTGGGATCGGCTTCCTTGAGGAAGTCCGTCAGCTCCTTCTCCTGAGCCTCGGTCAAGGCCGGGCCTTCGGCCCCCGGACCTTCCGCCCCCATCGGTCCGCCTGCGCGCATCCCCTGAGCGCCCCGCGGCCCTTTCCTTTGTCCCTGCCGGCCTTCCGGCGCGCCTCGGCGCGGGCCTCTTTGCGAAGGGCCGTCATCCATCGACATCTCGTCGTCGGATCCGCCTTCCATCCCCGACGGCGCGGGCTGGGCCCACGCGGCGCCGGCCGCCATCATCAGGATCGCCGACCACAGCCAATTTCTCATCTTCATGTGAGTCATACCCCCTCTGGTCGGGCCAGCTGCCTTTGAAGGCCTTGCTGGCCCCGTCTCAGTTCGTCCATCCCGTCGTTGAATTCCACGTTCCATGCTTCCACCGAAAGATCCGTATCCAGGCCGTCGAGGCGCCCGCTGAGCTCCGAGATCTCGGCGGTGAGGCCGCTGCGCCATGAGAGCGCGTCCGTCGCCGGATGCGAGGAGCGGAAGAGGAAGAGCCCCACGGCGAAAGCCAGCCCGAAGCCCATGCCGGCGGAGCTGCCCCAGTCCGCCCAGCTCCAGGCCGGAGCCGGCGTCCCGAGCGAGCTCAGCAGCGCGCGGCGGGCGAGGCTGGGCTCGGGCGTGATCGCGGCGGCATGGGCAAGGTCCGCGGCCCAGCCGATGCTTCCCAGGGCGGCCCGGCACTCCGCGCAGGAGGAGAGATGTCCCTCGAAGCTCCGCCGTGACGCGTCCGAGAGCTCTTCAGACTGATAAAGGAAGGGCAGGTCTTCGTGCGGCATGGTCTCATCCATGGCACGCCTCCAGGCTGCCGCGCAGCTTCAGCAGGGCGTAGCGCATACGGGCCAGGGCCGTGTTGAGCGGGCAGCCTTGCGCGGCCGCGATCTCTTTGAAGGAAAGGCCTCCGTACTCGCGCAGGAGGAAGACCTCCCTCTGCTCGTCGCTGAGCTCCAGGAGGGCCCGTGCCAGCCTCTCGCGCGTCTCCGTCGATTCGGCGGCGCGGCTGGGGCCGGGCTCGGAGTCGGCGACGGTGTCGGCGGCGCCATCTAGAGGCAGGAAGGCGCGCCGGCTCTCCTTCTCGGAGAAATCGATCAGGGCGCGGCGCGCGATGGTGAACGCCCAGGCCGCGAAACGTCCCGTCGGCTCATAGCTGTTCATATGGGTCCACCACTTGATGCAGATCTCCTGGAAGACGTCCTCCGAGGCGTTGCGGCCCGCACGGTAATGGAGGAAGCTGAGGAGCCGGCCTTGGTAGCGACGCACCAATTCCTCGAACGCTCCATGGTCTCCTCCCTTGGCCCGGCACGCGAGTTGTTCGTCTGTCACGGTGGCCTCATCATAGTAAACGGCTGAGCGGCGATTTTATTGTATCCGGGGGAGGCTCCTGACTTGAAAGCCGACGCGGATGCGGTTATACTGGTTCCATGACCCCACGACGACTCCTGAGCCTCGCCGCTGCAGCCATCTTCCTCGCCGTCTTCGCGGGCAGCGTCGCCGCCCAAGAGCAGGCCGGGAAGGCCTCGGAATCGGAGGCGGAGAAGCCCAAGGCCAAGAAGAAGCCTGCCGCCAAGGCCAAGAAGAAGGCCCGGGAGTCCCGCTATAAGTCTCGGGAGCTTACCGAGAACACGGAGAATTCCTACCGCTTCGATGCGCGCGGCAATCCCCTCGGCGGCAAGAGGAAGGCGGCGGAGAAAGCCAAGAAGAAGTCCGCCGCTCCTCCAGAGGAGATGCCGGAAGAGAAGCCGGGGGCCTGCACGGCGGACGAGCCCTGCCCCGAGAAGGGCTCGGACGCGGACGCCCTCTAGGCCGACCGCAGACCGAGCAGCCGGGAGACCTCCGCGGCGAGCTGTTTGGGACGGAAGGGCTTCGCCATCCAGCCCTCGGGCTTCACTTTTTCCAGGAACTCCGTGGGCGGCGTGCCGTAGGCGCTGACGATCAGCACCGGCACCGCTCGCAGCCTCGGGTCGGCCTTGATCCGGATGCAGAGCTCGAGCCCGTCGATGTCGGGCAGGCGCCGGTCCACGACGATGAGGTGGGTCTCGAGCCCGGCCGCCAGCGCGTCCAGGGCGCTTTGGGCATCGCCCACGGCGACCACCTCGAAGCCGGCCAGCCGCAGGTACTCCGCGGCTAGAGTGTTGGTCGAAGGCTCGTCGTCGACGACGAGGATGCGCATCTTCATCGGCCTTCCCTCGGCAGGCTGGCTTTGAAGACGGCGCCTTTGCCTGGCTCGCTCTCGGCCCAGATGCGCCCGCCGTGGGCGTCGACGATGCCCTTGCAGATGGCCAGGCCAAGGCCCGTGCCGGGAGTTTTGCGAGAGATCGGGTCGCCGGCGCGGAAGAACTTGGTGAAGAGGCGCTCACGGTCCACCGGGGCGATCCCGGGGCCCTGGTCCTTGACTGAGAGCGTCACCGCGTCGCCCTCGGGCTCGGCCCCGAGCGTCACGGTCCCGCCTGGGACGGAGTACTTGAGCGCGTTGCCCACGAGGTTGACCAGCAGGCGGTAGAGCTGCTCGGGGTCGCCCTTCAGCCTCTCCGCTCCCGGCGCTATCTCGATGGCGATGGCGGCCTTGGACGGGTGCTCCTTGAAGAGATCGGCGATCTTCCCGTAGAGCGGCGCGATGGGGATCTCCTTGCACTCCCAGTCGATCCCGCCGCCTTCGAGGCGCGTGATATCGAGGAAATCCGTCACCAGATGCGAGAGCCGCTCCGACTCGTCGAGGATGATGCGCAGGTAGTGGCGGCGCTGCTCGGTCGTGATCTCCTCCCAGAAGTCGAAGATGGTCTCCGCGAAGCCGCGGATCGCGGTCAGAGGGGTCCTGAGCTCATGGCTGACGAGCGCCATGAACTCCGACTTCATCCGGTCGAGCTCCTTGCGCTTGGTGATGTCGCGGTAGGCGAGGAGCGAGCCGAACGTCAGCCCGTCGTCATCGCGCAGGGCCGTGATCGTGAGCTCTACGGGGACGGGAACGCCGCCCTTGCGCAGGCGCACCGTCTCGAAGGCGAGCACGCGGCCCGACGCGCGCAGCTCCGCGTCGAGGTTCGCCGACTCCTCCTTGCGGTCGGGCGGGATCAGGGAGCGGTTATCGCGCCCGACTGATTCTTCCCGCGACCAGCCGAAGAGGTCCGCGGCGCTCCGGTTCCACATGATGGCGCGGTGCAGCATGTCGGTCATGACGAGGGCGTCGGCGGACTGCTCGAAGACCTCGGCGAAGACCTTCTGCTGCTGGAGCGTCTGCTGGATCAGCCGCGCGTTGCGCAGGACGCGCGCGATCTCGACGAGGGCACGGTCCCTTTCCGGGTCCTCCGAGGGGGCCTGGTCATAGCCGAAGACCACGGCGCCGGCGACGGTGACCGTTTTGGGTGCGACCCGCAGCAGCGGCGCCGCCGACCAGTGTTGTGCCGCGCGGTCGCGCGTGACCAGCCGCCGCTCGGTGAAGGCCGCGTCGGCCAGGGAGCGCTCCTCGGACCGGGACGTCTCGTCGGAGAACGAGCCTTCCCCATGGCGGTAGGCCAGGGCGGGAGCGCCGAGCTCGTCTGCAAAATAGACCGCGACGGAGCGCGCTCCGGTCAGTGCGAGGGCGGTGTGGCAGGCTCCGCTCAGCGCGGCGTCGAAGGGCTTGTCGCTGAAGAGCTCGAGCGACATCCGGTTGAGCAGCGCCAGGCGCTGGTAGCGCGCGGCCAGGGCCGTGTCGCCGGAAGGCCCCGCGCTAGGCGGCTCGACCGGGGGCGGCACGGGGCCTGTCGAGAGACGCGTCGGGACGCTCCGCGCTCCAGTGGCGCGGGATTCCTCCGCGGCCGCCTGGCCCAGGCTTGCCAGGGCCTCCGCGCCGCCGGTGAGGCCCTCGCCGTGAGACAGCCCCGTCGCCGTCGGCCAGCGGGAGCTCTCCCGGACCTCTCGCGACAGGAGCTCGGCCATCTTTTGGGCGTCGCGCAGGGGGGAGTCGACGAGGAGCACGCCCAGAGCGTCGTCGGCCAGGCGTCCGATCGGGGCCGCCGCGCGCGTCTTCGAGTGCAGAAGCACGCAGAGCTGGGACAGGAGGCGGTCGGCGACGGCCGGACCTTTGTCTCGGCGGATCTCCTCGAGGCGGGTGGAGCGCAGGACGAGCAGTCCTGTCTTCCGTCCGGACGCGAGCTCGGCGTCCGCCAGCTCCAGGAGGAAGGCGCGTGTGAGGGCTCCCGTGGAGGGATCGAAGACGCCTGCGTCTTCCCCAGGCAGAGCTCGGACATGCAGGGCCAGGAGCAGGAGATCCTGTGGGGAGAGCGGCAACGGGCGCTCGGACATGATCGCGACGGTCCCGTCGGCGCCGTCGCAGCGCGGCACGCCCGCGTATGACTGGAAGCCGTGGTCGTGGAAGAACGCGAGTTCCCTCAACGCCGGGTCCTTGGCCGCGTTGGCGACGAACAGGGGGCGCCCGGTCTCCAGGGGCGTGCGGTCGAAGACGGAGGGCAGGGGCCAGCGCGTGCCGGGGGCCAGGCTCTCGGAGAGGCCGGCCGAGGCCTCGATGACGATCTCGGCGCCGTCGCGGCGGGTGATCCAGGCCGCGCTCGCCTTGAATCGCGCGCGCAGGCAATCCAGCCAGGCTTGCCTCGCGTCCTCGTCTGCTCGCCGAGCGCCATCGCTCATCGGATTATTCTATCATTCGCCCTGACCCATGCGGGACGCCCTCTTGCGCCTGATCCTTCTTCTGGCCGCCTTCGCGGGCGCTGTTCGCTGCCTCTTCTGGGGGGCGACGCCGCTGAGCCTGGGCGTCATGGTCGCCTGCGGCCTGGCCAGCGCCGTCATCTCCTGGCGCAAGGCGCGCTCTATCGACCGCGACCGGATGGGTCTTCCTCCTCGCCTCTGAGCCCGGGGTCTTGACTCGATGGTTGGTCGCGTGTATAATTATACGAACGACCAATTATGGCTCCCCC
>Ga0208863_1001792_pt1 | contig 12363 bp, 10 predicted proteins | sample RifOxyD3_FD_184040 | JGI IMG/M metagenome (GOLD analysis project Ga0208863, IMG submission 184040) | Soil microbial communities from Rifle, Colorado - Rifle Oxygen_injection D3 (SPAdes) | ecosystem: Environmental > Terrestrial > Deep subsurface > Rock core/Sediment | place: Rifle, Colorado...
TACCTCCAAAGGAGGAGTGATACCAAGGGCCACGGCGAACAATGATTCAGAATTCAAACGATTAAACCTCCAGAGTGGGATGAACCATTGTCATACCATTACCCACTTGAAACAGCGAGGAGCCAAAAAATCCTATGGCTGCGGCAGCCCGGTCCTGGATGCCGAGCCACAAACCGGCGAGGTGCTGGTGGATCTGGGAAGCGGCAGCGGGGTCGAGTGCTTCATGGCCGCAGCCCAGGTGGGGCCCACAGGCAGGGTAATCGGCATCGATATGACCGAAGAGATGCTGCATCTGGCCCAGGCAGCCACGGCAACGGTAGCGAGCCGGCTTAGCTATGACAATGTGGAATTCAAAAAAGGCTTTCTCGAAGATCTCCCCTTGCCAAAAGCCGTCGCCGACGTGGTGATCTCCAACTGCGTGATAAATTTGAGTCCGGACAAACGACAAACTCTGCATGAGATCTTTCGGATTTTAAAGCCCGGCGGCAGACTGGTAGTGTCCGATATCGTCACCGATGAGCCAATTCCTGTAGCTATCAAGAACAATGAACAGTTCCGGGGCGAATGCCTGGGCGGGGCGTTGCGGCAAGAGGATCTGCTGGCCATGCTCAGAGCCGCGGGTTTTGCCGGAATAAGCCTGATTAAGCGCTTCCCCTACCGGATTGAAGGAGAAACCCGGTTCTATTCTCTCACCTTCCGGGCCTATAAACCGAAAGAGTCTCGGCAGACAGAGGTCATTTATCGAGGACCATTTGCCGCAGTGTGGACAGAAGGCGGGGTCATGCTGCTCAAGGGCCGACGCACGATGGTTGAGTTAAGCGAGGCAGAAAGCCTGGCTACGTCCCTGTTTGTTCTTGATGGGCAAGGGGCCGTGGCTAATCTGACCTTGGAAAACAGTTGTTGCGCCTCACCTGTCGAGGCCGGGATTCCTCTGCTCCAGAGCAACGCTTGTTGCGGCGCTGAGCAGGCGGAGACTGCGTCGGTCAAGATTGTTGCCCTCCCCACCCTGCACCAGTCGGTAAACGATCGGCATCCTTCAGGCTGCATGGTCTGCGGCCAGGAAATCACTTACCGTGCCCATGAACGGGAGGTGGCCTGCCACTATTGCGGCGGGGTCAAAAAAACCAACGCGCTCTGCATCGAAGGTCATTATATCTGCGATGCCTGCCACCAGCAGGACGGTCTTTCCGCTATCCGCCTGCTCTGCGCCGAAACAAAAGAACAGGACATGCTGGTTCTGCTCGACACAATCCGGCGCCATCCGGCCATCCCCCTGCATGGGCCAGAACATCATGCCATGGTTCCAGGTATTATTCTCGCCACCTATCGGAATCGGGGCGGCAAGATCAGCCGAGAGGATATTCTGGCCGGCATAGAGCGGGGCAGCAAGGTGCCCGGCGGAGTTTGCGGCTTCTGGGGCAATTGTGGGGCCGCGGCCGGAGTGGGCATAGCCTTCAGCGTTTTGCTTGCGGCCACCCCCCTCACCCCCAAAGCCCGCCAACAGGTGCAAAAGATTACCTCCCGGGTACTGGGTGCGATCGCCCAGACCCAAGGGGCGCGCTGCTGCCAGCGAGAAACGGTAACAGCCCTGCGGGAAGCAGCGCTGTTTTCCCATCGGCTGCTGCCGGTGTCGCTTCGAGCAGAGGCTGATTTTGCCTGCCGACAGTTTACCGCTAACCGGGAATGTATCCGAGGGCAATGTCCTTTATGGAAAAAAACAGAATCACAGGCGAGTGCGAAATAATGACCAAAGAGTTGCTCCATGCCTGAACTGCCGGAGGTGGAAGTAGTCTGCCGGGGGCTTGCCCCCTTAGTGCTCAAGCGCAAAATCCTTGCCGTTTCCTACAGCAACAAGAAACTGCGCAAGCCTTTTCCTCGGGCCAAAATGTACCGGCAGGTCGAGGGCTCTTTTATCATGGGGGTGGAGCGGCGCGGCAAATACATCCTCTTGCGCCTGACCGGCAAGACGATCATGTTGTTCCATCTCGGCATGACCGGCAAGATCGGCCTCTTTGACTGCGACACCCCACGCCGCAAACATGATCATCTTCGCTTTCTGCTGGATAATGGCAAGGAGATGCGTTTTAACGATGTGCGTCGTTTCGGTTGTGTCGAAGTCTTTTCAGAAAAAGAGCTGCTTGAAAATAACCCTTTCGCCGGTTTGGGGCCGGAGCCCTTTTCTGAGGATTTTTCCGCCGACTATCTGCTGGCAAAGGCACGGGGCAAGAAGCAGCCGGTAAAAAGCTTTCTCATGGACAACCGGGTAGTGGTGGGCCTTGGCAACATCTACGCCAATGAAACCCTCTTTGCCGCCTGCACCCATCCGCAAACTCCGGTCAACCGACTGTTGAAGATGGATTGGCAGTTCATCGTCACGCAGAGTCGGCTAATTCTGGAAAAAGCCATTACCATGGGAGGCTCTACCATTGCCGATTACGAAAATGTCCACGGCCAGGCTGGGTATTTTCAGCTGGAACTCACGGTGTACGGGCGGCAAGGTCAACCCTGTCTTCGGTGCGGCCAGCTGATAGTGCGCACCGTCTTGAGCGGACGAGCCACTTTTTGCTGCCCATTTTGCCAAAGATAGTTAGGGGCCGTTAAGAAATAATCTATACTTTTTATCCATTCCTTTACGGCCCCTTATGCCGTTCATGAGATTGAAAAGTATGAGTTATTTTTGAACAACGGCTAACTGCTCAGCAGCACCACATCTGCTTTGTCATCGGCCTGCTCATGTGCAATAGCACACTTCGCAGACCTCTTCCGCACATCTGCGGCACTGCTGAGCAGTTACCAAAAATAAAAAATTAAAATAGTGTATATTTTTCTTTACTCAGGTGAAGAGTGGATGTATACAAATCATATTTGTCACCTCCTGAGTGAGGAAAGAGTTAAATAAGTGATCCAGCGTGATCGCTGCCAGGCGGAATGCGCATTGTCGCAATTATCAAAACACACAGAGGAAAAGAACCATGAAATCAGTTAAAACAACCGTTGCCTTTGCCCTGATGCTGCTCCTTGCAACCGGCATGATCGCCTGCAAGAAAAGCGAAGAAGTAGTAACTCCTCCGGTCGAGCAGACTGCTCCCATGGCTGAGCCTGCCGCTCCTGTTGCTGCTCCTGAGGCTGCTGCTCCTGAGGCTGCTGCTCCTGCCGCTCCTGAAGCCGCTGCTCCTGCTGCAAAGTAAGTCGCTGTTCCTTCCCTGGCTGGGTTCTTCCCAGCTAGGGAATTTCTTTCTCCCCCCCTTTTTTTTGCGTCCCCTCCCAAGACTTTTCAGTAACCAGTCTATTCCCCTGACTATTGAGGAGCCGTTTAAAAATAATCCATACATTTTTTACTCTTTTCGTTACGGCTCCTTATGCCGTTCGCGATATCCCAAAAGTACAAGTTATTTTTGAACGACGGCTTACGACGGCCTATATTCCATAATCTCCAGAATGGCCTTCGCTGCCTGGGCAAGATCCGCCTTACTGTGATGACGGGTAATGGAAAATCTGAGCCGCGCTGTGCCATCCGGTACGGTAGGCGGCCGAATGGCAGTGGCAAAGATTCCCTGTGCCCGCAGCAAATCGGCTTTCTTCAACGCCACGCCGCTCTCCCCAACCGGGATTGGGATGATCTGCGAAGGCCCAAGTTCCGCGAGATAGCCCCCGGTACGCAACAGGTCCTTGAAACAGGCGATTTTTTCATGCAGTTCGCGACGCAGGGATGAGTGCCCAATAAGCCGCACTGCTGCCAAGGAGGAGGCGGTAACCGCAGGCGGCAAGGCCGTAGAAAAAATAAAGCTCCTGGCCCGGTTGAGCAGATAATCGATCATCTCTTTATTACCTGCCACATAAGCGCCATAACTGCCAAGCGCCTTGCCAAAGGTGCCCATGGATAGATCCACCGCGCCATTCACGCCATCTTCTTCGATAACCCCGCCGCCCTTTGCACCAAATACGCCGGTGGCATGGGCCTCATCCACCATGAGCAGGCAGCCGAACCGCTCTTTGAGCGTCACCAGTTCGCGCAGCTGACAGCGGTCTCCGTCCATGCTGTAGATGGACTCCACCACGATCAGGGCCGTGCCTGTTCCCCGTTTTTTCTTCAGCAGATCTTCGAGATGATTGAGGTCGTTGTGCCGAAAACGTACCAGGCGGGCACCGGACAGGCGGCAACCGTCATGGATACTGGCATGGTTCAGCCGATCGCTGAAGATGAGGTCGTGACGAGCCAGCAAAGCGGGGATTATGCCGATATTGGCCAGATAACCGCTGCCAAAGGTAAGAGCAGCCTCCTTACCCTTGAGCCGGGCCACTGCCTCTTCCAGTTCATGATGCACTGCGAGATCGCCGCTCATCAAACGGGCCGCGCCAGAACCGGTGCCAAACCGGTGCAGAGCCTCCTGAGCTGCCGCAATGAGGGCCGGATGTTCGGCCAGGGCCAGGTAGTCATTGGAGGAAAAGTCGAGCAGCTCCCGAGCCTCATCTCCGGCAAGGGTGAGTCGCCCTTTTCCCCTGCGGATGACAGGGCGCAGGCTGCGAAGACCTCCCTTTTCCCGTTGCTGGTTCAACCAGTTCTTCAGTTCGACCATAATTGTTGGATATCTTCGGCAAATTTCCGGTCTGCTTCGGGAGAGCGGCCTCGTTGGGTGAGATAACCGCCGATCATCATCCCATCGGCACCACCCATAAAAGCGGAGCTTAAAAAATCAGCCAGGGCAGATTCACGACCGGCGGCCAGGCGAATAGCCGCCTGAGGCAAAATCAACCGATAGAGGGCAATAGCCCGGAGAATTTCGGTGATGGTCAAAGAGGGAAGCCCGGCGCAGGGTGTACCAGCCAGGGGGATGAGGATATTAAGGGGTACGGAATCGATCCCGCATTCGACTAAGCTCATGGCCATGGAAAGACGATCAGCCTCTGATTCTCCCAGACCGAAGATCCCGCCGCTACAGACTTCAAGACCAACTGCCTGAGCAGCCTTGATGGTGGCAAGCCGATCAGCAAAACTGTGAGTGGTGCAAATCTGAGGGAAAAATTCCCGAGAGGTTTCCAGGTTATGATGATAGCGAGAAAGCCCTGCCTCCTTAAGTTGCCTGAATTCAACCTCGCCCATAATACCCAAAGAAGCGCAAACCTTGATCCCCACTTCTTCCCGGATGGCGCGGATTATTCCCAGCACCTGGGCCAAATCTTCGCTTGCCAATCCCCTGCCGCTGGTCACCAGAGAAAAACGACTGGCCCCGATTCTTTTTGCTTCATGAGCGGCGCTCAGGATCCGGGCCTTGTCCAACAAAGGATAAACCGGCGCTTCTGTCTGGTAATGGGCTGATTGCGCGCAAAAATGGCAGTCTTCGCTGCATCTGCCTGATTTGGCATTAACGATGCTGCACAGGGAAAAAGAGGTTCCCCGTTGGGCAAGCTTGGTCGCCAGGGCCTGCCGCATGAGTACAGCCAGGGGAAGTACCTTGAGTTCGTTAATATAATGGGACTGATTCATAAGTAACAACCTCGAAAAAAAACAACCCACCTGCCTACTTGAGGCCAAAGATCCCGCCCTTCTTGCCGGAAAAAGCCGGAGTGCGGCTTTCTGGCCTGGGCGGTCGAGGTTTACCGGTCCTGGATTTGACGATTTTGGGAGAAGAGCAAGACTCAGGCTGCAGGGCAAGATTGGCCGGCGCACCGCCAAGAGCCTCCTGATAAAGATGAAAAAACAATAACCCGTCCGAGAAATAGCTTTTGCGTTTCAGCCAGCCAGGCCAATCCTGCTCCGCGCCGTGGCGAACAAAGGCCGGAAGATTTACCAAGAGCGAGGTGATCTCCTCCCGCGAGGCCCGCTTGACATTGAGATGTTCCAGATGCACATCAATCTGGGTTCGAAGGGTGCGGGAAAAGGTAAAGGCCTCACGGCTTTCGGCTTGCAGGTTTAAAAGATTAAACCGCGCCTGGGCCCAGGGCAGCATGAGAAGTGCCAGCAGAAGATGCTCGGACAAGGGGCTGCCTTCACCGTGCAGACGGTCGATCACCTGACACAGGGAAAACATCAGGCTGGTTTGGGCCGAAGGTTCTTCCGGTTCCCGAGTAATAATACCGTCATAACAGGGGAGCAGGAGAAAGAACAGCCCGCTGAGCACAGCAAGACGACACCAAGGGGCGCAGGCGCCACTGCCCAGGTCTTTGAAAAATTCGTCCCGCACCCGTGAATCAGGACAGAGGCGCAGGGTATCCAGATTGGCAATAATCGCCTGCCAGGTGCGGTCTTCAATGGTAAATCCGCTTCTGGCCGCATGGCGGATGGCACGCATCATGCGGACAGGATCCCGGACAATCCTCCGCTCCGGCTCCCCGACAATGCGGACGATCTGGCTGTTAAGATCCGCCACTCCGCCGGTGTAATCAATGATGGTGAAGTTTTCTATCTCATAGAACAAGGCATTGATGGTAAGGTCTCGCCTGAAGGCATCTTCCGCCTCCGAGCCAAAGGTGTTGTTGTGGGCCAAAACCTCATCCTCTTCCCGGTCGCCTTCTTCAAACTCGCTGCGGCAGCGCAGAGTAGAGACCTCGACTATCTTGCCGCCAAAGAAAAAAACCTGCACCAGACGAAAACGCCGCCCGATGATCCGACTGTTTCTAAAAAGGGTACGCAACTGTCCTGGTCGGGCGTTGGTGCTGATGTCAAAATCCTTGGGTTTCTTGCCCAGATAGAGATCACGCACCGCGCCACCCACCAGATAGGCGGAGTAGCCCGCGTCGCGCAGGCGATGCATCACCTTCAAGGCCTCGCGGTCAATATCCTTGCGGGAAATAGGGTGTTCGGACCTCGGAATTACGAGGGGTTCCGGCAAGTCAGAGGATGTTTCCATGGGATCTTCCGGGCAGGAGAGCAAGGTGGATAGACTCCTGCTTAGCCGTTGTAACAAAATGGTGTAACTATCTGGATGGCACTACCGCAGGTTCCTTGTACATAGACTCTGCCTGCGAAACAAACTGATCAAAAACCTCGCGCACGGTAAGGATTTCTTTGATCTTAAAGACATTTTCCCCGGAAAAAACGAGACCGTCCTCAATGTTGCCCTTATAAGCCGCAGTCAGCCGATCACTGATGCAATAAACGTGGTCACATTTCTTCAGGCATTTATGTTTACATTCTTTAGCCTTGAGATCCACCTTATTCAGCAGTTTTTCCACAAAGGGGGTTCTAATGGCCCGGCCTGGCAGGCCCACCGGAGACTTAATCAAAAAAACATCTTCCTGGTTGGCGTGCAACATGACCTGCTTGAAGCTTTCCGCCACTGAACATTCCTTGGTAAGGACAAAACGGGTGGCGATCTGAATGCCGTCCGCCCCATACTTGTCCATCATTTCCGCCATCTCATAGCCATTGGTGATACCGCCGGCTGCAATCAGAGGAACCTTTTTGACCACCTTACGAATCTCGGGAAAAAGTTCTCGTAGAGCCAAATTGGTACCCAGATGGCCACCGGCCTCCTTGGCCTCAACTACAATGGCTGCGGCGCCAAGTTTTTCGGCAAGGATGGCAAAGGAAGGTGAGGAAACAATGGAGACAATGGGGGTGTTGGTTTCCTTGCCGATCTTGAAAATGTCCCGGGAAAAACCGGCGCCGGTAACGATCATATCCACACCGGCTTCAATGGATCCCTGAACCAGACTGTAGAAATTCTTCATGGCGAACATGATGTTCACCGCAATAATCCCCTTAGTGGCCGCCTTGGCTTTGCGGATGTCAGCCTGGAGCTCCTCCACCGGAATAGCCGAACCGCCGATGGTGCCAATGCCGCCGCACTCAGCGACGGGAATGGCCAGGGCCGAAGTAGAAACCCGGATAGACATGCCACCCTGAACAAGCGGGATCTGGGCGGTAAACTTGCCAATAGTAAGAGGGGGTAGCTTCATGAAGGTCTGGCGCTCCGATTAAAATGAAAACGAATGAGCAACTATGCTTTTTTTCGTTTTTTTTGTCAAGAAAACCTGCATGATCAAAAAAGGCTATTTTCGCAGCCGGAGAGAAAAACTTTGCCTTTTTTGCGGGTTTCCAGTTTAAATTTATTGGAAAGTTTCACTTGGCGGGAAGATGTACCCGATTTTTATTATTCTGTGCAACATATATATACACGGAACAGGTAATGCTGCATGCATATTCATCCAAGTCTTATCGGTTTTGACATAGACGGCGTGGTCGCCGACACCATGGAGGCCTTTATCCGTATGGCCAGAACCGGGTATGGCGCCAAAATACGTCCGGAGGAGATCACCGAGTTTCAGGTGGAAGATTGTCTGGATCTTGACCCGAGCATGGTAGAAGAAATTTTTTCTCGTCTGCTGGATGAGCCCATAGCCTGCGGCCTGAGGCTCATGCGCCATGCCCGACAAGTATTGACCGAATTCGCCGATCATGGAACTTTAACCTTTATTACTGCCAGATCACAAAAAACACCCATCGCCCGCTGGCTGAAAAAAGAACTGGGCCCACAGGTTTATGATCGGGTGCGCCTGGTAGCCACCGGCGAACATGACAACAAGGCCGTCCACATCAAGGAAATGGGTCTGTCCTTTTTTGTGGATGATCGCGCCCAGACCTGTCTGCAGCTTGCCCAAGAGAAGGGCATTCAACCTATTGTCTACCGTCAGGCCTGGAACCAAGGCAAGCATGATCTGCCAGAGGTGGAGGACTGGCGTACTATCTATAACTTATGTCATGGCAAGGAGCCTGTATGGTAAGGCCATGTTCCACCTGCGGCCAGGCAATTCCAGCTCATCGCAATCCAACGCCGACAGTTGATATCATAATCGTCCTGGACGGGGGCATTGTTCTGGTAAAGCGAAAAAATCCGCCTTGTGCCTGGGCCTTGCCCGGCGGGTTTGTTGATTACGGAGAATCACTGGAGCAGGCAGCGGTGCGCGAGGTTCTGGAGGAAACCGGGCTCGCTATCCAGCTTGGTCGTCAGTTTCACACCTATTCCGCGCCTGATCGCGATCCCAGGCAGCATACGGTGAGCACAGTTTTTCTTGCCACGGCAGATGGAACGCCTGTGGCTGGCGATGATGCGGACGAAGTCGCGATATTCCACGAAAAATCGCTGCCGTCTTTGGCCTTTGACCATTCAAGGATTCTGGGTGATTATTTTGCTTACCAACGAGCTACCGCCTCAAATTAATACCCGTATCCTGCTGGTGGATGACGAGATTATCGTCCTCGATCTGCTTAAGAGTGCCATGGTCGAGCTGGGTCACGACTTTGAAACGGCCTTAGATGGCGAAGAGGCAAAAGCCAGGCTCAAGCAGAGTGAGTTTACCCTGGTTCTCACCGACCTGACCATGCCGCGGTGTGACGGTATGGAACTCCTGAAGCATATCAAAGAGGAATATCCCCTGATCGAGGTTATTGTTATCACCGGCCATGCCGAGCTCCATGGCTATACCGATGTTATCCGGGCCGGAGCCAGCGATTTTATCACCAAACCCTTCGGCATAGATGAGCTTGAGGCCAAGATAAACAGGGTCATCCGCGAGCAAACTCTGATCAGAAAACTCGAACACCTCTCTATGTGCGACATGCTCACCGAACTGTATAATCGTCGTTATTTTGAGCTGAAACTACAGGAGGAGATACCGCGTGCCCATCGGCAAGGATATCCAGTTTTTCTCGCCCTCATCGATGTGGACCGGTTCAAGACATACAACGATCAGTATGGGCATCAGACCGGAGACCGGCTTCTGCATGAGATAGGGAAAATCTTCATGCATTACACCAGAGAGAAAGTGGACTGGTGTTTCCGGTTCGGCGGCGACGAGTTCGCCATAATAATTCCATACGCCACCGTCGACCAGGCCAGCCAGATTGCCGACCGCATCCAGGAGCGATACCGTCAGGAACCCCGCTATGCCCCAACCAGTCTCAGCATCGGTCTGGCCAAATTCCTTAGGCACCCAGGTTTTTCCTGGGCAGAGGATATCGCCGATCTGGTGGCCCGTGCCGACAAGGCGCTTTATGCCGGCAAGGCGCAGGGAGGCAATCTGGCGATTGCCGACTCCTCCATGTCATATCCTGAATAATCAGGAACCGTTATAAAATAACCGCCAGCCAGGAGTTTCCTGGCAAACCACACCTCCAGTTCCCTTCTGTTGATTGCCTGAATTTTATTTGTTTTCAAATGGTTATGCCTGATTTTTTTGCCAAGGCTGATAACCATATTTTCCGGCTGCGCCTGTTCCCCAGCCAACAGATAAAAAGTTTGTATTTGCCCATATTCTCTGGTATATAGGCTCGATCTATCAAAGGAGGATTGTTTCTATGGCAAAAAGCACAACAGCAACCACAACGAAGTCCGATGTCAATGCAGGGGAAATGAGCTTTGCTCAACTTTTTGAGGAAAGTCAAAAGGTGGCGGAGGTGGGTGAAGTCGTATCCGGCACCGTTATCGCCCTGGTCAACGATTATGTCGTTGTAGATATCGGCGACAAGTCGGAAAGTGAGATCCACTGCTCCGAATTCAAAAACGAAAATGGCGAAATCAACATCAAGGTAGGCGATGTATTTGATGTCCTGGTAGAGAAACGAGAGGCCGAAGGCGGCCTGAAACTCTCGCGCGAAAAAGCCATCGGTATCAAGGTCTGGGAAGATATCGCCAAGATCCAGGAAGCGGACGGCACCATTTCCGGTCGAATTGACAATCGGGTCAAGGGTGGCCTTTCTGTCGATATCGGCGTACCTGCCTTCCTGCCTTATTCTCAAATCGATCTGAGACCGGTCAAAGATCTGGACAACCTCATCGGCCAGACCTTTGATTTCAAAGTGCTCAAATATAACCGCAAGCGCAACAATGTGGTAATCTCCCGCCGCGCCATCCTCGAAGACGAACGCAAAAAACTTCGGGAAGATATGCAGTCCAACCTGGTGGAAGGCCAGGTGGTTACGGGTACCATTACCAATATCACCGATTACGGGGTGTTCATCGACCTGGGCGGCATGGACGGTCTCTGCCACATCACCGATCTCTCCTGGGGCCGGGTTTCCCATCCCTCCAAACTTTTCAAGGTGGGCGAGGATGTGCAGGTCAAGATTCTCAAATACGACCGCGAGAATGACAAGGTTTCCCTTGGCGTCAAGCAGCTCAAGGAAGATCCTTGGTCAACCGTGCAGGAACGCTACCCCATCGGCGCCAAGGCCATGGGCAAGGTGGTCAGCATCACCGACTACGGGGTGTTCGCTGAACTGGAAGAGGGCGTTGAGGGCCTGATCCATGTTTCCGAGATGTCCTGGTCAAAAAAGACCCGGCATCCATCCAAGATTGTCGGCGTAGGGGAAGAGGCCGAGGTGGTCGTCCTCAATATCGACGTGGATGCCAAGCGCATCTCTCTCGGCATGAAACAGTTGCAGCCTAACCCCTGGGATCTGGTCAGTGAAAATTATCCGGCCGGCTCCATTATCGAAGGCAAGATCAAAAACATCACCGATTTTGGAGTGTTTATCGGCATCGAGGAAGGGATTGACGGATTGATCCATGTTTCCGACCTGTCCTGGACCGAACGGATCAAGCACCCCTCAGAGAAATATGCCAAGGGGGAAACCATCCAGGCCGTGGTACTCAAGATCGACCGCGAGAACGAGCGGTTTTCGCTTGGAGTCAAGCAGATGGAGCCAGACCCCTGGCAGATAGCCATCGAGAAATATGCGGTGGGCAGCACAGTGCAGGGCAAGATTACCAATGTCACCGAATTTGGTATTTTTGTAGAAATTGAAGAAGGCATTGAAGGTCTGATTCATGTTTCCGAGATCAGCAAAGAAAAAGTTACCACCCCGGTAGGCTTGTACAATGCCGGTGATCCAGTAGAGGCCAAAGTAATCAATGTTTCTGTCAAGGACCGCAAAATCGGTCTCTCCATCAAAGCGCTGACCGATGATTCCGGCGAGGGCAATTACGAGGAGTTCAAGCAGAAACAGACCAAGAGTGGTCCAACCACCATTGGCGATCTTTTGAAGGAAGAGATGGAGAATAAAGCCCAGGAATAGATGTAATTGGGTAATGTTTAATCCCTATTAGGGACACGGCATACCGTGCCCCTACGTAATTTTTTATTCTGGATTTGTCATGCCACAAGGGTTATTTCGCCACAAACATCCGGTACTTACAGGATTATTGATCCTGGGGGCTATCATGCTGTTTTTCTGGGGCGGAATAACCTTTTTTGTTGTCAGCCTAAGTAGCCCGTCTCGATCCGAACTTTTCCTTAAAGAAGGGATAGGGGTTATTGAGGTCAAAGGGGTCATCCTCGAATCAGAGGAGATCATCGAACATCTGGTAGCCTTTCGCCAAGAGCCCAAAGTCAAGGCCATTGTTCTGAGGATTGACAGCCCAG
>Ga0208863_1001793_pt1 | contig 12361 bp, 13 predicted proteins | sample RifOxyD3_FD_184040 | JGI IMG/M metagenome (GOLD analysis project Ga0208863, IMG submission 184040) | Soil microbial communities from Rifle, Colorado - Rifle Oxygen_injection D3 (SPAdes) | ecosystem: Environmental > Terrestrial > Deep subsurface > Rock core/Sediment | place: Rifle, Colorado...
GCCGCCGCCGGCTCCGGCCAAGGTCGCCGAAGTCGCTTCGACTCCACCGGCACCCCCTCCTCCACCAGCCCCGGTTAAGCCCAAGCCGGTCGCCAAACCCGCCGCGCCAAAGCCGGTCGCCAAACCCGCCGCGCCAAAGCCAGTCGCCAATGATCTGACCAAGACCGAACTTTCGGCCAGCTACGCCAATATGCTGGTGGAGCCCAACTTTGCCAGCGCCGCCTCGGTCACGACCATGATCGGCCAATTGGAGGAAGAATTGCGCCTGCGCGCCGAAGCCGAAGCTGGAGTGGCCCAACGGGCCGTGGTTTGCAAAACCGCCGCCGCCGCCGTCACAAAGCTCAAGTCCGGGGGGTACACCGCCCGTCTGGGCAAGGGCTACTGGAACCGTTGCGCCAAAGCTTATTTGCAGTTTTGAACCCCTTGACGCGCCGCCAAGGGGACACGAGATTAGGGTTCGGAGCGCCACTCATCCGGGCTCCGTAGTATTTTGGTCCCGCTCATGAGGAGGAGGATCCCATGTCTCGCCTGTCGTTATTCAACAGTCCCTTCCTGTTAGGGTTCGATCATTTCGAACAAGTCCTCGACCGCGCCGCCAAGGCCTCCGCCGAGGGCTACCCCCCCTACAACATCGAGCAGATCGGAGAAAACGGTCTGCGCATCACCATCGCCGTGGCCGGGTTTGCCGAGGACGATCTGTCTGTCACCACCGAGGACAACCAGCTTATCGTGCGCGGTAAGCACTCCCGGGATGACAGCCAGCGCATCTTTCTCCATCGTGGTATTGCCACCCGCCAGTTCCAGCGCGCTTTCGTCCTCGCCGACGGCATTGATGTGGCCGGGGCGGAGTTGAGCAAGGGCTTGCTGCACATTGACCTGCGCCGCCCCATCCCGGAGCCGGTGGTCCGCACCGTTCCCATCGTCAACAAGGACGAGAAGAAACCCCGCTCCGGCAAAACCATCGACCTCTCCCCGGAAGGGTGAACCCGGTTGCCTTCCGGGCTGCCTTGCGCCATAACCGTTTGTCACACTCTCGGGGGCAGATCATGGCGGACAGCAAGCGCGCACCACGTCAAAAAGGTTCGGCGACGCCGGAATTGGCGGTGTGCATTCCCGTCAAGAACGAGGCCGACAACATCGTCCCCTTGCTGGAGGAGATTGCCCAGGCTCTAACTCCGATCACGCCGTTCGAGGTGATCTACTGCGACGACGGCTCCGACGATGATACGCCCAAGGTGCTGGCCGCCGCTAAGGAGCGCTTTGCCTTCCTGCGGGTGGTGCGGCACGCCCGCTCCTGCGGACAAAGCCAAGCCATCGCCACCGCCATCAAGTTTGCCCAGGCCCCGTGGATCGCCACCCTGGATGGGGACGGGCAGAACGACCCCGCCGACATTCCCAAGCTGCTCGCCCTGCGCGACCAGCAACCGCACCCTGAAACCACCTTGATCGCCGGATGGCGGCAGAAGCGGCGCGACACTTGGATCAAGCGGTTTTCCTCCCGCTTCGCCAACAATGTTCGCGCCTTTTTGCTGCGCGATGATACCCCGGACACCGGCTGCGGGCTTAAGCTTTTTTCCCGCGCCGCGTTTCTCGATTTGCCCCGCTTTAACCACATGCACCGCTATCTGCCCGCCCTGTTCCAGCGCGCTGGGGGCAAGTCGGTGTCGGTGCCGGTCAACCACCGCCACCGGGAGCGTGGTGCATCCAAGTACGGCACCATCGACCGCGCCTTGGTCGGCATTTACGACTTGATCGGCGTGTCCTGGCTGATCAAACGGGGCTCGGTTCCGGTCATCGAGCATCACGATTGAGCGCCCCACTGCGGCCCAAAATGATTCTCAAAGGTCTGGTGATGATCCTGACCTTCGTCGTTGTGGGGTATGTGCTCCGCGCTGCACAGATTGACCAAACGCTCGATCAGGCGTGGATCGACGCCCAGGTGCAAGGCCGGGGCCTGCATGGTATTGCGCTGTTTTTGCTGATCTCCGCCCTGGTCAGCGGCGTTGGACTGCCGCGCCAGATCGTTTGCGTCCTGGGCGGTTACGCGTTCGGCGTCGTGCTTGGCACATGGTGGGCCCTGGTCGGGCAGATGCTGGGCTGTCTGCTGTCCTTTTACTACGCCCGCCTGATGGGCCGCGAACTGGTGCGGGCCAAGTTTGCAGAAAGGGTCAAAAAACTCGACGCCTTTATGCGCGATAACGCCTTCTCCATGACCTTACTGGTGCGCTTGAGCCCGGTGGGAAGCAATCTGGCCACCAACTTGGCCGCCGGAGTGACCGAGGTCAAAGCCCTGCCCTTTCTCATGGGGACTCTGCTGGGCTATCTGCCTCAAACCATCATCTTTGCCTTAGTGGGCGATGGCATGAGCGACGCTAAGGACTACCTGTTCGTGGTCTCGGCCATCCTGTTCGTCCTGTCGGCCCTGCTCGGCGTTTATCTCTATCGCCGCTACCGCCACGGCAAGTCTTTAGACCAGGAGTTGGAGGAAGACACCCCATGAACGCTGTGCTGCCCTACGTCCTTCCGCCGGTCATGCTGGCGGTCTCCAACGTCTTTATGACCTTTGCGTGGTACGGCCACCTTAAGTACAAGGCCGCACCCTTGCTGCTGGTGGTTGCCCTGAGCTGGGGGATCGCCTTCTTTGAATACTGCTTGGCCGTGCCCGCCAACCGCATCGGCCACGGGGTCTACTCCGCCGCTCATCTAAAGACCTTGCAGGAAGTGATAACCCTCTTGATCTTCGTCGGCTTTTCCATCCTTTATCTCAAAGAGGGTTTCGCGCCGAGCCAACTGCTTGGGCTGGCCCTGATCGCCGGGGGCGCTGCCCTGGTCTTCTTCAAACCCTGAGGTTTCGCCATGACCACCCACCCGTTGAACGCCGCTTTCGCCATTAAGGACCACCTGAAGATCGTCGAAGGACCAGGGGGCTTTCCCATGGCGGAGATCACCGCCAAGGGCGGCTCGGCCCGCGTGTCCGTCTACGCCGGGCAAGTGCTGTCCTACCGGGCGGATGGGCAGGCCGAAGACTTGATGTTCCTCAGCGAAAAGGCCTACTACGCACCCGGTAAGGCGATCAAGGGCGGCACGCCCATTTGCTGGCCGTGGTTCGGCCCCGACCCGGAAGGCAAAGGACGCCCCGGCCACGGCATCGCCCGCAATCGCATGTGGGAGCTGTTGGGCGGGGAAGTCCACAAGGATGGACGGGTCACCGTCCGCTTGGGCTTTGGCGATTCGGCAGAGACCCGTGCGGTGTGGCCCCATGCGTTCTTTCTGGAATTAGCGGTGACGGTGGGACCGACCCTGCGGCTGGCCTTGACCACCCGCAACACCGGCGCGGAGGCTTTCCCATTGACTCAAGGCCTGCACACCTATTTCCGGGTGGGCGACATCGCCCAGGTCCAGGTGCGGGGGCTGGAAGATGTTCTCTATCTCGACAATTTGGATAAGTGTGCCAAGAAGTCGGCCCCCGGCCCCATCGTGGTGAACGCCGAGATGGACCGCATCTACACCGCCTTGAAGGGCGACATGATCATCGAGGACCGGGCTTTAGGACGGCGCATCGCCATCACCTCGGGCGGCAGCAATTCCGCTGTGGTGTGGAACCCGTGGGCGGCCACCACCGCCTCCATGGCCGATCTGGTGCCTGACGCCTACACCCGCATGATCTGCGTGGAAACCACAAACGCCAAGGCGGATGTCATTGACGTCGCCCCCGGCCAACAGCACACCCTGACGGCGGAGTACGTGATCAAGGGGATTTAGGGAGCAGGATGCCTTAATCAGCATCCTGCTCAGCCGCCATTGCGGCGGCGGCCAAGCGCGGAGCGCGCCCGGCAAGGGCGAAAAAACAACAGATCGTGACCGGAGTCACGATCTTGTTGGCCTTAAAACATGATCGTGATCGGCGGCGTAAAGACGGCTGTCGGGAAAGTCCCGCGCCGCCAGCACTGGGCCGACTAAGATCAGGGCGGTGCGGGTAAAGCCCGCCGCCTTCACCTTTTCCCGAATGTCGGAAAGTGTGCCCCGCACCACCGCCTCGTCGGGCCAGGAAGCGCGGTAAACCACCGCCACCGGGCCGTCCGGTCCGTAAGTGGGCAAAAGGTCGCGCACCACCTGGGCCAGATTGTTGATGGACAGATGCACCGCCAAGGTCGCCCCACTGGCCCCCAGGCGGGGCAACTCCTCCCCCTCGGGCATGGGTGAGGCGCGCACGGCGGTGCGGGTGAGAATCACCGTCTGCGACACTTCGGGCAAGGTCAACTCGGTCTTTAAGGCGGCGGCGGCGGCGGCGAATGCGGGCACGCCAGGGGTGACGTCATAAGGAATATCCAAAGCGTCCAAGCGGCGCATCTGTTCAGCGATGGCCCCATACAGGCACGGATCGCCCGAATGTACCCGCGCCACATCCAGACCGGCCCGGTGAGCGGCGATCATCTCGGCGAGGATTTCTTCCAAATTGAGCGGCGCGGTGTCGATCTTGCGGGCGTCGGGGGACGCCTGCTCCACCAACTCGCTCGGCACCAAAGACCCAGCGTAAAGCACCACCGGGCAAGCCTTAATCAGGTTCAAGCCGCGCACGGTGATCAAGTCCGCAGCACCCGGCCCGGCTCCGATGAAATGAATGGTCACGGGTTGGATGCCCCTTTTATCACGTTCTCCAGCACGTCCAGCACGATCCCGGTGCCACGTTCGATCAGCACCACGCTGTTGTCCACTGTAGCTATTTCATGTTTGGCCGTGCGAGTCGGCAGCTTATTTCTCAGCGCATCTGGAAGCGCACTTTTTGCCAATCCGGGGGGCAGGGTTTGCCGCTTGGCCAGACCCGGAGGCAGCGTATCTCGTTTGGCGAGGCCGGGGGGCAAGCCGCCACCTTTCTCTTTCCCACCGTTGACTTTAGACTTTTTGCCCGTTTTGTCCTCGGACTCAGCCGCCATCTTGTCAGAAGATGCAGCGTAGTAATCGCGAACAACCCGCTTTTCCACCTCAGTCAGCACCGTATCGACGATGACGTCTGCGGTGCTTTGAGCGACCGCAACACCGGGCAATAGGAGAAGTGCCACTAAGGCAACAGCTAGTCCACGCATGACGAAGTCCTCCAGATTGGGAACGAGATAGTCTTATGTACCATGTTTTCCAGCATAACCGCGAGGAGTGTAGACCCACCGTCCGGTCCGCCGCGTTTCTGAATTGCCGACCAGCACCAGAGTCAGCATATCCACCTGATCAACCTCCAACTCCGCCAAGTCGATGATCGTCACCGTTTCCCCATCGCGGCCCAGATTGCGGGCCAGCACCACAGGGGTCTGCGGCGGGCGATGGCGCAAAAGGATCGTTTTGGCCTCCCCCAGCAGATCGCGGCGACGCTGGGACACCGGGTTATAAAAGGCCGTCACGAAATCCCCTTGGGCCGCCGCCTCCAGCCGCCGCAAGATCACATCGCGGGGGGTGAGCAGATCGGACAAGGAGATGGTGCAAAAGTCATGACCGAGCGGAGCACCCGCCCGCGCCGCTGCGGCTTGCAGAGCTGACACGCCGGGACATACAGTCACCGCTACTCGGCTCCAGGCTGGATCGTCCCCACGCTCTAAAAGCTCGAACACCAGACTCGCCAGGGCGTAAATGCCCGCATCGCCGGAGCACACCAGGGCCACGGTCTTGCCCTGGGCGGCCAATTCCAAAGCGCGGCGGGCGCGACCTTCTTCCTCACCCAGCGCGGTCTGCTCGCGCGGCTTGTCCAGGCCGAGCAAGTCCAGATAAAGGCCGTAGCCCACCAGCACCTCGGCCTGAGTCACGGCAGCGGTCACTTCCGGGGTGCGCCACTCTGCCGCCCCCGGCCCGATGCCCACCACAAATAGCCGCCCTTGTCCCCGTCCGACTTGCTCCGGGTCGATGGGATGGGGCGACAGGGCCACAGCGCAGGTGGCGCGGGCCGATTTGGTCTTAGCGACCAGCAGGGTGGACTTGGGCCCCCCCGCCGCTAGGGCCGCCCCCTCGGCCACACCATGACAGCCCACCTCGGCGAACACGGTGTTAGAGGGATGATGCAGACGATCCGCTACGGCTTCGAGCTGGTCGGCGGAGAAGAAGCGGGCGGGAACGTCCAGTGTTTTGGCCAAGTCGAGCACGGCCCGCTCGTCGGACTTAAGATCAAGCGAGACCACGCACGCCACCGCCAAGGGCGACAGGTCATGGGCCTGCAAGGTCGCAAGAACCAAGTCCCGTAGCTCCTCGGGCGCGGCGTTGCGCTCGCAGCCCACCCCTAAGGCCAGGACCGGGGGATGCAGGGCAAAACCCGTCGCGTTGCGGTAGGTTTCCAGAACCGCCGCCTCTCCACCCGCTGCCAGGGAGGCCATCAGAGGCTTGGCGAGTTCAGGATGAGAGACCTTCCAGCCCGCAGGCGGCTCGTCCAGGGCCAGCCCGTGCAACACGTCCCCGGCGGTGGTGATGGCGGGAGCGCTTCCCAGCACTTCTGCCATGCGCCGCGCCAAAGCGTTAGCCCCGCGATGCCCACCGAGCAAGGGAACCACCGCCGAGCCGTCCGCCGCCACCGCCAGCACCGGGGGCTCAACGGTCTTATCGGTCAGCTTGGAAGCCAAGGCGCGAATGACAATACCCGCCGCCATCAGGGCGACGATGGACCGTCCTTGAGCAAACACCTCTTGCAGCACGGCGACCGGATCGGGCCGCGCCGAACGCGCCTCCCCGCCCAAAGCCTTGACCAGCTTTTGCGCCGTCGCCTCGCCCGCCGGATTGAGAAAGAGATAAACCGTCATGGACGCACCACCACCAGAGAAAAGTATGGACCACCCTCGGCCGCCGCTTCGGCAAAGGGACGCACCTGCTGGGATTCCCAGCCTACATGCTCGACATAGCGAGCCTTGTCCGCCAGCCCGAGGCGCTCCAGCACCATGGCGATCTTGGACAGATGCTTCCCCGCCTTGAGCAGCACCACCGTATCAGCGCTGCGCAGGGCGCGAGCGATGTCCTCCTGCGGGCGGCTGGCGGGCAGGACGGCCAGACTTTCGTCGCCCTTGGTCAGGGGGGTCTTGAGCGCTGCCGCCCCGGCCATCACCGAAGAAATGCCCGGCACGATGGCGATAGGGTAGCGGTCTTCCAGGATTTCCATCAGATAAATGAAACTGCCAAACAGCAGGGGATCGCCCTCGCACAGCACGCCCACGTCATGCCCGGCGTCCAGATGGGCGGCGATGCGCTCGGCCCCCTTGGCGTAAGCGGCGATGGCGGAGGCGCGGTTCTTGCCCATGGCCATGCGCAAGGGAATCTCGGTCTTGCGCAGGCTGATGTGGGCGCTGGCGATCTTGCGGGCCATACCCTCGCCTTCCAAAGGCGCGGGATAGGCTAGAACCGGGCAGGCCTCGATCAATCGGACGGCCTTGAGGGTCAGCAATTCCGGGTCGCCAGGGCCGACCCCCAGGCCGTACAGAGTTCCCGTCATGGCTTGCTCCCGAGGTAGTGGAGAAGGGGTGAACGGTCATCCCAGCCGCCGGAGGGCAAAAGGCGGGAAACCTGGAGTCGGGTCATCGTCCCTCCGCGCCGGGCATGAAAGGCGGTCAAGGCGGCTTGGCTGTCCTTAGTCACCGCATTGGCGACCAGCCGCCCGCCGGGGCGCAAATAGCCCCAGGCCGCGTCCAGCAGGGTCTCGCCCAAGCGCGACAATCCCCCGCCCACAAATACCGCATGGGGTGGGTCTTCGGCAAAGTCGGCCAAGACGGCGGGGGCTTCCCCGCCCACCGCGATCAGGGACGGAACCCCGAGGGTCAGCGCGTTGGCTTGCACGGTCGCCAAGCGGGTCGGGTCGCGCTCAAAAGCCACGACGCGGGTGTGAGGGACGGCCCGTAGCCACTCAATGGCAATAGACCCCGACCCGGCCCCCACGTCCCACAACAGCTCGCCGGGGCGCGGCGCGAGCAAGGACAGGGTGACGGCGCGGGCTTCACGCTTGGTCAACTGGCCGTCATGGGTGAACGCCCCGTCAGGCAGACCGGGAACGCGGGACAGCCCCAACGCTCCGGGCGCGGCGCGGCACTCCACCGCTAGGGTGTTAAGATCAGCGCAAGGTGTTCCCGGCGACCAGACGAAGGTTTTCTCCTGTGGCCCGCCCAGATGTTCGAGAACCGTGAGCGTGCTGGGGGCGAAATCCAGACGCTCCAGCAGCGCCGCCACGGCAGCGGGAGTGCGGCCATCCGCGCTCAAGATCAGCAGCCGTGCGCCGTCGTGCACATGCGGGGCGAGGGCTTCAATCGGGCGTCCATGGGCGGACAGACAGGCGATGTCCTGCACCGGCCAGCAAAGACGCGCCGCCGCCAAGCAAAAGGCGCTGAGATGGGGCAGGACGGTCATGTCCCCAGGTGCAAGCTTGTGGCTTAAGGTGGCGGCAAATCCGTAGTGCATGGGGTCGCCGCTGGCCAGGACCACGGTGGGCTGTCCGCGCCGGGCCAGCACGGCGGCCACGGTATCTTCCAAATTGGTCCATGTCCGATGCTCCACCCCGGCAATATCCTCTGCGGCCAGAGCCAGATGGCGCTCCCCGCCGATCACCAACGTGGCTTGACGCAAACAGGCGCGAGCCGCAGGGGTCATATCCGGCAGACCGCCCTCGCCGATTCCAATCACCGTCAGCCACGTTGAGGGGCTCATGGCGCGCCCTCCGGGTCGGGCAGAGCCAGAGCGTTGACAGCGGCCGCCGCTAAGGCGCTCCCCCCAACCCGGCCGCGCAGCGTAAGAAAGGGAACCTCCCCCGCTGCGGCGATCAAAGCATCCTTGGACTCTGCCGCACCCACGAACCCCACGGGAAAGCCCAAGATCACCGCCGGGCGTGGAGCTCCAGCGGCTAATATCTCCAACAAGCGGAACAAGGCGGTGGGGGCGTTGCCGATGGCGACCACCGCCCCGGCGAGGTAGGGTGCCCACATCTCCACCGCCGCCGCCGAGCGGGTGTCCCCGGCTTTCGCTTGCGCTGCGTCCAGAGTGCAGATCACCCGGTTGGTTTCAAGGTGACGTCGAGACAGGCCGTGGGCCACCATCTGGGCGTCAACCAGCACCGGCGCACCCGCCGCAAGAGCCGCTCGTCCCGCTCCCCCCGGGTCGCCGCCCCAGGCCAGATTGCCGAGGATATCGGGCATGCCGCACGCGTGGACCAGGCGCAGGACCAAGGGGTGCAGTCCGGGAGGAACAGAGCTTAAGTCCGTCTCGGCCCGGATGAGGGCGAAGGACTGGCGATAAATCGCCTCCGGGTCGCGCAGATAGGTGAAACTCATGACCCCTTGCCGTGAAGATGATGGTGATGGTGGTGGTCGTGATCATCCACCCCCACGCCGCGCACATGATGATGATGCCCAACCTGGGGCGCGCCGCAGTCGCTCTCGAACCCGACGATCCGCTCCCGGTACTTGCAGAGCTGGCAGTTCATGGCCACGTCGCCTTCCAGAATGCCCAACGCCCGCTCGGCGAAGGTTTCCACCACCAGCGGATGATCGTTGAGGTATCCCGCTTTGAGAAACTCAATATGCCCGTACTTGCGGGCGGCGGCGTCGGTCCAGGCGTAGATGCGCTTGACCAAAACCCCGGTGAATAAAAAGTAGGGGAAGACGATAATTCGGGAAAACCCGAGGCGCGTCACCCGCTCTAACGCCGCATCCACAAGGGGGGTCGTCACCCCGGAGTAAGCAGCTTCCGCCCAGCCAAAGCCCAAGCCTTCACCCAACATGCGGGCGATCTTGGAAATGTTGGAGTTGGAGTCCGGGTCGTTGGTACCCCGACCCACCACCAGGAGCAAGGTATCGGCACGGGCGGTCTTTTTCTTGGCAGAGGCCTCGGCCATCTCGATGCGCTCGGCGCTGGCCCCCAGAATCTTGGGGTCGATGCCCAATTCCCGCCCGTAGCAGACCGAGATTTCCGGATTGGCGAGGGCGAATTCGTTGACCTCAGACGGCACATCGTTTTTGACATGCCCAGCGGCGAACAACATGCCCGGCACGGCGAGAATACGGCCCACGCCCGCCTGTTTGAGCTTGGCGAAGCCTTCGCCGATGACTGGGGTGGCGAACTCCAAAAACCCGCTTTCCACCACAAACTCCGGCAGTCGCTCACCCAGCCGCTGGGCCAGAGCACTAAACTCGGCCACCGCCTCGGGGTCGCGACTGCCATGGCCGCACAACATCACGCCGGTCTTGATGGGGGTATTCATCGCGTTTGGTCCTTGCCTTCGAACTTGCAAATGGATTGGTCATGGCCTCCGATCCAGGACGGCCAGCATAAGCCGTGATATAAGCGCTGTCAGCCCTAGAGAGTTAAAAAATCATGTTGCCCTTTGACCCCTTATCCCACGCCGCGCTGATTGCCCCCCTCGCCACGCTTTTGCTGGCTCTAGGGATTGACGCCCTGGTGGGCGAGTTTAAAGGCTTGCCTCACCCGGTTGCGCTCTTGGGCCGACTTATTTCCCGCCTCGACGAAAGACTCAACCGGCCTGAGCGCTCTTTATCCCTGCGTCGGGGGCGGGGAATTTTGATGGTGGCCGGGCTGGTCCTTCTCGCGATTGGACTGGGAATAGGGATTGAGGTGCTGGCGGCGGAATTCGGACTGGCCTGGGTGGGTGAAGTCCTGCTGATTGCCAGTTTGCTCGCCCAGCGCTCCTTGTTCGAGCATGTCCGCGCCGTCAAAGTGGCGCTGGAGACAGACGGGCTGGAGGCCGCGCAACGTGAAGTGGGCAAGATTGTCGGGCGCGACCCCAAGTCCCTCGATGCCCCCGGCGTCGCACGGGCGGGGATCGAAAGTCTGGCGGAGAACTTCTCCGATGGAGTGGTCGCCCCCCTGGTGTGGTTCGTGCTGTTCGGCTTGCCGGGACTGCTGGTCTACAAGACGGTCAACACCCTGGACTCCATGGTCGGTTATCGCACCGAGAAGCACCGGGATTTCGGATGGGCGTCCGCACGGCTTGATGATGTGTTGAACCTGCTTCCTGCTCGTCTCGCCGGGCTGATCCTTGCCCACGCGGCGGGAGGGCGGATGGCTCTCGCGCTGCGGATCATGCTGCGCGACGCCAAGCTCCACAAGAGCCCCAACGCCGGGTGGCCGGAAGCGGCTATGGCCGGGGCCTTGAACCTCAAACTGGCTGGGCCACGGGTCTATCCCGGACAGACCGTGGACGATCCATGGATTGGGGACGGTGCGCCCGAGGCCTCTGTCGAGCATATGGGACGCGCCTTGAACCTTTACTTAAGGGCCTGCGCGATCAACGTTCTGCTGATCGCGGGCCTTGCGCTTGTGCGATAGCCCACAGGGCGTCCAGATCCACATGGGCCTCCAGGTGATCGGCTAAGGCGTTCAGCGTTTCCTCCACCCCGGCGTCGTAGGATGGGCCTTGATCCCGTTCCGGGCGCAACTCGGCTAAGAAGGCTTTACGAAAGGCATCCGCAGCGAACAAGCCGTGCAGATAACTGCCCCGCACCAAGCCATCAAAGCTGGCGGCACTGCCAGGCTCCAGCCAGGGGCGATCCGCACCATCAGTGCGGCCCATGTGCATCTCATAGCCCTCAACCGCAGTGTCCTGCCACGTCATCTCCACCCGCGCCAGCCGCTTATCCCCGGCCATCACCGTGTCCACGTCCAAGAGGCACAGGCCCGCTTCCTCAGCGGGGGGGCCTTCCACTCCGTCTGGGTCGCGCACCATCTTCCCCAGCATCTGATAACCCGCGCAGACTCCCAGCACCCGCCCACCACGCCGCACATGCGCCCGAATGTCGCCGTCCCAGCCCTGGGCCTTGAGAAACCGCAGATCGGCGATGGTGGACTTGGAGCCGGGCAGGATGGCCAGATCGCACAGAGGCAGGGGCTGGCCCGCCTCCACATAACTCAAGGCCACGTCCGGCTCGGCGGCGAGTGGGTCAAAGTCGTCGAAGTTGGCGATGCGCGGGGTGCGCAGCACCGCAATACGGATGGGCGCGTCGCGTTCGGTGGTGGGCCGAGCTAACGCCATGCCGTCTTCCTGGGGAAGCGTCCCGGCGGGCGCGAACCAAGGAACCACCCCCAGGCAGGGCCAGCCGGTGCGCCGCACAATCTCAGAGGTCGCACCCTCAAACAGCTTGGGATCACCCCGGAACTTGTTGATGATGAACCCCCTGACCAAAGCCCGCTCAGAAGGATCAAGCACCACATGGGTGCCGACTAGGGCGGCGATAACCCCGCCCCTCTCCACATCGGCGACCAGCACGACGGGGGCTTGAGCGGCCAGGGCAAAGCCCATATTGGCGATGTCGCCCGCCCGAAGGTTGATCTCCGCCGGACTGCCCGCCCCTTCCACCAGGACCAGATCGGCCTCGGCCTCCAGGTGGGCGAAGCTGTC
>Ga0208863_1001803_pt1 | contig 12325 bp, 12 predicted proteins | sample RifOxyD3_FD_184040 | JGI IMG/M metagenome (GOLD analysis project Ga0208863, IMG submission 184040) | Soil microbial communities from Rifle, Colorado - Rifle Oxygen_injection D3 (SPAdes) | ecosystem: Environmental > Terrestrial > Deep subsurface > Rock core/Sediment | place: Rifle, Colorado...
CCTGAAGCTACTACTATAAGCGGATTTGACTCGACAAAGGGCGACATAGCCTCGCCAAGGTCACTTAAGCTCGAATGCAAGATTGGCAGCCAATTACGCAGAGTGTTTGATAGTTTGTGCTTATTCTCTACGCTTTGCGTCTGTTTTAATGCCGCCATCTTTTTTTAAGCCCTAAAGCTTAAACTCCTCGCCAAGATAGTGTTTGCGAACATCGGCATTTTGTCCTATCTCGGCACTTGTTCCGCTAGCTAGCAGCGAACCTGATTTTATAACATAAGCTCTGTCGCAAACATCCAGCGTTTCACGAACATTGTGATCCGTTATCAAAACACCTATTCCATAAGATACAAGCTGTTTTATGACTGTCTGGATATCCATAACGGCAATGGGGTCTACGCCTGCAAAAGGTTCATCAAGAAGTAAAAATTTCGGCTCATTTACCAAAGCACGGGCAATCTCGACACGGCGACGCTCTCCGCCGCTGAGGCTCACTCCCTTGCGATAGCGAATCGGTTCTATGTTGAACATGTCAAGCAGTTCTAAGATCCTCTTCTCTTGCGCATCTTTGTCTTTTATCTTTACCTCTGCGGCAATGAGAAGATTTTCTTCAACAGTAAGGTCTTTAAAGATAGAAGCCTCTTGAGGAAGGTAACCGATGCCCTTTAACGCTCTTTGATGAAGAGGCATTCCTGAGAGATTTTCATCATCAAAAAAAACTTCTCCGCCGCTTGACTCCACAAGCCCGCAAATCATATAAAATGTAGTAGTTTTTCCTGCTCCGTTTGGTCCTAAAAGTCCTACAACTTCACCGCTTCTCACCTCAAGGCTCATACCTTTTACTATCTCTAAATCTTTTATCTTTTTCTTTAAATCTACTGCTTTTAGTATATGCATGTCGTGTACTCTCTTTTGTCATCGGAAATTTTTTCTATATCTATCGTCATGATGTCTATCCCTGCAGAGCTGAGAATCTTAACTAACTCATCATCACCCCACTCTACAAAATGAAGTCCATCCCTCTCCAGCTCTTCTAACATTCCCAAAGAGATAAAATGTTCCAGTCCATGATTGTACATGTCATAATGAAAAACTCTCTCTTTGTAACAGTGTTGAAGTGAAAATGTAGGCGATGTAACTTCTTCGTCAACCCCCAAAAACTTAGCCATTTTCTTTACAAAAGTTGTCTTTCCGGCTGCGAGATTTCCTCTTAAAATAACTACTCCATGTGTAAAATCATTAGCGATATCTTCTATCATGCCGTCCATTTCATCCAAAGTGACTATATACTTTTTCATAATTTATTTGATATCTCGATAATTTGTTTTAATTTCTCTTTTGCTTTTGTGCTTTTAATAGCTTCTCTTGCCATCTCTAACCCATCTTGCATATCACGTGCCAAGCCGTCCACCATCAAAGCTGCCGCCGCATTTATAAGTACGATATCTCTCTGTGCATCGCTAGATCTGCCCTCAAAAATATTATGCAAAATTTGTGCGTTCTCTGCACCGTCGCCTCCTATAATAGCACTTAGAGGAGCTTTTTTTATGCCGTACTCCTGCGGATCGATGATAAACTCATGTACAGCTCCGCCCTCAAGCCGTGAAGCGTATGAAATATCGCTTATGCTTATCTCATCCATACCTTCTAACGAACTGACTACTATCGTAGAAGTTGCACCGTTAATGCGCAGTGCCTCTGCTATTTTTGGAACAAAAGATTTGTTAAAAACACCAAGAAGCGACTTTTTTGTTCCGGCAGGATTTGTAAGAGGTCCTAAGATGTTAAATATCGTCTTATCAGGTATGGTTTTTCTGATGGGCATGATAAATTTCATGGCAGGATGATGATTTTGTGCAAACATAAAAGTAAATCCGCACTCTTCTAAAAGCCTCGCACTATTTTCAATACTCAAATCAAGACGAATACCCAATTTTTCAAACATATCGGCACTGCCTGATTTTGAGGTAACTGAGCGGCTTCCATGCTTTGCGACCATGCTTCCGCATGATGCCACAAGCAGGGAGACGGTAGATGAAATATTGAAACTCCCTATTTTGTCGCCTCCCGTGCCTACTATATCTATGACTTTAGAGCGAAGATCGTCCGATATGGGGAGAGGAATCGCATGAGAGCGCATAACCTCGGCGGCAGCGGCGATAGTCTCTACATTCGTGCTCTCATCAAGCTTTACACTCAGTAAAAACTCTCTCATCTCCTTATCGTTCATCTCATGATTGAAAAGCAGCATAAAATATTGTTTTGCTTCGTTATAATTCATGCAATCTCCTCAATGTACTCATTTTGTAAACTCTTAGGCGTTGATTTTGCAGTCGGAATTTTTAAAATTTTATACTTTTTCACCGACTCAAGATAGTTTATAGTAATGACAGAACCAACTTCAATATTTTTGCTAGCCTTTGCGACTACGCCGTTTACCAGCACTACACCGCTCTCTATCATATCTTGAGATACGGAGCGTCTTTTTGTAATATTTACGGAATTTAAAAATTTATCTACTCTCATATACACCTGCAAAATAATGTTTTTTGTATTGTAGAGTATTAAAACTGAAAAGAATGTAAGAGTTGGAACATTTTTTGCATTGACTGTTTCTTATCTGCTTGCCAAGTTGTTCTTAAATATTAAAATGTGATTTTTTCACTCAAATTCCACTCCCTTAGGAAGTTTTTTCGGTGCTTTTATGCGAAGCTGTTTATGGATGCTTTCTCGTCCGTAAACCACCTCAAAGTTGGATGTGCTTACACCAAACTCTTTTGCCAAAAAATTGACCATGTAGTCGGTTGCTTTTCCTGCTACGGGCTGGGCTTTTACGCTTACTTTTAGCTGATTGCCCTTTACCTTTCCGATGGCATCTCTCTTTGCCGCAGGTGTTCCTAAGATGTTTATAACAAGCACATCGCCCTGCCACTCATAAAAAACATGAGCTAGATTTTTTGCTTTCATTAGAAAAACAACCAAACAAGAAGTGCTAAGCCGATAGAGAGATTTAAAAAACTCATTCCCTCTTCAAAGAGCATAACCAAGAGTTCATAATACTGTTTTTCAGAAAAATCATGAGGTAGTAAAAGCTCATTTTTTGCAAACTCTGTAATATCAGCACCCCAGATGTAAGCAATAATCTCAGGAACGATAAAAAAGAGTACGACTCCGCTTATCCCCCATAGATTTTTCTGTGGTTTCATCGACTGCAATGCTTTTTGAGTATGTGGGTTTTTAGCTATTTCTATGGCTTTTGCTTTGATTTTATGTCTCATTTATCTTTTCTCTTTTAACATGTAAAGATTTTCATCTCTTGCAACTCTTTACAAAGCTCTTTTACAAGCTCCTCTTCGCTTGGCAGATAGAGTTGGTATTTACTTGCCAAAATGGTTTGATTATTTTTAGGAAGTGTATATTGACTTTGGTTCAATTGTGAACACACTGTGTTCGCAATTGGAAATATTCTATTGTTCCAATAGAACAAAACCCTTTGATAATCAACCACTTTTATGGCCTTTTCTTGTGAAGTGGCTATAAGATTTTTTATATCATTTGTCAGGTTTGTAGTTTGCAGTTGTATGTTCACTTCTCACCCTCCACAATATTAGTTATTTCAATATTCCAGACATTGTCTGGATTTTTGAAAACTTGATATAAAAAATCTCATTTAACACAAACTTTACAAACTTCAATCTTTTTCACCGAGACAACTCATAAATTCTCTCAGGTGCTATGTCTGCACCGTTTGCCCACTCTATCGTGTTTGCATTGAGCTTGAAATTTTTGAAAAACTCAACATCTTTGAGAGGCGCAAAAATGCCTGTCTCTTTTTTTGCCATAAGATACTCTTTCAAATCGGCTTCTTTTCTTACCTGCTCTTTTTTACTGGCTTTATAATCACTTATTTCAAAAAGAAGTTGCAGTTTAAAATCTTTTATGTATGTTGCTTCTATAATGTTTATCATTTTTTTACTCCTTAAACGAGAGGTTCTATCTTTTTTAACGGTTGCTCTTCTCTTGCAAGATTCCAATCTTCCATCAAATCTTCTCTATGTTCATCAGCCCATTCAAGAACTAGATTTTTTACTTTTTTTGGTAAATTGCCTTCACTCATTCTAAGCTCTTTTATCAAAAATACTCCCTCATATTCACCATATCTAGCATGAAAGTGAGGCGGATTGTGTTCGTCATAGTTGAATGTTATAATTATTCCTAAAAATCTACAAACCTCTGGCATTTACTTTTCTCCTTTTATAATTTTTATCTTCATCGGCTAAATTATTTTACAATCTTCTCTAATTTTTCTATGACTTCTATTGCTTCCACAAGTTCTTTTTTGTAGATTACCACATCATTATGATGAGAACCACTGTTTAAAATTGTTTTTCGATAGGTTTGCAACTTTGTTAAACTGTTAATAATTGCTTGATTTTTTGATGTTGCCTTTGCATTTTCAAAAGAGATGGCATTTTGGATTAATCCATTCAAATCTAACTCTTTACAATTTTTATTTACTAATTTTTCAGGCGGTAAAAATTTACATAAAAGTTTTTCACTACATTGTCTAAGCAAATTGGCGCAGCAATCATAATTTTTAAGATGTTTTTGAAGTTTTGCTTGTTCCATCAAGCTATTTGATGCTTTTAAAAACGGTACTTCATATCCGTCAGTATGCTTATCTACATAAATCTCAAAAGCTCTCCACTCCATTTTCTCTTTAAATATTTCAAAAAGCCCTTTGTCATGCGTGAAGAAAAATATCTGATACTCACTAAATTCATATTTCAAAATATCTACCAAATGCATTCGATTGTTCATATCAAGTGAAATCAGCAAATCATCCAAAACTAAAATCTTCAAACTTTCATCTTGTAGATAAGAGAACTGTTTTTTGATGATGGCAAAATAAACGCTCATGGCAAGTGCGGACAACCTTGCTTCATTTAAAAAAAGATGAAATTTTCCTGTATCTTGCTCAAAATAGTCTATTTTTAAAAATACCGTTTTATCAAAACCATCAAAAAGTATCTCTCGGATTTTGAAGTTATGGTCAAACTTTTCTAGTGCTAAATTTATCTCTTTTAGCAAAACGACATTAATTATTTTTTTAAATTCAGCAAAATATTTTTCACCCTTTAAAGAACTTAATGTTTTATCTTCTCCTATAGGATACTCTTCCAAAATTGTCTCAAAAAAGCTATAAAGATTTTTTTCATCATTTGCCGATTGCTCATTGTATGATACTTGCAATAGTTTTTGATAGTTGAGCATCGGCTTAAAAATAGAGAGATTTTTTATAAAAACATTGTTTTCATCAACTTCCAAATAATCTTTTTCGATTTTTGCTGTTTTGCCATTATCAAATTCAAACTCTAAAAAAGTATCGGTATCGTTGGAAAATTTATTGACACATGCTTCAAACTCTTCGGGCATAATTTTTTTCTTTGCCAAAAACTCAAAAGCTTTAAAGAGGGAGCTTTTACCGCTTCCGTTTTCTCCATAAATCAAAACATTTTTGCTATCTATTTTAAAGATGTTATTTTGCTCATCATCCGTAAAAAATCTAAAGTTATTGAGCTGTATGGAGTTTATTTTGATTGGTTTAACTTGTGGCACTTTTATCTCCTCAACCTTTTTATTTTCCGTTTCACCACTACTTTTTTTTGAGCTGTTTTGAGGTATCAGTAAATTTAAACCAAGAGCATTGTCAAAATAACTTCCAAGGGTTTCTTTTGGGATTTGTGAAGTTGTAAGTGTCGAAAAAGTATCTGCTAGTTGATTATGAATATCTTGATGCGTATATGCTTTGAATTGCTTCTCGTAATCTTCCAAATACGAATGATTTGTGCCAAGGGCTTTCATCATTTCTTCTGTAGTACTTGCTATTGTGGACAACGAATGATTTGAATCAATTTTTTTCATCATTTCTTCCATTGTGCTGGTTGCTGTAAGCGATGCAATACTACTTATGGCATTCTTTTTTGCTATCGCTTCTAATGAACTTTCTTCTAAAAGCTTTTGATAAGCATCTATCCAGCTATTTTTCAACTCTCCGCCCATTGCCAAAAGTTCCAATCTCTCTTTTTCACTCATCTTTTTTCTCCATTGATAACTTCTACTTCAGCTACATTTCTACTAAACAACAATCCTCTTTTTATACCTTTTTCTTCGTCCATCACATTTTTGAGTGTTTTGATGTACTCTATCTTGAACTCATCGCTATCATGTTTGCCAAAAGGTTTTATGAGTTTGGCTACCTCATCAAAAATATAGCAATCATGTTTTTTCATGGACTCTGTAAAATAAAGTCCATACACCATGACATCAACTACCCATTCAAAAAACTTTGCTTCATCTTCTAGGCTTTGAGATTTTGCGAAAATGATGTAATCCACCAAAATCTCAAACGGTTTTGTGTCTTCGATATTTTCTATTTTTGGGAGAGGGAAAGGCTCTAAATATGTAGATTTGTAATAGTAATAACCCCCACTAAAAACAGCACTTGTATTTTGAATATAAAACCAAAGGACTTTAGAATTTAAAATTGCAAGGTAAAACTTGTAGCTTTCTTCGATATTGCTATTTTTTATTAATCCATAACCACCTGCATCTGAATAAAACTCTCCATTCTGATCATAAGTTAATTGCCCACCCAAAGACAACTGAGGTGTAATCAACTTCTCCTTATCAAACAAAGTTAGATTTTTAGGGTAAATATATCTATACCAAAACTCATCGTTTTGAAGTCTTCCGCTCTCTCTATCTCTCAAAACACTTTCACACTCTTTAAGATACACATACCCTTTTGGAAACAGCCTTTGTAACTCTTTTTCGCTATAAAGTTCCGCTTTTTCTTTGCCATTTACTATTGTTTTAAAATATGGAAATATTATAACTTTATCTGTTTTTAATATGGCATATTTTTTTATGTCCTTACCTTTTAGTGCAGGTTTAACTAACTCTTTTTCTATGCTTATTCGTCTATCCAACTCTTTTGAGTACCCTTCAATCATTTCATTATTTTCAATGCACTCACTCAAAAAATAGACGCTATCTTTGCTTGTTGCTATTCCTTGAAAAATCTTTTCAAACACATCACTAACTCGCAAAGGTTGCTCATCTAGTTTCGCCAAAACTTTTGCAATTTTGTTATCGCTAAAAGTCCAAGCGTCACCGCTTAGTTTTTCATTTTTTGTGATGGTGTATTTGTCGTCGGTTATGGAGTCTAAAAACGCTTTGAGGTCGCTATTTGTTTGCAAATCTTTCTCTAGCCCAATGTAGCGAACCGTGTCAGATTTGTTTTTAAACCATACAAGCGATGTATAAGTAGAAGCGTTAAAAACTTGATACTCCCGAAAAGAGATAAATTTAAAAAACTTCTCTTTTGCAACTTCTCGAAGTCCTTTTCCAAAGGCACTGTTTACCCATTTGTGTGGCATGATGAAATTGACAAGCCCATTTTTACCCAAAAGTTTTATGGCTCGTTCTGTAAAAATAACATATAAATCATAACTTCCCGTAGCCGATTTGTAGAGTTTTTTATATTTTTCAGACTCTATTTTGTCTATGCCTTGCACTCTCAAATACGGCGGATTGCCGATGACGATGTCAAACCCGTCTTTGATATTAAACATAAAATCACTGTCAAAAAATCCTGCCACACTTACGGGGTCAAACGGATTGTAGTCTGTGAGCTTGTTTTCTAAAGCTGAGAGTAGATTGGTCGCTTCTTCTTCCTCAAACATCTTCTTTTGCATCTCTGCATATTCTTTTTTAATTACTTTTTTTCGCTCACCGCTTGCTTCAAAATACTCATTTTTAAGCTTTAGCAAATCACCTTCGAGCATAAAGTACTCTAAAGTTGCAAGTTGATTGTTTTTTGGTTTTGGCAAAAGAGAGTTAGCACAAACAAATTTAAACTCCAAGTTTGGCAACGGTTCAGGCTCTCCCTCTTCATCGACTATGAGTGAAAGAAAAAATCTGAGCTTGCTTATCTCTATGGCGATAGGTTGGATGTCTATGCCGTAAATGGTGTTTTTGATGATAGAGAGTTTTCTTATGTAGTTTTTGTTTCTGTTTTTATGTGCATCTTTGAACTCTTTACTTTGGAGCTTAAACCAAATGGTCGCATCCTCATCGATGAGTTCCAAAATCTTCACTATTCTTTGCAAAAGTCCCATCGGAAAAGCACCTGAGCCACATGCAGGGTCAAGGATTTTGAGTTCAAAAATAGCAGATAATATTTTGGTTTTATCGTAATCATGTGAGGGTTCTTGATTTTTAAAGATAATGGTTTTTAAAACCTCTTCATCTATATCTGTTTTAGTTTTAATGTACTCTAAAAGTGAGCTATTTACCATGTACTCAACTATCTCACGGGGCGTGTAGTAGCTTCCTGTGGATTTTCTTGCATTTTGGCTTGTCTCGGGGTTTATCTCGGCAAGGAGGTTTTCAAAGATGCGTCCTAACATTTCAGGGTCGATGGAGAGGTCGCTGTCTTCGATACTATTTTCATCTATGGTAAAATTGAACTGATTTAGATGCTCATAAAGCTCACTAAAAAATCTATCATCCACCTTCAAAATATGAGCATATCTACTCTCATCGCCATTCCATTCATAAAAGTCAAGATTTAAAGGCTCAAACAACCCACCATTTAGAAATGGAATTGAATCATTTACAAACTCTTTTTTTCGCTCAACTTTTTGGGTGTTGAGCTGTTCAAAAAAGAGAGGCTCAAGTTTTTCGTGATAGTAATCTTGACATGTTAAAAATATATCATCAGGGATGAGAACTTTTTTATTTAAAAATTTGATAAATAAAATCCGCCCGATGAGTCTGATGGCAAACTCTTTTTTGTCATTATCGCTGTTGGTGGGATATGTGAGGTGCTCGCCAAGAAGTTTTTCGTACTCTTTTACAAGTCCTTTGTAAAACTCTTTTGTGACGCTCTCTACGCTAAACGCTTTTTCAAGTTCTACAATTTTTGGATATTTGAGGTTTTTTAGTTGTTCTTGTGCTGTTTTTATCTTCTCGTTGCCAAGTAAGAATGTAAATCTTTTTTGGCTTGTTGTCTCTTTTTTATGAGTTTCATCATAGCTAAATCGTATGAAAGAGAGACGCCAAACCTTCTGAAGCGGATGGTAAAAAGCACCTATCGCACCGTCTAGCATATGTTCATCTGCATATTTTTTAAGTTCTTTATGAAAACCTACACGGCTGTTTTCAATATCTTTATGCTCATGTACTTCAAAAACAAAAAAACCAATCTCACTTTTATCATCAAGTCTTACCTTACCGAGATACTCATCTTCTGCCAAGTTCGGAGCAAAACCGTAAAAGCGTTCCGAGATAAATTTTATGAACTCTTGCTTATTAAAAGCTGATTGTAAAAATTGTTTTAGTTCCATTGGTTACCTTCATCTTGATTGTTTTCACATTTTTGTATTATTTTTTCAAGCATAAATTCGATTTCTTCCAAAGAATAAAATATTGCTGTATTATTTTTTATTTTTTCTATTTGAGATGCGACAAACTCTCTATCTTTGAGGTATTGTTGATTTTCACTTAAAACAGTATTTATCAAAATATTTCCCTAAAAAATTTATAGCTCACCCCATGCCTCATCTTCACTGTTATCCCAAGTTTTTACCATTGAAGCTGTTTGTAAATCTTTAAATTCATTTACACCAACAAAACTTTCACTCAAAATGATATCTATTTTCAGCTCTATCTTCTCATCATTTTCATCTTTTTCGCCTAAAGAGTAATGTTTAGAGAGTTTTTCAAGTTCCGCCATTATCTCAAAAGGTTTTGCGGTTTTGGAGATTTTTGTTAGTTCTTTTGAGATATTTAGTATCTGTCCAACTCGCACAATCTCTAAAAACTGTTCATAGTACTCAGGTGAAATAAACCCTTTTGCAAACCATGATTTAAGTAGCGTAATTGCTCCTTTGTCGGTTTTGTGCTCTACTTTTATATTGTCTGTTTGTAACTCGGTAACAGTTTTTATAAGCTCATAGTCAAAGTAGTTATGTGCCGCTTCTACATGTTTGTAGTGAAGTGCTTGAAGTGGGAGTTTTGGCTTCTCTTCTCTTGATGCTCTTAGGTTTGTTGCCATCTCTACAAAATTGATAGCTTTTACCTCATCTTCTACTTTATAGTAGTTTTTTGAATCACTGTTTTTTATAAATACAAAGCTTTTTTCGCCATCTTTTTTTGCTCTTTGAACTCTTAGTTTTTGTGGAAGTTTTTGCATATCTTTAAATGTTTTTGGGTTTGCCTCTTTAAACTCTCGTAACTCTTCTAAAAATGTAAGCTCTTCATCGATGGCGCTCTCCGTGTTCTCTTCAAAAAGTGTAACAGAACCGACCTCTTCTGCTTTTGTGTAAATCTTGCTATCTTCGCCCAAAGAGTGATGAAAGGTTTGAAGTTTTATAAACGCTTTTTTAGAGAGTTCTATGAGCTTTTCACTCTGTGCGGTGGGTTTGAAGTTGTAAACAAATATCTCGCTATGTTTTGTGCCTATGCGGTTGATGCGCCCTATGCGCTGCATAAGCCTCGTCGCATTCCATGGGATGTCATAGTTGTAAATGATGTTGCTTCGGTGCATGTTTACACCCTCGCTTAGTGTATCGGTGGAGATGATGGTAGAGAAATCATTTTTTTTATCATCATAGTTAGCATCAAAATTTTCTCTTATAGTATCTTTGAGTTTATCTCTATTTCCTCCATGGACTACTAAAACTTTTTTATCGTTTATGGATTTTTCTAGGTAGAGTGCCGTCTGCTTTGACTCTGTAAAAACAACTCTTTTTTCATTTTTGTTGGCTTTTAAAATCTCTTTAAATCTCTCTAATTTTGGGTCATTTATAACACTTTCCCAAATATGTGAAAGATACTCCAAAAGCACCAAATCACTTTTGAGTTTTGGCAGATACTCTTTGCTAAACTCACTCGGAGCGAACTCTAAAATTTTCTCATCTTCAAGCAGTTTTTCGATAATACGCTCTGCATCATCTTCATGTTCATCCAAAATATCAAAGAAATTTATCTTTGCATTTGGCAGTAAAACTCTTCCATCTTCAAACATGGCTATAAACTTTTCAAGATTGTTTTTTTGCTTGTTTATGGTTGATTTAAAGGCATGAAATGAACTCTCTAGCCTTTTAATGAGCATAGTTTGCATCATGACGGCTAAGTTTTGCGAACTCATCTCCAAAAAGCCCTCTTGCATGTTGCCAAATTTTTGCTGTGCCGCACGAGAGAGATTTGCAGCTGCTTTGTATCTTGCATAAGAGAGCTTTTCCGTCAAAATCTCAACCGATTCATAAAAGATTTTTGCCGTCTCATCATCTAAAAAGTACTCAAGTTCTTCAACTTCGTTTATGCGGGGAATGGTTAAACCTTGCTCTTTTATATCTTCACTATATCTTTTGATGGTTTGGATGTCTGACCTTGTGCGACGCACCATCACTTCTCTAAGTATGTTGTCACGCACTTTTGCCGATAGTGCTTTGAGCCGTGGCATGTCTATGCTTTTTGCATCTTTGTCATTTTTGATAAGCTCTTTATACTCTTTGTCAATTCCAGCAAAAAAGCTCTCCAAATTTGGGAACGAATCTATCGTACTTTTTCTCTTGCTTTGAAAAAGGTAGAGTTGATTTGCCAAATCTTGCGGCTTGTTGTTGAGTGGTGTAGCTGAGATAAGAATGATTTTTTTCTTATATCTGCTTCGTTCTTTACAAATTCTCTCTAATTCTTTATAGCGTGAAGTAGCAAAATTTTTGAATTTATGAGATTCATCGATGATGACTGTCTCAAACTCTGAAGTATCTTTTATCTTTTCAAGCTCACCATAAGAGTAAAATTTAAAATGCCTAATTGAGCCTATTTGGAACTTTTTAAATGTCTCTTCCCACTCTTTTCTGATGGATGGCGGAGCGATGATAAGCACATGTCCTTTTGTGCTAAAGAGAAGTTTTTTAACTACCATAGCACATGTAACTGTTTTGCCAAGACCAACGACATCAGAGAGAAAAAAGCCGCCATGTTTTTTGATTTTGGCTAAACCCTCATTGACTGCGTCTATCTGATAAGCCAACTTTTTATAGCCCTTTGGCAGGTCATCTGCAACACTTGCATTAAACTCTACACGCTCTTCAAAATGCTCTATCAAAAACTTCAAGTAAAGTTCATAAGGTGTTATCTCTTTTAAGTAACTCTCCTCTTTTATGGTCTCTATCTCGCCATGTGTTATCTCAACTGCATTTTCCCATAACTTCTCAAACTCAGCCAAACTAAAAGCTATCTCATCACTGTCTCT
>Ga0208863_1001805_pt1 | contig 12323 bp, 7 predicted proteins | sample RifOxyD3_FD_184040 | JGI IMG/M metagenome (GOLD analysis project Ga0208863, IMG submission 184040) | Soil microbial communities from Rifle, Colorado - Rifle Oxygen_injection D3 (SPAdes) | ecosystem: Environmental > Terrestrial > Deep subsurface > Rock core/Sediment | place: Rifle, Colorado...
TCTGTCCCCATTTTTACTCCCACCCATATCAGTATTGAGGGTAGCAAGCATGCGGAAATTCAGATCAGGCAACAAGTCCGTGGTTTATGGAGCGCTTACTTTCCAAGTGAGAAAATTCTACTTCTAATCGCAACTAATTTCAGGGGGGATTACCGTGGAACTTGAACGACTGGTGTCTGTGGTACAGCAGACGTTCGCGTGCAGAACGGCTGGCTTCCCCAAGTCGGCCTAACCGGACCTTGGCGGTTTGCTGAGAAAGTGCTCGGGTTAGCTTCCTGGAACGTCCGCTTCAGGAAATTTTGAATGTACTGCCGAGACACCGGAAGTTTGATTTATCGAATACAAATATTTATGGCTGACTATTACACAATAATTAACACGCACTCAGTGATACAAGAAGCTAGAAAATATTTTATGATTTATTTTTTGGTGATTTTTTGACCAATAAATGGCACATATATTGGTTTACCGTAACATACTGGCCAAGAGAAATGAATCCGTATTTGTGGAGTTTTAACTTTACCATGCCAAGGGCAAAAAAGTTTCTCACCCGCGTTATTTGGATGTCTGAAAGTTAATTCATCTTCAAAATCAGTTTTTTCACTATTTGACGAATCACTAAACCACGCTTTATCACCAGTAAAATGCTCCTGATATAAACGGTGTCCTTCTTCTGTCCTGTGACCTTGGGCATCGAAGCAAGTTTTAAATTTATCCAATAGCTTTAGAAGTTCAATAATTCGCTTTGCTGCTCCATCAACAAAAGGATGTAAATATAAGGGGTCAAAACTATTTGCTGCAAAAGTCAGATTAGGACATCGTCTCGGCATAATTCCAGCGAGTTGTTGCCAAGACGTTACTGGTGAGTCTGCAATCTGCAGCGAGTTATCAATACTATCAAGGTTCCAATGATTAGTGACCTCGATAAGAATGGCCGAAGCATCACGATGCCAATCTACAATAATTGGGTTGATTTGCCAATCTGAGGGTTGAAAACTAAAAGTCTGATAATTATTCCCAGTGAAAGAACGATATGCCGCTTCGCCCAACCCTGTATCAGTAACTATCTGTGTTTGAAACGCCAACCAATCATCTGCGTCATGCTGGCGACTATCCTCCCAAAAAGGACCTTCTTTAGTTAGCCAGGACATAATTGCCCGACGTTTATTGCTATCGAGTTGAGCAACCACTTGTTGTAAGCCTAATTTCTGCGTTACTTGTCTTTCTGTAAAATTTCGATGGCAACGTAACTCCCTTCCAAATTGGCGTATTTTTGCACGTGCCAACATCACGGTATCTATGGCAAATTGAAAATCTTGTTTATCGGAAAATTGTCCATGCAGCGACAGCTCATTAAGTAGGATTTCCATTATCCCCATCCGGCAAAATGATTCATGTCTTTATCAAATTGGTCAAAAAACCCATCCGGCCAGCTATCAATATTGCCATCAACACTGATTTGCGGACTAACAACCTGAGGTATATCAACAGAACATGCTCTGAAAAAATGTAATGCCACTTTCTCAGGTGAAATGCCATTTCTTTTCACAAAACGTCGAACGCCGTTAAGAATATGGTCACTATGGGTTTCAATAATAACCTGTACACCCGCGCTGGCCACTTTCGCCAAAAAAATTCCCATTAATGCCTGCCCCGCTGGGTGTAAATGCACTTCAGGATTTTCAATCAGCAAAATATCTTCTTTTTTAGCAGACAACGCCGCAATGACTATAGGCAAAACTTGTGTTAGGCCAAAACCAACATTTGTAGGAAGATGGAAATTTCCTCGCGTAGAGGTTCGTAATCGTAATGTCACTGAATTAACATTTAAGACCTTTTCGACGGCCAAACCACATTCTGGAAAAAACTGTTGCATCCAAGCAGTGACTTGGTGGAATAATGTAATTCTCTTTTCACCGTCACACATCAATTCTTCCAAGATAGACTCATCACGCCCTATATGAAATAACCCAACTGCGTGTTCGCCCTTGGCTCCTACAACGGGGGCGACTTGCTTATCTTCAAACGGATAAATTTCACGCGGCCCAATACGTTCAGCTGTAATGTAGGTCAAACTTTTTAAGCGATAAAGCAATTCTTCTATGTCGTTATTGATAGATAGCGACAAAGGTACTAAATGGTGCAATGTATCTTGATAGTTTGGAAGCCTGCTGATTTTTTCAACATGTTGGTTTATTTCCACATTAAACGAACCTGTCTCACAATTTTTTATATAACTAACAGCTAATGACTGCTCATTACGATCTCCATTTCCCACAAAAGACCATGCGATTTTCTCTTTATCATTTGCAATTGCAATTTCAAAAACTCTCCCACCTATCTGTTCATTAACAACATCAGACACTGTTCCTAGCTTGAGAGACTGTCCATTCAACATTAATCGATTTGACCATTCATGTTCACGCATTGTTTGATGTAATAACACTAAGGCCTGCAAGATGGATGATTTACCAGATGCGTTAGTGCCAGATAAAAGTGTGAGTGGAGCCAAAGGCAAATATAGCTCTTCAAAGCATTTAAAATAGCGAAGATAAAGATGATTAAGCATGAAAAATTTCCCCAAGCATTTTAGTAACTGCCTTAAAACGATGGGTTACACTGCGCGAACTATTAGTTCCCAGAGTAATAGAGTCAACAAACTGCTTATTGTTTAGTAAATCATAAAAACGTTCTTTAAGTACATTTTCATGAAGCTTAATTTGCGCCAGAGAATAATTGGCTAAACCTACAGTCATCACATCCCAAAGAGAAACATTCAAAACCCCACGTTTAGTTTGTTCTGGGCTATGCTTGCGGAATGCTTGCTCATGAAAAAGGTACTGGTTATTAATCAACGAATTTTTAAGTTTATTAGACAGTTCTGATAATTCTGCGTCGTCTAATTGATTCATTTTCTTTAACGCCTCAGCTAACCATTCATCCATATCACCTTTGTAAATTACGGTTCCCTTAACGTTATAAAGTGGCAATAATTGAAAAGCACAAAAACGGTTGACACACTCCCGATCGCGCATAGTTTTGGATTTTAGACTATTGCCAGTTACCGATTTAAATAATTGCTTCCCCGCCACATCCTTTAAAAAGCGAGTCGCTTTCCCGCTATATAAACAATTACGCATTTGCTGTCTTGTTAGAACTTCACCACTGTTTACTCGCTCAAATATATCTAATCTAGCGCGCTCAGGGACTTTAGAATCAATAACATATAGTATTAAATTGCAATCCTCAATTCGATTTTGCAACTTGGGCGAGAGTTCTTTAAATAGCTTTTTATGTAAATCGGGCTGTTTAGGCAATTTCAAACGAAAATCGTCATCGAGAAAGCGTTTAAAAGTAGATAAGCGTTGCAAGCCATCTACCACAATCATTTTTCCTTGGCTATCTTCACCTAAATAAAATACAGGTAAGGGGATTCGCATTAGCACCGATTCAATTAACTTACTTTGCTTATCTTCTTCCCAAACAAAATCACGCTGAAAATCGGGATTCATAATAAACCCCCCCGCATTGATGCGCCGTATCACGTCAAAAACAGTACGAGACTCATTCCTGATTAATAAAGTATCGATCGGATACTCTCCAAGAGAAGCATCCTCGTCTTTATCAAGACCTTCAATCTCATCACCTTCGATACGTTCCATTTCATTCTCGCTTATATTTTTATTTCTAGATTCTATTGGTATTTCATTGCAGCAATAAAACACTAGCGCCACACAGCGGACATCAAAATACTGGGTAAATATACCATGATGTATGCACGCTTCATGGATTACAGCAGACTGATTTATAGTTGTGCGGCTGACTGTATTGCCAGCCACCCCCCTCGCAAACCTTTATATTTCGCTCTGCTCAGATATTTCTAAGGCATCGTCGACCTCAATTCCCAAGTATCGAACCGTGCTCTCAAGTCGGCTGTGACCGAGTAAAAGTTGTACTGCACGAAGGTTCTTGGTTCTCGGTACTGCGCTCGTTGGCGCAATCGGAGCGTTGTGGAATAGTAGAAAAAAGGTGGTTAAAGCTGATGGCCTTGACCTGTAACAATTTACCTTCATGGACGCTCGGGTAGTGGACCATATGTTTCTGCTGGCCAAGCCACAGTGAAGCCATTCTCGTCATAGCCACTGTAAGCTAAGTAGCGCCAGGCACCTTTGCTTGCCCAGACGATGTGTGGTGGGTCACCACCCAGCATCGCTTGCTCTCCTCTAGTTAGGTGAACCCAAGTGTAAAGCAGAGTACCACTTTTAGCATCCCACATGCGCATTGTGCCATCGTTACCGCAGCTCAATAAGCGTGTGCCATCGTGTGAGAAGGCGCAGGCACTGACTCTGCCTTTGTGTCCTTCAAAAGTCTGGCTTAGAGCACCGTTCAGCGTGTTCCACAGGTGCAAAACACCGTCGTTGCAACCGCTCAATATACGAGTTCCATCCGGTGAGAAGGTGCAGGTACTGACCTCGGAGTCGTGAATAGTTATGGAACTTACCTTGGTGCAACTGTGCGCGTCCCATAGACGCAAAACACCGTCTTTGCAGCCACTCAACAACAGCTTCCCATTAGGGGAAAAGGCGCAGGTGCTAACCTTATCACCGTGAATATTCATTGTACTGATTCGGATGCCGCTGAGTGCGTCCCATAGACACATAGTCAGATCATCGCTGCAACTGAGAAGATGCTCGCCATCGGGCGAAAAGACACAAGCATTGACACCACCAGCATGGCGGTCTAGTGTCCTGAGCAGCACGCCGCTTTGCGCGTCCCACAGACGCAGTGTGTGGTCGTGACCGCCGCTCAACAGTAACCTGCCGTCGGGGGAGTAGGCGCATGCATTGACACTACCCTCGTGGCCCTGCAGAGTCCTGAGCAGCACGCCGCTTTGAGCGTCCCACTGTCGCAGTGTGTCATCATTACCTCCGCTTACTAGCAACCTGCCGTCGGGGGAGTAGGCGCATGCATTGATGCCACCCTCGTGGCCTTGCAGAGTCTTGAGCAGCGCGCCGCTTTGGGCGTCCCACAGGTGCAGCGTGTCATCATTACCGCCACTAATCAACTGCTTGCCATCGGGTGAGTAGGCGCAGGTGCAGGTGTTTACCATATCACCGTGCTCTTGAGAATTCCTGAGCAGCGCACCGCTTTGAGCGTCCCACAGACGCAGTGTCTGGTCGTGACCGCCGCTCACTAGTTTCCTGCCGTCGGGGGAGTAGGCGCAGGCATTGACACTACCCTCGTGGCCTTGCAGAGTCCTGATCAGCGCGCCGCTTTGCGCGTCCCACAGGCGCAGGGTGCGGTCATCACTACCACTCACCAGTAGTCTGCCGTCGGGGGAGTAGGCGCAGGTATTGACCCAACCCGTGTGACCTTCTAGGGTTCTGATCAGCACGCCGCTTTGTGCGTCCCACAGGCGAAGTGTGTAGTCGTTGCTGCCGCTCACCAGCTGCCTGCCGTCGGGGGAGTAGGCGCATGTACTGACACTACCCTCGTGGCCTTGCAGAGTCCTGAACAAGACGCCGCTTTGCGTGTCCCACAGGCGCAGGTTACGGTCGTCACCGCCGCTCATCAGTTGCCTGCCGTCGGGGGAGTAGGCGCAGGTGTTGATCCTATCATTGTGGCCTTTCAGGGTTTTGAGCAGGACGCCACTTTGCGCGTCCCATAGGCACAGGGTGCGGTCATCACTACCACTCACCAGTAGCCTGCCGTCGGGGGAGTAGGCGCAGGTGTTGATCCTATCATTGTGGCCTTTTAGTGTTTTAAGCATGATGCCGCTTTGCGCGTCCCACAGGCACAGTGTGCAGTCGCCGCTGCCGGTAACCAGTTGCTTGCCGTCGGGAGAATAGGCGCAGGTACTGACATTACCCGCGTGTCCCTTCAGTATTTTGAGCAGGCTGCCGTTTTGCGCGTCCCACAGGCGTACCAGACAGTCTTCGCCATTGCCGCTCACCAGCTGCTTGCCGTCGGGAGAATAGGCGCAGGTGATAACCACACCGTAATGCCCTATCGCCAAATAAGCAGGGAGTTGCGCTGATAAGGATGTGCCTTCTGCTAAACAAGCCCAAGGAGGCAGTCGCTCCGTCCAGGGATGACCGCTACCTAGGTTATCGCGAACAAGTCGTAGCCCAACGAGGGAATTCGGCTCACCAGTGGTGTTCTGTAGGTTGGTAAGTCGCATCAGGGTGCCATCAAGCTTGGCTCCTGAAAAACTTGCGCGGCCAAGATCGCAGTCCTGAAACTCGGCGCCACGTAAATCTGCTCCATCGAAGCAGGCGCCAACCATATCCACACGCTCCAGCTTGGCTCGCAATAAATTGGTGTCGCACAAATTGGCTCCCTTCATGTCCAGCCGCTGTCCGTGCGGCGCGGCCAATGTCCATCCCTCCAGATTGGCGCCAGTTAGATTGAATTCCATTTTATCGTCCTTCCTCAAAGTTCGCGTAGCTGAAGTTCCATCCAGTATGCAAGAGCATTCTCGGTTCGCCCCGGTTGTGGCTGTTGCAACATATGCTTCAAGGCCTTGTCCGCCCGCTGTATGTCTTCCCTGTCACGCAGGGTGAGTAACTCTGCCATAAAATTTAGTGTTTCCTTGCTGGGTTTGGGCATATTCCAGTCGTCGAGGCGATTTTCTTGCAGCGCCCGAATCAGGTAGCGCGCTAGGAAAAACTCTAGAAACGAGGTATGAGCGAAACGATAACGGTCATCCCCCTCGCGTACCAGAAATGTAGCGGTTCGCACATCGTCTTCCAGCCTCGCCCTGTCATCTCCCACGTATGATGCCGCGAGGCGAGCATCTACCTCACCGGAAACCCAGTCTTCGAGGTCATCCACTTTCAAGCTGCGAATACCTTCACGCCACAGCTTGGCTGCCAGATTTTCCATGAGCAATGGCTTGTGGCGTTCACGAAGTTTATGCTTGCCTTCGTCCCTTGCCAGCCAGGAACGAACCACCGATTCATACAATGCGGCTGCATTGACCTTTTCTCCAGCCTCAGCTCGACGGCGCATGTCGCCAACCTGTTCAGCAATGAGGGAGAGTAGATAAGGACGCTCAGCTAGGCCTTGAAGGTCGTGTATGGAACGAATCATCTGCCAAGCTGGTTCGGCCTGATCTTTTCCTAGAGCTTTTCCTAGATATCCACGGATGCGATTTTCGTCAAAAGGCTCCAGATAGAGCAGTCGATAGTCTTTCGGCTTGATTCCTGCACGATGGCCTCCGGTGAGCATTTGTCCTTCCTGCCACACGTTTCTGAAATAGTGAGTGCGGCAGGCGATGAGCAGCTTGCCGTAAGTTGTTTCAATATTTTTATCATTAGGACTGGACGGTAATACTCGCTGAATCTGGCCGATCAGTTCACGCGCCTGCTCGGTGGATAGGTGTACTGTTTTCTCGTCCAGGCCATCGAAAATAAACAGCAACTCCCCACGCCTAGATTGCTCCACTAAGTTATCTGATTTGACTCCATGGATACCGGCGCGGCCCAGTACGTCTTCAATCATTTCCTCAAGATGGGGCACGCGACCGTCCGTCCAGGTTGGAATCTGGCGCATATCTATATACAGAGGATACGGCAGATCGGGTTCCCTAGGGCGACGCTCCAAAAGTTCTCGCGCAAACATACGACACAGGAATGTCTTACCTATACCGAAATCCCCCAGCACTGCACAGAATGACTGTTTCGAGTCTGTTAGCCAGTCACGCAGGAGTGAAAGTGCATCCTGAGTCTTGGCTTCACGCTCCATACGTGTGCGATCACCGTCGAAGGTGCGTGCTCTGCCAACATGCCCTGCCGACCATATGTATTGCTCAATATCATAATCTTTGGATTGTTGAGAATTGAACACTGCGAGTGATACATCGGCTTTAGAGGGGCCGCACTCAAGCGGCTTACCTTTTTCCTGATTTGCGCTATTAGTTGCAAAGTTGATCTCATTCTGTATCGGTTTTGAGGGCACCAGATAACCACAAGGCTGATCAGGCCCTGCCTCGACTGGCAGGAGTTGACCCAACCACCCTACCGAAGGTTTGACGCACCAACCCTGTATCCACAAGGGGCCATGTTGCACATTTTTCCAACGGTTGTTGAGGAAGCGCAGCATATCCATGTCCTCCACGCCCTCTACCACTAGCGGAATGCCTTTCTGCCGGAAAGCGGCTAGACCTTCCAAAGTCCCGTTTGTATCGTCACCACGGGCCTCAATGAGCTTTCGCGTAGTCTTGTAATCGACTTTAGCCAGAACCAACTTCCCGGTCAGAATCTTGCGTACGTCGTCCACCACATCGTTGCCATCGTCCAGTGCCAGTTCGAGCCAAGAATAGTCTGCCTTCAGATTTAGAAAGTGCCTTGCTTCCGCAAGCACGCAACTCTCATGCACCTCTAATAGCAACCTGCATGGAGGCTCACCCAGACTATCCAGCGCTATTTTCAACAAGGGCGAAGCAAGCAGTATAGGGTCTACGTTGAGGGTGAACATCTTCTTGTTCGCATCCACCAACCCGTCGGCGAGCCAGCGTTTGACCAACGTTTCGGCAGTGTGCGCGCCTGCTAGTAGCAGTCCCAGTCTGAACATATCTTCCGGGATATTAAGTTCCTTTACCAAAGCTGATAGCTTACCAAAAGGCAATCCGCCCGGTCCGTAGGCAAGGCATTCAAAACCCGTGGTGGACCGTGTGTCCACATGTGGCTTGAGTTGCACAAAAGGCTCAAGTTTTGACCCCATGCCTTTCAGCAACATGCGCGCATCGTTGCTTAGAGAAAACCAGGATTTGTGTGCATTGAGTGAAAAAAACTGTTCAATTTCCTCTGGGAAGGTAATGGCCAAGGGCGGGCTATTGGAGATGGCAGTAGGCGGTATAAAACGAGCCGAATCATAATCCGCATTGGGCTTGATCATGCGGTCACCTATCACATCAGTCGCTTCTTGTTCTCCAGCAAGCCAGCACTGCCGATCGGCGGCGGGCAGTTTGGTAAGGTCATCCACAGCCAGCTCAATAGAGATTTTCGCCTTTCCGGCTGACTTGACAAGGCGTGCACGAAAAGCGCGGGTCTGATCGCCCCGTTTTTCTGGTTTGTGGTCAGGAAACAAAATATCCTGCACCGCCTGTAAATTGAATCGTTCCTGCTCGCTAAACTGTTCGTAAAGAATTTCGACTTTAGACTTGTCAGCACCAAGTACCTGTGCGCTTAGCAAACACTTCAGACGCTGACGGCCAATGGAAGTGGAAAGGCGTGCTGTGGTCATGATGCAACTCCTTATTTCAGGCGATGGTCGCATCCTACTCGAAAAAAATTGCGAAAGCAATTGTTTATTTACGCCAGCTTTACGCGTAAATAAACAATTGCTTTTCGGAACAATTTAACTGAAGTTTCCCATTAGATTGAAATCAAGGTGTGGTAAATCGGGCGGGTAAGTGACTAAACCAGTCACCACAAACCACTGAGCTATAGCTGTCAGTGCCGGCACGGTGATTAGAGGATGTTCGGGATTTCATGGAATCATCGGCTGTCAACGAAAGCTCATTGAAAAATTGAACGACTGTAATGTCTCGGCAGTACACATTCAAAATTTCCTGAAGCGGACGCTACCACAAGCTGCGTCGGCATCGCTTTTAGAAAATCGCGACGGTCCGGTTAGGCCGATCAAGAGTCACTCATTCCCTTAAATTGAAGGTCTGCTGTCAGTAGTAAAGCTGTCAGTCAGATGTCCCCGCTTGGTGGTCGGGTATGTCTCGGCAATAGTCCGTCGCGACGGTCAGCTATCCGGCAGGTTAAATTTTGAACAGGAAAAAATCTTCAAGGGCAGGTTTGAGGCGGTGTATTATCTAAACCGTCCATAGGGAACGTGCCAATTGCCGATACTGGTGAATGACGGCTTTCTGGCAACTTATCCACACGGAATGACCTTCGGTGGGGGTATATGTGTTCACTGGTGAAAGGCAAAGTTTATGCAGCCTGGCGCAAGTAATCAAACTCCATGGAAATAAAATCCATCACCAATTGCACTTTTGGAAGATAGCGATGCCGTTTATGGCACACCAGATATAAGCTGCCGACAGCACTTGGCCCCAGATCAATATCGAGTTCCTGTAGCTTGTGCAGTTCACGCAGACCCGCATAATGGTGCAACACCTGCGGCAATATCATCGCGCCCACACCTGCCTTGCAGGCGGCCATTTGCACAATAAAATCGTCTGATGTAAACGCTGGTTTGAAGTTGGGTATCAACGCGCTTAATTCCTGGTTGGTAAGCATCTCGTCGTAAGATGCCGACCAACATATCCAGTCCAGATCGGCGATGCACGGTGACGACGAGAGCCGCGCTGCATAGGCTTTAGAGACGTACACGCGCATGGTGCTGGAAATCTCGTCCACGCATACCAGATCAGCATCGGTGGGCTTTCCCGACCGCAGTGATAAGTCTGCTTCACCGCGTCCCAGATTCAAGGTCTCTATTCCGGACAAAGCTTCGATCTGAATCTGCGGATGTTTCCGGCGTATCTTTGCGGCCAAAGGGGCGACCACTTCGTAGGCAATGCCGGGTGGCGCCGCAATCCTTACTTTCCCTTCCGGCAGATAAGTTTGTTTCTTAACGCTGAGCTCCGCCTCATTGGCCCATTCAGCCATGCTCTGCGCTGCGGGTAACAATTTTTGCCCCGCTGCTGTCAGACTCGCGCCCTGACTCTGTCGTTCAAACAGCGCTTCGCCGACCGCTTCCTCAAGCTCGGCTATTCTTCGGCTCAATGTGGGCTGTCCTAATTTCAACAAGCGAGCCGCACCGCTCAGGCTGCCTTGTTCATGTACCGCCAAAAACAGTTTCAGATCATCCCATCTCAGGTTCATATTCACTTCCGTATCAAAAAATCACGCCTATCCAATTATGGATGACTCTATCAATATTTCGCCAATTGTTAATTGATATGTGGATATGCAAGTATAGATGAACTTTTCGGAGGACTGTATGAAATCGAATCACACCCTATTGCCAGTATTGAGCTGTGCGCTTACCTTGTTATTGCAAGGCTGCCCTGTTACCAGCCATCCGTTGGGCAAGCCAGCACCAGGCAAAGCATCCAGCAGTGTCGAAATGGAACGCCTGATCGATCAGCCAGGGCCCATTCAATTAGAGGCCATCAATAGCGCCGACTGGTCCGTTTCGCTTGCCGGTTTGGTGAATCTGAAAAGCCCTGCGGCGATTCAAGCAGGACTGAAAGATCGGGATGAGCCTATACAGGTATATGCACATCTGCTGAAACATCCGCAGCGCGGCAATTATCTGGTGGACACCGGTGTGTCCGGAAAACTGTTGGACGATCCCGGCAAAGAAGGTCTGAATTGGCTGATCCAAAAAGTAATGCACATCGAAAAACTTCAGATCAAAAAGAGCACTGCCGAGATACTGCAAGGCATGGATGGCAAATTGTCCGGCGTGTTTTTTACCCATCTGCATATAGATCATATTTCCGGCATGCCGGACATTCCAAATGATGTGCCGCTGTATATCGGTGAATCAGAATCCACAGAAACGAATCAGAAGAATATGTTCGTGCGCGGCGCGACCGATCAACTACTGAAAGATAAGCAGCCGCTACAGGAATGGCATTTTCAGCTTGATCCGCAAAACCAGTTTGAAGGTGTCGTTGATATCTTTGAAGACGGCTCGTTGTTCGCCATCAGCGTGCCGGGCCATACATCGGGCAGCATCGCTTATTTGATTCGAACCACACATGGCCCGGTGCTGCTGACCGGTGATGCATGCATCACGCGCTGGGGTTGGGAACATACCGTGGAGCCGGGTGACTTCACGGAAGACAACGAGCGTAACCTGAAAAATCTGAAGAGCCTGAAAAATCTTGTCGCCAACCATCCTCAGATCGAGGTGCGCCTCGGTCATCAGCATTAGGTATTCATAACCATGAGTAAACGCATTCTTGTAATCCTTGGTCACCCCGCAAGCGAAAGTTTCTGCGGCGCTCTCGCGGATTCATATGTAAAGGGAGCGGAAGCTGCCGGGAACGAAGTCCGCCTCATATCTCTTGGCAATCTGTCTTTTGACCCAGTGCTCCACAATGGCTATGCCACTATTCAGGAACTCGAACCCGATTTGGTGACTGCACAGGCCGCAATCACTTGGGCGGAACACATCGTTTTTGTATATCCCATCTGGTGGGGCGCAATGCCAGCTTTGCTCAAGGGCTTGATTGACCGCGTTTTCCTACCTGGCTTTGCCTTCAAGTATCGTGAAGGTTCTCAGTTCTGGGATCGACTGCTTTCGGGGCGCTCAGCTCACCTTCTCGTCACAATGGATACCCCACCTTGGTA
>Ga0208863_1001807_pt1 | contig 12310 bp, 10 predicted proteins | sample RifOxyD3_FD_184040 | JGI IMG/M metagenome (GOLD analysis project Ga0208863, IMG submission 184040) | Soil microbial communities from Rifle, Colorado - Rifle Oxygen_injection D3 (SPAdes) | ecosystem: Environmental > Terrestrial > Deep subsurface > Rock core/Sediment | place: Rifle, Colorado...
GCAAGCTCGTCGTCCAGCAGACCGTAAAGGATATGCTCTACCGTGACATGTTCGTGTCTGCGGATCTTTGCCTCCCGGATGGCACGCACCAAGGCTATTTCCAGCTTCGCATTTATCATCTCGCGCTCCTTACCGTAAGCCGTTAGTCCTTTTCAAGGGAACATTTCAAAGGGTATTCGTTTTGGCGGGCCAGGTCGTATACCAGAATCATCTTGGTTTCTGCCACATCACGTGGATACACTCCCGCTACACCCCGGCCTTGCTCGTGGACATTGAGCATGATTTGGCTGGCCTCCGTTATACTTTTATGAAAGATTTTTTCCAGGATCATAACCACGAAATCCATGGTGGTATAATCGTCATTGTGCAGCAGTACCTTGTACATGGAAGGCTGTCTGGTCTGCTGTTTTTTTGCGGTGCTTACCGCACCTTCAGTTTCCCTGCCCGTAGCACCCATGCTTAATCATGCTCCCTTAAAATTAACGCCGCACTTTCTTGTTGAGAACAATAATCATCTTTTTTTGATTCGCATGCTGGGTGCACATTTTTTGTAAGCGTTCACCTGGGGCACTCAAATTCCAGATAACCCGAGAATGTAAACGTTCAGCAGTGCCGCAGATGCACGGAAGAGGTCTGCGAAGTGTGCTATTGCACATGAGCAGACCGATGACAAAGCAGATGTGGTGCTGCTGAACGTTTACCATCTTTTTAAATGGGCAGGCCTTACCCGCGCCCGGCACTTTGCCTGGACCGTTTCGGAGTCTGCAAGACGGAAAAAAGAAAATCATCCAGAATCAGATATTCAGGCAGGCCAGAACCTTTTAAGCGATATTCTGCCTCCAGCAGGGAGGTTCGGGCCTGTTTCAACGCAGCCAGGGTAAATCGCTCGGCTTGTTGGAAACTCTTGTATACGGCAAAGGGATGGCCAGACAGCGCTTTCTGCTGCGGACCAAGGGCCTCTTGCAGCTGCGGCAGCAGACCTTTCTGAAATGCGGCATAGGAGAGACCCTCTGGATATGCTGGGGTTGGCTGTTCGATGATGGCGCGCACCAATAGCAGTTTGCGCAGGAAATTACGCAACCCAGCCACCACGATAAGCGGATGCACGCCATTTTCCTGGAGGTGTTGGGCAATGGTCAACGAAGCGGCCAGATCATGATTGCCAAAGGCCTCGTTCAGCTCGTATAAGGCTTCTTCCCGGGTTCGGCCCACCATGGCGTTGAGATCATCCATGGTGATAGTTTTCGCCTCGCCTACGGACAAGGCCAATTTTTCTGCCTCCATGGCCACAGCCACCGGATGAAAACCTACTCGTTCAAGCAGCACCTGCAAGGCCCTGGGCTCAAGTTTCTTGTTGAGGCGAGCCAGAGTCTGCTGGATAATATCCTTGAGCAGGGTATCCTGATCCTTGCGCGCTACGGAACTGATTCCGGTATCCACCGACAGATCAACAACCACACAGTTTTTTTCAAGATACTTGAAGAGTTTCTTGCGTTTGTCTGCTGCCTCGGCCACCAGAATCAAGGTGTTGTCTGGCGGAATCCCTGTTTCCAACGCCGCCATAAGCAGCTCTGCTCCATCTGACTTGGGAGGTGCCGCTAAAGGTGCGCCTTCGCTTGCTGAAAATGCTTTATGCACCCAATCAAGATCGTCGGGTCTGGTAAAACTGAACAGTTCCTGCCAACGGCCGGGTGTGCAGGCAGCCATCTCTTCTTTTTCCCAATCCGCAGGAACGAGCTCGGCTAAGGCCAGCATCTGGGTTAGAAAACGCAAGGCTTTTTTTAGTTCTTTCCCGTCCCTGGCCTTGCACGCTTTGTCCCAGAGGGTGCTGGCTACAACCTTGGAGTAGAGGATCTGGGAGTCCATCACCCGGATAACCTGTCTGCCGCCGAACAGGCTGTAGGTCTTGAGCATGTTTATCGTGGCGCCCACTTCTTCCTGATCTCCATCAATGGCCGTGAGGCTGCTCTGTCGGCGAGCCTCATCTGGCAACAGGCGGCAAATCAGATCATTGGCGATCTCCTGACAGAGATAACGTTCGCCAAACAGCAGATAGACCGATGCTGTTTTCCCACCTGTTACGGCTTTTAGCAGTGTATTAACTTCCTGTCGTTTATAAACAGCCATTATTTTTCCTTAAGCTGTCAGGGCATTGCAAGCTTAGATGAGCTTCCTGTTGACTGGCTCGGTACTTGTTGCTACTTTGACTCAGGTAGATAGGCTGAAGAATATATCATTTCAGTCTTTGGTCAGCAGCCTAAACACCTCTTTTAGTGTAACTGTGTCTTGCTACCCTTGTCACTGAAAAAAGCCTTGGCAAATTCGGCAGCTTTGATCAATGTCCATTTTCGGAAAAACTGACATGATGCCAACCACATCTGAAAAAATAGGGGTGCTCCTCGGTGGTTCAGGCTTGCTTGGCGGCGCGGTGGTGTATTATTTTAAAACTCATGGCGAGGGGAGGATCAACGTTCTGGCCCCTAACAGCAAAAAACTCAGCCTGCGGGATCCTGACGATATTCGTCGCTATTTTGAAAGGTCCAAGCCTGCCTTTATCATCAACTGCGCCATTGCCGCCATCGACAGCGATCCTCAGCTTGCTTACGAAATAAACTATCTGGGGACGGTATATCTGGCCAAAGCTGCCCAAGAATTGGGTGTTCCTTACATCCACTTGAGTTCGGCCGCAGTCATGCCAACTGGTCATAATCTGAGCGAAGAGGCGCGTCTTAACCTGCGCCCCGATTTGCCCAACTATACCAAGGCCAAACTCATGGCCGAACTGACTCTCGAACATCTGCGCAGGAGCAAAGGCCTTGATTATACGATAATCAGGCTGGGCATCGTTTATGGTGCCCACGACCATAAAATACAGGGTTTTCACCGGTTGTTTTTTGCCATTATTGACAGGGCGATGCCGGTGCTTTTTACTAAGCAAGGGGCTATGCACTCCTATTCCAATGCCCGCAAGCTGCCCTATTTTATTGCCCAGCTGTTGGAAAACCGGACCGAATTTTCTGGCCAGATCTACAACTTTGTCGATTCCAACCCCGTGTCTTTAAGCCAACTCATTCTCACCATCAAGGCATATCTTGAGCTGAAAACCCCACGGGAGATTTATCTGCCTTTTTTCTTGGCAAAATTTGGCATGGGGATATTGACCAGGTTTGTGCGCTTGATAACCAGGCTCGGTATTGATGCCCGCATGCCGGCTGAGTTGATGTTTCTAAAAAAATTCTACGAAACTCAGACCCTGTCTGCCGCCAAATTGCGCAATTCAAGTTTCAGGGATCCCTATCCAGAGGCGACGATTTTTACCGAACTTCCGGCTCTTATTGAATACTATGTAACCAGATGGGAGCATCTGAACCTTATTGAGTCTGTTGCCAAGAAAAAATTTGACCCCCGCAGGCGATCCGATGAATTTATTCGTACCCCTGACCAGCTCCTGCAGGAAATTCACGAGGAAAGCGGCCAGGCTTTTCTCATGCAATGCCCCTTGGTCAGATCAGGAAAAGAGGGATGATAGTCGTGTCGGCGCAAGGGGAGATGGCCAGGTTTTACAGGCACTTGTTCAGGATATCGCGGGCTTCTTGGTGGCCGGGGTCAAGGCGAAGCACCTTTGAAACCCACTGGTCTGCCCACACTAATCGTTTCAGAGAAAAACAGGCCTTGCCTAGAGCCAGGAAAAGCTCAATGTCGTCGGAAGTTTTTTCCGCTAATTTTTCCATGATTTTAATTGCTTCGTTGACCTCACCCGCAGCATACAGGGCCATCCCTATTTTTTTGTTCAGATAGATGCGCTCAGGGTCTTCTTTCAGCACCTCGCGATAACATTTGACCGCTAACGTCATCAGCCCGCAGTCATAGCAGGTTGCGGCAATATCTTCCTTGAAGTCGATATCGTTGTTTTTTGTTTTCAGCACCAGACGCAGGACTTTTTCTGCCTCGGGCAGTTGTTTCTTTTTGATAAGCAGTTTGGCAAAATTAATGGCCCGGTCCGCATGTCTGGGGCTGATCTCCATGGCTCGGCCGAAGTTTTCCAGGGCCATTTCCATCTTGCCCTGATGGAAGTAGAGTTGGCCCAAGGCATGATAGGAACTGACATCAAGCCGATTGAGCTCTATTGCTTTTTCAAAGTAAAACAGGGCTTTTTGTAAATCTCCCTTTTTCCCGAAGAGCCGTCCCATTTCCCGGAAAGGTTTTGAGGAGCGGTCATTGAGAATGGCCGCTTCCTTGGCTGCGGCAATGGCGCCGTTAAGGTTGCCCTTTTCCTCAAGGGTGCGCACGTTATGCAATAGCTGGTTGAAAGGGGAGGGATTGTTGATCTGTGTCAGAAGCTCATTTATCTTTTGCTCAAGGGTCAAGGTGACAAAGGGCTTGGTCAGGTATGCGTCAACATCATGTTCCGCCGCTTCGGCGACAATATCCATGTTGGCTTCTGCCGTGACCATGAGAAAAGGGATGTCACGCAGTCTTTTGGAGGAACGAGTCAGGCCCAGCAGCTCGGTGCCCGACATATGGGGCATATTGTAATCACTGATAATAAAATCGATGGTGACTTTCTCATCCTGGAGCAGCTTCCAGGCCTCCCGGCCATTGGCCGCCTCGTAAAACTCCTTGCCGAATTTGATTAATTTCAGCATGGCCTTGACGGATCGGCGCATGTTGTCGATGTCGTCCACGATAAGAAAAATCATGTCTTGGGGGGCTTTGAGGGGCATCCGGCTTTTCTTTCCTTTGTTGCTTGCGGTCAGCTCTGTATTGCACCCAGAGGGTATAAGTTTCGTTTGCACCCTGAAGGGCATAAAATCCGGCAAGCTGCTCAACTCAGCTTTATAAGGGTAAGGTAAAATAAAAACGGGAACCTTGCCCAGGTTCGCTCTCCAGGCCAATCCTGCCCCGGTGAACATCCACAGCCAAACGGCAGAAGTAGAGGCCAAGTCCGGTGCCGACCAGGGTGTCCTGTTTGTTGGAAGCTCTGGAGTATTTCTCAAAAATGGAGAGGTGCTTGGCAACGGGGATTCCTGGACCTTGATCCTGCACATAAAATTCCAGTTGTTTTTTGCCGATTACCCTTCGGCAGCCAAAACGAATCGTGGTGTTGCCTGTGCAATATCCCAAGGCATTGGTGAGCAAGTTCTGCATCACCCGCATAATTAGGGTTCGATCCAGGGATATCTGCGGCAAATCTGCTTCTACCTCCATAATCAATTCCACATCCTTGATCTTGGCCATGCCCTTGATGCTGCTTAAGCATTCGGCCAACATGGGGCCGGGTTCGATAACCTCTTTGATAGGTACGAGCTTGCCGTCTTCAATCTTGCCGATGCTTACCAGGTTGGAGACCATGCGCACTGCCCGGTCACACCCTATCTGGGCTGATTCAAGGAATTCCCGGTTTTCCTCGGCAACGGAGTAGGATAAGATGTCGAGATTGGCCACCACTTCGGCAAGTGGACCTTTGAGGTCATGGATCAGCAGGCGGGAAAGTTCGGCGCGGACAGTCTCCTGCTTCCGCAGCTCGAGATTTCGTTCTCGGAGGATGCGCTGTTGCCGACGGAGATCCTGTTGCAGATTTTCCTGGACAAGCAGAGAGAGAATGATACTGCTGAAGTCAAAAAGGCGGGTGATGTCTTCTTTGAGCAGATCCCGGTCGCCGAGCTTGTCTGTTACATTGATGACGCCTAAAACCTTGCCTTTATGGAGAATTGGTATGGATAGCAGCGAATTGCGCCGGTAGTTGGCGCTGTCCATTTTGTTAAAACGTTTGTCGTCACCAATATCCTTGATAAAGAGGGGTTCCTGCTGTCTGGCGACCCAGGAAGCCACGGAGCGTTCATCGTCAAGGGTCTGCTCTTGGCCAATAATCTCGGGTCGATTTGCCGCCCTGACCACCAGATGTTTTTTGCGCTCAAGCACCATGAGAGAGCCCTGCTCGACTCCCAGATATTCCAGAATAACCTTGAGAATCCGCCCCAGACGCGTATGATAGTCAAGACGTCGGGTGTTGATTACCTCAGAAATCCGGGAGAAACTGTCCAGGAGTCGATTGGCCAGCTCCAGATCCTGTAGATTTTGCTGTTCATCCTGCACGGTAGCCCCTTTATCCGTAGAGATTTGTCGGCAACAATCGTAGCTGTCTACTACTCCCATTCGATGGTTCCTGGCGGCTTGCCGGTCACATCGTAGACCACTCTGGAGATGCCGCGCACCTCGTTGATGATCCGACGGGAGACATGATCCAGGAAATCATAGGGAAGATGCGCCCAGCGGGCGGTCATGAAATCAACCGTTTCCACGGCTCGCAAGGCCACCACATGGGCATATTGGCGATTGTCCCCGATCACGCCTACTGATTTAACCGGGAGGAACACGGTGAAGGCCTGAGAGACCTTGTCGTAAAGCTCGTTTTTGTGCAGCTCCTCAATAAAGATTGCATCGGCCAGGCGCAGAGTGTCGGCGTAATCCTTGCGCACCTCGCCCAGGATGCGTACCCCGAGACCGGGTCCGGGGAAGGGGTGGCGATAAACCATCTCGTAGGGCAGGCCCAGTTCGACCCCGATGACGCGAACTTCATCCTTGAACAGCTCGCGCAGGGGTTCGACCAGCCCGAGCTTCATGTGCTCGGGCAAGCCGCCTACGTTATGGTGGCTCTTGATCATCTTGGCCTTGCCGGTTTTGGCTCCGGCCGACTCAATGACATCAGGGTAGATGGTGCCCTGAGCCAACCATTTGGCATGGCTGAGTTTTCCGGCCTCCTCCTCAAAGATCTCGATAAAGGTGTTGCCGATGATCTTGCGTTTTTGTTCCGGGTCTTCTATGCCAGCCAGCCCGGCAAGAAACCGTTGTTCCGCGTCCACCCGCAGCACCTTGACTCCCATGTGCCTGGCAAAGGTGGTCATGACCTGATCGCCCTCATGCAACCGTAGCAGGCCATTGTCGACGAAGACACAGGTGAGCTGGGTGCCGAGGGCCCGATGCAGGAGGGCCGCGACTACTGAGGAATCAACCCCGCCGGAAAGCCCCAGCAGCACCTCGTCTTCGCCTACCTGACTGCGGATTTGTCTGATGGTATGCTCAATGATATTGCTCGGTGTCCACAGACGGCCACAGCCGCAAATCTCATGGACAAAGCGCTCGATGATCCGCTGGCCCTGGCGGGTATGGGTCACCTCAGGGTGAAACTGGAGCCCGTAGAAATTGCGGCTCTCATCCCCTATTCCGGCCATCGGGGCGTTGTCGCTTTCGCAGATAGTCACGAAACCTTCGGGCAGACGGTTGACCCGGTCACCGTGGCTCATCCAGACATCAAGCATCCCGTAGCCTTCGGGGCTGGCATGATCCTCGATATTCCGAAGCAGGCGGGAATGATTGCGAGCCCGCACCTGAGCGTAGCCGTATTCGCGATGGCTGGCTGCTTCAACCTCACCGCCTAACTGGGCGGCCATGGTCTGGAGACCGTAACAGATGCCGAGCACTGGCACACCCAAGGTGAAAACCACTTCGGCGGCGCGGGGGGTCTGGGCTTCATGCACAGACTGAGGGCCGCCCGAGAGGATGATCCCCATGGGGCCAAAAGCCTGAATCTCGGCAGAGGTCATGTCCCAGGGATGGAGTTCGCAATATACTCCGGCCTCTCGCACGCGCCTGGCAATGAGCTGTGTGTACTGGGAGCCGAAATCAAGAATAAGTATCTTTTCGCTATGGATATCCATTTTCACTCTCTTTAACCCAACCGGTAATTCGGGGCCTCTTTGGTTATGATCACGTCATGGACATGGCTTTCTTTAAGTCCCGCCGCAGTGATTTTGACAAATCGTGCTTTTTGGCGCAGTTCCTCGATGGTGGCCGCGCCGAGATAACCCATGCCGGAACGCAGACCGCCCATGAGTTGGTAGATCATATCGGAAAGCGGTCCCCGGTAGGGCACCTTGCCTTCGATCCCTTCGGGCACGAACTTCTCCTGGTCTTCCACCCCCTCCTGAAAGTAGCGGTCACTGGAACCCTGTTTCATGGCCCCGAGCGAGCCCATGCCTCGGTAGCCCTTGTAGGTTCGGCCTTGGTAGAGGAAGGTTTCGCCGGGGGATTCATCGGTTCCGGCAAAGAGGCTGCCGATCATCACTACTCTGGCCCCGATGCCGATGGCCTTGGCGATCTCGCCCGAGTATTTGATTCCGCCATCGGCAATTACCGGAATGCCGAATTTTTCTGCAGCCTTGGCACAGTTATAGATCGCGCTCATCTGTGGTACTCCTACCCCGGCCACGATACGGGTGGTGCAGATGGAACCTGGCCCGACGCCGACCTTGACGCAATCGGCCCCTGCTCGAATCAGGGCCTCGGCCCCTTCCGCGGTGGCCACGTTTCCGGCAATGATTTGCAGATCGGGAAAAGCGTCCTTGATTCGGGTCAGGGCGTTTAAGATATTGCGGGAATGTCCGTGGGCGGAATCAAGAACCACAACATCTACGCCGACATGGATCAGTCTTTCCACATGGTTTAAAGCGGAGTTCACGCCGATGGCCGCACCCACCCGCAGTCGGCCCAGGTCATCCTTGGCGGCATGGGGATATTTCTTTACCTTTTCAATATCCTTGATCGTGATCAGACCCTGAAGATTGCCTTCATCGTCCACCACCAGAAGTTTTTCGATCCGGTGTTCATGGAGAAGGGCCTTGGATTGGTCCAGCGTGATGCCGACCTTGGCAGTTACCAGGTTTTTGCTGGTCATAACATCCCGAACCAGCAGATCCTCATCGGAAACAAAACGCAGATCGCGGTTGGTAACAATGCCGACCAACTTGGTGCCTTTGAGAACCGGCACCCCTGAGATCCGGTAGTTGCGCATGATCTCGTTAACCTCGCGCACGGTTTGGGCATCGTTTACCGTGATCGGATCGATGACCATCCCTGATTCGGATTTTTTCACTTTCCGCACCTCTCGAACCTGGGCTTCGACGCTCATGTTTTTATGGATAATGCCGATTCCGCCCTCTCTGGCCATGGCAATGGCGGCCCGGTGTTCGGTGACCGTGTCCATAGCTGCACTAACCAGGGGAATATTCAAGGTGATCGACTTGGTCAGCAGCGTGGCCAGAGTCACTTCATTGGGCAACACTTCAGAAGCGGCGGGTACCAGGAGCAGGTCGTCAAAGGTATAGGCATGTTCGATTGTCTCAAGTGACATCAGCGGACTCCCTCAAAAAAATGTGGCTGGTGATGCGCCTCGCTTGCCAAGGCGATCTGAGATACTAAGCCGTTGAGCAAAAACAACTTAAACATCAAATCCTGCCAAGACGGCATAAGGAGCCGTAAAAGCGAAGCAGAATAGTACAAGTTATTTTTGTACGGCTCCTAAATTGTAGAGTCTTTAATATAAAAAACTTTCACTACGGAGGTCAATGGCGAGTTTGCAGAGGAGCGCATTTGCTGTGTGCGGCAAGGTCAGCAACTTGTTGCTCCGCTCAAGAGGATACCCTCCAGCAATCCGGCATTGCTCACCAGCATAGAGATTGCCAGCGCTTGTTGCAACTCTTGCAAGAGTACCGCTCCAGCCACGATAATTTCCCCGCGCCTGTCGGTCAGGCAGGTGAGGGCGTTGCGTTTCTCGGGGGCAAGGGAGGTAAGCCAAGTGACAAGGCGGTGCAACTCTGCCTGACTCAAATGGTAATTCTGTACCTGCTGGGCATCATAGCGGTTTAGTCCCAGGGCGAGAGCGGCCAGACTGGTTGCGGTCCCTCCGGAAGCTATCAGCGATAAGTCTGGCCTGAGCCTCTCTCCCTTTGTGATACGTTGAAGAGCCGGGGCCAAGATCGCCCTGATCTTTTCGCGCATGGCCTCATGATTCATCCCGAACTCCTCGGTTAATCCTACCGCGCCCAAGGGCAGGCTTATCGCCCAGGTATCACTTTCGGCGGTGGCCTGGATAATAAGCTCAGAGCTGCCTCCGCCTACATCTACCAAGAATAGCGGGTAACGGCGCTTTTCTCCTGGCAGAGCGGAAAGAACTCCTAATAGAGCAAGATGGGCTTCTTCTTCGCCGGAAAGTACTTCTATTGAAAGTCCGGTTAGGGCCTCGGCCTGCTGGAGAAAGGCTTGGCTGTTGCTGGCTTTTCGCACGGCATGGGTGGCGCAGGCTCGCACGCTGTGCATTGGGTAAGCTGCCATTTTTTCGGCAAAACGGATTAGGGCAGCTTCAGCCCTTAGCAGGGCCGCAGGGGCAAGCAAACCGGTAAGCTCAAGATCTTCGCCCAGGCGGACTGTGGTCAAATCATGGGCCAGTGGGAGCAGGCAGCCATTGTGTATCTCAGCTACCAGTAAACGGAAACTATTGGTTCCGATATCTATGCCGCAGGCTATTGTCATGGCCGTGTGCTGTCACCGCTTCGCTGTTGCCTTTTGCCGGGGTGTGCCGTACAATATGTGGCGCATCAAATCTCAAAGAGAGCTCTGGTGAAGTGGCATAAGGAGCCGTAGCTGGTTTATCTGTAAGCCCTTACGTTTTTACCAGTCAATCCCGCATCTCACAAAAGGATCATCGCGTGATACTTGCCATCAATCCAGACAACCCTCAGACCCGCTTGATCCAACAGGCAGCGGAGGCTCTGCGTAAAGGTGCGGTGATCTGTTACCCCACCGACACAGTTTACGGGATCGGTTGCGACATGTTTAATCAGAAGGCAATCAAGCGGATCCATCAAATAAAAAAGAGACCGATACACCAGCCTTTCAGCTTTATGTGCTCAAGCCTCAAAAACGTCAGCACCTATTGCCATGTTTCCAATATGAGCTACAGAATCATGAAAAAAGATTTACCCGGACCCTACACCTTTATTTTGCAGGCAGCCAAGCTGGTGCCGAAAATCATGCTCAGCCGACAAAAAACCGTGGGGATCAGGGTGCCGGACAACGCCATCTGTCTGGCGCTTATCGAAGCGTTGGGTAATCCGATGCTCAATACCAGCGCCATTTATAATCCAGATGATCCGCCCATGAGCGAGGCCTTCGAAATAGAGGCTCAGTTCGGTCGCCTGGTGGATATCATCATCGACGGTGGCACGGTATATCCAGAGCCGTCATCCGTGGTCTCGCTCATTGGCGATATGCCGGAGGTATTACGACAGGGCAAAGGTGAAACCAGCCATTTGTAATCCATTTTTGTAACTATCCAGCTCAAAGCCGGAAAGGTACTCATTTTTTGGGAACGTTTAAGGACTGACTTTTGCTTATTTCCCGTTTTGGATTAAGGCGTCTTTTAATGATTTGCTCATGGTGAAGTGCAGATTCTTGCGAGAAGTAATCTTCATTACCTTGCCGGTTCTGGGGTTTTTGGTTGTTCTCGCCTTGCGCTGGCGTACCGAAAAACTGCCAAAGCCGCGGATCTCGACGCGTCGGTCTTCGGCCAGGGCCTCTATTATGGTGTCCAGCATGATATCAACGGCCTGGCCCACATCTTTTTTCAGATATGCGCCCATTTCCTCAGCCACCGCATTTACCAAATCACGTTTCAACATTGTTTGATACACTCCTATCGCAAGGTCCCTGTCCATTCATAGGCCAGAATCGGACCAGATAATCCTGTTTGCTGTAACAGCGATTCACTTTTCCCCCCGGTTATAAGGCGCAGGAAGGAAAAATCTTTTTCTTGGGGATAAATAAGTTCAGGCATCTTTTCGATCTTCACCCCTGCCAGGTCTGCGGCCAGCATGACCGCATCGCTAAAATTGCCTAATTGATCAACCAGGCCGTATTCCTTGGCCTGCTGTCCGGAAAAAATACGGCCATCGGCAATCTTCCTCACCTCCGCTTTCGGCAGGGAGCGACTTTCCGAAACGGCCTGGACAAATTGACTCTGAACGACATTGATCATGCCCTGGAGCATCAGCCGTTCTTCGTCGGTCATGGGTCTGGAGGCAGAACCAATATCTTTCAGCCTGCCGCTTTTTACCACTTCATTTTTGTAGCCTATCTTTTCAAACAGGCCTTCAAGATTGGCAAATTTCAGGATCACCCCCATGCTGCCGGTCAGGGTGCCAGGGTTGGCGACAATCTTGCTGGCACCCAGAGAAACATACAAACCGCCAGAGGCCGCCACCGAACCCATGGAGGCGACTACCGGCTTGATCCTGCTGGTTCGTTTGACCTCGTCATAGATCTCCTGAGATGCGCCCACTGCCCCCCCTGGGCTGTCAATCCTCAGAACAATGGCCTTGACTTTGGGCTCTTGGCGAAAGGCTACCAGATGTTCGATGATCTCCTCTGATTCGAGGATGACCCCTTTGACCTCAATAACCCCTATCCCTTCTTT
>Ga0208863_1001808_pt1 | contig 12309 bp, 12 predicted proteins | sample RifOxyD3_FD_184040 | JGI IMG/M metagenome (GOLD analysis project Ga0208863, IMG submission 184040) | Soil microbial communities from Rifle, Colorado - Rifle Oxygen_injection D3 (SPAdes) | ecosystem: Environmental > Terrestrial > Deep subsurface > Rock core/Sediment | place: Rifle, Colorado...
CCCACCTTTTTTATTAAGGTTCAACGAATTTGAATTCTCACTACTCCTTTTTACCTGATTATGAGAAAATTGAACTGATTTTTATCAGCTAATTTGAGAGGCTACAACCCGGAAGAAACTTGCATCCAATTCCGCTACGGCGACTTCGCTGGCCCGTAAGACATCGTCTTTGGTTATGGGCGAATCCGTTGCCTCACTCCAGGCATGTTTACCCCACTCCTGGATGAAATACGGATAGCCTTCTGTACGGTGTAAGATTTCCGTGATAGCATCTTCACTAAAGATCACCTTCTCCAGCTCGGCAGGGACGCAAAGGGCCTGGCGGGCGGCATCGTTTTCCAGCGGGCCGACGGGGATGAACTCGAACAGACGTTCGGCATAGGACTTGGCCCGACCCATATGCCCAAGCAACTGCGGCAAACCGGCGGCCACCAGGGTGATGGGTAGCTGCTTTTGGCTGGCACGGTGCAGGGCGGTGATTAGAGCAGCAAGCTGGACTTCCGGAATATATTGCAATTCGTCGATGAACAGGACCACTACGGTTTTGCGCTCGGCGGCCGTCTCGCCGACGCAGACCAACAGATCGGTAATGTCGGTTTCCAGATCACCGCTGTCAGCCACCCCGGGCTCGGGGCTGAAATCGACGTTGAACTCCACATCGCCGTATTTGAGTTTGGCGACGCGGGCAAAACCGGCCAAAGCACCGAGAGCCTTGCGCAGGGCGGATTTAGCCGCCTCGCCCTTGCTCATCCGGATGAGAGCAGCCCTGAGGGCCGGACCGAGGATAGCGGGCAACGAGCGTTCCTCCGGTGCCTCGATAACCACCGGCACAAAATTTTCCATCTCGGCAGCCAAACGAATCCTTTGCAGGAGTACGGTTTTTCCGACGCCGCGCAGACCATAAAGGACCAAGCTACGCGCCGCCCGTTTGGTGCCGATGCGATAAAGTGCCACTGCAGCCCGTTCGATGATGTCGTCACGTCCCGCCAGTTCAGGGGGTGGGGTGCCAGCGCCAGGGGCATAGGGATTACGTCTAGGATCCATGATTATACCAAAATATTCATTGGTTAATAAAATTTGATAACCTATGATAACTTATGTATGGATGGGGGTCAACTCCCTTCTTACCTCTCCAAATACCACGAAAAAAAAAGGCAAGGCCTTATGATGACAACATCTGTTTGTCTCTCAAAAATTGAGTTTATTTCCCATTACCCATGGTAAGATCTGAATGGTCTTGGCTGAGATCTTATGGGTATGTTCAGAATCATTTTGTAAAGGCGTCTATTCTACTGTGCTAATTCAACTCTCTTGATCATCTGCATAACAGCTTCATTGCCGTTTATCGGCAGTATCTCCATTGTTGGATGTAGCCTGGCAAAAACTCGAAAGACTTCATCCGCAAATGCTTGGCCTATATATTCAACGTCCTTAAAATCGAACAACACCGTTTTGAAACGATCTATTCTTATTACTAGCCGTTTCGCTTGTGACCGAGACACTAATTGTTCATTGCCATATTGTGCAAGACGAACAGGCACAACAGTTTTTGTAAAACCGTAATCATCATCCGTAAATTTATTAAATATCTCTTGAGTTGTTCGCGCCGTATTATTTCGTAATTTCATAGTGATGAACGTGCCATTCTGATATTTCGAAGTTTCTAATATCCAATCTTCTTCCTTTTCATAGGTATGAGAGAGAAAAACTTCACCGGACAAAATGCTATATTCATCAAACATCCGTGAACTGAAAAAAATACCCTCTCCACTATGTCGCGTTGGATCTGTTGTTAGTTTGCCTTTAGTCAATTCAATTACAGCATGACGTTCATCAAGAAGGCCCATGATATTTTTAATTTTGGTAAAAAGGCCTATCCCATTGTCGTGTATGTACATTTCTGTTGAATATGCGGTCTTCTTAATATTAATCGTAACGGAAGTTCCTTCGGAATGGTCAATGGCATTATTGAACATCTCCGAGAACCCATGATACCAGATACCAAGAGCATTATCCGACAATTGACCTATTTTCTGCTTTATTTCATTTCTCCATACAACATCTTCAGCACTGTTATCAGCAAGAGGAAATGTTGCGATCCATTCGGACTGGGGATGCAAAAAATAGCGTACACTCTTAGCTTTTCCCTCTCTGATTAAAGCTTTTTGCGCAATTAGTTGTTTGATATGTTTGTTAACAGCTTGGCGAGAAACGGAAAAAGTTTCACTTGTCAAAGCAATTATATCTTTAGGATGATGCTCCACCTGCTCAATAATAAATTCTCTAATTTTTTCGCCACGCTTCCTTAATCTAGTCATATTGAAAACCTCGATGGCAAGAATTGACAACCTTAACTGAATTAGTTGTAAACCTTACGGGTTGATTTGTCAACCTTAACTATATATCCCTTCTTACCACCTCAGCTGATGCAGGTCTGTATACTTAGACGGTTACCTGAGACTTGCTGGATTAATAGATCAAATTTTCACCCTGGCTATCTGATCCAAGTGTATATTCTCGTGTAGTTCTATCAGCAAAATCAGGCAAATGAGGCACAAATCGACAATAGATGCAAAAACTATTCTGGTTGCATACGATATCACAACCTACCACTTATCCTATATAACAATATAGGCATATTGTCTTGTCATCCCTTTATGACATTACAAATATCCCATTATTAATCATCTCTAATGCTTGAAGTTATTGCTTGATTTTTATAATTATAGTGCTAATTTTCAACTCACAATTTATTCCACCGACCAACGACAGGGAAGAATATGAAATGCGATATCTGTGGTGAAATTTTTAAAAAAGACGATCTGGCGCTTATAAGAGATGCTTGGCTTCAAGCCGGCGGTTTTGGCATACTCCCTGAGCAGGCCAAAGTGCATCTAGAATGTAACATGAAAGAACAAGCCTTGATCAAAAGTGGCAAAATTAAACTGCCGGAAATATTTTCAACTGGCTCATCATGATCCTGAGCTTGCCTTGTCCATTGCTGATTCTGCAATGCTCAGAAGGTCATCACCCCTTTCAGATCCCGGCTGTTCCTGCCTGCGTGTCTTCGCTGTGCTCACGCATAATTTTTAGTGGTTACCGGCTAAACCTCTCTTAAATTTATTCACGCGACCAGGAGAGCCGGATGCTCTTCTCTCCATCGCCATAGGTCCAGATAAAATCGGGAAGGTTTACCCAATAACTCGACAAAAAAAGGGAGATCAATCGCAAGCTGATCTCCCTTTTAGCTATTCCGAACTACGTTACTTAACTTGAAGATATCGTATCTTCTGGCAGGTGTCAAAACGCCTGCCCTCCCTTGATTAATCCTTATGGACAAATCGATCAGGCAAAAAGTAATCAGGAAGCAAGCCGTTCCCGATTCTTTTCCTCACGGATCGCGCAGGCAATTTCAAAGGCTTTAGCCTGACCATGCTTATTTACGGCCACCGATGTTTTTCCCTGTTTGCCGGATGGCATTACCCAACTGACTTCATATCTGTTCAGCTTCTCATTCAACCTGACCCCGACAACACCGGTTTTTGTGCCGCTCACGGTAACTATATTGCGATTGGATCGGACCTTGCCCAATTTCACCTCAGTCTCATTACGCCAGGCAATCCCCTGCTCAAGGGAGGCATAGCGGCCGCCATGCTTGCGGTCAGAAAAAAACTTTGAGTGGGTCTGTCCATTAAAACGGACACGGACATACCAGCCGTGAGTTCTCTTGGATTCCTGATCTATTCTCGCGATATCTTTGTGTTTTTCAAGCATGTTCTTCTCTTTCATAAAAAATACTCCCCATTAATAGCAGGTAAGGTTTTGGGACACACACACGACTGAATGCCAAGAAGTTGAGACAACTTCGACATCATCGTTGGTGAGCCCGATCAAGTAAAATTTGGCTGATCATACATCAAAATTGTGTTATAGCAAAGAACTTGATGCAAAAAAATATTTTTTAGAGCAAGCTAGCCATTGCAAACAAAAGCTGAGGGCGCCGGATGAAAGCATCCCGATCACAAACTATAGAAGCAGTCATATTTGATCTGGACGGAACACTGCTCGACACCCTTGCCGATCTTGCTGACTCGGTCAACCGGGTCTTGCTCGGCAAAGGGCTTCCCGACCACCCTCTCGACGCCTACCGCTATTTTGTCGGCGAAGGCGCTACCATGCTTATCAGGCGGGCCCTGCCCAAGAGTCATCAGGATGAAGCAACCATTCAGGCTTTCCTCAACTGTTTCATAGCGGATTACAGCAAGAACTGGCATGTCTCCACCCGCCCCTACCCGGGCATTCCAGAAATGCTCACCCAACTGGCCAGCCGAGACCTGCAGCTTGCCGTGCTTTCCAATAAGCCTGATGACTTTACAAAACTCTGCGTGACCCGCTTCCTGCCGGCAACCGGTTTTGCCGCTGTTTTTGGCCAACGGCCGGAGACCGCCAGAAAACCTGACCCGGCCGGCGCTCTGGCCATCGCCCGCCTGCTTGACCTTCCGCCTGCTGCATTTCTCTATCTGGGAGACACGGGCATTGACATGGAGACCGCCAAGGTCGCCGGGATGTTTGCCGTAGGCGCGACCTGGGGATTCAGACCGGCGGCAGAATTGCTGCAGCACGGCGCTCAGGAGGTGATCAACCACCCGGCAGAGCTCATTAATCTGCTTTAGCCCTAAAAAACTACAGACTAAACAACCTGAGCAGTTACACATGATAGAAATAATAGAACTGAGCAAACATTACGGTCCGCCGGGCAAGAGAATTACGGCAGTTGACAAGCTCTCGTTCACTATCGAGAGCGGAATCATCTTCGGCCTGCTGGGCCCCAACGGCGCCGGCAAGACAACTACCATCAAGATGCTGACGGCGGTAAGCCGTCCCGACTCGGGAACCTGCCTGATTGACGGCTTCGATATCTTCAAAAAACCGCTGGAGTTAAAGGAGCGGATCGGGGTGGTACCGCAGGAGAACAATCTCGACCGTGAACTTACCGCTTATGAAAATCTGAAGATTTACGCCATGCTCCACCGCGTCGAAAACGCCGAGGCCAAGATCGGACAGATCTTCAGCCAGATGGGACTTTCGGACAGACAAGACCTTATCGTCACAAAATATTCAGGTGGCATGCAGCGCCGCCTCCTGCTCGCCCGCGCCCTGCTGCGCGAGCCGGCGGTCCTGTTCCTGGACGAGCCTTCCATCGGCCTCGACCCGCAGATCCGCCGCCAGATGTGGGACATCATCCGGGAGACCAAAACCAGCGGCCGGACAGTCATCATAACAACCCATTACATTGAAGAGGCCGAGGCCCTGTGCGACCGGATCGCCATCCTCTCAAAAGGCCGGCTGATAGCCCTCGACACCCCGGCCGGACTCAAGGCCCGGATCGGCGGCTATGCCGTGGAGTTCATGGATGTAAACGGCAAGATCAGCAGATTCATCGCCGCCAGCAAAGACGAGGCCCACGACCGGGCCCGCAGCTGCAACTGCAGCGTGACCATCCGGCCCTCCAACCTTGAAGACGTCTTTATCGAACTTACCGGGGAACGGATAGAATGAGACACCTGGACTGGTACCCCGTCTTTTATCGGGAGATGCTGCTGTTCCGGCGAAAACTTCTGAAGCTCGGCTACCTATTCTCCGCTATGGTGGTGCCGATCATCTACCTGGTTACCTTCGGGCTCGGGCTGGGCAGGAACATGAAGATCCAAGGAGCCGACTACCTGACCTTCCTGATACCCGGGCTGGTCGCCATGAGTTCGATGAACAACTCATACACCTGGGTGGCGTCCGCCTTAAACCTGAACAGACTCTATTTCAAAACCTTCCAGATCTTTGTCCAGGCGCCGATAAGCTCCTCGGCAATCATGATCGGCGAGGTGCTGGCCGGTATTGCCAAGGGGCTATTCGCCTCGGGTCTGATCCTGATCGTCGGTTTTATCGCCGCGCCCAATCTGCACCTGACGTGGCTTTTTTTCCTGGCCCTGCTGCTGAACTGTATTCTCTTTTCAAGCCTGGGGGTCATCGTTGGCATGATCACGAATACGCACGAGGACATTTCGACCTACAACAACTTTTTCATCCTGCCCATGGCCTTTTTCAGCGGCACCTTTTTTCCGGTGGATAAAATGCCCGCTCTGCTCAAGTGGCTGATCTATCTATTTCCGCTTACCCATACGAATATCGTAATCCGCCAGACTGTCTGGAACAGTGCGGTATCAACCTCTCTGCTGGTCCTCGTGCTCTACGCAGCCGTATTTTTCCTGATCGGTTCGCGGCTCATCAAAAATTATAGCGAATAGGGTAACAAAATCGGACAGCCCAAAAAGCACGGCATCCACTCCCGACGCCTCTTATTTTTCACTGACCTCCGAGTCAAGATCGACATGACTATTTTTGGCCATGGCCAGCAGCTGATCGATCAAGGATTGCGTCCGCTCATTTAACTCAGTAAACAGAAAAGCGAGCCGCATGATCGCCACGGTTCCGTCCGGCTGCCAGGAACTCGCCGCCAGCTTGGAGAGCCTGCCGGTCAGCTGTTTTATGGTGATCATAAAATCCGGCCCGGCCAGCTCGATGGTCAACCGCCAGATCTTTAGTACCTCCAGAGGCCGGCCATCATATTCCACTTCGCAGAGCAGCCCACCGCTGCTGATATTAATCAATACAGCCTGAAGATCCCGACCCTCGGCATGCAGAGAGACCATGACATCCGGGATATGGATCCGTTCACTGCGCCGCCAGGCTCTGGGATTACAGGCTGTGTCAATCGCCTGTTTGAGTTCAAGCGACGTAAAGGGAATCTGCAGGGCGGTCTTCACCTCGCTTTTTTGGAGTTCAGCCTCGCAGGTCGGAGATCCAGGGCCACAGACCGCGATCACTGCCAGGTTTGCGCCGCCTGCCACGCCCCGGATACATTTCAATACTCCCTTATCGATCAGCAGCCTGACATCGCAGACTACTGCAGAAAACTCGTGGACTTCAAGAAGCTCGACCGCCCGCGCTTCAAACGGCGCATCCAGCACAACTACATCGGTAAATTCCGAAAGAATCTGATTCTTAATCATATTCCGGATAATCTGGGTGGGATGGACGACCAAGACTCTTCTAAGACGCATGACCTAATCCCTCAAGCTGGAATTCTATCAGGAGCGCGCCGGAAAATAGCCCGCCCACCTGATAAAAAAATTATCAAATCCCTGTTCGGTCTCTGGACAATCTGTTATCATTACAGCATGCTGAAAATCAAAAAAAAATACAATGGTTTTGAATAGGATCTCAGCCTTGCCGCGCCTTTTTATCACCCTTATCCTCCTCGTTTCCATCAGCAGCGGTTGCGCCGGACCGGTATCCCGAAAGATTATGACCACTGCCTACTGTGGCTGCGGTTCTTGCTGTGACTGGGAAAGAGGCAGCTGGAAATATCTCAAACTCGATTTCTGGAATCGCTATGTCAGCAAAGGACCAAGCCTGGGTAAATTCTACACGGGCCACACTGCAAGCCGCACCATCCCACGCGAGCCTTACCCCGGCCTCTTTTCCTGGGACAGTCTGGCCCGACCCTGGATGATCCCGGTCCGCATCGTCTTCTTCCCCTGGCTGCTGCTCCCGGAGGACGGCACCATTGCCGCCGACACCGCCTACTACCGTTTCGGCACCCGCATGCATGTCCCCGGCTACGGTTGGGGCAGGGTCGAGGATCGGGGCGGCGCCATCAAAGGACCTGACCGGATTGATCTCTTCTACTCGTCGCACGGTGATGCCAATCTCTGGGGCCGTCGAAACGTCTACGTCAAGATTGAAAAATAACCCACTGCTGCAAATTGCATCTCAAGACACCTTTCACCCGAAGCACTTCAACTTCAAGGTCCATATGCTGACCGAACTAAGTTACCACCGTTGCTGATAAAAAATAAACGCCGGCTGATCAAAGAAACCAGGCCACCGGTTTCAGGAGTTTCTCAAAAAGCCGGGTTGTAACGCCCCGATCTTCGTGTTCCACCTGCTGCACCCGGTGACAGCTCAGCAACTCTTTGTTAATCAGAGCTGCAAGCTGTTGCCCGAACTGCCGGTCATGCACCACCAGATTCACCTCAAAATTACGATGAAAACTTCTGAGATCGAGATTAGCGGAACCCACCATACCCCAGCTATCGTCCACCGCCATTACTTTGGCGTGAAGTATGGCGCCCTGGCGTTCGTAAAGCTCGATTCCGGCCGCAAGCAAGGGGCCATGGAGACTGCGACTGATCAGTCGAACGAGCGGGACGTCAATCTCGGCGGGCAGCACCAGCACGACACGCACCCCCCGACGGGCGGCCCGGATAAGTGAGCGCAGGAAACGTGGCCCTGGCAGAAAATAAGACGTCATAATCAGGATATTGAGGTCGGCGCTGGCAAAGGCCAGGCGAAAGGCGTTCCTGATATGGGATCTGGTAAAGTGCGGACCGCCGCTGACGATCTGAACGTCCGCTTTGCCCCTGGCAAGAGGGGTGGACAAGGGAGATTCAACACTCAATGATGTGCCGTGCTCCCGAGCCCAAAGCTCCCGAAACAATCTGCCCAACTCCTCTGCCGCCGGTCCGGCGATGCGCACCCCGACATCCCGCCAGCTGGAACCCTCCTGGTTTCTGCCTATGTACTCATCACCGATATTCATGCTGCCGGTAAAGGCCGTTTCGCCGTCGACAATCAGGATCTTGCGGTGATTCCGCTTGTCGAACCAGGCATAGCCCCGGTGAAAGGATGGTGGATTAAAGGCAAGACATTGCACCCCGCCCTTGGTGAGCCGCTCGAAATAGGCGGCTGCGGTACTGAAACACCCGACAAAATCATAGAGAAGATAGACCCGGACACCCCTTTTTGCCGCAGCAATAAGCGCTGCGGCAAAAAGGTCTCCGGCCCGGTCGTTATGGATTATATAGAACTCGACGACAATTTCAGAACGCGCCTGCCCTATGGCCACAAGCATGGCTTGGAACTGGGCAGCGCCGTTTTCGAACAAGGCCACCAGGTTGCCGGCGGAATGCACGGCCAGGGTGTTACGACGAAACAGGTCAATAAGCCGGGGCAGATAATTTTTACCTGCCGGTTTCCGCAGGCCCAACAGCCGGCGCAGTTTGCCTCTAATTTGTCTGTCAGCCATTTTTTCTGCGGATTCTCGTATTGATCATCACCGGTCAGGACAGTTGACTCAACGAATTAACTCATGGACCGCAACAACTGTAACGCGTTGACCAGGGTTGCGGGCCAACTCAGCGAGCACGGCCAGGGTAGCGGCGGACGGATGACCGATGCCGATTGCCGAGCCATGCTTCTCTGCTGCAGCATAAAGGCTTTCCAGCTGGGCTTCAACCTTCTCCCGGACCTGATCGTTGTCAAGAAAAACACTCCGGTGGCCGGTCTTGATGCCGAGGTCCTTGGCCATCTCCTCGCCGACACTTTTGACATCAGTCCGGCTGTCCAGAAAGAAAAGATCTCTCTTCTTGAGCTGGTGGAGAAAGGCCTGCATTGCCTCCCTGTTCCGCGTAAATTTTGAGCCCATATGGTTATTGACGCCAATTGCTTTGGGGACCTGGGCCAGATCTTCCGCAAAGATTTTATCCAGGCCCCCGCGCACCATGCCCAGCGTGACCACGCCCGGACCGGCATCCACCTTGGCATTATCCGGCTCCATTGGAAAATGCAGGAGGATATCGCGGCCCTGACGCTTTGCCTCATTCTGCAGGTCTGCCGTGAACGGCCCGTGCGGCAGAAAGGCGAAGGAGAGCGGCAGGTTGAGCTTGATAAGCCGTTCACCTGTATCCCGATGGTACCCCATGTCGTCGATAACAATCGCCACCCGGGGTTTAGCCCCAGGCTGCGTCTCTGGTTGAACTGGAGGCGGGGCAGTACCAAGCAGCGGCTTTGCTTCTTCCTCTCTGGACGGGAGCGGACTTACCGGAGGCGTTAGCTGCATCACACTCTTCGGCGGCACTTTTTTTGGCATAACCTGCTGCGCTGGCAAGGACTTTCTCACTTCCTGCCGGCCTCTCTCCCAAGGGCCAAACAGAAAGATCAGGTAAAAAGCGGCAACCATGGTTACCACTACAAGCAGCAACAAGACCAGAAACCACCAGAAGGTTTTGCGGTTCTTCTGTCGTCTGGCCGGACTTCGTTTCTTGGAATCTGGATTCGATTTTGTCATGGGAACTCGAAACTACTCAGGTTTTTTAGTACCTGAGAAATAATATTCTACCCAAATTCACCCCTCATGGGGGGACTGAAAAGAGTAGCAAAAAAAATATTTCGTAAAGGTACTTATCCCGTTTATCGGGGTTAGTCTGTTGCCTTTTAGGGGGACATATCTTTATGATGACGATCGATAAGGCAATGCAAGAGAACAACTATTTTTTCCGGGTCAGCACGTATTGACCAAGCCCGTGCAGGATCTCTGCTGCCGGTCCTGCCGGAAACCGGCCGAGCGCCTGCCGGGCTGTATCAATAAGACGGACCGCCGTCTGCCGCGCATGGCCGAAGCCATTTGCATTGGCCAGGATTGCCTGTACCGCCGCAATGTTGGCGCTGCGAACCGTGCGGTCAGCGGCCAATAAATCAAGAAGAAAACCTCGTTCCTTTGTCCCGCCGGTTTCGAGGACATGGATAAGCGGCAGGGTCATCTTGCCCTCGACCAGATCGTTACCCACGGCCTTGCCGGTCTTATCCGGATCACCTAAGTAATCAAGCAGGTCGTCGACGATCTGAAAGGCAAGACCGAGATTATAACCGTAAACCCGGGCGGCCAGCTGTTCGCTCTCGCCTCCGCCGGCCACCATAATCCCGGTCTCACAGGCTGCCGCAATCAGGGCAGCGGTTTTGCCTGCGAGCACCGCAAAGTACTTTTCCTCGGAAAATTCCTGAACTTCGGCATTCTGCATCTGGAGAAATTCCGCCTCAACCATGGCCGAGGTGGCGGCGCTGATCAGACTTAACGCTCTCTGCCCGCCTTCACTGCCGGCAATCAACATGGCCCGGGCATGGAGATAATCGCCGGCCAGAATTGCGGCGTCGCCGCCCCAGACCTTATTAACGGTGGCCTTGCCGCGCCTCTGGTCGGCCCGGTCTATGACATCGTCGTGCAGCAGGCTGGCAGCGTGAAGGTACTCGAAGACCATGGCCAAACGATACAAACGATTTTCGTCGATCCCGCCCAGCTCTCTTACCGGGAGAAGTCTGCTTGCAAAGATGGCGAGCAGGGGCCGCACCCGTTTACCGCCGTTAAAAAGGCCATGCCGCAAGACCTGGGCCAGCAGGTCGTTGCCAACCTCGGCCAGATCGGCCCGCATAGCGTCATCAATCTTCGCCGCCTCCGGTCGCAGCCGAACAAGCAATACCTCATGATCCGCCAAAAGAGTCCTCCTCAAAAAAATGCCGTACCTCGTCAAGGTCCCGGGTAAGCGGGCTTTGCGGCAGGCTGCGTAGAAAACGACTGCCGTAGTGTTTAGTCAACAGCCGAACATCAAGAACAGCCAGCACACCCCGATCAGAAGCGGCCCGCAGCAGCCGGCCCAGACCCTGCCGGAGCGTCAGGATTGCCCGGGGCACCTGAAAATCGACAAAGGGGTTGCCACCCTCGTCTGCAATCTTTTGCACCCTGGCCATGATCACCGGATCACTAGGCACCTCAAACGGCAGCTTGTCAATAATCACGCAGCTCAAGGCCTCGCCAGGCACATCCACCCCCTCCCAGAAACTGGCCACAGCCAGCAGAACGGAGTGGGTCTCCCGCCTGAAGGTCTCAAGCAGGACACTCCGCGGCGCCGCACCCTGGACCAGAACCGGGTACGGCAGCCGGTCGACCAGGAAGGCATGGATCCGATGCATAGCACCCAGGCTGGTAAACAGTACCAGGGTCCGACCCCGGGCCGCCAGAATAATATCATGAATTACGTTCTCCGCATCCTGAAAATAGTTTGGACTCCCGGGAACCGGAAAATTGTTATCTGGGATATAGAGCAGGGTGCGACCGGCATAATCATAGGGCGTGGGCAGCAGAAGGGTGTCAAGCTCTCCGGGCAGGCCAAGCTGCTCGCTGAAGTAAGAAAATTCACCACCGGCGGTTAAGGTGGCGGAGGCAAAAACCACACTGCGCACCGCCTCATACAAGGAGTCCTGAAGATGGGACGCCACCTCGATAGGCGAGGCGGAGAGGACAACAGATTTTTCCCGACGCTCATACCAGTAGACAAATGAACGGCTCTGATTCTCAGTCACGGAGTTCAAGTTATCAAACAACTCAAGGGTCCGCCGCCGCAAACCGCTCCACACCTC
>Ga0208863_1001809_pt1 | contig 12308 bp, 9 predicted proteins | sample RifOxyD3_FD_184040 | JGI IMG/M metagenome (GOLD analysis project Ga0208863, IMG submission 184040) | Soil microbial communities from Rifle, Colorado - Rifle Oxygen_injection D3 (SPAdes) | ecosystem: Environmental > Terrestrial > Deep subsurface > Rock core/Sediment | place: Rifle, Colorado...
GCGTGGCAAGGGCGGCGAGCTGATCCGTCATATTATCGGCAGTATCGAATTGTTGCCGTGCCAGCGCGCGGCGATCCGCACTGTCTGTTTCGCACAGATAACCCAGACATAAATTACGCAAGGCGCGGCGCGCGGCATCGGGCGGATCGGGGCGATAATCACCGCGAGCTGTCAGTCGTGCATAGCAGGATCGCAGTTCCGCGTCCAAATGACCGGCAATAAAACGGCGCAAACCGTTGCGGGCGGCGTGCAGGGCATCGGGATCGACCACCTCCAACTGTTCGGCCAGCGTCGCCTCCCCCGGCAGCGCAAGCGCCTCTGCGGCAAAGGCCGGGTCGGCCTGCGCATCCTCCAGCACCCGCGCCGCCGCATCGATCACGCTGGACGGCCAGTCCGGTATGCCGCCTGCGCTAATCGTGGCAGTCGCATCGAGGATCAGGCGACTATACAGGCGCTGCCCGGCCTCCCAGCGGTTGAAAGGGTCAGTATCATGCGCCAGCAAGTGAGCGAGCTCAGCATCGCTGTAGGCAAAATCGAGTATCACCGGCGCCGAGAAATCGCGTAACAACGAGACTACCGGCGCGACCGCGATGTCTTCAAAAATGAACTCCTGCGTTGCATCGCACAACGACAACACCCGCTGGCAAGGAGAAGTGCGCTCACCTGCCATGCGCAGAGGCATATCCTGCCCGTCCGGGCCGACCAGCGCGACGGCGACAGGAATGTGGCAGAGCTGTTTGCCAGGCTGCGCGCCACAGGACTGGCTCAAACTCAGCACATAGCGCTGTTCGGCGGCCTCGTAGCGACCCGTAGCATGAACATGCGGCGTGCCGCTGTACTGATACCAGTGCATAAACTGGCTGAAATCAGCACCCGATGCGTCACTCATGGCGGCGACGAAATCATCGCAGGTCACCGCCTGACCATCGTGCCGCGCAAAGTACAGATCCATACCGCGACGGAAGGCTGGCTTGCCGATCAGCGTGCGTATCATGCGCACCACCTCCGCCCCCTTTTGATAGACCGTCGCGGTGTAAAAATTATTGATTTCGATGTACGACTCCGGGCGTACCGGATGCGCCATCGGCCCGGCATCCTCGGGAAACTGAGCGGCGCGCAGACCGCGCACCTCGCGGATGCGGGCCACCGAGCGGTTATGCACGTCCGCACCGAATTCCTGATCCCTGAACACCGTCAGTCCTTCCTTGAGCGACAACTGAAACCAGTCACGGCAGGTGACGCGGTTTCCCGTCCAGTTGTGAAAATACTCGTGCGCCACTACCCGGTCGATGTTTTCATAATCGAGATCGGTCGCAATATCAGGCCGTGCCAGCACGAATTTGGTGTTGAAGATGTTCAGCCCCTTATTCTCCATCGCGCCCATGTTGAAGTCGCCCACCGCAACGATCATGTAGTGATCGAGATCGCACTCCAGCCCAAAGGTCTGCTCATCCCAGCGCATGGATTTTTTCAGGGCAGCCATAGCGTGTTCACACTGGTCGAGCTTGCCGTGCTCGACGTAAATCGCCAGGTGTACATCGCGCCCCGACGCGGTGCGGTAGCGGTCGTGCAGCACGTCCAGCCGGGCGGCCACCAGCGCGAACAGGTAACAGGGCTTGGGGAACGGGTCGTGCCATCTGGCCCAGTGACGCCCGCCCTCCTCGTCGCCGTTGGCAACCGGGTTGCCGTTGGATAACAAATGCGGCAGGGATTCTTTGTCGGCATGCAGGGTGACGGTATAGCGCGACATCACATCCGGCCTGTCCGGAAACCAGCTGATGCGGCGAAATCCCTGTGCTTCGCACTGAGAGAAATAGCCGTTGGCCGAGCGGTAAAGGCCGGATAACCGGGTATTGCCATCGGGGTGGATGCGCGTCACCGTAGTCAGGCTGCAGGCATCGGGCAGATTATCCAGAATCAGCCGGGTGGCGCTCAAAGCGTAGCGACTGGCGGAAAGTTCCACGCTATCGAGGCTCACGGCAATCAGCTCCAGCTCTTCGCCGTCGAGCAACAGCGGCGCATCCGGCGTGTTCGCAGCCGGATTGCGGCGCACCGCCAGCTGCGCCGTCACCACGGTCTCACCCTGCCGAAAATCGATGTCCAGATCAACCGTATCGATCAGAAAAGCAGGCGGAGCGTAGTCAGCCAGACGTATAGCTTGCGGGATGTTTTGTGTCATTGGGCGACCACGTTATGGGAAAAACCGCAGTGTGACAGCAAAGCACGGCACAAGTCATCCCGGATTTTCCTAAATCTGCCCAACCAATCCGGCTTGCATCACCTCAGCCAGCTCATCCGCATCCAGCGGCAGTGAGGTTGCCAACTGGTGTTCCAGCACGCGCAAATCCGCATCGGATGCATCACTACCCTCCGCCTGCCGCTGCCTGACTCGCTCGCGCAAGGTGGTGATCGGCCTAGCCCCCCGCCAGCCTAATTGGCGCTGCTATCGCCTTCTGCCACGAGCGATGCCAATCCTGGGGCACAAAGCGGCCAGTGGGCATTTGTCGCATTTCGGCGCGCTCGCGGTGCAAATTTCACGCCCCAGCGAAATCATGTTCACGTGTAGCGAGTAACGAAGCTCTGGGGGAATTTTGGATTGCAGGCGATCCATGTCGCGCGGCGCGCAATGCCGGTCTTTTTGCGTTGGCCTGACCCATCCCAGCCGCCGAGCGATGCGCCAGCAGTGCGTGTCCACGGGAAAAACCTGCCGGTCCAACGAGTACATCAGAACACAGCGCGCAATCTTATTACCGACACCGGGCAGCGACAGTAAAAAATCCTCTGCTTCTTGGTCGCTCATCGAGCGCAGGTGTTCGAGGTTCGGCTCGCCAAATCGGGCCATGACAGCATCCAGCAGATTGCGGATAACTTTGGATTTTTGGTTGGATAGTCCGCCTCCTGCGATGGTATGGGCAATGTACTCGGCAGGTGCTTCGGCGATCATGAGGTGAGTGGGGAAAAATTCTTTAAGCGCCCGAAACGAGTTTCGGTAGCTCGCTTCCTCGGTTTTCGTGCTGCAAATAATGAAGAGCAGCTCATCCAGTGGATCCTTGAGATTGTAATGACCGAAATCCAGATAACACTTCTTCAGCACAGCAGCAATCTCGACCACATATTTCGGGAATTTCATCGAGCGATGTACAGATTTTCTGGCCCGAGTCATAGAACTACAACGGCAGACCCTGCATGCGGCTTGGCCAAGGCTTGCTGGGATCGTAAAACAACACCTCGATACCGAGCCTCAACAACGCTTCAACCGCATAATTTTGAAGCTCAAGACTATCCGTCACGTGAAGCACCAGTTTGGCGTTCAAATCGTCGTAGTTCTTATCGAGTTCGTTCAGGTAACAGGCCAACTGGAACGCCCCCTTCGAGGATTGAGACAGGATATTGTCGACGTTCGCGCTTTTAATCTCAAAGACGTTCAGTTTCCCCCTAGAGCTGTACAACAAATCTATGGAACTGCTTTCATATGGCGTGATGCCATTCGCAATCAAGAATTCAGAAATATCTTTCAGCATCGCTTGGTGGATTTTTTCCGCGTGCTCCGTCTTGTTGAGTGCCTCCTCTAGGTTCCTCAGTTTCGAATCCGCCGACACAAACTCCCTGGCGTATATTTTTCCTGGCTCAATCTCGGAAAACTCGGTGTCCACGCAGGGTGCATTGTACTTTTGACCCGACTTCCCCCTTTCCAGCCCCGATTTTTCTTCCGCGAAGATCACAGATACAGGGTCGAAAGCTTTCAAGGCACCTACAATGTCCGGCGAAGGTTTTGCGCCCATTTTTTCTGTAAGTAGCGCAAAGGCATAATTCGAAAAAGCCCTCAACCTGTCTCCGGTCCCATTCGCCCAGACTTGTTCCAGCGTCAGATGCGACACCACCGCCCTCAAAGCGCTCTGGGCCAGACGATGGCCGTTGCTCGGCAACAGCTGAAAATCGATCTGCGATAGCGAGCGTTTGTCGGGCGGAAGCAGTTTCGTCTGTATCGAACCTCTGACGAGCGCTAAGAGCGCATCAGAGACTTCAGAAGACAGTTCGGACACTCCCAGCTTCGAAGAAAGCGTGGCCGCCATGCCGTATCTGGCCGCATCCGCATAGCCAGAAACCAACTTGATCGATTCAGTTATTTCCGGCGATATCAAGTAGTCGCCCGAGTAGTAACCATCGATTATCCGCTCCACCTTTTTAATCTTGACAAGCAAGAGCAGCCTGTCTTCTTGCCCTCGCAATACAACCCAGAGCCTTCTGCCCGCCAAGATTTTCGGCTCTAAATCGAGCTCGTTTCTGGGAAGGATATAACTGCCAGCAACTCCCGAATTTCCGAAAGATGCGCCTTTCTCGCCATCGAGGATCCAGACCAGATCAGCCATGAACCCCAAGTTCCTGCAATGCGTCATCCAAGGATGTCGGCCAAGTGATGTGGTCGCCCAACAAATCGTGCTGTCGAACCTCTTTCCCTCTCAACCTGACCACCTCTGTTTCTTCGATCGTGTTTTTGCAAATCAGCAGGTAATAGTTGACCTCGTCCGCGACTTGCCCCCTCCGATGTATCCTATCGAGCGACTGGAGATAGTGTGCCGCCTGATTCGAGTACGAAATGTACACAGCATCGTAGGATGCGTGCAAGGTGATTCCAGCACCTGCGGCGGAGGGGTTGCCCACGAACAACATGGTCGATGAATCCTCCTGGAAAGAACGCACCGCGTCTCTCCTCGCCGCCGAAGATGAAACTGAACCATCGATCCTCACTGGACAATATCGCGAATATCTCGCCATGATCTCGTCCAAGCTTTTCTTGTAGAAAGACCAGAGCACAACCTTTCTACCCTGTGGGATCAAACTTTCCAGAAGCTCGTCTAGCACAATGTATTTAGCGGGGACTTCCGAAGCCGTCGGGTCAATAGCACTTGGGCAGGAACATATCTGCAGTAACGCCGCCCTTCTCTGGAAATAAGTCGCTAAACTCTTCTTGAACGACTCATTGTTGAGGCTCCGAAGTTCCAGCTCCAACTCGGATTTGGCCTTCTCATACATCAGGGCCTGTTTACCTGTTAGATCTACACTGACCACATGGAAGTTCTTTTCGGGAACATGCTGGAGAATATCGGGCTTCAACCTTCTAATGAAAACACCTTTCGTATCGACCAGCGAAGCGATCCCGTCCCAATCTCCAGCGGGATTGTTCGATTTTTTGAACCCGCCAAACGTGTAACCGAGATCCGCTAGGTCGAACTGATTCACGAGGTCGTGAGCCGAGTTGGGAGCAGGAGTGCCGCACAGCACGAAACACTTTTGGCACTTCGCCCGAAGCTTCCCCACGATTTCCGAACGGACGGACTCGCCGTTTTTCAAGTAGTACGACTCGTCGACAACGAGAAGATAGCGGCGGGTCGATGCGCTCGCCATCAGATTGAGCAGCATGGGCGCAACGCCTTCATAGTTCGTGACCAACACATCGAACTTTCGTTGCGCCGTCTCGTATTTTTGCCGCCGGCCTCCCTCGGCCATTTCGACCCTACACTCCGGCCCGAGGAACCTGGCGATGTCCTTCGGCCACTCGCTGACCATGCTCTTCGGGCACACGACGATCATTGCATCGATCTCGCCCGCGACCCTCAACTCGTCGAATGCGGCGATGGTCATCACGGTTTTACCGCTGCCCTGCTCGTCGAACAAACAGAGTCCTAGAAGGCCCGGCACGGTCATCGCTGCCACCGCCGATGCTTGGGCAGGTTCAAGGACGTTGTTCCACCCCCCAGTCAAGGAAGGCTGTTCGTTGAGGTCTATTATTTCTAAAGACCTGATTCTGGCCGCTTCGTGCCACTTGAATCGCTCCAATGCGCTCTCGATCCCTTGGTTCGTTTTTGCATGAGCAATCAGGTCTGCGACGAGAGGAAGAGAGGACAGCGGAAATGAAATAAAATCTTTCCCCGAGGTCAGTAACGAGCCGATCCGCTGGGCAAGCTGTGACTTGAGCTTAAGCAGTTCAAGTCCTACACACTCGATATGAACCCTTTCTTCCTGGATCCTGACTTTCATCGGTTCACTCCGATGCCGCTTTACTCAACTTGATAACCAGATCCAGCGCCTGCTGAAGATTATTTCGCGAGCTTTCTGGAATTAGCTTGATATCGGATGCTGTCATTTCTTTGATAAATTTGACGAACGTATCGATCCTTCCGATCGCCTCATCGCCGCTCCTCACAACTCTTGCGTTATAGTCGAGAATCGCTTTTGCCGATTTCGCGGCAGCGGGATCTAGTTGCAACAGCGCCGCTTTGGCTTCTGGATGCTGCCACGCCTTGTATGCGACTCTGACCTCCGGAAAGCTGGAAAACTTCGACTCATTGATCCATTTGAAAAATTGAATTTTGAAGTCGATATCCGTTTTTAAGGGCTCAAAAAAAGACTTTTGAGCTTCGTTGAAATACTGATAATTTTTGGCCGCAACAGTTTCTGCCTCTTGCTCCGACAACCCGAAACCGCCCCCAGTTTCATCATTCTGGTCCATGTCGGCCGTTGCAAAAATAATGAACTCCTGGATTATTTCGTGGATCTTGAGCGTTTCCTTAATCTTCGATTTTGCCCAGCTGAATTTTTGCGAAATTTCTTCCAGGCTTAAACCGTCCCCATGAGCATCGATCACTTTGACCGCTTTCACGTAAGCGGGCCACTCTATTTTCAGCGATGCCGAGAAGTTCTCCTCCACCAGCACATTCTGTTCGTCTTCTTCGGTGGCATCTTCCGATAGGACGTGAACTTCAACCGTTTCCAAATCCTGGCGGTTGGGGTCAGATAACGGCATATTGGCCAAGGCATACTTGACGGCGAAAAACCTGCGGTTCCCATCGAGCAGTTTCCCCTCAAACGACAGCGCGAGCGGTTCACGCAAACCGTTTTTTATAATGTCGTCGCGAAGCTCCTTCAGCTTCACCTCTGGATCGTTTTTCATCAGGTCGAAAATTTCATCCTGGGTCAGCTGTCTACCGCCCACCTGGGATAAATATTTCTTTTTCTCCAGTTCGATCCTAGGGTTGTCCACCCAACCCAGAATCGACGAGACCTTCACCTTTCCCTCCCAAACGTTGATCCTCCTACCGTTATAAAGCCTCTGCTTGATTAACGGCTTCGGTTTGTCTAAAAAAAACTTGGGCTGAGTGGTCATGGTCTGCCTATCAAAAAAGGTTTAATTTGTTGTGCCCAACATCGATTCAAGCTGATGAATGCGGTCTATTAGTTCAGATTTTTTCATCTGTTCGTACTGTTTGACGGGAGCTGGACCCTGCCTATAAAAACTTGCAAACGGTTCATAATGGTCGGCAAAAGGCGTCTCCACACATCGAGCCAGAACCTTTTCCTTCTCAATTCTTTGAACCAAAAAGTCGGACAAGTCTGTGGAAAACCTCTTTTTAAGTTGCTCTTCAAGAGCCGAAAAAAGGTCAACGCTACCATCACCTAGGACACAATCCCTACAAACGAACACAGCTAGGTCCAACGAAGGCGTTGATCCCTTTATCGTGGTCAGCATCGCCAAGAAATTCGACATCCAATTGTCGTGGTAGCCTATACCCCACTGCCTCCCCGTTGCAGCGAACCCCATTTTGAACAGCGGAGCCTTGGGTCGGCTAGGATAGTAATAGGGGGCCGCTTGGCCCGATGCCTTCTTAAGCGGCACCGTCAAGAAGTTCGATGATATCCTTTTTTCAGGGCTAGTTCCCGCCACGTCAATTCTACCCAACTCGATAACCTGCTTAACACCATCGTGGGAGTTTCCAACCAAAACCAACCTAGTGAATTCGAGTTCCACATGTTTGCGGCTATTCTTCCCTTCCAAACTTTCCGGATTGAGGTCCAAACCACTCGTCCCAAAATATTTGAATGCGGCATCGACCGCCAAAAAATACATCAGCGCCGATGTTCGCTCCAAATGCGATTTTCCCGTTGTGTTCCGAGAAGAAAGTCTTTCGAATGCCTTGCAAACTAGCTCCTGACTCAGGTATTTCGACATCGTCTCAAGCCCTTTTTTTGGTTTTTATCTACGGTTTCTCGTGGGAAAAAATTACATCTCTATCTCGGGCGCGGAGCGGTTTTCCCGAGCTGACAAACTGCTCGAAGGTCATACATTCGGACTCCCCCCTCAGGTCGGCGCCACCCAGCGTCGCCTTGATCTGCATAGCCATTTCGTAGGCCAAACGTGGCGGCACCGCATTGCCAATCTGCTGGTATTTCGACTTGATGGTGCGCCCGACAAAACTAAACCAATCAGGAAAAGTTTGAATCCGGGCAATTTCTCTCACCGAAAAGATTCGCTTTTCGATCGGATGCCAAACGCCGGCGTTCTCGGGTTTGAACGCCGCAGTAATCGTGCCAGCGATTTCGTCCCGATGGTACCTTCTATAAAAATTGGGCCATCGGTATCGCGCCATGTTGTCACTTATTTTCTTGAGGCGTTCGGGAAGTTGCTCGTATGGGATGTTTTTCCAAGAACCACCTTCAGGAACCATACTCCCGAGCTGCAAGGCCTGCGGGTTCAACTGCATCAGCTCGTTCTGGTTCGGAACACTCTCGTTCAAATCCATGATGGTATGTTGGAGACTCAAGTCCTCCCTATCGACTGGATGCGGAAAAGAAAACACTCCCGCCGCATGAGCCCTCTCCACGCCGACTATGAAAACGCGTAATCTTTTTTGGGGCACGTTATGCCTGGACGCATCGATCAGGCTGAATACCACGTTGTATCCGAGCGCATCTAGCTCCTCACAGATTTCTTGGATCAGAAGTTTCTCCCCATTCCCGAAGGAGAGCAACCCCCGCACATTTTCGAACACAACGCTCCGGGGCTTCAAGTCTCTAACGAAAGCCAATGCCGTTTGGTACAAGGTCCCGCTGCTGTCCTCAACCCCTCGTCTGGAGCCCGCGTTCGAAAAAGGCTGGCACGGGAACCCTGCGGTCAAGACATCAGGACGTTTACTCAATTTCGGGACCCCGACCACCCTCACGTCCTGATCGGAGATCTCTCCAATGTTCTGGCGATACGTCTGACACGCATCAGGGTTAATATCATTCGCGAACACAGTCTTAAATCCGGCTTGATGGAAGCCCAGGTCGAATCCTCCGCAACCCGAGAACATGCTCACATGCGTCAGTTCGGTTTTTTTGTTGTTTTGTGCAAGAGGAGTAAAAATCTCCCACGGGCGCACTCTCTTCTCGATGGCTTCCGATGTTTTAACGACAATTTTCAACGGGGAAGGACGCAGACTTTTGACCGCTGCTGGCTTCTTCCCCACTGGTTCTTTGATCTTGCCATGAGATTTTTTATCTACTCCGGCTGCGGCCACTTTAATTTTTTTCCCTGTTTCAACTTTCATTTAAATTCTCATAGTCATTCTATCGCGCAACTTAACTGCTTTCTGTTTGCATGTAAACAAAATAACTTCAGCTCCGCGTGTATTGCCAAACATATTCCTTTACTCGCACGACAGCGCCCCAGATGAGCCGGTACTGAAAAACCGCTATGAAAAAATTGAAGCCTGTAGGAAATGGCACCAATCGCGTTATCTTTTCTGCACCGGTATTGCACAGCCTGTGAAGTTAATCATGTTTTCCCGTTGCAGCCCTTACTTGCTCGCGCCCCTGTGACTAACGGTTATCGCCGCCTGCTGTTTTTGGAATATAGGGGCCGGTAACGTTGGCCGGAATAATCTTGCGGCTTTTCCATTTCCCAGCGAATCGACGTCATCACAACGTGATACATGTTGTAGATAAACGATTTGAGCAGCAACAGCGTATAGATGAAGATGCCGCCGAGCAGTAAAAAGCCAATCTTTGCCAAGTATAGCTTGGTCATCGCCGGGTCCAATGTACTATTGACCAACAGGCTCAAAACACCATTCGGTTTTGCAAGCAGCCTGACTCCGAGGCACATTCCCGCAAACACGATATAGACATAAAACACTTCCATGAACTTGAAAAAATTGTACTTTACCCACGGCAAGCCGCTTTGTTTATGTCTAGTTTTTGCCATAAAAACGAACAAATCCGGCTTCGTCACGGTCGCAAAAACAGTAAACCCGGCAACCAGAAATCCGAGAATGGTCGTGGCGAAGGCAAAACCGTCAGCAGCAATTTCTCTCGTCCCTTCAGCAAGTTCTTTTGCTGTCTCCGGCGTGAACCAGGAATAGGCGGCTAATATGCCAACCACTAATAGCGTCGCATAAGCGTTGAAATTTGAAGAGGAACGCAGGACGCGACTTTGGCAATAAATTTGCCAAAGTGATTTTTCTTTTAGCAGTTCTTTCGGCTGAACCGCCCGCTCCTCCTGGTCTTCTGACATGTCATGGCCTTTGTTGAAGTAGTTTCGCTATCTTTGTGGCCGGATCTTTGGACGGTTTCCCCACGGCAAGAATGCCATCGCTGACGACCGATTTGAACGATTCATAAAGTTTTTCTGCCGCCCCCATGATTGTGCTTGGAAGCTCTTTGACTGAAACGCTAAGTTTGAATAGTTCGTTATTGCCAGATAGTTTATCTCCACGGGCATCTTTGCCGCTTATAGTCACCTCGGTATTACCGCGCTGCACCGCTGCTGTTAGCTGGCTAACGGCGTTCTTCTTTGACATGCCTTTAGGGTTCCGATGCACGACCTCTGTTGTTTTTGCGCCGAGCAAGTCTTTAGATTGCTGCAGGTCATCAAACAACTCGTCATTGTCCAATTCGCCGTTTGGGTCGATGAGCCTGACACGTATTTCGCTCAACACCTCGAACTGATCGATAAAGTTGTCCAGGCTGGCTTCCGATGAAAGAGGGATGACCTCTATCGTCGGCATGGGGTACTTTTCCAGTATAGCTTTGCGCGTCACGCGGCTATCATCCTGCTTGGCTTCCTGATATAGATTATCGGCGAATGCCTTGTGCTTCTCAGAGGCAAATTTTTGCGCTGTTGCACGGAACGCCTCAATCGATGGCGCCCCTTTTGTTTCCGGCATATAAACCAGCTTATGGTCATTGAGGACCAGAATAAACAAAGCTGATGGCGCAGATTCCAAGCTTCTTTTGTCATAGACGAGCGCACCGTCTCGCAATATTTGTTCACGTTGAATTTGCGTATCTTTGACAAGGCGTCCAGCCAAAGCAGCAACAGGTTCCGCAGCAGACCCCAAATCAAGCAGTGCGACATCATGAAAAAAGTACATCGTGTCGCTGAACTTTCGCTTTAACGGCGACATGAATGCTGGAATAATTATTTCTTCAGCCAAATCAAGCATTTCGTGTTTATCCCCAAAATGGCAGATGAAGTTGGCGAAGTTCAAATTACGGGATTTGTTCATGTTTTTTCCTGGGCACTTTATGAATTTTTCAGTGGATTTTACGCGTGCGCTTTGACTTCCGGCTCCACGGAAAGCCGCATACCCACAGACTTTAATACCGCCAGCAAGGTGTTCAGTGTCGGGTTGCCTTTCGGCGACAGCGCCCGGTAAAGACTTTCGCGCTGGACCCCGGCTGCCTCGGCGATCTTGGCGATGCCGCCGCAGGATTCCGCGATCTGACGCAAAGCCAGCAGCGCAGCGCCACGGCCATCCGGGTCATTCATTCCGGCCATAGCTTGTTTGAGATATTCGACCGCAAATTCAGGGTCAGAACGAAGGGTATCAAGAACCCAGTCTTCGTGCGAGGCCGAGGCGGCGTGTGTCTTCTGCGTTTTCATGTGGCATTCCTCCATTGGTAGTCTTTCCAGTATTCGACAGCGCGCACGATGTCCGTTTTCTGGGTGCTTTTATCTCCGCCGTGCAACAACAGCACGACAGTCTTACCGTTGCGGGCGTAATACACGCGATAGCCGGGGCCAAAATCCTCGCGCAGCTCCCAAACCCCTTCGCGACAAGGTTTACAGTCACCAAAGTTTCCTGCCGAAACTTTGGCCAGACGAAAAACGATTCTCGCCTTGGCCTGCTTATCCTTGAAGGAATCGAGCCATGCCTAAAAGGGCACATGACCCGCTTCGTCGCGGTAATGTTCGATGATGTTCATTAGTTTATTGTAACTTATAAATTACCAAAAGGAGATTTGTTACATCAACTCCATACCCAAACAGACTGCCAGCTCGTCTGCATCCAGCGGCAGTGCGGTTGCCAGCTGCTGTTCCAGCACGCGCAGGCCGGCATCCGAGGCATCGTTGCCCTCCACCTGCCGCAGCCTGACTCGCTCGCGCAAAACATCGGGCTCGGCCTGAATATCCAATATCCCAAAGTCAACCCCGACTCGTTGCGCCAGATCGCGGAACAGGTCCCGCTCCCAGCGCATCAGAAAGG
>Ga0208863_1001811_pt1 | contig 12306 bp, 12 predicted proteins | sample RifOxyD3_FD_184040 | JGI IMG/M metagenome (GOLD analysis project Ga0208863, IMG submission 184040) | Soil microbial communities from Rifle, Colorado - Rifle Oxygen_injection D3 (SPAdes) | ecosystem: Environmental > Terrestrial > Deep subsurface > Rock core/Sediment | place: Rifle, Colorado...
GCTTGTCCCAAAAGGTCGGCACCATTTCTAAGGCGGTAGTTTTTACCGGCATGACGCAGCTTCGTAACCTGGTCGCGGTTGAATCCCTGCGTGAGATGTTCAAGGGTGACGATGTTGATTTCTCGGCCCAGAAACTCTGGCTGCATTCCGCTACGGTGGCCATTCTCTCGGGTATGATTGCCAAACGTATTTTTGGCAAGGATAGCGAGGATATTTTCCTGGCCGGTATCATCCATGACATCGGACTTATCGTTGAAAATCAGGTGGTTGGGGAGCAGCTGCGTGTGGCCTGCAAGGCCTTCCGAGAGGATCAGGGTACCTTGGTCGAGTGTGAGCGCAATGCCATTGGCGCCGATCATGCCGAAGTGGGCTATCTTCTGGTCAAGGATTGGGGCTTGCCTTTGGAAGTACTCAGCGCCATTAAGGGACATCATCTTTCCCGACAGGTTAAAGATGTTTCCAGTACAGGCAGCATTTTGCAACTGGCTGAATTTATGGCGGGAAAGATGCAATACTGGCCTATTGCCGGCCCCCTTGAAAAACTGCCCCCCGAACTGGCGGCGCATGTGAAGGAGAGGATGGCAGATTACAAGATTATTATCAGGGATTTGCCTGGAGAGATGGCTAAGGCTAAAGAATTGTACGAATCCGACGAGTAAGACGCTAATGACTGAACCCACTTTTGATGACATATTCGAAGACCTGATCGACGTCGACGAGGAATTGCAAAGTTTCCTGGCGATTCTTGCTGCCTTGTTGCCAGAGGCATCGACGCTTTTGGTGAGCGAGGCTGGAAGCATGTTTGAGGGGGATAGGCCTCTGGAGCTTGCCGCGCTTGAGCGGGAACGGTTGGTTCGTGAGGCCAGATCGGCATCTGGTTTCGTGGCTGGCAAAACAGAGAGTAACGCCTTTGCTCAGGCGGTATATCTTGCCAAGCTGCCAGCGACGCTGATTGTTTCCTGTGTTGTGGCTCAGACAGATAACGGGCGGCCAGGTTCCGCATTTACTTCCCTGTTGCAGAATACCATTGATCTTGCCTTGTTTAAACGGGAACGGGAGATACTTGTCGCCGATCATGAACAGGCAATCCGGCAGATCAATATCCTTCAGCAGCAGCATGACAAGTTGATCGAGGATAATTATCGCCAGTATCAGATCAATCAGGATCGGGAAAAAGAGTATGCCCGGACGCTGGAAAGCGAAATAGCCATGCAAACCGCTGAGTTGCGGGAGGCCAATGTGCGGCTTGAGGAGATCAGCCGACTGAAGAGCGAGTTTCTGGCCAATATGAGCCACGAATTGCGTACCCCCATGAATGCCATTATCGGCTTCAGCGAACTCCTGTCCGAGTCCTCCCTGACCGAAGAACAGCTCGATTATGCCAGAACCATCTCCCAATCCGCGGCAAGTCTTCTCACCTTGATCAACGACATCCTTGATCTGGCCAAGATCGAAGCGGGCAAACTGGAGCTTGAACGCCAGCCCTTTGCTCTTGCCGAGGTGGTTGACAATGTGGCTGCTATGTTCAAGATTCCTGCCAAGGCAAAGGGGGTTGTCGTCTCCTGCAATATTGACAGCCGTATCCCGAAAATAATAATGGGGGACAGTAACCGGCTACGCCAGGTTTTGATAAATCTTACCGGCAACGCCATGAAGTTTACTGAGCAGGGCGGGATTGATATTCAGGTTGCTTTTGAGGGTGAAGCTGCCGGCCAGATTGTCAGCCGTTTTTCGGTGCGCGATAGTGGTATTGGGATTCCCGCCGACAGGATTGGCGCGATCTTTGAGAAGTTTACCCAGGCCGACGGTTCGACCACCAGAAAGTACGGGGGGACTGGCTTGGGTCTGGCTATTTCTCTTCAGCTTGTGGAACTCATGGGTGGACAGCTCGCGGTGGAGAGTGAGGTAGGCAAGGGCAGCACCTTTTATTTCGTGATTTCCCTGGAAGCTGCCCCGACGGAGGCCATCTCTTTGCCGGGGCAAAAGGCAGCTGATGGTGAAAAGTCGGCTCGGGGAGGGAGGATTCTTCTGGTTGAGGATAATGCGGTCAATCAGCGCTTGGCCTGTATTTTGATCACTCGGCAGGGATATGAGGTTGAGGTGGCCTCCGATGGAGTCGAAGCCTTGGAACATCTTCAGCAGCAGAGCTTTGATCTTGTTCTGATGGATGTCCAGATGCCCAATATGGACGGAATGGAGGCCACTCGAAGAATCAGGGCGCTTGAAGCTGATCCGGCTCTGCGCCAAGGCTATGTCGGCTTGTGCTCCCGGCAGCAACCCCTGACCATCGTCGGACTCACGGCCCATGCCAGAAAAGAGGATGAACTGTCCTGCTATGCGGCAGGGATGAATGGTTTCCTCACCAAACCCATTGTCAAGGCGAAGCTGGCTGTTATTTTAAACGAGATGATGCCACAGTCATCCCAGGTAGGAGATCTGTAGCGCTGCGATTTTTTCTCCTCCAGTTTCGCCATGGGCGGTAATCTCCGCCAGTCTGGATGTTTCGTTCAGTATTTTCAGTTCGATATGAAGCCGCTTTTTGGGCATAAGGCTGCCAAGCCTGTCCGGCCATTCGATCACGGAAAGTCCCCTCCCGTAGAGATATTCTATTAGCCCGAGATCCTCTATTTCTGTTTCCTCACTTAACCTATAGAGATCAAGATGATAAAGGGGGAGTCGTCCTGGATATTCGTGCAGGAGGCTGAAGGTGGGACTGGTTATGTAACATGATTGAGGCACCTGTAATCCCAGACCTATGGCCTGAGTGAGTGTAGTTTTCCCGGCTCCCAGAGTCCCGGCCAGCGTGATGATCTCCCCAAGGTGGGCGATCTCTCCGAGACAGCGGCCCAAGGCAAGGGTGGCTTGCAGGTCTGGCAGGGTAATGGTTGTTTTCATTATATTTACTGTCTTATTTGGTAAGCGTCCAGCAGTGCCGCAGATGCGAGGAAGAGGTCTGCGAAGTGTGCTATTGCACATGAGCGGGCTGATGACAAAGCAGATGTGGTGCTGCTGGACGCTTACCTTATTTGATTTTTTTGTGGCAGAAGAGACACCGATATTTCGGCGGATGACCCGCAGGCAAAGGAGCTTGGCCTTCGGGTGTATGGCAGAGGGCGCAATGTTTTTCAGCTTCCTTTTTGTCCATGGGGTAAAATTGCAGGTGAGTTTCATCCTTGGGCAGTTTGGTGGTTGATTCTGGTGGCGCCTTGAGCAAAAAAATAATGATGGCAACACAACCGACAATGAACAGGATATTGAACAGTCTGATTTTATTTTTTTTTGACTCAGGTATCATTCGTAAGTCAAACCAAGGATCATTGGACGTTTTTCTTTGTCAGAGGGCTTCTGAATAATGATATAACCCGGCACTACCTCGAGATTGTATTGGCCTTCCAGGGTTTCAGGAATATGCGACGAGATCGTGAGCACCACCTGCTCTGTCTCGGTGGACAGCGAATAACGCTCAATAGTGTGGGTGAAACCGTATTCCACATCGAAAATGTGAACTTCGATGAGGTCAACATTTTTCACTTCGCCGGCATGATTGAAAATTTCGGCGTTATCATCGTATGCTGTTTCACTAATCCACAGACAAAGCTGCGGTTCACATATCTGCATTTCATGACGGGTTCGCAACAGGTGTTCCCACATCTTGAAAACCTCTATTTCAATCAGGCGGATGCTGCTTGTTCCTTCCTGATTGAAGACCTTGCAATGAATCAGTTTTTGACTTTTTCTGGATATTGATTCCACGGTTTTCTTCCTTGAATTTTTAGAGCAGGCTACTTAGCGGAGTGCTGAGTGCTGAGTGCCGAGTCTTGACTTTGCCGGGCTTCCTTTTTATTGGTTGCCCATCCTGGCTGGTAAGCGCAAAAAAATAGCCAGCAGCTCTTACCCGGGGGCATGCAAAACTCAGCACTCAGCACTATTTTCTCAGCACTCAGCACTTCGTTTATTCTACCAGCTTTTACCCAGTACAGCCTTTGCGATTGCGGTCTGATCCGTGCCCACGGTAATGGTGTAGGTCGTGGTTCCGATCGTCTTGCTAACGGTTTTGGCCGAAGCTGTCCATCCTTCGGGAGTGCCTTCAAGTGCTTTCAGCAGACAGGTGCCGGCTGCAGTACCCGCGATCAGACCATTTGCACAACTAGTCACATCATAAGCCGGAAGATCAGCCGCAGCCTTGCCCATCAACACGGCCGCATGATTGATGACGGTGGCGGCCTGGGCTGCGGCGTACACCCCTTCTGCGTGCGACTTTGCGGCTTCGGTTCGCATGTCGATAAACTTCGGAATTGCCACCACTGACAGGATTCCCAGAATCACGATGACCATGATCAATTCAATCATGGTAAAGCCCTGCTGACCAAGTTTTGTTCGTTGCATGTTCGTTTCCTCCTGAAAGTTTTGTTGAGAGTAGCTCTCCCTCTTGATTGTTGTCGCTCAGCCACCAAGGCGGAGCGATAATTGCCGCAACTTCAACCGCCACCCTTGACCACGCTCATCATATCCCACATGGGCATAAAAATGGCAAGGGCGAAAATAGCCACTACCCCACCCAAAGCCAGCAGCAGGGCCGGTTCGATCAGGGTGGAAAGATTCTTGATCGTGTAATCGCTCTCAGTGTCGTAGTAATCCGCCACCTTGACCATCATTTCATCCATTTTGCCGGATTGCTCGCCTACCGCCAGCATTTCCCGCACTAAGGATGGCAGAATCGGATAATCAGCCATAGCCTCAGACAGGTGACGACCCTGCTCCACCTCGTGGCGGATTTTCTCCATCATTTGGGCCAGCACCAGATTTTCCAGGGCGGCCCCGGCCAGATCCAGGGCGTGGACAATGTCAACCCCGCTCACGGTCAGCACCGCGAAAACCCGGCAGAAACGGGACATGTAAATCTTGATTCCCAGTTCACCAAAAATCGGCAGCCGCAGCAGCAGTCGGTCTCGAGCCAGAATGAAATCTTCATTGCGCAGGGCCATCCGGTAAGCGGTGATTATGGCCACGGTCAGCAGGATGAGGACAAAGAGGTTGCCGGTAATGAAATTGCTGCCTGCGATCAATATTCTTGTCGGCAAGGGCAGCGCCAGCTTGGAAGAAGAAAAAAGCGCGACAAACTTGGGCATTACGAAGGTCATTAGAAACAGAATTGCCACGACCAGCGCACCGATGACGATCTTGGGGTAACTGGTGGCGGCTTTTATCTTGGTCTGGATACTTTTTTCATTTTCATTAAGTTTTGACAGGTAGTCAAAGGAACGATCCAGACTGCCGGTTTCCTCGCCGACTCGCACCATGTTGAAAAAAAGTGGGGTAAAGATTTTATGATGGACGGCGAATGCATCGCTTAATTTTGTGCCACCCTCCACCCGGTCGGCGATATCAAGCGCCGCTATGCGCAGCAAAACATTTTGCGCCTGGCGGCCAATAATCCGCAGGGCCTGAAGAATGACGATGCCAGCTGCAAGCATGGTAGAGAGCTGGCGGCAGAAAAGAATCAGATCATCGATTTTAATGCCGTGCAGGCGTTCCATCAGGGTAGGGAGATTGAGGGTTGTTGCTGCTCCTTCCTGGTTGGAGCAGATCTGCACCTTAAGTGGACTGAGGCCGCTCTGAGCAAGTCGATCCTCCACTCCGGCCACGGTCTCTGCGGTAAAAAAACCGGTGATGACCTCACCTTTCTGATTCATCGCTTCGTAATGAAATCCGGGCATCTTTAAATCCTTAGTGCTTAATGCAGAGTGCTAAGTACCGAAGTTTACCATCCCTCAGCACTCGGAACTCAGCATGCAGAACTTTTTAATTAACGGCATCCATGGTTACTCTCAATACTTCGTCAAGGGAGGTATGGCCGGCCAGTACCTTGGCGATTCCAGCTTGGCGCAACGAAATCATGCCCTCGCGTTCGGCCTGGTGAAAAATTTCATGGCTGGAGGCCCTGGACATGATCAGCTCCTCAATGGCAGGGGAAACGACCAGGGTTTCATGAACCGCCAGCCTGCCCTTGAAGCCGTTGTCGTCGCATTTGGGGCAACCTTTGGGTCGATAAATGATCAGCCTGGCATCGTAAGGCAGGCCCATTTCCTGCTGGACTGCTTCCGGTGGGGTAAAGGCTTCGCGGCAGTCGGGGCAAAGCCGCCGAACCAGGCGTTGAGCTACCACCATCCCCACTGCGGTGGCGATCAAGAAGGGCGGAATTTCCATGTCAACCAATCGGGCGATGGCTCCGGCCGCGTCATTGGTATGAAGGGTAGAAAGCACCAGATGACCGGTAAGGGCTGACTGGATGGCGATTTCCGCGGTTTCCGGGTCGCGGATTTCGCCGATCATGATCACGTCTGGATCCTGACGGAGAATGGCGCGCAGGGCGGTGGCGAAGGTCAGATCTGCCTTGCGGTTGACCTGAACCTGGTTGACCCCGGCCAGCTCATATTCAACCGGGTCCTCAACGGTGATGACATTGCGGTCCACGTTGTTTATGCGGTGGAGGGCGGCGTAGAGGGTGGTGGTTTTACCGCTGCCGGTAGGACCGGTGACCAGTACGATTTCATGGGGACGGGCAATATGGCGCTCGAATTGCGTCAACTGGGCATCTTCGAAGCCAAGGGCCGTAAGGTCGATTTTAACCTTGCTCTTGTCAAGCAGCCGCATCACCACCTTTTCGCCCTTGCTCAGGGGCAGGACTGAAACCCGGATATCGATGTCTCGCCCGGAAACCGGGATTTCACAACGGCCATCCTGGGGTTTGCGTCGCTCACCGATATCGAGATGGGAGATGATTTTTATCCGAGAGACCAAAGGGGCATGCATCTCAAGCGGAAATTCCTTTACCTGACGAAGCAGGCCATCTACCCGCACTCGAACCCTGACCTTGGTTTCAGTCGGTTCGAGGTGCAGATCACTGGCGCCGGAAAGCACTGCGTGGAGAATCATTTCATTAACCGCTGCCACCGCAGCTGATTCATCTTCGCCCTTGATCTTGGTTACGGGTGTTTTCGATTGCTGGTGGTTGTAAACCTGGTCTACGGTAGCACTGATCAAGGAAGCTACCCCTGTGCAGATCACCAGCTTTTCATTATTAATATAACGGGAGATTTCATCGGTGACGAAGATATTCAGGGGGTCGGCGAAGGCGACCAGAATTTCGCCGGGGCGCCGGCCCAAGGCGATTACCTTGTGTTTGCGGGCCACCATCTCCGGGATAATTTTTGCTACCTCTGGATCAATCACTACCCGGCTGAAATCAATAAAGAGAATATTGAGCTGTTTGGCCAAGGTACGGGCAATGGAGCTTTCATTGACAAAACCAAGGTCCTGAAGAGCATCCCCTATTTTTAAATTATGCTCCTTGCCGTAAACAAGGCCCTGCTGGAGTTGAGTGGCAGAAATTAAGCTGCTTTCCACCAGAATATCGCCGAGCTTTTTTTTCTGCTTAGGAATAGTGGTCATAATAATCCGGAAGTCAGGGGTTGAGGATCAGGGGCCAGTGGGTGTAACCTGTTTTCCCACGGAAAATCGGATTCATCCAAAGAGGCGATGGCCTCTTGCAAAATTGCCTTGGTGATGGTGAGGCTTTGTTGGCTGTAAGCAATCAGTAAGGTGCGGTTGAATGCTTTATTAATCAAGCGGGGGATACCCTGGGAATAACGCTGGAGCAAGGTTAGGGCAGTCCGACTGATCTCCAGTCTGGTCCCGCCGGCCCAGCTCAAACGGGTATCGAGGTAATGGATGATTTCCTCGGCGGCGAGAGGCTGCAATTGTTCAACCACCGCAATCCGTTGTCGGAGCTGGCGTAGTTCGTGCTGGTTAAGCCTTTCTCGTAATTCAGGTTGACCGACCAAAATGATCTGAATCAGCTTGCAGGTATCTGATTCAAAGTTTGAAAGCAGACGCAACTGTTCCATACTCTCCAAGGGTAGATTCTGGGCCTCATCAATGACCACTACCAGCCGTCGGTCCTGCTCGGCCAGTTCTGCAAGATGATCATTGAGCTGGCGTAAGAGTCGATCCATGCCGAGTCCTGTATTTAGTTCGATAGCAGATGTTTGACCGAGATCGTGCAGAATGGACTGCAACAGTTCCTGCGGAGTCAGATTTGGCGAGAGAATCAGGGCTGTCTCGTAACGAGTAGGCAACCCGGCCAGCAACCGCCGCAATAACAATGTTTTACCGGTGCCCACTTCGCCGGTAAGAATCATGAACCCCTCTCCCTGTTCCAGGCCGAAACGCAGTGAACCTTCGGCTCCGCGATGGCTTGGAGCCGGATAAAAAACCTCCCGATCGGGGGGGATAAGAAACGGTTCCCGGTCGAGTCCGAAAAAAGGCAGATAATTTATGAGAATCGTATTCTCCTCGTTCACGGAGTGCCTTTGCCGCCGACGGCATTATCTTTTCGTAAGCCTAACTCTTTGCGGGTGTAGTCAGGGTTAGTGTTGTCGGTTGCATTAATTTGCTCAACATTAACCAGGGTGGCGGTGATAAAGACCAGCAATTCGCGCTTGGTATCCGCATTTTCGATATTTTTGAAGAGGTGCCCAAAAAATGGAATGGCGGCAAGACCAGGCACCTGCTTGGAATTATTAGTCCGGTCCTGGGTGAGAACTCCGCCGATCACCACGGTGGAGCCGTTTTTCAAAAAAAGACGGGTGCTGATCTCCTGCTTATCGATCAACGGCTGACCTCCCGAGGAACTCGCGGACACGCTGTCGTTGGTGACATGAACCTTCAGGTTGACGAAGGCGTCCTGGATGATCTTGGGGGTAACTTTGAGGCTGAGGGTGGCTTCCCGGAATGAAGTGCTGGGCTGAACGCTGGAGCCAGCTGGGGCAGTGGTGGTATAGGGGACCTCCTGGCCTTTTTTGATGGTCGCTTCCTCGCCGCTAAGTACCAGAATGCTGGGAGCGGAAAGCAGTTCCGCAATGTTTTCTATCTGCATGGCCTGGAGTTCTACATCAAGCTTTAAATTGTCCCGGACAAAGCCAAAGGTGATATTGGTGCTGGGGTCTGTTATGGGCAGGAGGGCTTTGGCTGTCAACGGATTGCGCGTGGATAGATTATCGTACTTATCCCAATTTACCCCCAGCCGTTTTTTGGCTTCGTTAGTTACGGTGACGATCCGAGCCTCGATTCGTACCTGGGGTATCGGCTGATCCAGCTCAAATAGCATTTCCTCGATTCGGCGCAGGTTGTCCTCCTGGTCTTTGACTAACAAACAGCCACCTTGGCCGGTGGCGGTAATGCTGCCGCCGGGGGCGAGCAGAGGGCGAAGTTTGGCAAGATAGTCGTCCGCCTGGCCGTAACGGGGACAGAGGCGCGCCGTTCGCAGGTTTTGCTGCTGAGTCGCGGCGTTAGTATCCTCAGGCTTGTCCTTTTCCACCATAATGACATTGTTGCGCTGCCGGTAACGTAATTTTTTGGAATCCATAATAAAGTGAAAGACTTCATAGAGGGAGATATTCCTGACATCAAAGGTGACAGTATCGGTGATATCGCCGGCCACCACGATGTTGATTCCGGCCTGGCGACCAATGGCCTGAAGCAGCAGGTCTACCCGCAGTTCCTCGGCCCTGATCGCGGATTGATGGGCCTTAAGCTGCTGCGCCAGGGGCGGTTCTTTGCTTTTTTCAGTATCTGCTTGAGTAGCAGAACTGGATAGAGGCGGTAATTTGCTTTCCCCGGCAACTGGTTGAGCAGGAGTGGGGATTTGGGGTGGCGACTTGATTTCTTCAATAACCGGTTGAGCAGGAGACGGGGGGATTCTGGGTAGCTCCTTGTTTTCTTCAACAATCGGTTGCGCAGGAGGGCTGAGTTCGGCCGCTGTCGCCAGATGCCCAACCGTAAACAGAGCTGTTAGGGTGAGGATAAAGATCAGTAGTAAGGTCGGCAGTCTATTCATCTGTGGTCTGTTCCTTTGCTTTGGTTCCCGATCGAACCTCGGGTGGGGGGTAGCATTTCTGTGGTGGATGGCAAGCCGAAAACCGGGTCCAGCCACAGGGTATGGTGATTACCCTCGAGGTCAAAGATCACTTTGTCCGCCATGATAGTCAAAATGGTGGCCTGCCGGTGCTGATCATCCGCAAGTGTGACCCGATTACCTTTCTCAGTGATCCGGCCATTGATCACGGCCAAAGCCTGTTGCGGCCCCCAGATGATGGCATTTAAAGTCAGACCGGCGGCAGCGCTGCTTTTGACCAATGGTACCCGCTCCCTAAATTCAGCCGTTTGTTTTTTTGACCAGTTGAAGGGGTCGATTGACGGTGAGGCGTTTATTTTCTGGCTGTCCGGACGATGGCGGAGAGTCAGTACCTCGGCCTGTAGTGAACCCGCCGCTGCTACGGGGGAGACGTTGGCCGCCAGCAACAGTCCAAGCAACCAGATAAAGCTGAGTTGAGCAGCTTGCCGGATTTTATGCCCTTCAGGGTGCAAACGAAACTTATACCCTGTGGGTGCAATAATTATTCCTTCGAGATTCCTCGATGCCATCTTCCCGGAACTATGAACCCCGAATCGCAGCGTCATTTTGTTTCCTGTAATTTCGGCGTGACCCGGCCCACCGTCAGACTGAAGGCGATTTTTCCGGATTTTTCAGTGCCTTCCACCGGCACCAGCTCCAGAATCAGATCATCAATCATCCCGACTTCTGGTCGATCTTCAAGGTAACGCAGATAGGTAAGAAGATCCTGAAAGGAGGCAACTCCATTAAGATTGATGGGGTAAACAATGAAATTTTCCTGAAGTTGTGGATCAAGGTGGCTTAATTTTTTGAGAATTTTCTCCAGGGAAACCGGAGCTGCGGGGTCCAGGGCCATGGTCAGTTGGGTGAAGTGCTCGACATCGCCCCAGGCCAGCCACTGTTCGTCTAAAAGGCGATTTTTAAGGTCTAAAATCGCCTTTTCTTCCTGAATCTGGCGCAGCTCCTCGTTCAATTGGCGCTGGCTGGTGTCCAGCATCGGTGTGATTTCTCCAGCTGCGGCACTTTTAAGGGGCTGCTGAGTGAGAAGCTGTTTTTGAATTTTCCGCTGTTGTGGCTCTATAAAAAGGCTTCTGCCACCATAAGCCACCGCAAAGCAGACCAGCAGACCCAGACCAAGATGGCGCAGTTCGGCCTGAAGAGGCAGATCATCCTTAAGCCTGTAAAATACCTGTTGCAACCGCGCAAGGGATTGCTTGAGATCAAGAAGAGCCGGCATCAGTCTCCACTCCGGGGCAGCACTGGGGGCTGCTTTTTTGATTGCAGTTGAAAGGTAATGAAGAAGCGAAAAGGGCTGTCGGCTCTTTCGCCGCTTTGGTCAATTTCGGTGATCATCACTGTGGCGAAACGGGGATTGCGGCGCAGTTTGTTGGCCAGTTGCGGCAATTCCCGGTAGTGTACGGCCAGACCCTCGATACTGCCGCCTTCGTGGTTAATGGTAATTTTTTCACAGCGCAATGATGGTGGCAGGGCTTGACCAATATCTGCCAGGATGTCGGAAAAATTCTGTTTCATGGAAATATGCCCAGTCAATCGGTTGGCCTGGTCGGTGGTTTGATCCACCTGATTTCGCATCGACTTTATTTGGCTGGTCAACTGCAGGATGGATTTCTGCAACTCCTCGCTTTGGTTGGTTGCGGTCTCTAAAGCGGTAATTTCTTTTGCCAGTAACGCACTCTGCCGTTGCCGCCACCAGTATTCCCCGGAAAGCACGACAACAATGAGCAGCAGAGCGCCAACCAGCAGCAGTGGCATAAGCCTGCGCAGATGATCTGTGGCGGAAAAGCCGGGAACCAGATTTATACGTTGCAGCATATTCTTACCTTATCCCCGCGCCCAGAACAAGAGATCTCAACAGGTGGGGAAACGATTCGGAATCGGGATGATTCTCTTCATAAAGCGGTAGCAGATCAAGGCCGAGAAACTCCTGGTTGCAGGCATTCAGCTCATGGCGAAGACTGTCATCGCAGCCGAGATAAATCCGGTTGATCTGGCGGCCTTTCATTACTGACACGTAATAATCCCGGGTTCGCATGATTTCCAGGCCAATCTGTTGGCAATAGTCCTGTCGACGACCTTTGGTAGTAGGCTCAACAGCGTGGGCGGCGTTTTCGTGGCTGTTCTCTGTCGGGATAGAGTTCGCCGTGGCTGCAGGTTGCCGGTCATCATCAATGGCGTCAGGGGTAAAAATATTCCAACCAGCCAAGGTCAGGTGCAACTCCTGATCTTGATTCATCGCGATAGCATTTTCGGCAACAGCTGACGATTCCGAAGCAGGCGCAGAATCGGCGGTAATCGACTCGAGTGACAGGTCTGGCGCCGTGATGTCAAAT
>Ga0208863_1001812_pt1 | contig 12302 bp, 6 predicted proteins | sample RifOxyD3_FD_184040 | JGI IMG/M metagenome (GOLD analysis project Ga0208863, IMG submission 184040) | Soil microbial communities from Rifle, Colorado - Rifle Oxygen_injection D3 (SPAdes) | ecosystem: Environmental > Terrestrial > Deep subsurface > Rock core/Sediment | place: Rifle, Colorado...
CCCCAAAACCCCAAAACCCCAAAATTAATTAAAATTAAAATTTAATTAAATTGCAATAAAATTAAATAAATTAATATAATAATTAGTAAATAAAATAAATAATAATAAATTGGTTAATCATCTAATTGGCATAATGCTGCAACTCCTTTTCTAATCCAATATTATTATGGTTTTAACGATGGAATATTTAAAAATAAAACAAAGTTTGTAGAATGTCCAGTTGTGCTTAATTATCCTGCTCTTAAGCTTGTTTTATATAGTGGACATTGATAATCATTTTCTTTAAATTTATAACTTATATCAACAGGTTATAATAAAAGTACTGGTAATTAAACAAATAAAATTCTTTTTATTGATTCATCTAATATATGTTCTTTTCCATTCCAATTTGCACCTTGAAGGTAAAGTCCATAAATATTTACACCAATATCTGGTAATTTAGTTATTTTTTCTTTAAATTGCGTTAATATTGTTGTTTTAAATTTTAAAGTATCAATTGGCTTTTTTTCACTTCTTGCATATGTTTGTAAAGTTGCTGTCATGAATCCTTGTGGGAAGAAAAAGCTTGGAACCCAATAAGAAATTTGAGGTCCTTGGTAAAGCCATTTTGACATAAATTACATTCTTGCTAAAAAGTCATTAATCCAAGATCCTAAAGGCTTTAATCAGGGATAAGCTTATTTTTCCCATAATAAAGGTACTTTTTTATTTAAAAATCCATTAAACATTAATTCTAAATCCATTGACATAACTACTTATCCTTTTATTGCTTTTTGTAATTATTTTAATGATTTTGTGATTACTGAGAGTAATTTATTAAATCTATCTATTTATTGCCCTAAAAATATTCCTAACGAATTCATTTTATTTTCAGCTGTGATTGCAAATGTATCTGGATGTGCTTTTTTCTTTTATAATTATTTTGGTAATTTTCCTTACATATCCTTTGCCATATTAGTTACTAATTATTATGGAGATTGACTTGATTTACCTCCAGTAATTCTAGGCTAAATATTTAAAATGACTTATTTAAATTATTTAACTGTTTTTTGATAAAATGTAATATTTGCATTATAATGAAGTCCAAAAACTTGAGGATCATCATCCTATGTTAATGAATTAATATATTTTTTGACTTATAATAAATTTAATTAATTAGGAATATAATATGTATCTAAATTTGAAAGCTTAAAATTATCTTCCATTGATTTTGGCTAAATATAGGTTTTTAAAATTGCTTTAATTAATCTTCAATCTTTATCATCTGTTACTCTTCCACCATAATTTATTTATCCAATTAAGTAATTTAATGAAATGTAAGGAACATCTGGCTGTTCTTATAAATACATTTTTAATTGCTATTTAGATGTTTCAAAATCAGAATCCATAAATTAATAAGGTATATTCCAACCAATTGCCCCAAATTTTCTTCTTTATAAAATAACTGCATGGAAAAATGCTAAACTGAATAATAGTTTTTTAAATTGCTTACTAAGCTTTCAAGATTAATAATATTCTTAATTTACTTAATTAAATGTTCTCTTTAAATTAGCTTTTAATCCTTTTGGAGGTTCATTTGTTAATTTTATTCCACTTTGTAATACAGAAACTGGAAAATCTGTTGAAGGCATTGAAGTAAGCCATAATCTGTAATCTCAATGTATTTGTTATGGTTACATATTTGATTTTTATTGAATTTTTTATAATTCTGGCATCCAGCTTGCAGCTAAATGTCAGTTTTGTAATCAAACCCATTAACCATTTTTTCTTGCATTTTCCATTAATGCTTATGCTATTTTACCTTGTCCTTGACCTAATGAAAGTTGTTTAAATCTCGATCCATCCATTTATTTTTGTTTTGAAAGATTTGTTAAATACAACATTGGATCTGCTCCAGGTGATAAAATAAAAATAATTGGTATTGTTGGAGACGAATCATTATATGATCCTAATAAATCAAATGAGGGACTTTAAATAAATTTTTATTATCTGAATACTTTTAATATCATTAATTTTTGAAATCATGATAATGTTTGCTAATATTATCCTGGCATGTCTGATAAATGTGGGTCTTATGATAATAGCATTTATTTCCATTTGTTTATTAATTATTTATTTTTAAATGTTTTAGAAATTTCTCTAAAATTGTAGTGTGCTTCTTATAATGCTCAAAAATGTTGCCATCAAGTATTTTATATAAATTATCAAGGTGAAACTTACTAAGAATAATCATGGGTTGAACCTCTTAAAAAAATATTCCATTAAGTATTATCAATTTTTCCAGATTGTCTTAATATAGAAGTTGTTATTAAAAATGAAAAAATTAATTTGTCTTTTTAAAATAATCCTCTTCAAATATTTACATAAATATTTTAGGTTATATCTTAAAGTAAATATTCTAATCTTTCTTCAAATTTATCAGATTTTTTTGACTTCTATAATCTGAATTAAAATAATTTAATAAAAAATTCTAAAGAGTATTGATACATTGAATCTATTAAACATAAATCAGCTATTACAAAATAAATTACAGATCCTCTTATAGCAACTGGTCTAAATAATTATCTTGCCTGATTAATTTTTATTGCAGTTATTTATGCTTCTTTCATTTTTGAATTAATTGATAATGAAGTTTGCTTACTTTGTTATAAAGTATTTATTAATTATTAATCATTCAATATGTCATCAGATGCATCTCCTACAAGCTTTAAAATTTTATTTTATATTTATTTTAATTAATTTTTGTACTAATTTAAATTCATAACTAATTTTGCTTTTTCTTCTTATAATTCTGGTTTCTCAAATTTTACAACCGCAACAAGTAATTGATCTTAAAGACCTATCGGAGAAACTGTAAAATTAATTAAAGTTACATTAATTCATACTTAAGGTAAATAATGAGGATTTGATAATTTAGTTGTTATATATAACTAAAAATCTAAGCTATAAGGTATTAATTATTATCCCATTTTTAAATTCCATTGTCCTCCAACCTGATTTATCTATTTCTGTAATACTGGTTATAATAATGGATCTAATTTTTCATCAACATTTTCTAATAATACTGGCTAACCTAATCGAATTGCATTTGTTATATATTGAGACAGTTTTGGATCAATTAATTTAACCGTCTATAAGTTTTAATCTTTTTCTAAATTTTTAATCCATTTATTTGCCTATCATTGTGGATCAATTAATAAAGGCCATCGTTTTGTTGCATTTACTGCAATTATTGCATTATCTATTGAAAAGTTATCTCCCGGTAAACCAAATTGATTCCATTCTCTTATTGTGACTTGTTATACTAATAGTTTTTGAAAATCAAATTATTTTGAAATTGGAATTTATAATTATTTACATTTTTTTTTCCATTTTGTTAATAATTTTTATCTATAAACTGAATTGAATGGCCCAATATACGAAATACATGCAGCACATCAAATCATATTTCCAACTACATTTATTGCATCTTATTATAACTAATGAACAGATGTATTCCATCTAATAGATTAATCAGATAATCCTTTTATTAATTTTTCTGCTCTCATTTTTTGTAATTAAATTAATTATTTTTTCGCTTTTAATTATTATAATTTTCTTGCTTTTGCTGCATGATTTTGTTTTAATAATGAAATTTGATCTCTAACATCTTGAAGTTATTTATCTTTTATTGCCAATGCTTATTGTACTTTTTTTAATTCTGCTTATGCTTTTGCTTTTGCTTACATTAATGGAGAAATAACTTTAAAAACATTTGCATATCTTTATAATGCTAAAACCCACTTTCAAATTGAAGCTGCTGTCTAAGATTTTTTTGACATTGATTATGGGTTAAAATATGATAATTTTGTATAATTATTACTTAATTTATTTAATGTTTTTTGTGCAATGTGATCTTTATCAAAATTATATAAAATTTATAAAAATTTTGATGGATCATTCATTTGCTTTTTTCCTTATTACCAATTTTATTTAACTCCTAATAATAATCAGACTGCACTGATTAGTTTTACTATTTATTCTGGAGGTTTTGGATAACTTTTTAATTAAACAATATCCTATTTATTTAATGTTTTTAATGCAGATAATGCACTTTTATACATTGGCATTGCTTATTACAATCTCTATGCACATGTTTAACTCATTTATCTAACTTTATCAAATAAAACCTGAGCTTAAGATCTTTATTTTTCTACATTTTTTTATTTTTATGAAGCAACTTATGCTTTTTTTTATATATCAATTACCATTTCATGTGTTTATTTTTATTTTTTTTCAATTTTTGGAGCTAATATAATTAAATTTTATTTTAATTTATCAACCATTTAATTAACTGCATTCATTCTTTTTAATCCTTGCTTATACTTTCTTATTTTTTTTGGAATTTAATTTCTTTATTTTGCTAACATATCAATATATACAGCTATTAAATCAATATATGATTTAGGTGTTGTATAATTTCTTCGTCTTAATTATAAATAAAATGCTTATGATGCCTATGCAACAGACAAATGAATTTATACTGACATTTTACTTAATTTTTAAATAAATTATGATATTCCTAGTTTTTATTTTTCTGAATAAGCTCTCTACGCAACTGAAAATAGAGCTTATTATGGCCATTATTTAAACCAATCTATAGTTCAGCAGTTAATTATTGACGGAAATTGTCTGCATCTATTTCTAAATTGTTATCCAACTGGACTAAATGTTAACACAATATGCAAATTATCTCTTCATCTATGAACAAAAAATTGCAGAATTTGATCTTTATTTTATTTACCTTAATTTTTTGCTGCTTGTCTTAATTCATTTACAATATATTAATAATCATCAATACCCATTAAATTCGGAACTTATCCAGTATTTAAAATATTATTTATATCTTATAAAAAACTTTATTTCAAGATTTGTGTATCTGAAAATAAAAACATAGTAATTTTATTTTCAACTCCAGCACCTTTTAATAATTATTTTAAATTATCTCTAAATTATTTTTATTTATAATTTTTATTAATTTGAATTGAAAAGATTGATATTTTTGCTATATATGCTGCTAATCTTGCTAATGATCTTTTTCCAGATCCTCCAACTCCAACTAATAATGAATTTCCTCTTCTTTGATTAAGAATTCTAGAAACTCTTCATACATGTGAAATTGCATCTTTAAAAAAAACCAGATTCATTTTTGCTGATGAATATGTTGTATTATAAATTCCTAAAAATTAACTTAACCTTTTTGATATTATTTAATAATCAACTATAAATTAATAATTTCTTTATTATGATAAAAAATTACAATAATTTATATCTTTGAGTTCTTAAGGATTTTTTTATATTTCTAAGTGTTTTTTTAAAAAGAATAATATTGCATTATCGAACCATTAAACATCCTTTTATATTACTAATCTATCTCTGAATACTCTTGATGTTTCATTTATCCATAAATTTATTAACTAATTTTTTTAAGATAATGTTTATAAATCTATTTGCATAATTCCCTAGATAACTTTGGATAAATCTCTTAAATTAAATGTATAATGACATTTTGTTGGAGTAGGTAATAATTATTTGGAAATTTTAAAATAAATTTAAACACTTGATTTTACTAAAGGAATTGATAAAACTTATAATCCACTTTTTTTTACTGCAGAATTTAAAAATCCCGTTAATATGCTTGAAAATATGATTTACATTGAATTTTGATTCATTTCAGGTATCCAAATCATATTAAAATGTCTAAATAATCTTGGAGTGACATTATTTCTTCCTCCTCCTGGTGGAGCTCATGCAGATATAAAACTAGTATCTTTAACATATTTAAAAAACAATTTTTTTAAATCATAAAATCCTCCTTGATCAATTGTTTGCCTTAATAATTATCAAGGTGGCTATGATCCATATTTGTCTAATTGAGGCATATTTACATCGTCAATAAAAATAATCATTTTTTTGCCTGCTTTTGGTTGTAATACTGTTTTTCTTCTTTTTTATAATTTAGTTTCGAATAAATCTTGAAGATTTTTAGCAGTTGTTTTTGCTGAAAAATTTGAATATGTATTAGCCAGATTTTATGGAAGTTGTCATAATAAATCTAAAATAATAACTGATTTTCCAACACCAGTTTAACCAATAAATAGTACATTTTTTTTCATTTTTGATATTTAATCAGTTGAACTTCCAGAAATTTAATTAGCAGATACTATATTTTCAATTATATATTTATATTTAACTGTTTATGAAGTTGGAACTAGAATTTTGAAATAAGGAATTTTTGGCTGATAATTAAATGTTTGAACTTGAGTATCCCATTTTTAAAATGATTGTAATTTAGTGTCAACAAAATAATCGTAAATTTATCCTGCATCTGGATATTCACTATAAATTTGGATAAATTTAAATTTAATAAATTGGTTAAATTTTTGTCTTGATGATTAATGTATATTTGCTCCAAAAGACCAAATGAATGAAAATATTAGCATATATTTTATTAGACTATCTGTGTTTGCGTAGGTTTTAAAAAAATCAACTTTTTCATTAAATACCAAAGCTGTAAAAATGTTTAATCAAGAAGTAATTAAATTCACATCAACTGTTGGAATAATTTATTTTCATTATTATCTTAAATAAGGAATTGTTTCAGAACATAATTTTTTAAAATGCTTTTGAATTTAAATAATTTGCTTTGAATATTATGAAAACTAATTCTATTTTTTCTTCGACCATGTTTATATTATGGGTTCCCATCCTAAATGTCAAGGTTAAATATAAATTACTCCTAATCTTGAAACTGTTGCAGGCGATGCAACTTTTAAATCATTAACTTAAAACATCATTATTAATGTATTTGGAAGCTTAATTCTTTGAGCGTTAGATAATCACAACATTTTTGAATCATCTAATACAGTATTCATATTTTAAATCCACAATGCATCAATAGGTCCATCAAATAGTATCCATTTTTTGTGGCTATTATCACTATCAACAGCATCTCTTACTAATTTTGGTACAATACCATCTTTCCATTAATTTGTATTAACATCAGTTCATCCAAATAATTGTTCCATAGTTATTGATTTTGGATTTAATGTATATATATTTACTATCTGATGCCATGGATCTGTTGGATCGGATTAATGCAATTTTGTAAGAGCTTTTGCTAAAATTTGAATTCAAGTTGTTTTACCTGTTCCTGTTTCACCAACTACACTTATTCCATGTCTTACTAGTAGTGTTTCAAGAATCTAAACAATTTTTTTAATAAATTAAGGGGGTTTTTGAAGCATTAATTGTTCTAGTTAATTTTTTATTGAAACTTACAAAGCACCATAATCAATTATTGGAATAACAATATTAGGAAACAAATCATTTATAATACCCATAAATAAAGGTAAATCATTTGATAAAAATTTTGGAATATTTGAATCTCTCATTGCTCTAATTAATACAATATCTTATGGGGTATTACTATCATTCCTTCTTAATGCACCTGCCATTACCAATACAGATTTTACTGCTCTCATTCCAAAATCATAATGTGATTGTTTTGATAATTGTTAACTAGATAATTTATATAACTAAACCATTTTTCTTGCTAATGAAGAAGCTGTAGAAAATCCCTAAGAAAATAATATAATTTAGGCAATCATTGCATAATCAGGAATCATCATTGATATAGGTCTAAATAATGCCTTTAAATTGTCAGGTAATTCTGTTCTTCCTGCATATCCAGGATTCATGGTTATAAATACTCCGAATTTTGGGTTAAGAGGAATAGTTCTTCCTTAAAATTCAAAATCATCAACTTTTGAACGCACAGCTCTCTAAATTGTTAATATCTATGATGCAATTACAGATAGTACTTAAATATGAATTCTATTAAATTAATCAAATCAAGACCATGCTCCACTTTGTGCTAATCCAGAAAATAATCTTCCCATCATTTTATAATCTAATCCGTCAGATCAATTAAAAACCAAACATTGAATTGCTAACGCTTTTGATAAATCTTTTGTAGTTTATGTTTTACCAGTTCCCGCAGGCCCTTGAGGATTTCCACCATAATTTAAATGTAATGCTCCAGTTAAAGTCATATATCATTTATCAGTTAAAGGTGTGATTACTAATCTTGCTGTATTTCCTAAATATTAATATCCATATACTAATTTAGTATTTGCTTGCCTTATAATTATATTTTAATTTTATCCTTATTAGTAATAATATCGTAATTGTCTTGTCCATTAGAAATCATTTAAATTTTTCACTTTATTTGCAATCATAATTAATATAATATCTCTTGCATGCACGTCTAATACAATTAATGCTTAAATTAATATTCTTTGTAAAGGTAATAATTATCCTCTTACTAATTCAACCATTTTATTTATTTGTGCTCTTGAAAAATCAAGGAATTAATTTAATGCTTGAGGATTTTTTGATTACTAAATATCTAAAATTGCTTTATATGCTTTGCTTGTCCAAATAATCAAATCTCAAGTAAGAATACTTTGAGCAGGATATTTAAAAATCCAAATTTTTCTTTAAAGTCCATTTTCGGGGTAATCTTTAAGGGCTTTTTTAGTTATATCAAAAACAGTTTTTCTCATCATAGTTTAAATTTTTAAAAGCCAAAATTACACATTCCCTTAAGCAAAAACACTTTCAATAAATTTAACTTTTTAATTTTCGTTGGACATCATTGCAATAATTTATATACTATTTTTTACCGGAGTAAATTATATTAAATTTATATTATCAAATCATTTTTTTAAATGAGGTTGCACTGCTTGAACATTTCTAGTTTGGGACAAAATTTCAAGTAATTCATTATCAGATAAGAAATAAAATCTCGGAAATGAACTTCTTTTTTTTTATAAATAATCATCTAATTTTTTTTGTATTCTATCAAGACTTTAATTAGCATTTTGAAATCTAAATAATAAATTTTCAGATGAACAAATTTAAAAAATAATTTTATTTTTATTTGTTCTTGACATTGTATCTCTCCAAAATTTATCTGTAATCTAAAATTCTTTTGTTTATGATTGCAATTGTTTCTAAATATCTTAAGCTGAAAAAATATTTTATAGATACATCCATTGCCTTTGACAAGTAACCCATTAATCTATAATTTGACTAATTCTATCAAGCTATTTTTCCCAATGTTAAACTTATTATTTTAATTCTGTAACATGTCTAGAAGCAAGCATTGTTTGAATTCTTAGCTAATCATCTTATAATTGTGAGTTAATTTAATCAATTGATCCTAAAATATATCTTTATTTTAAATCTCTATATGGAAGCACATTGAATTTAAGTTATGCCCATATTTTTTTAACTTGCAATAATAATTATTATATTCCATATTATCCAGTAGCAGTCATAGCAATTTATTTAATTTGTTATTAAAAATTTAATATTCCTTACGAAATTAATTATCTTAATGTAAAAATTTTTTAAGGAGTCCAACTTGATCCATTTTGAAGATAATTAAAGATTTTTTTCCAATGTCTTGGCTTTAAAGCAGGATTACCAATTGCTTATATAATCCCCATCATTCCTGAAACCCCTTTAACATTTTAAACAAATTTAATTAATGCTGTTTATTGTTATTTTTTTTATTTATAAAACGCCTTTAATTATTAGCATATAATTTAATATTATCTCATTTATTTAGTTAATTCAGAAATTTTTACTTAAGAAAATTTTGATTAAAACCAAAAATTATATTTAGAAATCCAAGACAATGAAGAATCCCATAGAGATTTTCTTTTTTAAAATCTATTTTAGTACATTTTAATTTACTTAAAATTAGTTTGGGGAATTTATAAAATTTGCTAATATTAATTGAATTTTAATGCTAATGACTTATTTTTTTGGAAATGATTATTTTGTCTATTTAATTATTAGATTGCTTATTAAGGTTTTGTTTCTGCTATATGAAGTTTTTATATATCTAATTGAGATGTTTGTTTTTAAAATTATGATTTTAAGGTCTAAATTCTATTTTTGAGTTGTTGTTACATAGCAGATTTTTACTTATCAATATAAGCAGATTGCCCAACTTATAATTTAGTTAAAAATTACTATGATTTTTTTTATATAATTTAAATATCGCTATTTATCTAAAGATAAGGGTTTGATTTTTAATTTTTCATTCCATGATTTTTAACAATCTATGACATTGCAGATAATTTAGATGTTTATTATATTAATTTTTTTTATTATTATTTAAATTTATTTACATTTTTAATATAATTTCAAAAAAATGCTAAATCATTCATTCTTTTTTATAATTATCTACTCATTTATGAATAACTATTTATTATAATTTATCCTTTTTGGATTGATATTTTAATTAAATATTACCTAACATCTTAATAATTTTTTTTTGACCCTTATAATAATTGGCTTCTTAAAATAGCTCACTAAACATAAATAAATCCTGTTTGTAAATATCCTTGAATTTTTTTAACTCGTTTTCTAAGATTTTTTCTTTTCTCAAGAAAATCTTTTATTTTATTTAAATCTTATTTTTTATATTATTATACATCAAATGATTGAATAGAATTATAATCTTATCTTAACTTTTAAAATGTTTAAGTTGCAAATACTTTTGCATAATCCATATCTGCAATAATTTTATTTTTTATATTTTTTTTAAGTTTATTCTATTAATTAGATTATTAAATAATAGTATTTACACTAGGTTAATTTCCTTGGATATTTATTAAATAATGCTAAAATGATTTATTTATAATTCTAGTTAGGTCTAAGCAATTTGTTTGCATATCATTAATAAGTTATTCAAATAATTTAACAAATGCTTAACAAGGTTCAAAGAATTGCATTTATGTTGGCCCATATAAAACTTTAGTAGTAATTCCAAATTTCTACTTAATCGTCATTTGACTAAAGACAAGTTATAAATAATCATGATTAATTTTTGTAAGTGTTTATACTAAAACATAATCTCAAAGTCTTAGGAAATTTCCAATATAATTTAGGTTTTGTTAAGTAATTTAAATTCATTTTTTTCTTACCATTTGTTATTGCTTAATCTTAACCATCGATTTAGTTTTTGATTGGAGAGCTTGCTTATTTTTATCTGTTTAATCTTCATCTTTAATTGTGGCTCTTTGTTTAACGCTGTCAACAACTTAATTTACTTTTTTAAGAATTTGAATAATTTTAGTTTCATATTAATTTTTAAGAGTAGAATAACATGTTTTTATTTAATGACTAAATTACTATATTTAATAATTATGGGTCATTTTTTGGTAAATATCAGAAAGATTTTTCAAAACTTCCATTTAATAAATTAATTTTTTAATTTAAACAAAAGGAATTGCAAATGCCTATCTTGAATACATTAATTTTCCTTAAAGAATTGATCTATATTTTTTAAATTTCATATTTTTTTGCTTTCCTTTCCAAAGTTTGTATAATTTATTTAAAATATAATTTTTAAAGAAAGGCATTTATCTTAAAACATTAAATATTGAAGACTATCTATTCCAATCAGCAAGACTATAAGTACAAGTGGGTTATAATTTTTATACATTTTTTTTAATTTTAACTCCAATTTAAGGTCAAATATGAACGACACCTTGGGCAGAAATAATAAAATGTTAAGGATTTAAATTTCTATCAATTCTTCATACTTCTAAATCATAAGGTCTAAATATTTAAGGGTTATTAAATCTATTTCATTTGATAAATTTTACTGCTGTTGTATTTCCATGCATAGCAAAAAACTTTATTGCTTATTCCCCATTTTTAATTGAAAGATATTTTTTATAAGTTTCAGATCCTTTAGTCAAAAAAAGATTCTATGATTTTGCATTTTTTTTTTATTATTAATTTTATTGAATAATTCTTTAAAGAGTTTAATAAGATAATCCAATTTATTTTTATTATTACATTTAAGACTGATCAAATTATTTATTATAAAAGAATTATTTTTAAATTTATTATTATTATATTTGCTTAGATTATTTGTGCGGGAATTTTTCCTCTTCTTCTTATTTAATTTATTTAATATCAGAAAGATCTTATTTTTTTATTTGATTTGGAGATTTGTTATAATTCACAGGCTTTTTACCTTGGGCAGATTTGGAATGACCTACACCAAACTTGGGTTAATTTGCTCCAATTTTGTAAAAAGGTAAGGAATATTATTGGAGTTATGAAGTAGTATTAAATTAGTATAAAGTAGAATAGCCTGCTTTATCAACTTTTGATTGACCAAGAGTTTATTTAAATACTTTATTTTTCTAACCAAATGGATGGATTTTTTTCCT
>Ga0208863_1001816_pt1 | contig 12270 bp, 11 predicted proteins | sample RifOxyD3_FD_184040 | JGI IMG/M metagenome (GOLD analysis project Ga0208863, IMG submission 184040) | Soil microbial communities from Rifle, Colorado - Rifle Oxygen_injection D3 (SPAdes) | ecosystem: Environmental > Terrestrial > Deep subsurface > Rock core/Sediment | place: Rifle, Colorado...
TCAGCAGACAAAGTCACAAGCCCAATCACCGGCTTTGATCAAGCTCGGTGATGAATGCATCCATTCGACCATCACGCTTCTTGAGCAATTCAGGCTGCAAGACCTTCAGTGGAGGTGATCGGCCTCACGCTGCCATGACCATCGTGCGCCGACGTATCTTGCCAGTGATGGCGCCACCAGCGTGCCCCAACCAGGAGGGCGTTGCCAGCATCTAAGCTGAACGACAAATCCAGCGCATCAGTGCCCACCGGGTGCTGTGGCTGCGCTCGGTCAAAAACAGCACAAAACGGCTGATTTGGCTCCGTCAAGATGCCCTGTTTGGGCAGCACAGCCATTGCCATGGTGGCTTGATGCATCGGCTCTGTCGGGCTTGCTCCCCCCAAGACCATTGCAGCCGGTGCGATGGAAAAAGATATTTTCAGAGTGGAAGAAACTGACGGCTTTGGCCTGGTCCGGGCTCGTCCAACAAACGGTTCAGATCGTGGCTTCGCACGATCTAACCTTACTTCCGTTAGGCCGCACTTGGAAGACCTTCGCGCCATGCGCTAAGCACTGACGCAATGAACGGGGCCTTGGCCTCCGTGTACGCCTCTCGGTCAAGGGGATAGCGGGCCGCGAGCTGCAACTTCAGGCTCTCGTATTGCTGCGCCAACGAGGAGCTCCTGCGCAAGGCATCCCGAAACGCAAGACGCTCCTGCCAGAGCTGACTGCGCCAAGGAATGAGATGCAGGTGATGAGTACGGACTGCAGGCGACGGCTTGCAAAACCAGTGCATTTCGTCGGGCTTGTACGGGAAGTAGCAATAGCCCACCGACTGGGCGGCTGCTATTGCCTGCCTTGAGGACTCCAAGTCTCGGACTGGCGCCATGATGTCGATAACCGGCTTGGCTGACAGACCTACAACTGCCGTGCTACCGATATGCTCGACTTCGCCAACGAGCCAGGGTTGCAGCGCGGCCCGAAGCACCCGAGCTTCCGCAGCGAACAGCCCCGGCCAGGCGGCAGAGTACGGCACAACCGAGATTGGAACGTCTTCTGAAGTGGGAAAACTCATGATGCTCGTTTGCGCTAACGTTCGCGCTGTCCGGCGCACAGCCCGAGCCGCAAAGCGGCAACCTTTGGCTGCGTGTCCGTGACGAGCAAATTGTTAAATTTCACTACCTGCCCGCACTACATGAGCCCGAGCAAGACGTTCTGCCATGCGAGTTTGCCAGCCAGGGCCACTGGCTCGCCACTTGGAAATAACATCTACCGGTAAACGCAAGGAAATAAGTTGCCTGGGACTTGAAGACTTGGGGCGGCCACCTTTTTTAACCATAGCACGGCTAAGCATGTCATCGGTGAGTTCCGGCAGCTCTTTGTATTCCACAGGCTTTACAACATGCGCATCTACACGCGCCAGATCAGAGCCCAAAGTACGGGGCGAGGCGTGTTTGTTCACGATCATTTGCCTTTCGCATACTAAAAATGTGACGCACCGTGCCACGCGGGGTATAGCCGACAACCACCATAGTCCTTGCGCGTATCTTCAACCTCGACTGTCAAGCCATCAAACACGACAACCGCATCTTCAAAATCCAATCCGCGATCTGCCAACGCCTTTTCACGTTTGGAAGGATCGTAGGATAAGCGCATGAGGTTATTGTATATACGAAAACATGGCATTGCAATCGCAAACCAACACCACTACGACACCCACGCGGTGAAATTTAATCGGGATAGGAAGAAGCCTCACGGCACCTCCCTCCCACACCACCGGACATACGGGTCACGTATCCGGCGGTTCCTTGAAACTTCGTTGATCTCATGCTGCCCTGGCCCTTGCCAGTTCGGGCAGCCCCATTTGACGAAACAGTTTTGCAGGCAGCGCCAAATTCAGCGCTGGCGTTTTGCTCAGGCGCCATGGCCCATGCGCGCTTTTGCTTGTGTTCCAAGCCTCGCGCACACTGACCCCGCGTTTCCTTAACTCGCGGTAACCCGCGCTGCCCCATTGTTTCCATGCGTAGCATCGTAACCGCCGTCGCACCCATTTGTCGATCTCGCGCAGAGGGCTCAGCACTTCGGCTATTCCAAAGTAAGCTTTCCACCCGGTCAGGGCAGTCTTTAACTCTTGCACGATGTCAACCAAACGGCGACCACGTGTGCGACGGGTCAGCTCGCGGATGGTGTCTTTGAGTTTGTCGATGGCCTTGTCGGCCACCTTGATCCTCGCCCCCCGTTTGCTGACGGTAAAGCCCAGAAACTTGCGGTTTGCGGGTCTGTCTACAGCGCTTTTGTTGGCGTTCACTGTGAGCCGCAGTGAATCGCGCAGATAGCGCGTTACGTTTTGCATGAGCCGTTCGCCCGCGCGTTTGCTTTTGACGAAGATATTGCAGTCATCGGCATAGCGGGCGAAGCGGTGGCCTTGGCGTTCCAGCGCCCAGTCCAGTTCGTCCAGCACCACGTTGGCCAGCACCGGTGACAAGGGGCCGCCCTGCGGCACCCCTTGTGTGGTCGCCTGCTTTTGCCCATTGACTTGCACCCCGCCTTTGAGAAAGCGGTTGATGAGTTTGAGCACATCGGTGCCAGTCACGTGCTGGCGCACGCGAACCATCAGGCGGTCGTGGTTGACGCGGTCGAAGAACGCCTCCAGATCGATGTCCACCACCCAGCCGTATCCTTGTCGAATCGTGGCCTGGGCGTGACGCATCGCTTGGTGGGCGTTGCGTCCGGGCCGAAAGCCGTAGCTGTTGGGGTGGAAATGTGGCTCCCATTGGCGTTGGACGATTTGTGCCAGCGCTTGCTGGATGAATCGGTCCGTCACCGTCGGGATACCCAGCAGGCGTTTTCTTCCGTCTGGCTTTGGGATTTCCACGCGCCGTACCGGCTTGGGCTGGTAAGTGCCTGCCACCAGTTGCGCGCGGATGCCGGGCCAGTTCGCTTTGAGGTGGGCACCGAGTTCGTCGACGGTCATGCCGTCAATGCCCGGCGCGCCTTTGTTGCGCTTGACCCGTTCCAAGGCTTGCTTGAGGTTCTCTTTGTGCAGAACCTCGCTCATCAGGGTTGAGATTTCCGATGATGAGGTGCTCTGGGGTTTTCCAGCGATGGGTTCATCCACCAGTGTCGCCATCTGGGGCAACGGCGGTGGCACCGCAGCCAAGGCCGCGTTGTGCTTGTCAGATGCTGTCCCCTCTCTCTTCACACCCAGCTCCTTCATCGTTCAAGGTTCAGGCCTTCGGTGCGGGCCGCACCTACTATGCCTTCTGCTGACTTCTGCCCTGCGGTCAAAACCAGTTTCCCGGTTCTCAGTCGCTTTCGCATTCGCTCCAGCGACACAGGGCAGATCTCCCGTGGTAAGACACGAATCCTTCCTCGCATAGACGCCGGATTTACAAAATGCACTCTTGTCGGTGTCGCCACCCACGTTGTAGATAGAGGACTTGACGGTCACGTGCCCGCTGGTCCCGAATGCATCACGCCTCATATCCGGTTTTTGTTCATCGTCCCGCGATTTCGCCTTGGGCTTCCTCCGCACCCCGCCTCGCGGCGACGCACTTGCCCTTTGGCTAACCTTCGGCTCTACATAGGCCTGGTATCGGGACTTGCACCCGACTGGATTCGTGCCATGCACGGCACACACGTTGGAGGCCAGGCGCGGCCGTAGGCCATCGCCTCTGGGCCGACCAGTTAAACATCGTCACCCCCGGCGCGACTATTGATAAACGCAATGAGAAACGCGAAAACCGTCGCGAGCGTCGCCAGTGGGAGTTGCCACCAGAGCGCCGCAATAGGGTAGAGAACGACAACTGCGCCAATGTCAGCTAAGACGACCTGCTTGCGTAAAGGAGCAAGCACGCCCCCGTACATCTTGTTTAGTGCGACGACTTTCCCGATATTCGGCAGGCATACGACGAAGAAGAGAAGAGTCAAAAGGACAGAAGCCACCACGAGCAACCACTGCTGCCGGTATTAGTCTGCAGTCCAAACGATCCCGATTACGAGCAACCACACGAACATGAAGTTGACGCCCGTGCGTCGCAGACTGGCGCTTACTTGCCTTTCCACTTCATCGATGTGATCTTGAGTAACCATAGGACGCTGTTTAACGCTGAGGTAACCGGCGCATGACAGCAAGTGAAGCGCCGCTGGCAGGCGTCCGTGTTGACCGCCGCGTTATCTTTACTGGGCCTTTGGGAGTTTTGTAGATGTCTAGCTCAACCCCCGACCAGGATCGGTAGTCTGTTTCGTCGTACCAAAAATACCCCGCAACTCGATTCGGTACTTTCAGGCCATCGCTCGCTTGCTTGTAGCCAAGTAGATCGATGATCTCCCTGACCTGGGCAACAGTGGCTGAACGCTGAAGGACGGAAGTGGAGGTGTAACTCATGTGCCAAGAACTCTAGACGCCCAACGGCAGTCCGCTGGAGCGTTAGGCCGCATGTTTTGGCAGGCCGCTGGCGGAAGCCTTGTTTAAGGCGGCGGCGGCTCGAACGAGAGCCATGAGTGCGCCAGTGTTAACCACTGCGCCTTGCGGGAAGTCGATAGCTCTCCTGACATTGCCATCAAGGCTTGAATTGAATAGCTTTGATGGATCGGGGAGCGACGCTCCCTTGGCGAACGTGAGCTTCACCGCCTTCTTGTAGGTTTCTCCGGTGCAGATAATCCCGCTACAGGACCAGACGGGGTTGTTCCACTTCCACTCTTCGGTGACGTTGGGATCGGCGCCTCTGATAGAGGTTCTAAGCTTGGCGAGAAGTTCACCTCGCCAGTCCGACAGCTCCGCGATCCGCTGGTCAATCAGCGAGGACGGAGACTTGCCGACATCGGCTTCCGGCGTCGTCTTTGCAGATCGCTTGGCGGCTGGCACTGGATGTTCCTTGACGGTGGGGTGGCGTAGTGTGGATTGTATGCGGCCTAACGTCGAAGCTCAACAGCAGCCCGCTTTCGTGCCGTCAGTTTTGAGCGACCTGTTATACGCGCAGTTTCATCGGCAAGAGCGAGCAAGCCGCGAAGAGCCTGATTGACCGCCTCAGATGTTGGAAACGCCTTGGCAAGTTTAGGGTCAATAAGTGCGACCGAAGTGCCTTTAGCTACTTCCTTGAAGAACTTGCCACGTTCCAATTTAACAAAATCAGTGCGCTTGTACTCTGAGCGCATCTCGTCTTCAACCTTCTTCATAGAGCTTCCTTTCAATGCGTGCAACACGCCGTGCACTGATGATGCGAATGCCACCGGGCCGATAGGTGTGCGAGACCGAAAGCAATCGCCCAAGGCTCGACATCCCGAATGTAATGTAGCGAGACTCGCCCACAGAATGGTCGGGGTCATGACCGGACACTGCGAGTTGATCGAGGAACACCGAAGCCGCTTCGTCGAAAGAGACGCCATGCTTTTGGATATTGGCTTCAGCCTTCGGCGTATCCCACTCGAACTCCATCATGGCGTTGTCCTCGCTCTACTCCGCATGACTTGATATACGGGGACACGGGCGTGTCTCCCTACCATGGCGTTTGTCGCCCTAACACCGGAACAAAAAAGTTCCCGAAACCCGCATGAAATATGGGTTTCCAACGACTTTCGTTCAACGTCAAGGTTCATAACAGTTCCAGAAATGCCAGCACGCCGATTTTCACGTCAACTCAGCTGCAGGGTCAGTTGTGTAAACAATTGCTTCGCCTGCACTATAGTACTTCGGACAGTGCGCCTGAATGTCCAACGCTGCGAACCTGACATCAAACCCCACTCAATACCCGCGCCCCACATCCACCAGCCCAGCCACCAATTCACCCCGCTGCAAAGCCAAGAGTTTGCCAGCAATCTGCGCAATGCTGGTCTCGCGCAAGGTGCGCGCCGAGGTGTGCGGCGTGATCGTGATGTTGGGGTGCCGCCAAAATGGATGATCGAGCGGCAAGGGCTCAGTGCGAAACACGTCCAGCGTGGCACCGGCCAGATGGCCGCTGTCAAGCAGCGCCAGCAAATCCTCGTCAACCAGGTGCGCACCGCGCGCCACGTTGATGACGTAGCCGCCGGGCTGCAATCGGCTCAAGGTGTTGCGGTTCATGATGCCCTGGGTGTCGACGGTGAGCGGCAGCAGGTTGACCAGAATGCGGCTGGCCGCCAGAAAGTCATCGCGCTGTTCGTCGCCATGAAAGCCGCGAATGCCCTCAATGGCCTTGGCCGTTCGGCTCCAGCCATTCACCGGAAACTCAAAGTGCGTCAGGGCTTGTGCCACGCGCTGCCCCAGCACGCCCATGCCCATGACACCGACGGGAAAGTCAGCGCGGTTGCGCGGCGGGTGCGCAGTCCAGCGGCCCTGACTGATGTCGGCGGCATAAACATCAAGTTCCCGAAAGTGGCGAATCACCGCATGGCACACGTACTCGGCCATTTGCACCGCCATGCCGGCATCGTCCAGGCGCACGAAGCTGGCGCTGGCGGGCAGGCGCAGTTTCAGCAAGGCATCGACACCGGCGCCGATGGCAAACACGGCCTTGAGCTGCGGCTGCTCGTCAAAAAACTGTTGCGGCGGCGCCCACACCACGGCGTAGTCGGCAGGGCTTGCGCCGGTTTGCCAGAGTTCAATTTTGGCCTGAGGCAAGGCGACACGCAGGCCAGCCAACCAGGGTTCCGGGTCGGTGTTGGTGCAGCAGAAGGTGATGTTCAAGACAGACATGGGGCAGAAAGATACTAAAAATTTCAACTGGTGCGCATTGGCCGATGTAACTCTTGCCACGCCAGCAGCTCAGAGGGTCGCAGACCGTAGCGCGCCAGCACCCCCTCGTGCAGCCGCCTGAGTTCTTCGACGATCAGTGCGCGCACTTCAGCTTGTTCTTGCTTGGGAATACGCAGGGCCACGGATTGCGCAATGCTGGCCAGTGGATCAACTTGCGGCTGCAAGATGACTTCACGGATGGTTTGTTTAATGAAGTCGCGCCAGGCCAGGCGCAGGGGGTCGGGCTCTGCCAGGTCTTGTTTGATGGCCAGATATTCCTGCGTGGAGCGTTCGTAGGCCCAGACATAAAGGTCGCGCAGCAGCTCGACGCGCGTCATCTCAAACACGCCAAGCGTGGCGCGGCTGTAGGCCTGCTCGGGTACGTCCATAAAAGTCAGCGGGCACAAATTGGCGCGGAACAGGGGCAGGTTTGCGGCCAGCCGGGAGGTGCGCTTGTTGATGTCGGCAAAGGGCTGGAGATAGGGCAAGTGCACCATCATGAAGAATGATTGCTCGAACGGATCGTGAATCTGATTGGCCTTGGCCAGCAGTGCGCTCAGTGCGTCTTCAATTTGCTGCGGCTTTGACAGGGGTCGATAGACACTTTTGCCAATATCGACGGCGTGCTGGCGAACCCGGCCTTCATCCGCCGGGTTGGGCAGCAAGTTTTCCGCCAGGGCACTGTGCAGGTTCATCAAGGTGTAGCGGTTGAGTTCGGCGCTGTCGATGTTTTCAACCAGCAATTCAATCGCCGTCTTGTGGTTAAGGATCATCTGCGTTTCGATGGCGGATTTGCCACGCGCGGCCTTGCCGTGCTCGATGAGTTCACGCGTGTCGAGCCGGGTGTAGGTGTTGCCCTCCAAATGACTCGATGCCCATGACAAGTCGATCAGCAGCCGGTTCAGAATGGCGCGGCTGTAAGTGCCTGCCGGTTGATCGATGTCGGCAGTTTTGCCCATTCTGTGCAATTGACGACGCATCGCCGCTGACAGATACCAGGTGGTGTTGGGCAGGTAGGCATCCAGAAAATCACGCTGGTAGCCCACCGGTTTACGGGCTTGCGCAGGCTGGTCGATATAGGCCAGGATGTCCTGGCTGTCAGCAGACAGGGGAATATGCCGGGGAAAACCATCGCTGACCGAGGTGACAACGCCAAAATAGCGACGCGCTCTGGCTTCACCTCTGGCGATGACTTGGCCACGGTCGATCAACCCGGCGATCAGGCGTTGTGCCGTGCGCCGGGCCAGACCGGGGTGCGCGACCAGAAGTTCAGCCAAGGTCAATCCGTTGCCGGATGACTGAATGCTGTTCAGCAGGTCTGAGCTTGATGACATGGCAGTATTGGCGCTGTTTCAGGTGTCTTTGGCGCGATTATGGCGCAGTTTTGGCGCTATTGTGGCGCGATTAATCAAGCCTCAATGACCACCAATTTGAGCAGTTCAGCGCCTTCCACCACCTGGTCACCGGGGGCATAGAGCAGTTCTTCGACGACGCCGTCGATGGGTGCGGCAATGGTGTGCTCCATTTTCATGGCGTCCATCACCGCCAGCGCCTGGCCGCGCTGGACCCTGTCACCGGCCTTGACGGCAAACGACACCACCTTGCCCGGCATAGGCGCCGTCAGGCGACCGACCTCGGCGGGCGCTTCGCCGGCGTGCAGCAACAGGTCAACGGCAATGATTCTTGTTGCACCTTGCGCCGTGTGGATGTGCGCCAGCTCGCCCTGGCGATAGACCGTTACCAGCGCCCGCTGGCCCGCAAAACTCAGGTCAATGCCCGCTGGTGTGGCGGCAAATTCCAGCACGCCAGTGGTCTCTCCCACGGACAAAAACAGCGCACCATCGTGCAGATACGTCAGTCCGGCCTGCACCTGCTCACCAGCAAATTCAAACGCAAAGCGCCGCGTGAAGACGCCATGGCTGCGCCAGCCGTCGGTCTTGCTGAAGGGGTCGTTGCCCTCGGCGGCGCGCTCATCCAACAGGGTTTGCACCACATCTGCAGCCGCCGCCAACGCCAGGCCCACGTGCTCCTGGTTGAACAGCACCCCTGCCTCACGAGGAATCAAACCGGTGTCCAGATTGGCCTGCGCAAACGAGGGCGACTGCAGCACATGGCGCAAAAACTGCACATTGGTGGTCAGGCCAATGATGTGGGTTTGTGCCAGTGCGTCATCGAGCCGCGCCAGCGCCTGGGCACGGGTGTCGCCATGCACAATGACCTTGGCCACCATGGAGTCGTAAAACGGGCTGATGCTGTCACCCTGGCGCACACCGTCGTCAAAACGCAGCGGGCTGATGGCAAAACTGCTGCAGAGTGGCTTGCGGTACACGTCGAGCCTGCCGGTGGCAGGCAGGAAGTTGTTGTCGGGGTTTTCGGCGCAAATACGTGCCTCGATGGCATGGCCGGTGATCTTCAACTGGTCTTGGCTACACGGCAGCGCTTCGCCACTGGCCACGCGCAATTGCCATTCCACCAGGTCCAGGCCGGTAATGGCTTCGGTCACCGGGTGCTCGACCTGCAGGCGGGTGTTCATTTCCATGAAGAAAAAATCCATGCGGCCATCGTCATTCTGCTCGACGATGAACTCCACCGTGCCGGCGCCGACGTAGTTCACCGCGCGGGCTGCGGCCACGGCCGCTTCACCCATGCGCGCACGTAATTCGGGCGTCATGCCCGGCGCCGGCGCTTCTTCAAGCACCTTCTGGTGGCGGCGCTGCACCGAGCAGTCGCGCTCGAACAGGTAAACGTAGTTGCCAAAACTGTCACCAAAGACCTGGATTTCGATGTGGCGCGGACGCTGCACATATTTCTCGACCAGCACTGCGTCGCTGCCAAAGCTGTTGATGGCCTCGCGCTTGCAACTGGTGAGGGCATCGGCAAAGTCTTGTGACCGCTCCACCGCGCGCATGCCCTTGCCGCCGCCGCCGGCGCTGGCCTTGATGAGCACGGGGTAGCCAATTTCGTCGGCCTTGAGTTGCAGCAGTGCCGGGTCCTGGTCCGAGCCGTGGTAACCGGGTACCAGCGGCACACCGGCGCGTTCCATCAGTTGTTTGGATTCGGCTTTGAGGCCCATGGCTGCAATCGCGGAGGCGGGCGGGCCGATGAACACCAGACCGGCGGCCACGCAAGTCTTGGCAAAGTCTTGGTTTTCGCTGAGAAAACCATAACCTGGGTGCACCGCCTGGGCGCCCGTGGCCTGGGCGGCTTCGATGACTTTTTTCCAGCGCAGGTAGCTGTCTTTGGGTGCACTGCCGCCCAGGTGAACCGATTCGTCGCAGGCGGCGACGTGTTTGGCGCTGGCATCGGCATCCGAATACACGGCCACCGTTTTGAGTCCCATACGGCGCGCTGTAGCAGCCACGCGGCAGGCAATTTCACCCCGATTGGCGATAAGAATTTTGTTAAACATTTCGTCCAGCTTTCTTGTCAAATTTGACTTTGGTTTGCCGCAGACTGGCGGCTACTGCTTCGAAGGCGCGTTTGGGCTGCCCCTGATCATCAAACAAGGTGGGGCGCATCGGCTGTCCGTCTGAGCGACGCTGCCCCTGGCCCCAGCGGTTGATCCAGGTGTCGGCATCGGTAACGTTCCACATCACCATCATTTCTACTGCCGGGTGGCTGATGCAAGCATCGATAAAGTCTTTGTACAACGCAGCCACGGCGGTATCGCGCTCGACCAGGCTCCCGGTCGTTGTGCTGTCGCGAACATCAAGTTCTGTGACCTGAATCGTCAAGCCCAGTGCCTGCAGTTCGTCAAAAAACGCCAATAGTTTGGCTGCCGAAAAACGGCGTGACAAGTCCAGGTGCGCCTGTAGACCCATCACATCCACGGGCACCGCCCGCTTGACCCAGGTTTCAAGCAAGCGCAACACCGCCCGGCGTCGGCGCTCGCACCAGGGCTCGTCTTGTTCCAACCCAAAGTCGTTGTAGGCCAGTTTGGCCTTGGGGTCCGCCGCCCGAGCCAGCTCAAACAGCGCTGGATAACGTGCTGAGCCCCACTGTTTGGACAAAACCGATTCACGCAGGCCGTCACTCTGATTCAAGTCTGGCTCGATGGCCTCATTGAGCACATCCCAGGTGTGGATACGACCCCGGTAGCGCGCGACCAGCGTTTGCAAGTGGTCGGTTTGCGCCCGGATGAACTGCGCCGGAGAAACAACCGACAAATATGCGGGTGTTGATTGGTGCCATGCCAGCGTGTGGCCGCGAAAATCTGCCTTCAGGCTGACAGCCAAAGCCACTACTTTGTCGGCATCGGTGTAGTCTCGCCCGCCAAATACAGTTTGAATATGCCGCCACTTCATGGCGTTTTCTGCCGTGATGACACCCGCGTGCTGACGCAAAAGACCTGCCACTGGAGCCTTGTCTGCGTAACTCGGATGAACGGCAAAGCCATACCGCCGCCCACCCAGTTGCGCCAGTTGATCCAAGCCGGGCATTTGCTGCGCTCCCGCAAAAGCATCCAAAGCAAGGCAAGTGCCGCCTGCGTAGCGCAAAAGTTCACGACGGTTCATAACTTTAGGCTCTGCCAGTTTGCATCAACTGATCAACCAGTTGGGCTTGCGCTTTTGCAGGAAGGACTGCACACCTTCCTTGCCCTGGCTGCTGGCGCGGATGCTGGCGATGCCGTTCACGGTGTGGGCAATCAGGGTGGCATCGATGTCCTTGCCCGCCACGTCCTGCAGCAGGGTTTTGCATTCCTTGACCGCGTTGGGGCTGGCATTCACCAGTGCCTTGGTCATCTGCGCCACCTGTTCGTCTAGCTGCTCGGCGGGTACCACGGCATGGACAAAGCCAATGCGCAGCGCCTCGGCGGCGTCAAAACGCTCGGCAGTCAAAAAGTAGCGGTGTGCGGCACGGGCGCCCATGGCGCGGATCACATAGGGGCTGATGGTGGCCGGGTACAGACCCAGCTTGACCTCACTGAGGCAAAAGTGGGCGGTGTCCACGCTCACCGCCATGTCGCAGGTTGCCACCAGGCCCATGCCGCCGGCGACCACATCGCCCTGGATACGCGCCACGGTGGGTTTGGGGCAGGTGTAAATAACGCGCAGCATCTCGGCCAACTGCGCCGCATCCGCCAGGTTTTCGGCATCGGTGTAGTCGGCCATGCGCCGCATCCAGTTCAGGTCGGCGCCGGCGCAAAAGGCCGTGCCTTCTGCGGCCAGCACGATGGCGCGCACCTGTGCGTCCTGGCCCAGTTCAGTAAAGGCCTGGGTCAGTTCGGCAATCACCTCGTCGTTGAAGGCGTTGCGCACCTCGGGGCGGTTCAGGGTGACTGTGGCACAGTGGCCCGCAGTGGAAACAGAGATGGACGTCATGTTGCCCTCGCTCACATCCGGAACAGACCGAAGCGCGTGTCTTCGATGGGAGCGTTGCGCGTGGCGCTCAGGCCCAGCGCCAGCACCCGGCGGGTGTCGGCCGGGTCGATGATGCCGTCGTCCCACAGGCGCGCGGTGGCGAAATAAGGGTGGCCCTGGGTTTCGTACTGGCTGCGGATTGGCGCTTTGAAGGCTTCTTCTTCGGCGGCGCTCCACTGCCCGCCCTTGAGTTCGATGCCGTCGCGGCGCACCGTGGCC
>Ga0208863_1001817_pt1 | contig 12265 bp, 7 predicted proteins | sample RifOxyD3_FD_184040 | JGI IMG/M metagenome (GOLD analysis project Ga0208863, IMG submission 184040) | Soil microbial communities from Rifle, Colorado - Rifle Oxygen_injection D3 (SPAdes) | ecosystem: Environmental > Terrestrial > Deep subsurface > Rock core/Sediment | place: Rifle, Colorado...
TGAAAGGCAAGAAAACGGGCCAGTTCCTTAACTCCGAGCACCCGCAGAATATCGTTGGGAATCGGCGAGCCGTCCATCAGCGGCTCACCGGCCTTGACATAGTCCCCTTCGTGGACGCTGACATGCTTGCTCTTCTGTACCAGATACTCCTTGGGGTCACCGATCTCCGGAGTAACAATCACCCTTCTCTTGCCTTTCAGATCTTTACCAAAGGAAACCCGTCCGTCGATTTCTGAAATAACAGCATATTCCTTGGGTTTGCGCACCTCAAACAACTCGGCGACCCGCGGTAGACCACCGGTGATGTCCTTGGTCTTGGTTGTCTCGCGGGGTATCTTGCCAACCACGGTTCCTGGCTCAATGGGATCGCCCTCGTTCACTGCGATGATGGATCCGACCGGCAGAGAATACCGGGCAGGGGTCGCGCTGTTAGGCAGCTTCAGGGTCCGCCCCCGTTTGTCCTTGATGGTGATCCGAGGATTCATGTCAGAACTTGTCCTGGACTGAATGATCACCTTGCTGGCCTTGCCGGTTACCGGATCAACCCGCTCCTGCATGGTGATGCCTTCAGCCACATCACCGTATTTGACAATACCACCCACCTCGCAGACGATCGGTATAGTATAGGGATCCCAGTCGGCCAGGATGGCGCCGGGCGCAACAACATCACCCTCCCGAACAAGCAGCTGCGCACCGTAATTCACTGGATACCGCTCACGCTCCCGACCTTCCGTCCCTAAGATACCAATCTCACCGTTACGATTCATGACCACCATCCTGCCCAAGGCATTGGTGACATGATGGATGCGGTGCAACGTAATCACGCCGCCATGCTGCGTGCGGATCTCCGCCTGTTCAACACGTCGGCTCGCAGTTCCACCTATATGAAAGGTCCGCATGGTAAGCTGCGTTCCGGGCTCGCCGATGGACTGGGCGGCAATAATACCGATCGCCTCGCCATTGTTCACCATATGCCCGCGGCCGAGATCACGGCCGTAACACATGGCGCACACGCCCCGTCTGGATCTGCAGGTCAACACGGAACGGATCATGACCCGGTCAATGCCCGCCGCTTCGATTGCCTCAACCTTCTCTTCCGTGATCTGCTCATTAGCTGCGACCAGAAGTTCGCCGCTAAACGGATCAACCACGTCATCAAGAGCAACACGCCCCAGAATACGCTCCCCGACCCGCTGAATCACCTCACCACCTTCCATGAGCGGCTCTGCCATAATGCCGTCCATTGTCTGGCAGTCCTTTTCAATGATGGTGGAATCCTGCGCCACGTCAACAAGCCTTCTGGTCAGGTAGCCGGAGTTGGCGGTCTTCAAGGCCGTATCCGCCAAACCCTTGCGGGCACCGTGTGTTGAAATGAAATATTCCAGCACCCCGAGACCCTCTCGAAAATTAGCCTTGATTGGAGTTTCGATGATGGCACCAGAAGGTTTGGCCATCAGACCGCGCATACCGGCCAGCTGTCGAATCTGATCTTTGCTGCCCCTGGCGCCGGAGTCGGCCATGATAAAGATAGGATTGAAGCTGGGCGTCTCCACGACATTCTTATCCTTGTCCCGGAGATATTCCACGCTCATCTCCGCCATCATTTCCTTGGCAACTTCTTCTGTCGCCTTGGACCAGACGTCGATCACCTTGTTGTACTTCTCACCCACTGTAATCAGACCATCGGTGTATTGCCTTTCGACATCGAGCACCTCGTTCTCGGCCTTGGCAAGGATGTCCTCCTTGTTGACCGGAATGATCATGTCGTTGACGCAGATGGAAATACCGGCCCGGGTTGCATATTCAAAACCCAGGTCTTTCAAGCGATCAGCCAAGATAACAGTTTCCTTGGTTCCGGCATTTCGATAGGTATAGTCGATCAGCCAGGCCAGTTCTTTCTTGTTCATCACCTTGTTGATGACGCTGAAGGGAACCTTAACCGGCAGCAATTCGCTCAACAGTATTCGGCCGATGGTGGTGTCAACTATTTTTCCGTTGATTCTTACCTTGATCTTGGCATGCAATTCAGCAGCCCCGTGATCATAGGCAATCCTTGCCTCAGCCGGCGAGGCAAAGACCTTATCAGTGCCCTTGGCCAGCATCTTATCCCTAGTCATATAATAAATGCCTAGCACCACGTCCTGGGTAGGGATAATCACTGGTGAACCGTTTGCCGGCGACAGGATATTGTTGGTGGACATCATCAACACCCTGGCCTCGGTCTGTGACTCCACGGACAACGGCACATGCACTGCCATCTGGTCACCGTCGAAATCGGCATTGAAAGCCATACAGACCAGCGGATGCAACTGAATGGCCTTACCTTCAATGAGCACGGCCTCGAAAGCCTGCATGCCGAGACGGTGCAGAGTGGGGGCACGGTTCAGGATAACCGGATATTCGGTCACCACATCCTCAAGCACATCCCATACTTCCTTGGTGGCTTTTTCCACCATCTTGCGGGCACTTTTGATGGTCGTCACATAGCCAAGAGACTCCAATTTGCTGTAGATAAAAGGCTTGAAGAGCTCAAGTGCCATTTTTTTCGGTATGCCGCACTGATGTAAGCGCAGATGCGGGCCCGCCACAATTACCGAACGGCCGGAATAATCGACCCGTTTTCCCAGAAGATTCTGGCGGAATCGTCCTTGCTTCCCCTTCAGCATATCGCTGAACGACTTGAGCGGCCGCTTGTTCGGCCCGGTAATCAAGCGACCCCGTCGGCCGTTATCAAATAACACGTCCACCGCTTCCTGCAGCATACGCTTTTCGTTCCGGATGATGATATCGGGCGCGTCCAACTCCAACAGGCGTTTCAGCCTGTTGTTCCGGTTGATGACCCGTCGGTACAGGTCGTTCAAATCTGAAGTGGCAAAACGACCGCCCTCAAGCGGCACCAACGGACGCAGATCCGGAGGCAAAACCGGAATAACCTCCAGAATCATCCATTCCGGACGGTTCCCGGAATCGCGGAAGGCCTCGATCACGTTCAAACGTTTACCAAGACGGCTCCGTTTGGTTTCCGAGGTGGTGGTTCGCATCTCTTCCCGAGTGACAGCCGAAAGTTGAACGAGATCAAGTTGTTTCAAAAGATCCCGAATGGCTTCCGCCCCGATCCCTACTGTAAATTTGCCTGGAAACTCATCCTGCAACTGACGATACCGGTCCTCGACAAGCAATGTCGCCGGCGTCACGGAAGGCTCTGAGGAAGTGATCACCACATAGGATTCAAAATAAAGAATCTTTTCAAGCTCCTTCAACGTCATGTCGAGCAGACTGCCGATTTTGCTGGGTAGACTCTTCAAAAACCAGATATGCGCCACCGGCGCCGCCAGTTTGATATGACCAAGGCGCTCCCGGCGCACCTTTGACTGAATTACTTCGACTCCGCACTTCTCGCAGACAACGCCGCGATGCTTCATGCGCTTATACTTGCCGCAGTTGCATTCATAGTCCTTCACGGGACCAAAAATTTTTGCACAAAACAACCCATCCCTTTCCGGCTTGAATGTACGATAATTAATGGTCTCAGGTTTTTTCACCTCACCATGCGACCAATCGCGAATCTTCCCTGGCGAGGCCAGTGATATTTTAACTGATTTAAAATTAACAGGCGCCTTGGGTTTGGCAAAAAAACTAAACAAATCTTCCACGGCAACACCTTCTCTAGTATTTTGTTATTGCTAAATGGCAGCCATTCAGCAGGGAGAGCTCCTAAGAAAACAGGCCGCCCACCTGAGTGGCATGTCGGCCAACGAAGCTTCCTATTTACTCATCCAGCAACTCCACATCCAAACAAAGCCCCTGCAGTTCCTTGATCAACACGTTGAAGGACTCTGGCAACCCTGTTTCCAGGAAATTCTTCCCCTTAACGATATTTTCATACATGGTCGTCCGACCTTCAACGTCGTCAGACTTCACGGTCAGAAACTCCTTCAGAGTATATGCCGCCCCATACGCCTCCATGGCCCAGACTTCCATCTCGCCAAGCCGCTGGCCGCCGAACTGAGCCTTACCGCCAAGAGGTTGCTGGGTAACCAATGAGTAAGGACCAGTGGAGCGGGCATGTATCTTGTTGTCCACCAAATGATGCAGTTTCATCATGTACATGGCACCAACAGTCACTGGACGGTCAAAAGAATCGCCCGTCAGGCCGTCGTACAGGGTAGCCTGCCCGGTTTCTGACAGCCCGCTCTCGACAAGCAGATGCCTTATTTCACTTTCAGCCGCACCATCAAAGACTGGCGTCGAGATGTGTACTCCACGTCCATATTTTCTTGCCATATCCAAAAGCTCCGCATCAGACAAACCATCGGTCAGCAGCGCATACTCCGCCGCTGAATAGATCTTCTGCATAATTTTCTTAACCTGCGCCAATTCCTTTTTCTCGGCGAAACTCTGAATCTGTTCACCAAGTTTCTTGGCGGCGATGCCAAGATGGGCCTCAAGCACCTGCCCGACGTTCATACGTGAAGGAACACCCAAAGGATTGAGTACGATATCCACCGGCGTACCATCGGTAAAATATGGCATATCCTCTTCCGGCAATATCCTTGAAACAACGCCCTTGTTTCCGTGCCGCCCAGCCATCTTATCACCAACCGCCAATTTGCGTTTAACCGCTACATACACCTTAACCATCCGGATAACCCCCGGCGGCAAGTCATCGCCCTTCCGATGCCTGGAGATAATCCCCTCATAGCGTGAGCGAACCTGTTTTGCCTGTTCACGATACCTCTCAAACAGTATATCAAATTCATCCTTCTGTGCCTTCCAGCCCGACGAATCAAGTTCTCTGAGTGAAGAAAAATCAACCTGTTCAACCACTTCCTGGGTAAATTTCTTCCCCTTGGCCAAAAGGACAGTGCCGTCCTCGCCATGAACAGTATTTTTCGACACCTTGCCCACCAAGATATCAGCCAGACGCTGCCGCACCGCTTTCTTCATGCAGTTCAGCTCATCATTCATGTCTCGGGTAAGCCGCTCCGCTTCAAAATCCTCAATCAGCAGTGATCGCTCATCCTTGTCCACCCCCTTGCGCGAGAAAACCTTGGCATCGATGACCACTCCTTCAACACCAGGTGGCACTCGAAGGGACGAATCCTTGACATCTCCGGCCTTATCGCCAAAAATCGCCCGCAACAGTTTCTCCTCGGGAGACAGCATTGTCTCGCCCTTGGGTGTAACCTTGCCGACCAGAGTATCACCTGGCTTAACTTCAGCGCCGATGCGAACGATGCCGCTCTCATCAAGGTTCCGCAGGGCCTCTTCGCCGACATTGGGAATATCACGAGTAATTTCCTCACGGCCCAGTTTGGTATCCCGGGCCATGGTCTCAAATACCTCGATATGCACCGAAGTAAATGTATCATTTTTCAAGAGCCGCTCACTGACCAGGATGGAGTCCTCAAAATTATACCCCCGCCAGGTCATGAAGGCGATCGTGACATTCTTACCGAGAGCCAATTCCCCCAACTCGCAGGAAGGGCCATCAGCCAAAACAGTTCCCTTGGTCACCCGCATGCCGGGCTTTACCAAGGGTTTCTGAGTAAAACAGGTATTCTGGTTAGACTTCTTGAATTTACTGAGGCGATAGAGGGCGATACCGGTGGAAAAGCCGTCTGTTCCAGGTTCGTCGTAATGAACCACGACCCGGTTCGCATCAGATTCTTCGATCACGCCATCTCCGCCAGCGAGCAGACAGGAGCCGGAATCACGGGCGACAATCTTCTCGAGCCCGGTTCCGACCAAAGGGGCCGAAGTTCGCAAAAGCGGCACGGCCTGACGCTGCATATTCGATCCCATTAAAGCCCGGTTTGCGTCATCGTTCTCAAGGAAAGGAATCAAGGCCGTGGCAACGCTGACCAACTGATTGGGGGAAACGTCCTGCAGGGTGACCTGATCACTCGTACTGATAATAACCTCGCCCTCCTGCCGGGCGATAAGATTCTCGACGATGATCTTCCCTTTTGAATCCGCCTCCACCTTAGCCGGTGCGATGATGTGATCTCTTTCCTCCAATGCGGTCAGATACGCTATCTCTTTAGTAACCTGACGGTCCGCCACCTTCCGGTAGGGGGTTTCAATGAAACCGAACCGGTTGACGCGGGCATACGCGGCCAGAGAAACTATCAGGCCGATGTTCGGTCCTTCCGGCGTCTCTACCGGGCAGATCCGGCCGTAATGCGTCGGATGGACGTCCCTGACTTCGAATCCCGCTCGCTCGCGCGACAGGCCACCCGGTCCGAGGGCACTTAACCGCCGTTTGTGAGTGACCTCGGACAAGGGATTTGTCTGATCCATGAATTGAGACAACTGGCTGGTCCCAAAAAATTCCTTGATTGCCGAACTGATGGGCTTGGGATTGATCAGATCATGAGGCATCAAGGTTTCAACTTCCTGCAGAGTCATCCGCTCCCGAATTGCCCTCTCCATCCGAACCAGACCGATCCGGTACTGGTTTTCCACTAACTCACCAACAGTCCTGACGCGACGATTACCGAGATGATCAATATCATCTACCTTCCCCTGCTCGTCCTTCAAGCGGACCAGATAACGAACCGACTCCATAATGTCTTCTTTGGTCAGAGTGCGGATCGAAATGTCGGTTTTCACCTTAAGTTTGGCATTAATCTTGAAGCGACCGACCTCGGAGAGATCATAGGAGCCCGGATTAAAGAAAAGATTATTGAAAAAAACCATTGCCACGTCCATCGTGGGGGGGCTGCTGGGGCGCAGACGTCGATAGATCTCGAGCAAGGATTCCTCGGTCGTGTTGACCTTATCAAGCAACAGGGTCTTACGGAACGAATCGGTAACATGAGCGCCATCAATGAAAAGCACTTCAAAGGCACTAATCTTTGCTTCCATAATCGCTGTGAGAACCGATTCTGTAATCTCGCCATTACACGGGACAATGATCTCACCAGACGCCGGGTCAACAAGATCATGAGCGGCGTACTTGCCAAACAGTTCTTCAGGTTCAACATCAAGGAAATCGATCTTGGATTCAGCTAATTTCTTGGCAATAGCCTTGCTGATTTTCCGGTGTTGCTTAACCAATATCTCTCCGGTCTTAGGATGGATGAGATCTTGAGAGGCCCGCTGGCCGGTGAGGATGTCGAGGTCGAAAACTTTCTTGATTTTCTTCTTCTTGATAACAATGTTTTCGACCCTATAGAAATAACGCAACAACTCCTCGGCGGAATATCCCAAGGCCTTGAGCAGGGTAGTGACTGGAAACTTGCGGCGTCGGTCTATTCGCACATAAAGAATGTCCTTAATATCGAACTCGAGATCGATCCAGGATCCTCTGACAGGGATTATTCTGGCGGAATAAAGCAGTTTTCCACTCGCATGCGTCCGGCCGTTGTCGTGAGAAAAAAACAGCCCGGGTGACCGCTGCAACTGACTGACGATGACCCTCTCCGTGCCGTTAACCACAAAAACGCCGTCCCGGGTCATTAACGGTACACTGCCGAGGTAGACTTCCTGCTCCTTGATATCACGAATATTTTGGACGCCGGTTTCGGTATCGGTATCATAGGTGACCAACCGCACCGTTATTTTAATCGGCACCTCAAAAGTCATCCCGCGCTCTACACATTCTTCAACCGTATATTTGGGCTCACCAAAATTATAACGGACAAACTCCAGAAAACAGACCCCATTGAAGTCCGATATCGGGAAAATGCTGTTGAAAATTGCCTGTAACCCGATGCTTTCACGCTGTTCAGGCGCAATGTCCATCTGCAAAAATTTGTCATATGACAACCTCTGCATCTCGATCAGATGCGGGATTTCCATAATCTGCCCGGTTTTTGCGAAATTTTTCCTGACTCTGTCCATCGTCTTCATCGAGCAATGCCCTCGTCGTTTGTAACCGGTCTGCCCCGGCAACTATAAATGTATGAGGTAACGAACTATTCCGTGAGAAAATTCAGATACTTGCCATTCAATTCAGTCATCAACTGGAAGCCCTGTAAACTTCATCTAATTTGCGGACTTCGAAAGGCTGACAAATGCGGAATTCAAGTCTTCCCTTGAAAAAGCAACAACGCTACGAGGTCGAAACCCCGTAGCGTCTAGCACACCTATTACCATTCCAGTTATCAATCTCTATGCCTGTCACAACGATATTCGACTTACTCCCTGGAATGATGATAAGCAATTACGATATCAGACTACTTGATCTCCACGGTGCCACCAGCCGCTTCAATCTTCTGCTTGATATCGTTGGCTTCATCCTTGGATACACCTTCTTTGATGGGCTGAGGAAGGGATTCGACCAAATCCTTGGCTTCTTTCAGGCCAAGGGAAGTTACAGCCCGAACTTCCTTGATAACTTTGATCTTCTGATCACCGGCCGATGTCAGGACCGCGTCGAACTCTGTTTTTTCCTCGGCAGCAGGAGCTCCAGCGTCAGCCACACCAGCAGCGGCAGCAACCGCTACCGGCGCAGCCGCTGAAACACCAAATTTCTCCTCAAGTTCCTTGATGAGCCCAGAGAGCTCAAGAACCGTCATATTGGAAATAAATTCGATTACATCTTCTTTAGTTACAGCCATAATCATTCCTCCTGGCGACAAATTTAATTATTTAATATTAATTTGATACGTGCTCTCTCTGTTCCTTGATGGCTTGCAGCGCATAAAGGAACTTTGCGGGAATCCCGTTGAGCACCCGAACCAAGCCTGTTGGTACTGCATTCATTACCGAAAGTAGCTGAGCCAGCAATATATCTCTGCCGGGCAGTTTGGATAATGCCAGCACATCGTCTGCGCTAAGCAATTTTCCATCGAGGGATGCGACACGGATCGTCATTTGCGGATGATCCTTGATAAAACTGGTCATAATCTTGGCCGGCAGAACCGGATCCCCATAAGAAACAGCCACAGCGGTTGTTCCTTTGAAGGAGTCCTGCAGACCTTCATGCACAGTTCCCTGCACCGCCCTATGCAAAAAAGTATTTTTAGCTACCCGAAACTCAGCATCATTCCTGCGCAATTCATGGCGCAGCTCTTGCAGTACCGGAACTGTCAGGCCACGATAATCAGTAACTATCGCGAACTTGGCCTTGCCAAGCTTGCCCTGCAGTTCCTCAACCTCTTCTGCTTTTTTCTCACGATTCAAGCTTTGCCCTCCTCTCACACATTGTTACGGAACAATAGGCTCCTTTCATCATGGCCGCCAGCAGATCCAGGCTTAATCAAATTGTCGCCGAATACGATTAAACAGTTCACACACACGAACTTACTCATTAGTACCTTAAAAATAATGTAAGGTGCTTGTCCCGTATAACGGGGTTGGCTAACGAGTATTTTCTTGATAAAAATGTTCTGCGTTACTCGTCTCGGCAGGCCAGTAACCACTGATTAAACCCATCAGTACCTGCTGTCTTCGACTTCCTGTCACAGTTAAACTACTACGGACGAACTGCACGCCCTGAACAATCGAACCTAAAACAAACGCTACAAAAACCGCCAAGCGATGAAGTCAGTGAGCGCTTTCGCTGGTTTTTCAGGCATGCTTGGTCAGTAGCCTCAGTTCGATCGGGTCAATCTTAATCCCTGGTCCCATGGTAGTAGAGAGACTGACACTCCTGAGGTAAACCCCCTTGCTGGTCGAAGGTTTCAACTGAATAATCCGGTCTACAAAAGACAAGACATTTTCCTTGATTTTAGCTGTCCCGAAGGAAGCCTTCCCGACCATGGCATGCACCACACCTGCCTTGTCAACCTTAAAATCGACCTTTCCGGACTTAATGTCACGGATGATTCGACCGACATCAAAGGTTACCGTGCCGAGCTTGGCATTGGGCATCAGGTTTCGCGGTCCAAGAATTCTTCCGACCTTGCCGACTGCAGCCATCATGTCCGGTGTCGCCACTGTCCGATCAAATTCCAACCACCCGGATTGTATCTTGGTAACCAGTTCATCGCCGCCAGCATAATCTGCGCCAGCGTCCAAGGCCTCTTTTTCCTTGTCACCTTTTGCAAAAACCAGCACCCGGATCACCTTGCCTGTCCCATTGGGCAACACCACGCTGCTTCGCACCATCTGATCCGCATGTCTGGGATCGACGCCCAAGCGGATGGCAATGTCAAATGATTCATCAAATTTGGCATAACTGACCCGCAACGCATTATCAATCCCCTCTTCCAAGCTGTAAAGCTTGATGGGATCAAGGTCGGCCGATACTCTTCTGTAATTCTTACCTCGACGAGCCATGATAATCTCCGCTTCCAAATAATATTTCTGCTGCTATTCCAACACTTAAGCAATCACATGGGCACATCTTTCACTACCGCAGGCCAGAATCTCTTTCCCTGAAATTTGACATACCCTTGAGATACCACATTGTTCAACTCTCTACCACGGTCAAACCAACGCTTCTGGCTGTCCCTTCAATAATCCGCGTGGCGGCCTCAATGTCAAACGCATTCAAATCAGGCCTTTTGAGTTCAGCAATTTCCTTGATCTTCGCCTTGGTTATCTTTCCGACCCTGTCAATTTTCGGATTACTTGACCCTTTCGATAATCCGGCAGCCTTCATCAATAAAATTGAGGCCGGTGGCGTCTTGGTGATAAAGGAAAATGAGCGGTCAGCATAAACAGTAATGACCACCGGTGTTATCATATCCCCCTGCCCCTGGGTCTTGGCGTTGAAGGCCTTGCAGAACTCCATAATGTTCACGCCGTGCTGACCAAGAGCAGGGCCGACCGGCGGAGAGGGATTCGCCTTGCCGGCGGGAATCTGTAATTTAATATATCCTGTTATTTTCTTAGCCATCTATCTTCTCTCCTGATCAAATTCTCTGTCTGTTTCAAATTGCCGTCGGTCAGCGCATGCAATCCGTTATCAATCTGCAGTTAAGTCCAGCAAAATCACAACAGAAAAGCACATTTTAATCGTTCGAAACCTGTACGAATTCCAACTCGACTGGTGTAGAACGCCCGAAGATACTTACCATTACTCGCACACGCCCCTTGTCCGGGTAAACCTCATCCACCAAACCCTGAAAATTTGCAAATGGTCCGTCTATGACCCTTACCGTGTCGCCGATTTCATAAATCACTTTCGGCTTTGGTTTCCGAGCACCATCCTTGATCCGACCAATAATTTTCATGGCATCGGCATCGGAAAGCGTTGGCGGGTTTCGATCATTACCAACAAATCCAGTGACCTTTGGTGTGGAGCGGACCGTATGCCATGTATCGTCATTAAGCTCCATATTTACCAGAATATATCCCGGGAAAAATTTACGCTCAGAGGTCTTTTTTGACCCCTTGATCATCTCCAGCACCTGCTCCGTCGGCACGAGAATCTCACCGAACAATTCATCTTGACCGGCAAGCTTTATCCGCTCATGGAGAGACATCTTAACTTTTTCCTCAAAGCCTGAATATGTGTGAACTATATACCACTTTCTTGACATAATTTATCACAACGGTTTGTAAGCCTGGTTTATACCACCAACAGCGGAGAGCTATTTTAAAATGCTCGCGACAATCTTGCCGATCAACAGATCAACCGTGCCCAGATAAAGCGAGACAACAACTACCAGCACGATAACCACACCGGTTGAACCAACCGTCACCTTCCTATCTGGCCAGGTAATCTTGCTGAATTCTGCTTTTACCTCACCGAAGAATTCCTTAATTCGACCGACAGAAAACTTTCTCTCTTCCGGCAAATCATCAGAATCGACTTTCCGCTTCCGTGGGCGTTCATCTTTCTTTGTTGTCATAAGACGTTAATACCAGAAGTTACCGACTGTTCAAACTAACTGCCAAGCTTCTCATGTATATATTCACTGTTTCCGCACGCCACGATCTTCGACTCCGGCGGCATATCGGCCGAACCATATGGCAGGCCAGGAGGGATTCGAACCCCCAGCCCCCGGATTTGGAGTCCGGTGCTCTACCGTTAGAGCTACTGGCCTACCGGAAAATCACTTTGTTTCTTTATGAAGTGTATGAATCCGACAAAACCGACAGTATTTTTTAAACTCGAGTTTATGCGGTGTATTCTTCTTGTTTTTTGTCGAGGTGTAGTTCCGATTTTTGCAAACCGTACACCCTAATGTTATCAAGTTTCTCATACCTTCTTACCTTTTTTGCTGAGAATCAGTTTTGGTGTCAACCTATTCTATAATTTCGCTGACTACGCCCGCGCCTACGGTCCGGCCACCTTCACGGATCGCAAATCGAAGCTCCTTTTCCATCGCTATCGGCGTAATCAATACACCCTCAACCGTCACGT
>Ga0208863_1001819_pt1 | contig 12258 bp, 10 predicted proteins | sample RifOxyD3_FD_184040 | JGI IMG/M metagenome (GOLD analysis project Ga0208863, IMG submission 184040) | Soil microbial communities from Rifle, Colorado - Rifle Oxygen_injection D3 (SPAdes) | ecosystem: Environmental > Terrestrial > Deep subsurface > Rock core/Sediment | place: Rifle, Colorado...
CGACCGGCACGTAGCGCTCCGGCGCGCCCCCGGAGAGCCGGCTCAAGAAGACAGCGCCGGACACGCGCTGCCAGAAGCCGTCCTGCGGGGGCGTGATGCCGGGACCGCCCAGGGCGACGACGCCGGGATCGGCGAAATAGCGCTGCGCCACGTCGAGGAGGTCCGTCCGAGGATAGGAGTCGTCGTCCAGGAAGACGAGGATCTCGCCCTGAGCGCCCTTGGCCGCCATGTCGCGCTTGGCGCCGGGCCCCACCCTGCCGGAGGCAATCATCCTGATCCGCGCATCCCCCCACTCGCTGGCCGCGTCGTCGTTGGGAACGACGATCAGCTCCCAGTCAGGGCTGTCGAGCTTGAGGATATACGGCACGGTCTCGCGCACATACGCGTTGATCGCCTTGACCGGGATGATGATGCTGAACTTCACCATCTCCCTAAACCGGTTGCTTCGCCTTGCTGTCCGACGGAGCCTCCCAGGACGCCTTGCCTTGATGGCGCGTCAGGTTGAAGATGTGCTGGCGGACCCGGCGGACCGCGCGCCAGCCGTAGGTGAACAGGAACTGCCAGTCCCGCTTACGGAACGTCAGGAGGAAGCGGAGCTGGCGCAGGATGAACAGCGGGTGGAAGGCGAGGGAATACATCTGGCGGATGGCGACGTAGTAGCGGTCGTGCGGGATGGGCGTCTTGACGATCAGACGGCTCATGTCGTGGTCGTCGTAGTCGGTGGTCAGCATGACGCCCTTCTCGATGCATTCCCGGTGATAGGGCGTGAAGTCGAGCGGCGTGCAGATGGTGACCTGGAGCGTGCGGGCCAGGCCCTTCAGCATCAGGTCCTTGACCAGCGCCTTCGTGCCGTCGAGCTGCTCCTGGGTCTGCCAGTAATAGCCGACCATGATGGTCAGATGCGGGTGCAGGCCGTACTTCGTCATCCACTCCAGACAGCGGTACACGTGCTCCGACTGGTAGCCCTTGTTGAGACGGATCAGGGTCTCCTCATCCGCGGCCTCCAGACCCAGCAGCACGAAGCGGAAGTTGGCCCGAGCCATCAGCTTGATGGTCTCCTCGTCCAAGTACTCGAAGCGGGTGTTGATGCCGAAATAGCAGCCCTTCTCATGCAGGCCGCGGTCGATGATGCCCTGGGCGAACTCCCGGGCGTCCTTGCCGCGATACCAGACACCGGAGTCGTCGAATATCTCCTTGGCGCCATACTTCTCAATCAGCGTCTGGTATTCGTCCAGGCTGCGCTGGACGGGCATCATCGAGAAGGTGAGGTCAGGACCGTTGTAGCGGCAGAAGGTGCACTTGCCGAACATGCAGTCGCGGATGACGCTGGTCGCGTACGTGCCGGGGGTCTGTAGATAGTTGCCGTTCTCGTAGGCATAGTCCAGCCAGCGGACCAGGTCGCGGTCCACGAGCGGCGAGTTCTCGAGAGGCTCCACCTGGTTGAAGTTCCCGGTGGACTGGATCAGCCCCCCGCGGCCGCGGAACAGCAGCCCGTCGACCTGAAGGGTCTCGCGCCAGTCGGCATTCTTCGCGATGAACGGGACCATCTTCGAGAGCACGAAGTCCACGTGGTTGCTGCGCAGGATGATATCGGCCTTGGAATTCTCAAGAGACTCTTCCGGGACGCGCATCGAGTGGTAGCCGGTGAGCACGATGATGGAGGACGGCAGGGCTTCCTTGAGGCGGTCGATCGTCTTCCAGTAGAACTTCATCACCGGCGTCGTGCTCTCCAGCACGACCATCTCCGGCTGCCAGGCGACCAGGTCCTTCAGCCATCCGTCGAAGGTCTTCATTTGGGCGTTGCCGTCGTCCCAGAGCACGTCATGGCCGAGGTTCTTCAGCCAGGTGGCCGCCTGCGCGTGGACGACCGGCAGGAGGTAGGTCGGCTCCTTGAAGAACTGGACGTTCCGGTTCTGAGAGACCATCGCCTTTTGGCCGAGAGCGTTGACGATGGGAGGATAGGAGATGGCGACTTTCATTGAGGATGCGCCTCCTAGAAGAACGCCTCGGAAAAAAGGCTGTCGCTGGGAACGCCCTGGGAGCGCAGCAGCTCATAGGTCTGGCTGATCATGGCCCGGTTGCCGCAGAGGTAGCAGAGCGCGTCCTTGGCGACGGGGTTCTTGAGCAGATAGTCGGTGAGCCGGCCCCGGAAATTCCCGCCGTCTTCGCGGGAGACGCAGGACACGTAGCGGCCGGCGGCATAATCCTGGCTGTCGTATTTCTCGCGGACGAAACGGACGCCGTGCACGATCTTATAGTTCAGCCCGGGATAGGACCGAACGAATGAGCGGAAGGGCGCGATGCCCGTGCCCGTGCCGATGAAAAGATAGGGGCGCTCGCCGAGTTCGGGTGTCTTGATGCGGAAGTCGCCGTAGCAGCCGTGGATCTCCACGTTGTCGCCGGACTTGAGGGACTTCAGCTGGACGCTGACGATCCCTCCCTTCACCTCCTTGATCAGGAAATCGAGATGCGGGTCTTTCTGACCGGAGTAGATCGAATACTCCCGGTTCACGCCGGCGCCCGGGAATCCCAGGTTCACACATTGACCCGCCTGGAACTGGAGGTTGCCGCGCTCGCAACGGATAACATAGGTGTCTTCGGTCAGGAACCGGACACCAAGAACCTTATGAAGATGCCCCGCGCGCGCCGGCGCCTGACTGCCCTCGACTTTCTGCAACGCGCCTCCTAGGCTCGAGTCTCGACTTTTCGACGGCCCATCAAACCTGGAATGATCAGGAGCGCGCCGACGAGCATTATAACAAATACGACTTTCAATAGAGATTCATGATGGAAGTAGATGAAGATGACCTCCAAAAGCGCGCCCAGCGCCATCAGATAAGAGAAACGCCTCTCCCCCTTAGCGATCGAATAGTTCATCAGGACCAGAAGGAACGCCATGGGCAGCATAGCCAGCCCGAAGTACTGCAGGACCGGTGCGGCCTCCACGTAGCGGGCACCGAAGAACACGCTGATGATCAGCTTTGGAAAGAAGAAGAACAACGCGGCGCCGGAGCCGGAGAGAGCCAAGGTCGCCCCGAGCGCCTTGAACAACAGATGGCGGCTATCCTGATTCAAGGAATGGTGCTCGCTGACCATAGGGAACATCGCCTGCACGAAAGCCCCCGGCACGTACATCACGCTTCGGCCGAGGATCGCCGCGGAGGCATACATCCCGGCCTCATGGGCGGGGAAATAGCGGGCCACCAGGATCATGTCGGCCTGGCTCAGAACCGCGAACGCCAGATTGGCCGTGAAGACAGGAAGCACGTGCGTGAAGGAGAGGTGGTGGACATGGCCGATCCCGGCCTCCCCACGGAGCAGATGACGCCTGATCGGGAGATAGGCGATCAGCCACATCACCAGGCTGGTGAGGACCATTCCGGCCAGCACCCCATTCACGCCGAAGCCAGACAGGACCAGGGCGACGCATATGAAGAACTTCACGGGACCGCCCAGCCCCGCAGTGATGCCCAACCACCTATAGTCCTGAAGGCCCTGGAGCATGGCAGTGTTGATCGGAACGGCGAAGGCCGAACAGGCACATAGGCCGAGGAGCAGGACCGGCACGATGGAAGGAGAATGCAGATAGTCCGCCAGGAAGCGGGCGCCGAGCACGAAAGCGGCCAGGCCGAGGAGACCCGCCAAGCCGATGCGCCGATAGGCCAGCCCAAAAAGGCTACGGATACGGGCGAAGTCCTTCTTGGCCGCGTACTCCGCGGTCCGGCGCGCCAGGACCATCGGGACCGTGGCCAACGGGACGCTGAGCACGACGAAGATGGCCAGCAGGGAGTTGAGAAAGCCGTACTCCGCGGGGGTCAGAAGACGCCCCATGGCCACCTGAAAGCCGTAAGCGAACACGCTGCTGACCATGGTGGCAACGAAGAGCCAGCCGCTGGTCCGAATCAGGCCGTCCGAGAGGAGTGCCCGCAGACGCCTATTCAAAATTGACGCGCTCGCGCACGATGTACAAGGGACGGTTGACGACCTCGGTATGGATGGTCCCGATGTACAAGGCGACCATGCCGACCGACATCAGCACGATGCCGATGAGGAGCGTGTTGATCACCACGACGATGGCAAGAGGAGTGAACAGAAGCGGATTAGAAACGAACCGCGCGAACAGCATCCGCGCCAGTAGAAGGCCGCTCGAGAGGGTGATAAAGACCCCCAGATAGCCCGTCATCCGAAGCGGGAAAAGGGAGAACGACGTCAGGCTTTGGATGGCGAGATTGAGGAGCTTCGCATAGCTGAAGGATGAGTTCCCTTCCGTCCGCGCGCCCGCGCGGAATTTCACATAGACTTTTTTGAACCCCATCCAATCCATGATGCCGCGGAAGAGACGCGAACGCTCCGTAACCTGACGAAAGACTTCGACGACCTTCTTGTCGTACAATCGGAAATCGGTAGTCTTGGAGACCATCTCCACGCCGGACATCCTGTTCATAAGCCCGTAGAACAAGCTCGAACCCAGCCGCCGGAGCAGAGGTTGTTTGGCGATGCTGGTGCGGATGGTGGCCACGATGTCAGCGCCCAAGCGCCAGGCCGCGACCATCTCAGGGATGAGTTCGGGCGGATGTTGGAGATCCGCGTCCAAACAGATGACGGCGTCCGCGCGGCCGGCGGCATGCACTCCCGCACTGAGCGCGATCTCCTTCCCGAAATTCCTCGAGAAGCCGATGACTTTGACCTTTGGATTCTTCTCCGCCAAACCCCTCAGAACAGACATAGAATCATCGGGGCTGCCGTCATCGACGAAGATGTAGTCCCACTGGACGCTCGTCAGACCAGCAGTGACCTGCTCGAGGCGCTTATAGAGCGCTGAGAGGTTCTTGCTTTCCCGATAGACGGGGATGACAATGGTGATGTGCTTCGTCATGCTTAGCTCCGAATGATCCGAAGACAGACGGCCCTATCCTCTTCCGTGGCAATCGGGATCAGGAACCACAGCGCATAGAACAAGCCCCATGCCAAGGATCCGATGAGGAACAACGAACCCCAACCCTCGACCCGGCTGCCGGCAAAAGCCAGAACCCCGAACTGGACGAAGGCCAACAGCCCCAATTGCCCGAAGAACCTGGCTTGGCCGCCGAACCAGCCCAGCCCCAACTCATTCTCCAAGGAACCCATAAAGACGATGGACTGGGCCGCCCCGACGAGGGCGGCCACGGCAGCTCCCATGATACCGAATCGCGGGATCAAGATGAAGCAGAGAGAGACATTCAGCGCGGTCCCGATCGTCGCGTATATCGCGCTGATGCGGGAGTTGCCTTTCCCGTTGTAGATATGAGAAGGAACCACGGAGACCGCTGAGAAGAAGTAAGCGACGATCAGCACCTGCATGGGGGCCGCAGACTTCGCCGCGAACTCCGGGCCGAGCCAGATGCGAAGAAGCGCCGGCGTCAGCAAGACGCCCGGAATCAGCATGGGGGCCAGAACCAGCAGCGTGAAGCGGCTGGCACGCAGATACAGCGCGCGCAGAGCGTCCGTCGCCGAGACCGCATTGAGGCCCACCGCGCGAGGGAAGACGAAGGCCGACATCACGCCCGCCAGCACCAGGAGCTTGCTGGCGCTACCGACGGCCACGGAATAATAGGCCACCGAGGCCGGGCCCAAAAAAAAGGCGAGAAGGAACTTATCCATGTGATAGGCAAACGACGAGCTCAGCTGCGCGATGAAGGCGTGGGAGCTGAAGGCGATCAACTCCCGAACCTCTTTGAAACGCAGCACCGGGAACCAGGATAACGCAGGCAGAAGGCTGATGTTCCAAGCGACGTACACGGCGAGAACCAAGAACTCCACAACCAAGACCCATAGGAATATCGGGACGAGCCCGCCACCTCTAAAGGTCAACGCAGTCACACCCAGCCACAGGGCCAATTTACCCGTGACCTGGATTAGTGTGATTCGGGGAAACTGCTCAACCGCGCGGGGCAAGATCGAGACCGACGCGGTCAGGACCGACAGCAACAGAGCGACAGCCCCCAGATGGACCAGGACCAAGGCCTGAGGACGATCGACCGCCTGGGTCATCCCGAGCATCCCGACGGCACCCGGAGCAGCGATCCACAGAGACGCAGCCAGGGCCAGGCCCAACAGAACGAAGATCGTGATCAGCTCCCGATGAAGGAGGACTGCCCTGGGCGTGTCGCCCGTCTCAATGGCCCGTCCCATGCTCAAGACACCGCCGGCCCCTAGACCGAAGTCTACATTACCCAGAAACGCCGGGATGGCCATGAAAATCATCAACAGGCCGTACTGGGCAGGCCCCAAGGCACGCACCAGGATCGGCGTCACGAAAAGGTAGATGATGGACGGCGCCGCCAGGCCGGCAATGCTGAAAACACCGCTTTTCAGCCCCGAGGGGCGCTCATACTTCAACTTCATTCTTTATTATTAGACCAATTTGGGAAGTTTGAATCCATGCTCCACCGCCGAAAACCAGGGCAGGCCCATGCTCCAAGTTGCGCAATGCCCGCGCTATTCGCTATTAATGACTGGGATGAAATTTGAGACTCTCAAAATCAAAAAGCCCTGGGGCCATGAGCTCCTCTTTGCGAACGTCCCCGCGAAATATGCCGGGAAGATCCTTGTCATCGAAAAAGGAAAACGTCTCAGCCTTCAGTATCACCGCCGCAAGCAGGAAAGCCTCTACGTTCTCAAGGGCAGGCTGACCCTCCTGCTGGGGCGAAAGACTTTCACGGCAGGTCCGGGCGCCACATTCATCGTCCCAGCAAAGACCGTCCACCGCTTCGAATCTCGGCACGGGCGCGTCACACTGATAGAGGTCTCAACGGCCGAACTCGACGACGTTGTCCGGCTCCAAGATGATTATGGGCGCGCCGGAAGCAGATCGGGAGCAGATAAGGATCAACAGCGCGGCGTTGCAAGGCGGTGACCACGGCCCGCGCCCGCCCAGAGGGGCGAAGTAGTATAATCGGCGGCGATGGGACTTCCCCCCTGGCTGCGCCACGCGCTGCGCACGTTCTGCCACCTTGTACTCGACGCCGCGGCGGTGGCCCTCGCCTATCGGGTGGCCTTCTGGATCCGATTCGAGTGGCCGGTCTTCCTGGCGCATGTGCCGCTCTCGGGCGAGCCTGACATCTGGGCGACGTATGAGGGCATCCTTTACGCGGCGGTGCCGATCTGGCTGGTCATCCTCTATCTGAACCGGCTGTACACGGCGTCCTGGCTGAGCCCTTCCGACCGCTTCCTGCAGATCGTGAAGTCCTGCCTGCTGGGCACGGGCACGACCTTGGTGGCTGCGTTCCTCTATGAGCGCCTCGCTTATTCAAGGCTGATGCTGGCCGGGGTATTCCCGGTCTCCCTGGTGCTGGTCAGCCTCAGCCAGACGCTGACGCTGTGGATCGACTCCTGGCTGGCGCGACATGAGGCCGCCAAGCCCGTCCTGCTGATCGGCGGCGGGCCGGTGGCCGACGTGCTCAAGGAGCGCATCCTGCTGCGCCATCCCGAGGCGCACGTCCATGAGCTGGAGGCGCTGCCGGAGCTGGCCGAGCTGGAGCGGATGCTTTCGGAGCGCTCCTTCTATGAGCTGATCCTGCTGCGGACCAAGGACGCGCGGGAGCGGGTGCTGGCGGCCGCGGAGATCTGCGACAACCACGGCACGGGCTTCAAGATGGTGCCGGACCTGCTCGAGATCCGGATGGGCGAGATCCTGATGGACCATCACCTGGGCCTGCCCGCGTATCGGATCAAGCACGCCTCGCTGACGCGCGCCAACTTCATGGTCAAGAGGGCCTTCGATATCATCTTCTCGACGCTGCTGCTGCTGGTCACGGCACCCCTGTGGCTGGTCATCTGCGCGCTGGTCAAGCTGGATTCGGAGGGGCCGGTCCTGTTCACGCAGGGGCGATACGGCTACAAAGGGCATGTGTTCGACGCCTTCAAGTTCCGAACGATGGTCGCGGACGCGGAGAAGCGGATCGCGGACGTCAAAGACCTCAACGACCAGAAGGGCGCTTTCTTCAAGGCGAAGAAGGACCCGCGCGTCACGCGAGTCGGAAAAGTCTTAAGGCGCTTCTCGCTCGACGAGTTCCCGCAGTTCCTCAACGTCCTGCGCGGCGAGATGAGCGTGGTGGGGCCGCGGCCGCTGGCGCTGACCACGGGCGAGGTGGAGGCCCTGGAGCGCGATTTCGGCGAGACGGCCAAGAAGCGCACGAACATCCTGCCCGGCATCACGGGGCTGTGGCAGGTCTCCGGGCGCTCGGACGTGTCCAGCGAGCAGCGCTTCGGTCTGGACCTCTACTACATCGAGCACTGGTCCATGGGCCTCGACCTGGAGATCATCCTGAAGACGCCGCTCGTCATGGTCTTCGGCAAGGGGGCGTACTGACATGACCGCGACCGCCGTCGACATCCCGCTCCTCTCCATAAAAGCGCAGAACGCCGCGCTCCTGCCCGAGATGAAGGCCGCGGTGAACCGCGTGCTGGAATCCGGCGCCTTCATCCTGGGCCCCGAGAACAAGGCCTTCGATCTGGAGTTCGCCGAGATGATGGGCACGGCCTACGCCCTGGGCGTCGATTCGGGCACCTCGGCCCTCGAGCTGGCTCTGGAGGCCGTGGGCGTGGGGCCGGGCGATGAGGTGATCGTGCCGACCTACACCTTCATCGCCACCGCGACGGCGGTGTCGGTCCTGGGCGCGACGCCGGTGTTCGCCGACGTGACTGATGACACCCTCACTTTGGACCCCCGCTCGGTCGAGAAGCTCATCACAAAGAAGACGAAAGCCATCGTGCCGGTCCACATTTTCGGGCATCCGGCGGACATGGATCCCCTGCTCACGATAGGCAAAACCAAACAGATCCACCTGGTCGAGGATTGCGCGCAATCACACCTCGCGACCTACAAGAACAAACCCGCCGGGTCGCTCGGTGATTTTGGGGCCTACAGCTTCTATCCGACCAAGAACCTGGGCGCGGCGGGCGACGCCGGCGCACTCGTCATGAACGACGCGAAGCTCAGGGACCGCATCATCGAGCTGCGCAACTGCGGGCGCGCGATCGGCGCGACCTACGACCACGTGCGCGTCGGGCACAACTGCCGCCTCGATGAGATCCAGGCCGCGGTGCTGCGCGTCAAGATGCTCCATCTCAAGGCCTGGACCCAGTCGCGCCGCCGGCTGGCCGGGCTCTACCATGAGGCCCTGAAGGGCCTGCCCTTGCGCCTGCCGCCGCTGGGCGCGGACGGCACGGAGCCCTCCTTCCACCTCTTCACCGTCCGCTGCGAGCGGCGCGAGGCCCTGGCCGCGCACCTCAAGAGCCGCGGCATCGGCTGCGGCGTGTATTATCCGATCCCCGTCCACCTCCAACCCGCCTACGCGACGCTGGGAGGCAAGGAAGGCCAGTTGCCCGTGGCCGAACGCGCCAGCCGCGAGGCCCTCTCCCTGCCGATGTTCCCTGAGCTGTCGGACGGCGACCATTCAAGGGTCTGTGACGCCGTGCGCGGCTTTTTTCGATAAACATCCGAATGGCCAAGATCCTTTTCGTCTCGACATCGACGACGGTCGGCGGCGCTGAGAAGACCCTCTACGCCCTGGCCACCTTGATCGACCCGAAGAAGCACCAGGTCGTGGGCGTGGTCAGCCTCAAGCCCGAAGGCCACTACGCCAAGCGCCTGCGCGAGCAGGGCGTGAAGGTCATGACCATGGCCCTGGGCCGCGCGCCTCGGCCCGCCGATGCGCGGCGCCTGGCCGCGATCATCGACCGCGAACGCCCGGACATCGTCCACGCGGTGATGTACCAGGCCATCCAGCTCTGCCGCATGGCCAAGACGCGCTCGGACACCCGCTTCAAGCTGGTGAGCTCACCCCGCGTCAACTATCGCTCCCGCTCCTGGTGGACCTTGCTCGTCGACCGCTGGCTCAAGGAGCGCGACGACCTGCTCATCGCCGAATGCGAGGCCAGCCGCCGCTTCCTGCTCAAGAAGCTGGGCTATGACCCGGCCAAGGTCGTGACCATCCGCAACGGCGTCGAGCTGGCCGGCTGGCCCCCCTCCAAGATCGACCGCCAGAAGAAGCGCATGGAGCTGAGGCTGAGCGGGACGGACGTGCTCATCGGCGCGATCGGCCGGCTCGACAAGCAGAAGGGCTTCGAGACGCTGGTCGAGGCCATGTCACGGCTCAAGGGGTCCCCCCTGCGCTGCGCGATCCTGGGCGAGGGGCCGGAGCGAGCGCGCCTGGAGGCGCTGGTACGCAAGCATCATCTGGAGAAGTCCGTATGGCTGCTGGGCGAGAAAGGGGAGATCCCCTCCTGGCTGGCGGCCTTCGACCTTTACTGCCTGCCTTCGCTCTGGGAAGGCCTGCCCAACTCGCTTCTGGAGGCCATGTCTCTGGGCCTGCCCGTGGTGGCCTCCGCCGTAGACGGCATCCCGGAGGCCGTGCTGGACGGCAAGGACGGCATGCTGGTGGCCCCAGAGAAGCCGGCGGCCCTGGCCAAGGTGCTGCGCGCCCTGGTCGACGAGCCCGCGCGGCGGGCGGCGCTGGGCAAGGAGGCCCAGGCCACCGTCGCCGAGCGCTTCACGCTGAGAAGGATGCTGGCCGAATACGAGGCCGCCTACTCCACCCTCTGACGGGCCTCAGTCGTCGTCGAGCCCGGCCTGCTGCTTCAGAGCCTTCTTGAAGAAACCGCCGAGGCCTGTCTTCTTCTTGGCAGGCTTTTCGTCGGAGGCCTCGTCATCGTCCTTGTCCGCCTTGCCCCCCATCATCGCGCCGAAAGGCGACTGCGCCGACTTCTCGTCGATCTCGGACTTCGCGCCGGCGCCGGAGGAGAGCAGCTCCATCGTGGACGACTCCTTGCCCTCGCGCTGGACCTGCTTGATCATCCCGTAGGGCCCGACGCCCGCCTTGGCCCATGATTCGCCGGTCGCCTTGCCTTCCGCGAAGGTGTAGCGGGTCGCCTTGAACTTGCCGGCGGGAACCGAGATCGTCTCCGTGCCGGCCTCGGTCATCTTGGTCTTCTCGGCGGCGGCCTGTTTCTTGCGCGCGCCCGCGGTCATCATCCCGGACATGTCCATCACGCCGTCCTCGCCCTTCATGTAGGCTTTCTCGACGCCGTCCTTGCCCATCAGGAACTTCATGACGACGTTCGCCTCGTCCTTCTTGGGCTTGGGGGTCTGCTGGGTCAGCTTCTGCTCGATCCACAGGGCGTCGCCTTTCTTGCCGACGACCGACATACGGAAGACGCCCTTCGTCTTCACCTTCTCACCCTTTTTGGTCTCGAAGGAATATTCCGCCCAGGCGCCCACCTTGGGCTTGAGCTTCGCGAATATGGGAGGGGCCTCCAGGGCGACGGCCGAGGCCGCCGCGAGGAGGGTCAACAGGAAGGCCGAGATTGATTTTTTCATGTCCGGACTCTAGCAAATGAGCGGCCTGATCTCCGAGTGGAGCCGCACTTGCGTTCGCGCGCGGGAGAAGCTACCCTTCGGGCAATGGCCGCCTCGAGCCTCCTCGCCCTGATCGACGACATCGCGACCATCCTCGACGACGTCGCCCTGCTGACCAAGGTCGCCGCCAAGAAATCCGCCGGCGTGCTGGGCGACGATTTGGCCCTCAACGCCCAGCAGGTGTCGGGCGCGACCGCGGAAAGGGAGCTGCCCATCGTGTGGGCGGTCGCGAAGGGTTCCCTGATGAACAAGGTGATCCTGGTGCCGGCCGCGCTGGCGCTGAGCGCCCTGACCCCTTGGGCGGTCACACCCCTCATGATGCTGGGCGGCCTGTTCCTCTGCTATGAGGGCTTCGAGAAGATCGTCCACGCGCTTGCGCACGCCAAGCCCGCGGAGGAAGCCGAGCTGAAGCGCCTGCACGCGGCCGTCGCGGACCCGGCGGCCGACCTGGTCGCGCTGGAGCGGGAGAAGATCAAAGGCGCGGTGCGCACGGACTTCATCCTCTCGGCGGAGATCGTCGTCATCGCGCTGGGCGCGGTGCGCGAGGCTCCGCTCCTGACGCGCTTCGCCGCGCTGGCCGCCGTCGGCCTCGTCGTGACCGCCGGGGTCTACGGCCTGGTCGCCGGGATCGTGAAGCTCGATGACGCCGGGCTGTACCTGAGCCGCAAGAAAGGCCCAGCGCGCATGGCCGGACGCCTGATCCTGAGCGCGGCGCCCTGGCTGATGAAATCCCTGTCCGTGGTCGGCACCGGGGCCATGTTCCTCGTCGGCGGCGGCATCCTCATACACGGCCTGCCCGGGGCGCACGGCCCGGTCCACTCCCTGGCCGCGGGCCTGCTGGCCGGCGGGGCCGCCGTCGG
>Ga0208863_1001823_pt1 | contig 12244 bp, 14 predicted proteins | sample RifOxyD3_FD_184040 | JGI IMG/M metagenome (GOLD analysis project Ga0208863, IMG submission 184040) | Soil microbial communities from Rifle, Colorado - Rifle Oxygen_injection D3 (SPAdes) | ecosystem: Environmental > Terrestrial > Deep subsurface > Rock core/Sediment | place: Rifle, Colorado...
CCAGATCGCCGGGTTTCAACTGACCGGCATTCAGCGGGATACCCGTGCGGCCCATTTCAGCGCTGGTGCGCGGCAGTTGCAAACCCAGCGAATTCTGGAAGACATGTTGGACGAAACCGCTGCAGTCAAAACCGTTGACACGCGATTTCCCGCCATACTGGTAAGGGGTGTCGTACAGGCTCAGCGCGTAAATCGCCAGGTTATTCATTTGCGCTTCGTCGTTGCGTGCGGCAATCGGCGCGATAGTTTCATGGCGTGTCGTGCCGCAGGCACTCAGTAGCAGCAGCAAGAAAAGTGTGAGGATGGATTTCATGGCCGCAAATCTACGGTAAAGTGACTGGGCTTGTAAAGGGGAAATTGTGAGAATAGGGTTGATTTCATTGATGATAGCGCTGTCGTTTGTGACGGGAAGCTATGGGAATGAGCTGGAAATCATCGAGCTCAAGCATCGCCGCGCGGAAGAAATCCTGCCTGTTATCCGGCCATTGCTGGATAAGGATGAAATGGTCAGTGGTATGAACTATCAACTCATTCTGCGTGCCTCCCCGCGCAACAGCGTGCAAATCAGGCGCTTGCTGGAGAGGATAGATACCCTGCCGCGCCAGCTGAAAATTACCGTGATGCAAAATGTGGACAGCGAAACGGTTGCGCGTTTGACGGAAATTTCCGGCAGTGTCAGCGCGGGGAGCAATTCCCGCATCTCCGTGTCTGGCGGGGTGAATACGGGTGTGGAACAGGGCGGCGTGTCTGCCCGGATAATCAGCACCCGTTCGCTCGAAGATGACAAGAAAACCCAGCACCTGCAAGTGCTGGATGGAAATCGCGCGTGGGTGAGCAGCGAACAGAACATGACGGTGCCGCAACGTCAGCTGATACAGCAACCGTGGGGGACGCAGGTGATCGAGACTACCCGGGACAGCCATATCGCCAGCGGGTTTTATGTGTTGCCACGCGTCAGTGGCGACAGGGTGACGCTGGAAATTACTACACAGAACGACTCGCTCCTCCCCAAGCTACATGCAGATGCTTATCCGGGAAAGCGGATGCAAAATACCTCAAGCACGGTTTCCGGTCATTTGGGCGAGTGGATTAATCTCGGTGGACTGAGCCAGCAAAGCGATTTTAACAATGCGACCATCACCACCCGCAGTACGTCCAGGCTGAATGAGCAGCGTAATGTGCTGATCAGGGTGGAAGAGGTGGATTAATCACGGATAGCCTGTTAGAAAAACATTCCGCCATGCTGGCGCAGGCAGATGTCCAGTCGATCGCTCATTTTCATGAAGCATAATATTCCCGCCAGGCGATTTTTCTGCCGCAGGATGCGCATTGGATTGAGGACGTATTTTTTCTAAAGTGGATGTTGGGCAGGATTAATGATGTAAAGTGACAGCCTTGTTGTAATTGTTTGCCGGTGTTAAGCGTTGCGAGTATGACTGAAATATTACGGGGTTAATGCATGAAGGTATTGCCATTTTTATCTAAACATCGAAGCATTTATCTGCGTTTTACCTCACTGGGGATTGCCCTGGTAATGTCATTTGCGCTGGTGCAAATGACACTGTTATTCCCGCATTTAACACCACGTCACCTGATCATTCCGCTATTGCTGGGCACGACTATCGGCCTGATGCTTTCCACTCTGGTTGCCTTGCGGCGGGAGATGCAGCTCAAACAGGAAGTTTTTAGTGCCGTTGCCGACCTCGCACAGGAGTTCATCTACGTGCGGCGAGTGGACGGGGCTTACGACTATGTTTCCCCTTCATGCCTGGAGACTACCGGCTACCGGCAGCAGGATTTCTACGCTCAGCCCAATCTCATGAGCCGTCTGATACACGAGGATGATCGCCCGGTCTGGGATACGCATGTGCATCAGATGCATCAGCATGGCAAACCCGAAAAACTGATCGTTCGCATCCGCACCCATGCGGGGGAAATCCGCTGGCTTGAGCATTTGTGTGGCGATGTACGCGACACCAAGGGGAAGATACTGGGCGTTCGTTCGACCAACCTGGATGTCACCGAACGCATCCAGAAGGAACAACAGCTCTGGATTGCCGCCACGGCGTTCGAAACGCATGAAGCCATTCTGGTCACCGATGCAAACGCCAATATCCTGCGAGTCAACCGGGCTTTCTGTGCAATCACCGGTTACGAAGCTGATGAGGTGATAGGTAAAACACCGGCCTTGCTTAGCTCAGGAAAACACGATAAGCAATTTTATGCAGCCATGTGGGCCTCATTACTCAGTAAGGGGGGATGGAGTGGCGAGATGTGGGATAGACGAAAAAATGGCGAGTTGTACCCCAAACACCTGACTATTACGGCGGTGAAGGATGAACAGGACAAAACGACACACTACGTCGGGATATTCAGTGATATTTCCGCGAACAAGAAAACAGAGGCGGAAATCTATCGTCTTGCCTACTACGACCCGCTGACTCAACTGCCCAATCGCCGTTTGATGATGGATCGCCTGTGTCAGGCCATGGCTGCGAGCCAGCGCAATGACAGCTATGGCGCCTTGTTGTTCATTGATATGGATAATTTCAAGGAGCTTAATGAAACCCAGGGGCATGATGCCGGCGATAAATTGCTGGTCAATGTAGGCAATCGACTCATGTCCTGCGTGAGAACGGGTGATACGGTAGCCAGGATGGGGGGGGACGAATTTGTCGTCATGCTGGCGAATCTGGTCGATAGCGATATGGATCTCGTCCCGCGTGCAGAATCTGTAGCCGAAAAAGTGCTTTTTACGCTTAACCAGCCTTATCTGATTGATGGTAAGGAATATCTTTGTACTGCCAGCATAGGAATTACCCTGTTTCACGGTGAGCAACAAACTACCGAAGAATTGCTTAAACATACCGATCTTGCCTTGTATCAGGCAAAAAACAGCGGTCGGGCCACTTTGCGTTTCTTTGACGCTTCCATGCAGCAGGCACTGGAGGCGCGTACCCGGTTAAAAACAGATTTGCGCTGCGCCTTGCAGGAAGCGCAATTTCAACTGCATTTTCAGCCTCAGATGGATGCAGTCGGCCATTGTGTCGGCGCCGAAGTGCTGTTGCGCTGGCAACATCCGCTGCGGGGTTTGATACAGCCAAATGATTTTATTCCCTTTGCCGAAGAATGCGGATTGATAGCCTTGATTGATTATTGGGTGTTGGGAGAAGCCTGCCAGCAACTTAGCAAGTGGAGTACCCAAAATAAATTTTCCGGGATGCGACTTGCCGTCAATATTTCCGCCTCAGCTTTCATGCGCGCCAGCTTCGTGGAAGATGTACTTGCGATTATCAAAGCCAGGGGCTGTGATCCGTACCAGCTCAAGCTCGAATTGACGGAGACATCGCTGGTTCACAGCATCAATGAGGCTATCGGCAAGATGAACCGACTCAAATCTGCCGGAATCAACTTTTCGCTGGATGATTTCGGTACCGGTTATTCCTCGCTTTCTTATCTTCGTCAACTTCCCATCCAGCAGTTGAAAATCGACCGCGCGTTTGTGCGTAATGTCACTACTGAATCCGGTGATGCGGTGATTGTCCGGACGATGGTAGGCATGGCTCAAAATCTCGGGCTTGATGTGATTGCGGAGGGGGTGGAAACCGAGGCGCAACTAAGTCTGCTGAAGTCGTTCGGATGTCCTGGTTATCAGGGTTATTTGTTCTCGAAACCGCTCAATCTTGGGGGTTTTGAAGGTTGGGTGAACGCTGCGCAGCAGCAACACTGAGTGTTATCCGGACAGATGCGCGGCTTGAAAAACAAAGCAACCGTTCATGTCTGTATATAAACCGCTCATCGGGAGAATTGCGCCGTTTAGTCCGCTTGCTTACACCTTGATGAGCGGGCTTGAGCTTTTATCCTGCTTTGGGTAAATTAGCGCACGCTTTGAGGAAAAGCCCACCAAACCCGTGCAAGGTCCAGCAAATTCAAGCTGTGATTGAGAACGCGATATTTGAAATGCCGGTGGCGTAAATCCGCATTGCTTAAATATTTTAGACGCAACAGGTATCCGTTAAAAAGACGAACCCCCCACTCTTAATTCTTTTGTTTTTTGTACACGGCATTGCGATATGAACAGCATAGACCCCCTGACTGGATTGCTGGATCGGTTTGGCTGCTTGCAGACAGCCGAAAGATTAACCGCAACCTCGAGCGGCAAGGGGCAATCGTTCGCGGTCATCTGGATTGATCTGGATCGCTTTAAAAAAATCAATGAATCGTTTGGTCATCCGGGTGGTGACGAAGTAATCAGGAATCTCGCCGTGCGCTTACGCCGGGCGGGCGGACGTGCCGAAATTTCCAGAATGGGGGGTGACGAATTCGTGTTGCTCGTCCCTCAGTGTGACCGGGCACAGGCAGAGCAGTTTGCCCGTGAATTGGCCGGCACAGTCAAAGAATTGATCCACATGGGAAATATGACCTTATGCCCCACTGCGAGCATAGGGATAGCCATACACGACAGAGAGGAAAGTTCGCTGGACTTGCTGGAACGCGCAGACCGTGCCATGTGCGCTGCCAAATCCAGAGGGGGAAACGGTATTGTTTGTTCCGGCGATGAACCTATCCCCGGGCGCCTGGGAATTACACTCGCGCGCGAGGAACTTTCGATCGAAAGCACGCTGCATGTCGCGCTGGAGACGGGTGGATTATGTCTGCACTATCAGCCTATCATTCTTGCGAACGGGGAGATAGAAGCCGTCGAGGCGCTGATGCGTTGCTCGGTCAATGGCGTAAATATCCCTCCCGGAAAATTCATCCCTGTCGCGGAAAAAACCGGTCTGGTGACTCGCCTGGGTGAATGGAGTTTGTTGCAGGGCGCGCTGCAGGCGCGCCAGCTGCAGGAGGCGGGTTATCACACCAAAGTGGCCATCAATGTTTCACGCGCGCAGCTGATATCTCCGAAATTCACCCAGGCGCTGCATGCTGCACTGATATGCTCAAACGTCAAACCGGAATTGATCGAGCTGGAACTGACCGAATCCCTGTTTATGGATGTGTCCGATACCGTTCAGATCAATCTTAGAAATGCCATCGCAGCCGGCGTGGTGCTGGCCATCGACGATTTTGGAACCGGCTATTCCTGTTTGGCGACTCTGAAGGATATACCCGCCAAAAAAATGAAGCTGGATCGCGCCTTTGTTACCGTGTTGCCGGAGGATCCCCGTGCTCTGGCCGTGGTCAGGGCGATGACCCAGCTGGGCCATGAACTGGGCATGACGGTTGTGGCCGAAGGCTGCGAAAGACAGGAAGAGATAGATATTCTGCTGGAGGCCGGTGTTGATGCCATTCAGGGGTTCTTCCACGCAAGGCCCATGCCTGAAGAAGCACTGCTGAAATGGCTGCAAGCAAGGAATACGAAATGAATGACATCGTGCGAGAAACTACTAAAACAGCTGTTGATAACCTGATAGAACGCTCCATTCTTGACATTGGCATTCCCCCTTGCCCTGTCATTCTGGAACGCTTCATGGTTGAGGCACGTCAGGACGAACCGGATTTCAAACGTCTGGCTAGCGTTATCGGAACCGATGTTGGCTTGTCGGCCGGTTTGATCAAGACCGCCAATTCTTCTTATTTTGGCATGCGTCAGCGGGTCCGTTCGGTAAATGAAGCCCTCGTGATACTGGGCCTGAAGACGGCCAGTCGTGCCGTAGCAGGTCTGGTGCTCAGCAAGGCGTTTCCGAATGTGGCGAATCTGGAACGCTTCTGGGATGCTTCGGCGCGTATTGCATTGCTTTCAGGCTGGCTGGCACAACACCTCAACATCCCCGGCCTGCGCGCCGAAGATACCTATACCTTCGGTCTGTTTCGCGATTGCGGCATCCCGGTTCTGCTCGGACGTTTCCCTCACTATGGGAATGTGCTGATGACCGCAAACGGCGATGTCACGCGCGGCTTCACCGAGGTGGAAGGCGTTGAACTGCCGACGAATCACGCGATGGTAGGTTGTCTGTTGGCGCAAAACTGGTGGTTGCCCGAGGAAATCTGTCTCGCCATTCGCAATCACCACGATCTTGCTGCACTGGAATCAATCGATTCAAAATTACCCGTGCTGAGCCGCAGACTTATTGCGATAGCCCAGCTTGCGGAATACATCGTGCAGCAACAACTCGGCCTGAGCCTGACGCAGGAATGGACGAAGCTGGGTGCGGCCTGCCTGCGAATTCTGGATATGGATGAAACAGATCTTGATGCGCTATACATTGAGGCGACACCCATCGCAGCTTCAGCGGAATAACTTTCCTAAGCCGGACAAGCCGAAACCAAACTCGTAGGTCGGGATTTATCCCGACGTTTTTGCTCGCGCATTCAACACGTCTTGTCGGGATAATGCCGCAAGGGCATTTCCACGGAATATAAGCGGTGAAACCACTTTATTCCTGAATAAAAACCCGACCTACGAAAAACACAAATCTTGTCACGTTTGACATCCGCGCATTCAAGTTCGAAGGTCAACAAGGCGGCCTGTTTCAGGCTTTATGCGGGAAATTTTGCACCGCGTCGTTCAGCCATGCGACGACCTATCAGTTCCATCTGTTGCAGGTCAAGCAGGCGCGCGGCCAGCGGCAGCAGTTCGACATTCTCGATGGCGATGTGATCGGTATATCTGCTTATGAAATTTTCGATCAGGTCGGCAGTCAACGTCGCTGGCTTTCCTTCTGCAAGTTTCAATAGCACCGGGTGCAATGCCTCCCAGGCAGCCAGCATGAATACATGTTCAGCGAGCAGGCGTTCCAGCAGTGCATCCAGCGTTAAATTATCAGAGCCTGGCGCAGCACGCAGGGCAGGGAACAGGTCTTGCTCCTCATCCTGATGGTGAAACTGACCCGCCGTATCAAAGTAGCGCAGGATGCCCTGTGCGGCATGTTGAACTTGCGGGTCGCAACCTTTGTGTTCCAGATGCGCTGCCAATTTTTGCAATGTGTCGCATTGTCGCAGTATCTTGCCGTGGCAGGCGCGCAGCATCTCCAGCGGGTGGTCAAAACTGGGCGCGGTGTCTGAAGAAGTAAAAGAGATCATGTTTTTATAGTGGCAACGGGTTGTGGTTGAGGGCGACCAATACGATGTAGGCGAATACCAACTGTGCGGCCAGCCAAGCATAAATACGCATAGGTTTGCTTCGGGCGTATTTTAGTGCAACGAAACCCAGGCCGATGTACAGCAACAGGGCGATAATTTTTGCGGTCAGCCAGTCATCTGCGAACGGGTATTGCCCTATGGTCCAGGCCAGCCCAATCGCAGAGGAAAGCAGCAGGGTGTCCACGATGTGCGGGATTATCCTGACCCAGCGTTGATGCATGATGGCTGATTCATTGATGCTCCAGATGCCGCGCAGGAAAAATAGCGTATAGCTGAAGACAGCACAGCTGATGTGTATGGATTTAAGTAGCATGAAACTCATGGTCAAATTTTCGCTAGTCGTTGATAGGTGCGCCGATAAACCATGATGCCGGTAAAAATTGCGAAACTCAGCAGCATGCCCTGAAGCGACAAGCCCAGTATCAGTAGCCATGCCGCCGCATTCCAGAAAAAGGCCAGCAAGGCCGCGAGCAGGGTGGCGATATGCAACCACAAGTGCTGCCACATCCAGGGTTCCGGAATGACCTCCTTCATGTTGGGAACCCCTTTTTTTACCCCGCCGCGAAACAGATGGAACCAGACCAGAAAAGGGATGATTTTGTACAGCATGCCATGTATTACGGACAGTGCGAAGCCCAGTATGAAAATTACAACAGAAAGGGTCCTGAAATACTCATGGGCAGGCGCGAGCAAGGCTGCCACCGCGCATAGCGCGGCACAGAGCAGCGAAATCATTCCCAGCCGGAAAAAATTCAGCGTGGCATCCGTAACGCGACGGCGGCGCTGGAATTGCAAGTTGAGCGTGACCAGCGCGAAACAGCTGGCGCATAACCAGAACAGGCCCTCGGCAACAAAACCCAATGGCAGAACTTCGAAAAAGTTTGATGCCAGAGACAGCAGCAGGGCGGCGAACAGGGCAGGGGCCAGACCGGCAGACAGCCATTTCGGGTAGTTGGGGGTGAGCTGGAACATGGGCACGACTTGATAAGACACGCCGACTATCAGCAACATGACCCATCCACCCAATGCCAGGCTAATGTGTGCTGAGGCTAATTTTTGGTAGTCCAGTTGCAATCCGCTGGCATAACCCTGTGCCAGTACTATGCCCAGTGCGACAGCTGCGCTGAGAGCCACAACAGCCAGCAGTATTGCCGTTGCGGTTGCATTACGCGCAGCGGCACGCGCCAGAGAGACAAGACTGGCAACGATGAATACAAGGAAGGCCAGCCCCAGTAGTAGCGAGGCAAGATGCAGCAAGGCAGAATTACTCAGCAGAAAACCGCCTGACAATGAGAGCGTGCCGAATATCAGTGGCAGCAAACTAAACCAGGCTACCGGCCGGGATGAGGGCATGGGACTGCCGATTACCACGGGCAGGATTTGTTGCATCGCACCGAACATAATCATTCCGATGAAACCCAGGGTGATGCAGTGTGTGGCAGCCAGCAACGCGGGCGTATGCGCATCGGCTATGCTATCGCCCATCATCGCTATCAGTGCAGCCAATATCAGAAATAGCGGAGCAACAGCGAAAAAGCGCAACGGTACTGAAATCGGCGGTGCCTGTTCGGTGCTGAGGGAGCTCATTTGGCGTGTCTGATCAGTATTGCAAAATGCCCGTCGGGTAAAGCGCTGGTTTGCCAGGCGTAACCCATATCCTGCAACTCTGCGTAGAGCGGGAAAGGCTCGCGATGAAGCAGTACACGCAGGGTTGCACCTACGGGCAGTGCTGGCAAAGCGCGCATGATGTTCTCGAAGGGCTCAGGTGGCGGCAGTCCGCGTACGTCCAGTTCTGACATTAATAAGTCCATGATATGCGGGCTATTGAATGGCCTGCATACGGCTGAACAGGGTTTCCAGTTCGGCTGCCAGAATACGGTCGGCGATGGGATAAAGAATTTGTTCCTCCTTGAGGTTATGTTGCTGCATCACAATCAATAGTGTTTCAGAAAGACCGCCGTATCCCTGAGTATTCCTGTTGGCTACAGCGGTTGCCATCAACTCGATCAACTCGTTCATTTGCGCATGCTCCATGTGCATCACCTGCACCGGCCCAGCTGGGCCACCCGCATCCAGCAGGGCGGGAAACAGCACCTCTTCTTCCATACGGAAATGTCGTTGTATGTTTTGGCGGAAAGTATCGAAGGCCGTTTCCGCATCGTTCCAGTTGTTGTCAAGTGCCGCTTGCTCTGCCAAGGCAAATGTCAGGTCGCAAGTTCTATGGTCAGTGCTCATGGATCCCGCAATAGTGTTCATATCAGTTTCCTTGTCTGGAGAAAGAAGTTGCAGCGGTTCTACGGGGGTGATAAGGCAATGCTTGCACTATACAATAAAACATGTATTATTGCCGCATGTTAATTATTTGCGTGTCTTAAAGCTGCGTGAAGTTTTCTGTTTTTATCAATCATTACTTACAAGGAATTGAAATGTCACACAATTGCTCCAATACCGTGTCATTTGATATGTGCTACCCGTTCGATGCGCGCGGTGTGGCTAAACGTTTTCGCCATGCGGCTATTTTCGGTGCGCTCGATTCATTGAATCCGGGTGAAACCATGAGTTTTGTTAACGACCACGATCCACTACCGTTGCTGGCACAATTAACCCAGCGTTACGGCGAGGGAATTGCGATTAATTATGTTGCTCGCGAACCCGGGCAGATCGCCATCAACTTCACGCGCATGTAATCGCTTTTGTATAACGAGCATAACTACCCCCGATACCGCTCTTGCCCTGTTTGTGTATTCCGGTATGCGGGGTTAAATACTAAAAAATAGCTTATCGCATCGGGTAAAATCAATCATTTACAATTTGAGTTGAAAAGACGAACATGAAATTGACACACTATTCTGACCTGGGCATGCGCCTATTGATGTACCTGGCTCTAAACAAGGGCGAGGTGGTGACAATACAGGAAGTCAGTGACCGTTTTGCTATTTCCAAGAATCATCTGGTTAAAATTTCACATCAATTAACCAGGTCAGGTTTGATTGAAAGCATACGCGGTCGCAATGGCGGGATACGTCTGTCAAGGGCACCGGAAGATATCAATGTAGATGAAGCGTTGCATGCGACTGAAGATAATTTTGACCTGGTGGAGTGTTTTGGCCCGGACAGTCATCGCTGCATCATTTCTGACGTATGTAAATTAAGTGGAGTGCTTGATAAAGCTTCCGCTGCATTTTTTGCCGTTTTGCGCCAATTTTCCCTGGCCGATCTGGTAAAAAATGGCCAGGAAATTGAAAATTCCTTGTTGCCTGTACCCAAGGAAATTCAGTTTATGTTTCAACAGCGCTCAAAGCTTGCGTCAAAAAATAAGCTCGGCTGAATTGTATCCTGAAGCGTAATACGTGCTTTAGTGGCTGGGGGCTGCTATTCAGGACCACAGCCAGAGGCGCATGGGTTCTACTTGTGCTCTTGTCAAGTAGCTGCTGACATACGGGTAATGTTTGCGGAATTTTGCTTTGACAATTTTTTTTATTGAGACTATTCTTCAAACATGTATTGATACCATATGTTTAAGGTGGATTGCCAGGTTCTGTGAATTCGCTTTAATGAATAAAAGTAGGTCGGTGTGATGTGTGAGTCCGAAAAATAATACAAGCGGGAGGGTAAAAATGGAATCATCCAATATGGGCAATACTCAGGTGCCCTTCATGCAGCAGATGTGGCATAACAAATTTTTGCTTTTAACGGTGTTTTTAGCCGTAGCTGCGCTGGCCTATTTGTTGATTGGCCTTTTTTTGCTTCTCAGTCATTGATTTTTGCAAGGTAATTTTCCGGAAAGTATCGGAAGGAAAGTGGATTTTGTCGCATAGTTTCAGTGGGTAAGAAAAAAGGTAAGCGTTTTATCGTTGTAATATTTTTTCCGTATCATCAATCAATATAGCTAAGGGGAGAATAAATTATGTCAAAGCCAATTTCAGGTGATGTAGAGCCTCATGCAATGCAGAAATTGTTGGACAATAACTGGATTTTGCTGGTGTTGGGGGTAGCTGTTCCTGCGGTGTTTTATACGTTGTGGGGACTGTGGAACATAATCAATATACCGATGGCACCGTAAGTTTGTTTATATAGATAAAGGAGATATAGCTATGGGAACTTCTTATACCCCCCCAACTAATCCAGACTGGTGGCGTGAACCGATAGAGCGCACCGAAATGATTTGGATCGTGCTTTCATTTACGTGGTGCGTATTCATGTTCGGCTGGATGATAGGCTGGCATTGGATCGGCAATCAGAACATGAGTAATGAGACTTATAAAACCACACCTGAGGCATTTTCCCAGAAAGTGGCCGATATGCAGGCGAAGTACACTGTCCGCAAAGACGAGGCGACCGGTGAAGATGTGGTAGCACCTCCGCCAGGCAGTGATGTTTATCTGGCGGGCATGATGTGGCAATGGCGTCCCATTCTTGAGTTCCAGAAAGGCAAGACCTATCGCTTGCACATGTCCTCTCTTGATGTGGGTCACGGATTTTCTCTGCAGCCAGAAAATATCAACTTTCAGGTTTATCCGGGTTACGAGCAGGTTTTAAATTTGACCCCGAATAAAACCGGTATTTTCAGCATAGCATGCGGCGAATACTGCGGTGGTGGTGACACAATGGGTCACCATACGATGTTGGGCAGAATTTACGTGAAGGAGTGAACATAATGTCAACGACAACAATGTCTGAATACCGCGTCGATCCCGTGTCCGGCCTCAAGATCAACAGAACAGCCAACACCCTGGTTAAATGGAATGCATTTGCGGCAGTCGTGTTTTTGCTGGTCGGTGGTCTGTTTGGCCTCGGCGTGGCGCTAACTCGTATGCCCAGTGTGCAGCTGCTTTCGCCGGAGATTTTCTATATGGCTCTGACGGCTCACGGTCTGGTCAATCTGGCGGTGTGGATCATATTTTTCGAGATGGCCGTATTGTATTTTCTCGGCGCACATGTGCTGGGTAACCGCCTGGCTACGCCGCGATGGGCATGGACACAGTTCTGGCTGATGCTGGTCGGAGCTGCCATGGTCGCCGTTGCGGTGCTGGGAGGAAATTCGAGCGTGATGATGACCTCTTATGTGCCACTTACAGCGGAGCCCCATTTTTATCTGGGATTGATTCTGTTTGCTGTGGGCGCGCTGATAGGTTGCTTCGTGTTTCTGGGTACCCTGGTG